>Ga0182024_10012122_pt1 | contig 17110 bp, 18 predicted proteins | sample P32metaG_FD_120480 | JGI IMG/M metagenome (GOLD analysis project Ga0182024, IMG submission 120480) | Permafrost microbial communities from Stordalen Mire, Sweden - P3-2 metaG (Illumina Assembly) | ecosystem: Environmental > Terrestrial > Soil > Wetlands > Permafrost | place: Sweden: Stordalen...
CGTTAACCAGCCGTTAGGGTTAACAGACTATTGCTGAGGCAGCCGGCCCCATCCTTCGACCGATCCCGTGAGTTAAGTGCCATGCGTCAGCACTACAGCCTTGCCCGGTTTCTTGCATCCGCGGCCGTAGCGGCGCTGCTGGCCGCCGGGCTCGGCGGCTGCCAGACCATGTCCGATATCACGGGGTCGCTGTCGGCCAAGCCGGATTCCGGCGCCAGTGCCGATCCGCAGCGCGCGGCGGAAATCGCCGGCGAGCGCTATCGCGCCAATCCCAAGGATGCCGACGCGGCGCTGGCCTATGGACAGGCGCTGCGTGCCACCGGGCAGCGTGCCCAGGCGGCAGCGATGCTCGAACAGGCCACCATCGCCCATCCGGGCAACAAGGCGCTGCTGGCCGCTTTCGGCCGCGCGCTGGCCGACAACGGCAGTTTCCAGCAGGCGTTTGACGTGCTGTCGCGCGCCCATTCGCCCGATAATCCCGACTGGCGGATTCTTTCGGTGCAGGGCACCGTACTCGATCAGATGGGACGTCACGACGAAGCGCGCCGCTATTATGCCAGCGCGTTGAAGATCGTGCCCGACGAGCCGTCGGTGCTGTCCAATCTCGGGCTGTCCTATGTGCTCTCCGGCAACCTGCCACAGGCGGAGGAAAACCTGCGCCGGGCGTATGGCAGCGCCAGAGCCGATGCGCGGGTGCGCCAGAATCTGGCGCTGGTGGTCGGCCTGCAGGGCCGGTTTGCCGAAGCCGAAAGCATTGTGAAGGCCGATCTGCCGCCAGACGAGGCGGCGGCGAATGTCGCCTATCTGAAGCAGATGCTGAGCCGCAAGGACGCTACGCGCAAGGGTCCCGGAACGATGCCGATGGCGTCGCTCGCCCGTCCCGACTGATCGTTCCCGTCAAAGCACGGCCCGTCGTCACGGCGAGCCAAAATCCCGCTTATCTCACGCGACAAAGCTCGGCGATGTCTCCGGGCTGGACCATCAGGCCGGGCGGCTACTCCACGGAGGGGCGGCCGATCCGGCGGGCGGCGCCGCCTATTGCATCGCCGCGACCTTGATGCCGGTCGGCCCGAGGATGACGACAAACAGCACCGGCAGGAAAAACAGGATCATCGGCACGGTGAGCTTCGGCGGCAGCGCAGCCGCCTTCTTCTCGGCTTCGTTCATGCGCATGTCGCGGTTTTCCTGCGCCATGACGCGCAAGCTCTGACCGAGCGGCGTGCCGTAGCGTTCCGACTGCTGCAAGGCGAGACAGACCGATTTCACGCCCTCGAGGCCGGTGCGCTTCGCCAGGTTTTCGTACGCGACCTTGCGATCCTGCAGATAGGAGAGCTCGGCGGTGGTCAGCGTGAATTCCTCCGACAGCGCGACCGACTGCGTCGCGATCTCGAGGCTCACCCTGCGAAACGCGGTTTCGATCGACATGCCGGATTCGATGCAGATCAGCAGCAGATCGAGCGCATCCGGAAAGGCGCGCTTGATCGAAAGCTGGCGCTTGCCGATCGCATTTCTCAAGAACAGCATCGGCGCCTGCAGCCCGAGATAGGCCGCGCCGAGGCACATGCCGATCTTGACCGGCAGCGATTTCTGCATGTGCGAGATCACGAAGACATACAGCACCGCCGCCAGCAACATGACGATGGGCGTCACCAGCCGGAAAAACAGGAAGGTGACGTAAGGCGCGTGCCCGCGATAGCCGGCCATGGTGAGCTTGTCGCGCGCGGCTTCCTGGGCCAGCCATTTCCCGAGATTGAAATCCTCCACCACCTTGGAGACGAGCTGCTTTGGCGTCTGGCGCAGCGAGACCTTCTGGCCATTGTTCAGACGCTCGCGCTCGCGCTGCCGGATCCGCTCGCGTTCGCTCGCCACCGCCTTCATGCGCTTGGCGAGCCCTTCGCCGGCGAACAACGGCATCACCAGCGTATACGCGGTCGCGCTCGCGGCGATGGCGGCGAGCAGCACGGTCATGAAATGGGCGTCGTGAAGCTTGTCGACCAGGAAATCAATCATGCGGCACCATCAGAAGTCGAAGTTGATCATTCTCTTCATTACGAAGATGCCGATGGACATCCAGACCAGGCAGCCCACCAGCATCAGCTGGCCGGTCGGATGGGTCCACAACAGCGAGATATATTGCGGGGTCGTGAGGTAGACCAGCAGCATGACGATCGGCGGCAGCGAACCGATGATGCCCGCGGATGCCTTGGCTTCCATCGACATCGCCTGGATCTTCTCGGCCATCTTCTTGCGGTCGCGCAGCACCTTGGACAGGTTGCCGAGCGCTTCGGACAGGTTGCCGCCGGACTTCTGCTGGATCGAGACCACGATGCCAAAGAAGTTCGCTTCCGGCACCGGCATCCGCTCGAACAGGCGCGCGCACGCCTCGCCGAGCGGCATGCCGATCGCCTGGGTCTCGATGATGGCCAGGAACTCGCCCTTCAGCGGCTCCGGCGAGTCGGCGGCGACGACCTTGATGGACTCGAACAGCGGCAGGCCCGCCTTGATGCCGCGCACGATCACGTCGACGGCGTCCGGCAGTGCCTTGAGAAAGTTCGCCTCGCGGCGCTTTTTCAGATAGTTCAGGCCCCAGCGCGGCAGGCCGAGACCGGCCGCGAATGCCAGCCCGATCGCGCCGAGCGGCCCGCCTCCCGACAGCAGCGCCGCCGCGAAGCTGACGACTGCGAGAATGCCCGACACGATCATGAATTTCTGTGTCGACCAGGCAAGGCCGGCCTGGGTCAGGCGCCGGCTCAGCGGCAGCTTCTTTGCCTTCTGGCGACGGGCCTCGATCTCCTTCAGCGACCCTTCGACCTGCTCGCGGCGCGAGCGCTGGCTCTTGTCGACCTGGCGGACCGCCGGCTCCGGCCGCGCGATCGAGGCACGGCGATGCGCGGCCCTCTTCTCTCTCGACAGCAGCGGATAGATGAACACCCAGGCCATGCCGCCAATGGCGGTGGCGGCGAGAAAGGCCAGTGCGAGCGTCTCTGTCTTCATGGCCGGCCCCTTAGACCTGGACGACGACTTCGGCGGCGTCGAGGGCCGCGGCGAGCCGCTTTTCCTCGTTGTAATAACGGGCGCGGTCCCAGAAGCGCGGTCGTCCGATGCCGGTCGAGCGGTGCCGTCCGATAATGTGCCCGTTGGCGTCCTCGCCCATCAGGTCGTAAATGAACAGATCCTGGGTGATGATGGTGTCACCTTCCATGCCCATCACCTCGGTGATGTGGGTGATGCGCCGGGAGCCGTCGCGCAGACGGGCGGCCTGGATGATGACGTCGATCGAGGCGCAGATCATCTCGCGGATGGTCCGCGAGGGCAGCGAAAATCCGCCCATCGTGATCATGGATTCGCAGCGCGACAGGGCTTCGCGGGGATTGTTGGCGTGCAGCGTTCCCATCGATCCGTCGTGACCGGTGTTCATGGCCTGCAGCAGGTCGAACGCCTCCGGGCCGCGGACTTCGCCGACGATGATGCGTTCGGGCCGCATGCGCAGGCAGTTCCGGACCAGCTCGCGCATGGTGACCTGGCCTTCGCCCTCGATATTCGGCGGCCGGGTTTCCAGGCGCACGACATGCGGCTGCTGCAGCTGAAGCTCGGCGGCGTCCTCGCAGGTGATGATACGCTCGTCGTGATCGATATAGTTGGTGAGACAGTTCAGCAGCGTGGTCTTGCCGGAACCGGTGCCGCCGGAAATCAGAACGTTGGCGCGGCAACGCCCGATGATCTGCAGGATGTCGGCGCCCTCGGGGGTGATCGCCCCGAACTTGACGAGCTGGTCGAGGGTCAGCTTGTCCTTCTTGAATTTCCGGATGGTGAGTGCGGGGCCGTCGATCGCCAGCGGCGGCACGATGGCGTTGACGCGCGAGCCGTCGGCGAGGCGCGCGTCGCAGATCGGCGAGGATTCATCGACCCGGCGGCCGACCTGGCTGACAATGCGCTGGCAGATGTTGAGCAGCTGCTGGTTGTCGCGGAAGCGGATGCCGGTGCGCTGAATTTTTCCGCCGACTTCGATGAACACCGTGCCGGCGCCGTTGACCATGATGTCCGCGATATCGTCGCGCGACAGCAACGGCTCCAGCGGGCCATAGCCGAGAACGTCGTTGCAGATATCGTCGAGCAGCTCTTCCTGCTCGGCGATCGACATCACGATGTTCTTGATCGCGATGATCTCGTTGACGATATCGCGGATTTCCTCGCGCGCGGATTCGCCGTCGAGCTTGGCGAGCTGGGCAAGGTCGATCGCCTCGATCAGCGCACCGAAGATTGTCGCCTTGACCTGGTAATAGGTGTCGGACCGCCGCGCGTCGATCACGGGCGCGACCGCCGCCGGTTTGGCCGGCGAGAGCGGCGGCGAGGCCACGACAGGTGGCGCCGCGTCGCGCGAAACCGCCGCGGCCGTGCCCGGCGCCGATTCCATCGGGGCTCCGGCCGGGCTTGCCGCCCGGCTATCGATTTCTGTTTCGCTACGCTTACCAAACACGACGGTACTCCATGCGGGCGGCTATTTTGCCCGCAGCTTCTCGATCAGGGGCGACAGGAACGAGCCCCGCGGCTTTTTGGTCTCGCCGCGGCCTGTCAGCCGTTGCGCGATCTGCAGAAACATCTCGGTGGTGCGATGTCCGGCGGAGATTTCCGCGATCATCTGGCCGTTATTGGCCGCCGAGCCGAACATTTGCGGGTCGAATGGAATAGCCACGAGCGGCGGGCTTTCGATCGCCTTGGCGAATTCGCTGGCGTTGATCTCGGGCCGCTTCGGTACGCCGACCTGATTGAGGCAATACATCGGCGCCCTGTCGTTGGGCCGCGATCCCTTCAGCAGATCGACCAAATTCTTGGTGTTGCGCAGGTTGGCGAGGTCGGGTGCGGCGACGATCAGGATATCGTCCGCGCCCACCAGCGCCCGTCTCGTCCATCCGGACCACATGTGGGGAACGTCGAGCACGATGCACGGCATCGTGGCGCGCAGCGTGTCGAAAATGGAGTCGAAAGCCTCGGTGCCGAAGTCGTAGACGCGCTCCAGCGTCGCCGGCGCCGCCAGCAGACTGAGGTGATCGGTGCATTTCGACAGCAGGCGGTCTACAAACGCCGTATCGACCCGATCGGGCGAGAACACCGCGTCGGCGATGCCCTGCGGCGGGTCCTGATTGTAATCGAGGCCGGCGGTTCCGAATGCAAGGTCGAGATCGGCGACCACGGAGTCAAGCGCCAGATCGCGCGCGATTGCCCAGGCCACGTTGTGGGCGACGGTGGATGCGCCGACCCCGCCCTTGGCCCCGACGACGGCGATGATGCGGCCGACGGCCTTGGCCTCCGGCGCCGAAAACAGGCCGCAAATGGAACGCACCACGTCCAGGGCGCCGATCGGCGCGATCACGTAGTCGCTGACGCCGCGGCGCACCAGTTCGCGATAGAACGTGACATCGTTGACCCGGCCGATCACAACCACCCGGGTCCCGGAATCGCATACCGTGGCAAGTTGGTCGAGCCCGGTCAGAATGTCGCTGCGGCCTTCGGTTTCCAGCACGATCACATTGGGCGTGGGGGCGCTGCGATAGGCTTCGATGGCGGCAGCCATGCCGCCCATCTGGATCTTGAGATGGGCTTTGCCGAGCCGGCGGTCCTCACCGGCCGATTGCACCGCGGCGGCGGTTTCCACCGTCTCGCAAAAGGCTTGCACGGACACCCGCGGCGCCGGGGCGATATGATCGTCCGCGGGCGGAGGTGTGACGTCCGGCTGTTCTTCGGGATTTTGGCGGGCGTAGCTGATCATTTGCCTGTATCGCTGAGTTTGGCCTTGTCGGCTTCCGGATATAGCGTCGTGCTCGAATTGCCCTTGCGGTACTTCTCGAAGCCTTCTGTGCGCCGGGTGGCATAGGCGGGCGTCTCGGTGCGCGGTTGCACGAGATCGGACGGATTGTCGACCATCGCGGCCATGTTGCGCTGATAGGCGCAGCCGAAATTGTAGTAGTCCTTGTTCTCGAGATAGCTCTTGTCCTTGATCGAGGGCCCGAGGTCCTCAGGCCACAGCCCGCAGGGACCGGCAATCGCCTGGATTCTCGGATAGTTCAGCCGGATCGTCGCCATCTGACGCGGATCTTGCGGATGGTAGCGATGGACGACGAAGCCGCGCGGCGGCACGCCGGCCGCCGTGACCAGGGATTGAACTTCCCGCATGGCGTCGGCCGCCGCTGCCGCGTTCGGAGTGTCCACCGGCAGGTCGGCGATGATCGCGCCGGTCGCTTCACGAAGCCAGGTCTGCGCCATGCCCATCACATCGGCGCGCTGCGAAGCGGAGAGACCGCCGCGGGCGTGACCGACGAAGATCACTACCGAGCGGTTGGCTTCCTCAATCGCAATCGGATGACGCAGTCGGTAGTCACCGGGGATGCTCGACGTCACGTCCTCGCTGGTATGGGTGCAGGCTCCGAGCGCGACGGCCAGGCCGACAAGCGTCCCCGCCATGCGACAGGCACGATTGCGATCGACGGGTATCCTGATTGTCATCTGTCTCGTCCTTGTCCCGTCTTTAGTCCGTGATGAAGCCATAGGTGCCGCGATAGTTCTGGGCCGGCTCGACCCGGCCGGGGACGCCGTAGATGCGGTTGATGCTGCCCAACAGGTCGGCCTGCGGATCTGCTGCGGCGGCAAACCCGTCGTCCGGGCGCGATAGGTCCTTCTGCGGCACGGCACGAACGACATAGGGCGTCACCAGCACCATCAGCTCGGTCTGGTTGTTGGCGTAATCGCGGCTTCGGAACAGCGTGCCCAGCACCGGCAGGGTCGACAGGCCGGGCAGTCCGTTGATCGCCTGCTTGGTCTGTTGCTGGATCAGGCCGGCCATCGCCATCGAGCCGCCGGAAGGAATTTCCACCGTCGTCTCGGCACGGCGGGTCTTGATCGAAGGAACCGAGATGCCGCTGATGTTGATCGAATTGTCGTTGGAGACTTCGGAGACTTCCGTCATCACATGCAGGCTGATCCGGCCCTCGGTGAGCACGACCGGGGTGAAGTTGAGCGAGATGCCGAACTTCTTGAAGGCGATCGACGGCGCGCACTGCCCGACCGAGCCCGCCGCCGTGGTCTGGCAGGTGACGCCGGTCGGAATCGGAAATTCGCCGCCGGCAATGAATGTCGCGGCTTCGCCCGAGATTGCCGTGAGATTGGGTTCGGCCAGCGTGCGCACCACGCCGGCGCTTTCCATCGCCCGCAAGGTTGCCTTGACGGACGGCGTGGAGCCGAATGCCGTGGTCAGGGCGTTGCCGCCGACGAGCGGCTGGCCGTTGGCGGTGAATGGGTTTGTGTTGTTGAAGGTGACGACCGAATTGCCGTAATTCAGGCTGGCGCTAAGGTCGATACCCATCTGCTTGATGATCGAGCGTGCGACCTCGGCAACCGTGACTTTCAGCATCACCTGGTCGCGGCCGCGGACCGCGATCGAATTGACGACCTTGTCGGGCCCGCCCACCAGCCGCGCGGCGAGTTCGCCGGCCTGCTGGGCCTCGATCGGAGTGGCCACCGAGCCGCTCAGCATCACGCCGTCGCCGACGCCCTCGATCTGGATGTCGGCGTTCGGCAACGTCTGCTTCAACGCGGCGCGCACCCCGTTGAGATCGCGCTTGACGGCAATATCATAGGCAGCAATCTGCTGGCCGGCAGCATCGAAAAAAACGATGTTGGTCTGACCGACTGCGGCGCCGATGATGTAGGCGCGTTGCGCGGAGCGCACCACGGCGTTTGCGATCTTGGGATCAGCGACCAGCACATCCTTGATGTCACGCGGCAAATCGATCACGATGGATTTTCCGACGCCGAGCGCAAGGAAGCGAGCATTCATCTGCCCGTCGGCGGCAACCGGCACGGCCGGCGCCGCAGCGCGGTAGTCCGCGGCCACAACCGGGCTGAGGGCCGGATTGAGCGTCAACGCAGCGACGGCCGAGAACGACAGGGCGCGGGTCACGAAGGCCCGCATCGTCGGCTTATTTCCCCTGCACTTCATTTTCAGACGTCCTTGTTGGTCACTTCTGTATCGTGGTCGGGCTGGAAATGCCGTAACGAACCACATTGATGCTGTCGCTGCGCCGCGAGCCCTGATCGTCGGTCCGGTTGTCGACCATGTTGACGTCGGCGATGCTGCGCAGTGCCAGCGACAGCGTGCCGGTCTGATGCGCGCGGGCGAGGGTTTCCGCCTGCTCGGGTTTCAGCTCGAGCGTGACGGTCTTGCCGATCACGGCGTTCTGGCCGTCTTTTTCCTTCGGAGCCTGATCGATCGCGAGAACGCGGACGTTGGAGAGGATGATCTCGGAGTTGACGGTGTCGGGCGCGCCGGCGCGGTCCGGATTCTTGTCGCGCTTCGAAAGAATGACGTCGACCCGGTCGTTGGGCAGGATAAAGCCGCCGGCACCGGTTTCGGGCGAGATCTCGGTCGAAACGGCGCGCATGCCGGCCGGAAGGATCGCGGCCATGAAACCCGACCCTTCGGCCTTGACCAGCTTGGGCTCGCGGATCGGCTCGCCAGCGATAAACGGCGAGCGCGCGATCGAGCCCACGATCTGGTTGGTCGCGTCCGGGTGTTCGCTGCGGCGAATGAAATTGTTGCTCGCGGTTGCCGCCGGCCAGGTCTGCCACTGCAGGTCTTCGGGCTTGACCGACTGGCCGAGGCCGATGTCGGACTTCGCCACCAGGACGTCGACTGTGGGCAGTTGCGCGACCGGCACGGTCGGAGGAGTCTTGTCGGACCCGCTGGCGAGATATGCGGCAATGCCGCCGGCACCGACGGCGATGGTCAGAACGACAATGCGTGCGGTATTCATACGCTTCACTTTCCACATGACGCCGCGACGCTTCCGCCGCCGTAACGGGAGTTGACCAGTTATTCGTCAAAGCATGGTTAATGAGGCGTATCTAAATCGCCTTAACGCCGGGTTTATTCGGCCGCTTCAGCCAATGGCGAGGTGAGCGAGGTCGATCGCCTTCACCCACTCGGTCTCCGGATAGATCATCAACGCGCCGACCGCGAGCGCGATGCCGTAGGGTATGCCGCTTTCCTTGGCGTGCAGTTTGAGCAACCAGGCCTGGCCGGCCAGTGGATAGGGCAACGGCCATTGCCGGAACTGAAGCAGCAACAGGGTCAAGGCGCCGCCGAACAGCGAGGCGTAGACCAGATAGCTCATCAGGTGGGCAAAACCGAACCAGAGTGCCGCCGCGGCCGCCACTTTCGCATCGCCGCCGCCGACCCAGCCCATCGTGAAGCAGACAAATGCCACGGTCAGCACCACCATCCCCGCGGCCACATGCAGCAGCATGTCATGCAGGCCCATGCCGCTGGCGACCGCGAGCACCAGGAAGCCCGCGGCGAGCAGCAGGGACACCCGGTTCGAGATCGTCATGGTGAAGAGGTCGCTGGCGGCGGCGAACGCCATCAGGGCCGGGAACAGCAAGAGGCGCGCGAGATCGAGAATCATGAGGCTACCGGCCGTGGGGCTGACGCGGGTCGAAGCATCGCGGAATCCTAGCATCGATAGTTAAACAATCGGGAAACGGCCTGCGCTTTACCAGATGCTGGCAATCCGGCAGGCGAGCGCGCCAAGCGCCAGCAGCAACGCCAGACAGACGATCCGGACGGGAGCGTCGTCCCGGCTGGCCGGCAGCGACGGCTTTGCTGCCGCGGCGGAAACGGCATCGGGCTTGCGCATGGGAACGCTACTCGGAACGGTGCAAACGACAAAGGCCCCGGTATGCCGGGGCCTTTGGAATTCGGCCGTAACAGTCGCTTACTTCAGCGAGCTGTTGATCGAGGCAAACTTGGTGTTCAGGTTGCTGCCGAGGCCGTTGACCACAGCGATAATCGCGAGCGAAATGCCGGCTGCAATCAGGCCGTATTCGATGGCGGTGGCGCCGGACTCGTCCTTCACAAAACGCGCAATCAGGTTCTTCATAGGTAACTCCATGTACACGTGGCTGGTCGAACTAAGGTTTGGTCTCGCCGGCGTTCTCAGCACCGTGACCATGGCGTTACCCTAAGGTCGGACAATTGCAGCGCAGTTAACTCGATTGCAAAAAAACGGCGGCAACGGGCTGTTATTGAGCAGAGTAAATTTGGAATTAAGGCAGTCGCTAAAATGCGCTGCCGGCCTGACGCTTTTGGCCCGATTCACGGCTCCTTAAGCGCGAACGGGTAACCCTCGGGCTCCCGGATCAGGTGAGGCGCCGATGTCGAATTTAACCCTGGAAGTCGTCGAGATGTTCGGCCAGACGATTGCCAAGGTCGTGCCCATTACCCTGGTGCTGGCCGTGGTTTTCTCGGTACTGACCTATTTCTGGGCCTGCAATCCAGGCACGCCGTGGTGGCGCAAGCGCGAGCTCGTCACGGACACCTGCTACTGGTTCTTCGTGCCGTTGTTTGCGCGGGTATTGCGGATAGGGCTGCTGGTGCTCGGCGCCGGCGTGGTCTTTAATATCCACGACCCCGACGCCCTGATTGCCTTCTACGACAACGGCCATGGGCCGCTGTCCGAGTTGCCGCTATGGTCCCAGGCGATCCTGTTCCTGGTTCTGTCGGACTTCATGCTGTACTGGCTGCACCGCATGTTTCATGGCGGCGCCTTCTGGAAGTACCACGCGATCCATCATTCGTCCGAAGATCTGGACTGGATTTCGGCGGCGCGTTTTCATCCGGTGAACCTGTTCCTGGGTACCATCGCCGTCGACGTCATCCTGCTGATGGCGGGTATCTCGCCCAACATCATGCTCTGGGTCGGGCCGTTCACGACCTTCCATTCCGCCTTCGTCCACGCCAACCTGAACTGGACCCTGGGCCCGTTCAAATACGTGCTGGCGACGCCCGTCTTCCACCGCTGGCACCACACCTCGCTCGAACAGGGCGGCAACACGAATTTCGCGGGGACCTTTCCGCTCTGGGACATGCTTTTTGGAACCTTCCGGATGCCGGAAAACCAGCTCCCGATGGTCTACGGGGTTGACGATCAGGTGATCCCCTCCGAGATCGCCGGGCAACTGGCCTTTCCGTTCCGGCAGTAGACCGGTCAGATCACCGCGGTTTCCGGCCGCCGTTTGCAGTTCGTTCACTAATTAACGTCAGTTTAGCTTCGTCGGGCGCCGGTTCCGCTGCGTATCGCTTTAGCCGGCTTGTCAACGCCCCGGGGTAAATGATGTCGTTCAAGTTCCTGCGTCCGCGCGTGCGCGCGCTGTTTGGATTCCAGTTGTTCGCGGTCCTGTTGCTGCCGGCAGCCAGCCTTGCCGAACCGGCCGCCGACGCCATCGCAGTCAATGTCGATCAGGCAAAGTTGGTCAGGCTCCCGACAAAGGTGGCGACCATTGTGGTCGGAAACCCGCTGATTGCGGACGTCGCGCTGCAGTCCGGCGGCGTTGTCGTGGTGACCGGCAAGGGCTACGGCGCGACCAATTTCATCGCCATGGACCGCGGTGGCGAGGTGCTGATGAACCGTATCATCCAGGTCGAAGGTCCCACCGATCAGATCGTCACGGTCTATCGCGGTGTCGAACGCGAATCCTATAGCTGCATGCCGATCTGCCAGCGGCGTGCGACGCTCGGTGACGGCGAGCTCTATTTCAAGTCGACGATGGACCAGGCCAATACTCTGAGCAGCCAGGCCAGCGGCAGCGCTGCCGCCTCCGCGCCCGCCAAGAACTAGCGTAAGGTCCACCTCAATGGCCTCATCCTTCGAGACGCATCGCTTCGCGATGCTCCTCAGGATGAGGTCTCAGACCCTCATAGTGAGGAGCGCGCCTTCGCGCGTCTCGAACCATGAGGCCTCGGGCGAAGCAACAGTGATTCGACCGAACCGTAAAACGGTATAGCGGGTGCCTGCCGGACGGTCCGGCGAGATACCGTGACGCCTGCCACACGGCCGATGCGGGCGCGCGAATCGCCGGTCGGCAAACCATGACCCCGAAAATGGTTAACACCGGCTTAACCGGACGGGTCATTCTGTCTTGATCGGGCGAAACACTTCAACAATCAGTTTCGGGTAATCCTGCGGCTGCAGAACGTTGCTGCCGCCCTGGGGTTTGCTCGATGTCCTCGACTGCTGCGCCAACAGCTTCCATCGGCAATGCATTGCGCCGCTTCCGCCGCAGCCATCGCGGGTCGGCGGCAGTTGAATTTGCCCTGGTCGCACCGGTGTTTTTCGCGCTGCTGTTTGCGATCATCGAGACCGCGACCATGTTCTTTGCGAGCCAGGTGCTGGAAACCATCACCCAGGATTCCGCGCGCATGATCCTGACCGGGCAGGCGCAGAACTTGTCTTACACCCAGGCGCAGTTTCAAGCCTATGTCTGCACCCAGATCCCGGCATTGTTCGACTGCAGCAAGCTCTACGTTGACGTGGAAAGCTGGCCACCGAACTCGACGTTTCCGTTAACCCTCAGCACTCAGATCGACGCCACCGGCAATTTCATCAACAACATGCAGTACAATCCCGGCGGCCCCAGCAGCGTTGTCGTCGTGAGAATGTTCTATCAATGGCCGCTGTTCGTCACCGGCCTTGGCTACAACATCTCGAATTTGGCCGGCAACCAGCGGCTGCTTGCCGCGACCGCGGCGTTCCAGAATGAACCCTATTAGAGCACAACGATGCAATTGATATCGAGGATTTGGCTTCGCACGCGGCGTTTCGCGACCGATCGCAACGGCGTAGCGGCGATCGAATTCGCCATGCTCGTTCCGATCATGCTGGTGATGTTCTTCGGAACGGTCGAACTCTCTTCCGGTGTCGCCGTCGATCGAAAGGTCAACCTGATGGCGAGGACGCTCTCGGACCTGACCTCTCAAAACCAGTCCGTCACCGCCGTCCAATTGACCAATTTCTTCAACGCCAGCAACGCCATTCTGACGCCCTATTCACCGACGCCAACGCAATCCACGATCACCGAATTGTATGTCGATCCAACCACGCTGAAGGCACGGGTGCAGTGGAGCAAGGGGTCGGCGCCGCGGTCGGTAAGTTCGACGGTCGGGATACCGACGGCTCTCGCGATCGGCAGCACTTATCTGATCATGAGCGAAGTCAGTTATCTCTACGTACCCACGGTCGGCTACGTGATGTCGAAGTCGGGAATTACGCTGACCTCCACGGCCTATACGCGGCCGCGTCAGAGTTCCTGCGTTATCTATCCGACGCCGACCTCGGGCGCCCTTCCGGCCTGTCCGACGTCATGACGGCAGCGGCGCGGGTTGCGATCGTGCCAGCTGCGCGCCGTTCAAAATAAAAGGCCGCGGGTAAGCGCGGCCTTTTGTATTCGGCGGGTAGAACTGCAACGCCTGCAATTTCGGCAGATCCGAGTCCGTGCTTTCGCACGGGAAGATCGTCGCTCAGCCGGCAGCGCGAAGATTGTCGGCCGAAGACTTGCCAGAGCGGCGATCCGCCACGATCTCGTAGCTGATCTTCTGGCCTTCACGCAGCGTTCCAAGTCCGGCGCGCTCGACGGCGCTGATGTGCACGAACACGTCGTTGCCACCGTCATCCGGCTGAATAAAGCCGAAGCCCTTGGTCGCGTTAAACCACTTCACGGTTCCCATGCTCACGGGGGTAGTCCCTTCTCAAGATAGATGTAGTCGAAGCCCACCTTCGTGGGCTGGTGAGATCGAATTTTTGGAAGGGTCGTCAGCGTCTAAACCGGCTGTACCGGTGGATAGCTAAGTCCGGCCGAAAATCGATGAACTACACATTATGCGAAGCGAGCCCCCAAAACAATCCTGAGGTGCACGATTTTTTGATCAGCCCGGTTTTGCCGGGGTGCTGGGCTTCACCTGCCGCGTTGACACAATCTCGCCATCTACGATGCCGGGGCGGGCGACGCAGCGCTCAACGGCGGCGAAACTGGCCGCGCGGCGGCGCACCACGCGGCATTCCGCCTCCCGGACGTTCGTCCTTGTGACGGAAGATCAGCCGGCCTTTCTCCAGATCGTATGGCGACATCTCGATCGTCACCCGGTCCCCCGCCAGTGTCTTGATCCGGTTCTTTTTCATCTTGCCTGCGGTGTAGGCAACGATCTCGTGCCCGGCGTCGAGCTGCACGCGGTAGCGTGCATCGGGGAGGATTTCGGTTACCAGTCCTTCGAACTGGATCAGCTCTTCTTTAGCCATGGTTCTCTCCAGATCGATCGGCGATCAGCGTTGCGGCCGCTGGGTGCGATTGGGCCGGGTATTTGGGCGACTTTCGCGATGCAGGAAGGCGACACCTTGCACGCCTTCGGCCTTGCCACCGCCCTGCGACGGACGCCCCACCTCTTGCCGGTTGCCCTCGTGCCGGCTGGTTTGAGCAGCCGCATTATTACCACCGGGGCGACGGCGGCGGCGAGGACCTTTCGATCCGGGCGCGGCCTCATTGACCCTCGCCGCATGCACGCGTGGCGCGGATCGTCCGCCGCGATGCGGCGACGGCATCGGCGCGGGGTCGCGATGACCTGGCGTGCGGCGGTCTTCCCTCGGCAATGCGATACGGATCAGCTTTTCGATGTCGCGCAAATATCCCATTTCCTCGCCGCCGGCGATCAGCGAGATCGCGACGCCTTCGGCGCCGGCGCGCGCGGTGCGGCCGATGCGATGGACGTAGGTTTCGGGGACGTTGGGAAGATCGAAATTCACCACATGGCTGATGCCGTCGACATCGATGCCGCGGGCGGCGATGTCGGTAGCGACCAGAGTGCGGATCGCGCCGGAGCGGAATGCCGCCAGCACCCTCTCGCGATGGTTCTGCGATTTGTTGCCGTGAATGGCGTCGGCGCTGATGCCGGCTCTGGCGAGGCCCTTTACTACCTTGTCCGCGCCATGCTTGGTGCGGGTAAACACCAGCGCGCGCTCGACCGGCTCCTGGCTCAGCAGCTGCGCCAGCAAGGCGGGCTTGGCGGAATGATCGACCTGGATGATGCGCTGGGTGATGCGCTCGACCGTGGAGGCGGCCGGGGTCACTGCCACGCGCGCCGGATCGCGCAGCATTTGTTCGGCGAGCTCGGCGATATCCTTGGGCATGGTGGCCGAAAAGAACAGCGTCTGCCGTCTGACCGGCAGTTTGACGACGATTTTGCGGATGTCGTTGATAAAACCCATGTCCAGCATGCGGTCGGCCTCGTCGAGGACGAGAAACTCGACCTGTCCGAGCTTCAGGCCGTTGCTTTGCACGAGATCGAGCAGCCGGCCGGGCGTTGCCACCAGCACCTCGACGCCCTGCATGATCGAGCGGACCTGGCGCCCCATCGGCACGCCGCCGATCACGAGCGCGGAAGTCAGGCGCAGGTGACGACCATAGGCATTGAAGCTGTCGAGAATCTGTCCCGACAACTCCCGCGTCGGGCTCAGTACCAGCACGCGGCAGGCTTTGGGCTGCGGCCGGATGCGGTTCTCCAGAATGCGATGCAGGATGGGAAGTGCGAAGGCTGCGGTCTTGCCGGTGCCGGTCTGGGCGATGCCGACGACGTCGCGGCCGGCGAGTGCGAGAGGAATGGTTTGAGTCTGGATGGGCGTGGGCGTGAGATAATTCTCTTCCTTGAGCGCACGCGAGATCGGATCGGCGAGGCCGAAATCCTGAAAGGAGGTCAAAAGGTTGGTTCTTTCCATTATGAAGAGCAGGCGCCCGGCGATAACCGCCAGGAGCGCGCGAGGGGGTGTCAGAGACACCCGCGTGTTTGGGGCGTCAGTTTTGGTTAGCTGAAGGGGCAAGCCAGAAACCGTTGGACGGGCTCAGAACACGCGGCTCGCAGTGACCCGGTGATTCCCTGGGTCGTGCCGCTGATATGGAACACGAACGCGGCGCTTTCAAGATCAATTGCACAAGGCGGGGCTGACAATCACCGAAATGGGCTTTTTTGGCACTGTATACCCACTGGACCGAGCCCCTCGGCGGTCGAAAACCCGATGCCGCAATTTTAGACAATGGGTCGGTTTTGCATAGTAATTAGGCTGATTGCCGACAAAGCATACATTTTATTGGTTGAAATATTAGGCAGCTTCCCCCGTCATTTTGCTGCGACGCACCGGATTTGGTCGAGATAACAATCATTTAGATCGTGATTGGGGCGTGGCACGGTTCTTGCGATTCCGTTAACGCAGGCGGCCGTGGGGCCGTTCGCAGCGTTTAACGTCTGCGTCAGGGAGATGACATCTCATGCTTACACAATTGACTCACGATATATCGGGGCCGCTGAACCGCCGGCGCTGGCTGGCGGCGACCGCCGGGCTGATTTTGGGCCTGTCCGGCTTCACCGCGGCCAAGGCGGACGACGACACCATCAAGGTTGGCGTCCTGCACTCGCTCTCGGGCACCATGGCAATCAGCGAAACCACGCTGAAGGACACCGTGCTGTTCATGATCGATGAGCAGAACAAGAAGGGCGGCCTGCTCGGCAAGAAGCTCGAAGCCGTGGTCGTCGATCCTGCCTCGAACTGGCCGCTGTTTGCCGAGAAAGCGCGTGAGTTGATCACCAAGGACAAGGTCGCTGTCGTGTTCGGCTGCTGGACCTCGGTGTCGCGCAAATCCGTGTTGCCGGTATTCAAGGAACTGGATTCGATCCTGTTCTATCCGGTGCAGTATGAAGGCGAAGAGAGCGAACGCAACGTGTTCTACACCGGCGCCGCGCCGAACCAGCAGGCGATCCCCGCCGTCGACTACCTGATGAAGGAAGAGAAGGTGAAACGCTGGGTGCTGGCCGGCACCGACTATGTCTATCCGCGCACCACCAACAAGATCCTCGAAGCCTATCTGAAGTCGAAGGGCGTCAAGGACGAAGACATCATGATCAACTACACGCCGTTCGGCCAGTCCGACTGGCAGACGATCGTCGCCGACATCAAGAAGTTCGGCTCGACCGGCAAGAAGACCGCGGTGGTCTCGACCATCAATGGCGACGCCAACGTTCCGTTCTACAAGGAACTCGGCAACCAGGGCATCAAGGCGACCGACATTCCGGTGGTGGCGTTCTCGGTGGGTGAAGAAGAACTCGCCGGTATCGACACCAAGCCGCTGGTCGGCCATCTCGCCGCCTGGAACTACTTCGAGTCGATCAAGACGCCGGCGAACGAGAAGTTCATCAAGGAATGGCAGGCCTACACCAAGAACCCGAAGCGCACGACCAACG
>Ga0182024_10012123_pt1 | contig 17109 bp, 24 predicted proteins | sample P32metaG_FD_120480 | JGI IMG/M metagenome (GOLD analysis project Ga0182024, IMG submission 120480) | Permafrost microbial communities from Stordalen Mire, Sweden - P3-2 metaG (Illumina Assembly) | ecosystem: Environmental > Terrestrial > Soil > Wetlands > Permafrost | place: Sweden: Stordalen...
ACCTCGCTAGGGAACTATATCACTAAGATTGACAGGAATCAAGAAGATATGATATAATGTAAGCGTATGACTTTATACGAAATTACGAATATCGTGACCGGAATGGGCTATGTTGGAATCACCAAAGATAGAGTTAAAAGGCGTTGGTGGGCACATAAAAAAGATTTAAAAATGGGACGGCACGGGAATCGATGGCTTCAAAATTCATACAACAAACATGGAGCGGCAGCATTTCAGTATAAAATAAGACAGAAATGTAGCTCTATAGAAGAATTGAACAATCTAGAAAAACAAATTTTAAAAGATGAAAAAGATAGGCTCTATAACATAAAAGAAGGCGGATATGACGCTCCTCCCGTAAAGCATACTGAGGAATCAAAAAGAAAAATATCTGAAGCTCAACCTAAGATTCCAGTCGTGGGAATGTCTGTAAAAACCGGTGAAATTAAGGAATACGCTACCGTAAAAGATGTTAAAATAGACGGGTTTAATCATAAAAATATTGGTAAATGCTGCCTGCTTTCTATTTCAAAAGCTAGCGGAAGAGTCCAGCAGGCTATTTCTACAGGTAAATGGGTTTGGATGTACAAATCCGAATTCAACCTATTTGAGATGGAGCGTAGGCGCGATATGGCTCAAAATCGTGGTAACAACGATCAATCCAGAGCAATAATCGGAAAATCTTTGTTAGATGGGTCTACTATACGCTTTAAATCGTGTACGGAGGCCTCTAGGGAGCTTAAAACGCAGGTAGGGACCATAAGAGGAGCTTGCGTGGGAGGAGAGATTAAATCTGCAGCCCAATATGTTTGGGTATTCGCTGATGATCCAGAACCCACAATCTTATTAGAGAAGAGGTATGTTTACGCTCTAGATACATTTAATGGGTACCGTGTTATAGGCCCACGTTCGAAGCGTTCTTCTATCAAAAAAGTTTAAGAGAATCAATCAGTTATGGCCATACTTACTTCCGGTAATATTTTAAGCGAGCAACGTTGGGATTGCGCGGATCAAAGAAGAGTTGAGTCTGGAGTCCGTAACGACTTCGATACCACAATAACCTCAATAATTACAAATACTTCTCAGGGTTACATCATTCGCGGCTTTTCTCTCTTAACCTCTGGCGCTATAGGATCCGCTGCGAATGGTTTGGAGATGGTCGTAGACCCTGGTGCTGTCCTAAATATCAATGCCAGCGTCAGCGGCACGATCTATCAAACGCCAATCGGAACTCCGAATCAAATTTTAAATGGCGCGATTAATCCGAATGTCAGCGGATCTTTTGCTGCGAGTTCAACCAATTATGTTGGCGTAGATTATTTGCGATTTCCAGATTCAAGTACAGACGTAACAAAATATATTTGGGACGCAAGTTCGAATTCTGAAATCCCGGAAATCGCACCCGCTGCTCAAACCCTCACCTTCGAAATTTTTATCACAACTTCCGTTTGGGCTGAAAATGTTTTGCCAATCGCAATCGTAACGACCGATGCAAACGGAAACGTCACCTCGATCACCGATGCGCGTTGGATGCTCTACTCTTTAGAAACCGGCGGCCTCGCTCCCAATCCCAACTACACTTATCCTTGGACCGAAGGTCAAATTCAACCTCCAGTTACGACTACTAGCGATTCTGTAAATCCATTCGTTGGCGGCGACAAGCAAATCGATTCATTGAAGGCATGGATGGACGCCATCATGTCAGAAATTCTTGGAATAAAAGGCACGCCATTCTGGTTCACCGGTCCCTCAGTTGGCCCAAGTCCCGGCCCACTTCCTTCGTTACAAAGTTTGTTTCAAGATCTCGGCAATACAGTCATTACTGGTCCAGGAGAAATCTCAAACGGAATTCTGCCCAATTCCGATTCTATTTTGGTTACCACCGGCAATATCACTACCGGTAGCAATCAACTTACAAGTCTTGGTTCCGTTGCGGGTCTCGTAAATGGCGACTATATTTTTGGCACCGGTATCCCCGCAGGTGTGACCATTGTTAGCATCGCAGGCTCTACGATCACAATGTCACAACCCGCTACTCTCAATGGAACCGGAATCGGCGTTACATTCTACAGTCCTAGCGTTATCACCGCTCCTGGTCAAATTAACTGGGATCAGGAAATCTACATCCGAGTCATTGGATCCGCTCTCACCTATACGCTTGCAGCCAATCCCTCTTCCGCCGATATCACATTGGCCGACGATCAGGTCGCATATATTACTTTGGTTAGAGATGTTCCCGTTTCTCCCAATCTCATTTTCACCACCGGCTCCCCCGTAGTTACTAGCGTTGGATCCGTTACTTGGACATCGGGGCTATTACCTGGCGATTTGATTAAAGTCGCTAGCGATAGCGGTAGCGGTTATTACACGATTGGGACTGTTAATAACGGATACACGGTAACCCTTACTACCAACGTATTAGTCGCAGACAACACTGGACTTACTGGCGCTCAAGCTCAGTATGCCTTTGGTAGCTATTCCGCAGCTCCAACGCCTTCCACCAATAGAAACATATACATTACATCTAGAGAAACGGTTCCTGTCAATGGCAATGTTTTTTGGTTGTTTTTACGAGAAGACAATGGTGGCGCACCGCGAGTCTACATCCGCTTTTTGGCACAAGAATTGGATAATGGCGAGTCGGTAAACGTAAGCGGAACCACTAGTTTAGAACTCCTTCAGTATATTGGCGCACCTTCTGCTGCAAGTTCCTCACCACAATACGTAAGCGCATTGAATCCGGGCTCGTTAACTCAAATCACCGGTATCACTATTGGCGCTGGCTCTACTATTACTGGCGGCCAATACTTTTTGATCTATAGTTCAAACAACGCAAGGCAATATGCGGTTTGGTTCAAAGTAAGTGGTGTTGGAAGCGCTCCAGTAGTTCCTTATTTTAATTCCAGCGTAGAAGTAGATATTTCAACCGGTGATAGCGCGACAACCGTTGCTTCGGAATTAGCTGCTGCTCTTAACGCGGTTCCGTTTCACGACTTCAACGCGGTTTCCGGTGCTGGAACCGTTGTTGTAACCAATACTTCTGCTGGTACTTCGAATGCCGCTAGCAATGTTGATGTTGGCTCGCCATTTGCAATTAGTATCACTCAATCCGGAACAGGCGTTGGAAACAATGTCATTCATGACGGCGATTCACTTACGCTTGCTATTAAAGAACTCGATCAGGCCATCGGTAACATCGAAGCAAGCCTAAACAATCCCGCTTATGATGAAGTCGTTGAGATCGTCGCAAGTGGAGCTACTCCTCCTACTTCTTTAAATGGACCACTTCCAAATACCACCGTTATCACTCTTCCATTGGATAGTCGAACCGGAAACAGTTTAGCCCAATATACCGTTGGTAAAGGGATTTTACAAGTATTTTTGAATGGCCAATTTATCGATGTCGAGAGTGGAGCCTATTCTGAAGTGGGCGCTGCAGGCACTCCTAGTAATCAAATTGAAATCCTTACTTTTCCCGATGGTTTAGTTGTTGGCGACGAACTAGAATTTAGATTCAGTGGCGGCGGAGGAGGTTCAGGTGGACAAGGCGCAGTTGGACCAGCTGGTGCTCCTGGACCAAGAGGAGCAGATGCCATTGGTCAATTGGTGACCATTTCTACTCAAAACGGTCCCGCAACAATTACCGTATCTTCGGGTAATTTATTTTATCGTGCGAATTGTGCCAGTGGTGCGGTTACGTACAATTTACCAGCAGCAGCTGTCTCTACTGGAAATGTTTTCATTTTCAAAAAAGTAGATTCTAGCTACAACGACATGAACGTAGTTGCAGCGGGATCCGATAAAATCGATGGATTTTCTTCGATTACCACAAACGTTCAGTACGAATCGTTTTCATTAGTCAGCGACGGAACGACCTGGAATTTATTTTAATATGCTAATTTATAAACTTATAAACACATTAAATGGGAAGATTTATATAGGGAAGACTAAAAATTCTTCCGTATGCGCCAGAAAATCTTCACATAAATCGCAATCAAAAAGATATGAACCTCGTCAATATATCCATAAAGCTATTAAAAAATATGGATGGGAAAATTTCAAAATAGAAATTGTAGAAGACGGAATAGACAGTTTGGAAATTTTAAATAAAAGAGAGAAATTTTTTATCCGAGAATACGATTCGGCCAATAGAGAAAAGGGCTATAATTTGACTCTAGGCGGAGATGGTGGTCACGGATTATCCGGAGAGAAAAGCGGAACTTTCGGCATGAAGCGTCCGGATTTATCTGAGAGAAATAGGAAAAATAAAGGAAAAACTTTAGTACAGATACATGGAGAACAAAAGGCTTCAGAAATAAAAAATAAAATGGTTATTAGTAGTACCGGAAAAGTTCTTTCCGAAAAAGCTAAGGCTAATTCCAGTAAAGCGAGAAAATTAGCGTGGGAGAATGGAACATACGACAAGCCGGAAACTAGGGCTAAGTACACGTTAAACAATAAGGGCAATCCAAGTATCAAAAGAATAAAAGTTTATAGTCCAGAATTGAACATGGAATTCGCATCTCTGTCTTTTGCAGCAGCTCATATAAAAACTCATGTTAGCAATGTGAGCAAAGTTTTAAATGGCACTCTCAAGCACATAAAGGGCTATACCTTTTCTCGTGTAGTGGAGGATACGAAAAATGTCGTATAATCCCAATTCGACTGGTAGTGCGATAACATTAACTGGAACCACTTCCGGTAGCGTAACTATTTCCTCCGCAGCAGTCATCACCACCTACAATCTCATTTGGCCCGCAGCGCAAGGATCGGCGAGCACGGTTTTAACTAACGATGGCGCTGGAAATCTTACCTGGGGTCCTGGCGGAAGTTCCGGCGTTTCTAGCATTAATACCGAAAGCGGCGCTATCACTATCACCGGAACCGGCGGAACTACCGTAACCAATATTGGTACCGCTTTTACCATCAATTCAGCTACTACGGGAACCACGACAGTACCAAACGGTGGAACCGGAGTAACGTCTTTTGCCGATCTCAATCAAGTCATTATTAGTGGAACCACAACTACCGGTCCATTGCAACAAGTTCCAGGCGGAACCGCTGGATTCGTTCTTACTTCTAATGGAACCACGGCAGCTCCAACCTGGCAAGCAACGGCTCCATCGAATCCCTACTACGTTAACACTTTTACTCTTTCAAGTACCGACATTCACAACCAATATGTAACGCTGAGTTCAATTCCCGATACTCCCGCCGATACCGTTCTTACCGTTATTGGTGGACCTATGCAAAGTTATGGTACCGATTACACGGTTTCGGAATCAATATTAGGTTTTATCAATGGTTTATCCAGTACTGGGGTCAGCGCCTTAGTTTCTGGCGATATGTTAGTAGTTCAGTTTAATTAATAAGGAAAGATAGTTATGAGCCAAATAGTTACAAAGTTTATTACAGATGGAGCCGTACTTTCGGGAACCCTAGCAGCCCACGGAAAAATTGGGTCTGGTGCAGCAGCTGCAACATCAGCACTCTTTTCTGATGGCGCTGGAGGTACAGCTTTTAGGGCCATCATGTCTACCGACATACCCACCCTAAACCAAAATACTACGGGTACCGCTGCCAACATCACAGCTACCAGCAATGAAACCCTCACAACGCTTTCAGCTCTGACTACAGCTTCTAGCTTAGCCCATGTCGGAACCATCTCGACTGGTACCTGGCAGGGTAGTGCGGTAGGAATATCTTACGGTGGAACCGGCGCGACCAATGCCGCTTCTGCCTTCAATAACTTGTCTCCAATGGCCACGACTGGGGATATGATTTATGAGGTTTCTGCCGGAACTGCTGCCGCTCTTCCAATTGGAACTCCTGGACAGGTATTGACCGTAGTAGGCGGAGTCCCCGTTTGGCAGACTCCCACCATTACTCCTGGCGATATTTCGTTGACAGACAATCATATCTTCGTTGGTAATGCATCAAATCTTGCCACCGACGTCGCTATGTCCGGAGACGCAACTATTGTTGCCAGCGGCGCACTGACGTTGGCCACCGTAGCTACGGCTGGAACCACCGGATCTTCTACTGCGATTCCGGTTATTACCATCAATGCTAAGGGATTAACGACTAGCATTACGACTGCCGCCGTAGTTGCTCCAGCAGGCACACTTTCTGGAACCACCTTAAATTCGACAGTTGTGAGTTCTAGTCTGACTTCGGTTGGGACTATTGCGACTGGGGTTTGGAATGGAACTGCCATTGGACCCACATTTGGTGGGACTGGCCAAACCACGTACGCTACCGGCGACACGTTGTATGCTAGCGCCAGTGACGTTTTGTCCAAACTCACCATCGGATCTCCTGGGAACGTGCTCACAGTTTCCGGTGGAGTTCCCGTTTGGTCGGCTCCTGCAGCAACATCAACAAATAATAAAGAAACTTTTATTTTGGCTTCCGGTGACATAACTAATCAGTATATTGATTTGGCCCATGTTGCGTTGACCAATTCGATTGATTTCCTGGTTCAGGGTGGCGGTGTTCAGTTAGAAGGTGCTAGCTATGATTTCACGGTGAACTATACCGGTGGATCAGGTGGCCATACGCGCATAACTTTTGCCAACGGGCTTGCTACAGTCGGCGTATCAGCGTTAGTCGCAGGAGATGTTTTGCAGATTCAATATGAATTTTAATTTCATGATATAGAGATATAGTTTCTATATTTAACTACCGACGAAAGTCGAAGCTGGGGTGGACACCCTGTTTCTAAAGAAACAAAGGAAAATACGTGAGTCAAGTAAAAAACCGCTTTTTAGCACAAATGGCCAATAACACCGTCAAAGCCAATATCTCTGGCTCTACGGCTAATCCCACCGATGTATCCGCAGTAAGCACAGCAACTGCTAGCGCTTTCATGGTTAGGGATACGAATGCCAATGTCCAGCTTAACAATCTCATCGAAAACGCTTCTATTACCACTACCGCTGCTGGCACCACGACCCTAACTGTCGGAAGTGGCTATAGTCAGATATTTACAGGTAGTTCTACTCAGACCATTGTTTTACCTAATGCAACGACCATGCTTGTTGGTCAAGGTTTTTCTCTTTATAATCAATCTAGTAGTCCTCTAGCTGTCCAATTCAATGGCGGTGCTGCTTTTACGGACGCCGCAGGTATCAATTATAGCTCACTTAGCGCTCATACTTCTTATACCATAACACTGCAAACCAACGGCACATCCGCTGGCACATGGGCAGTAGTTTCTTCCCCTTCAAGTGGACTCGGCGCTCCTGGTCCAACGATTCAAAAATTTCTAAGTGGATCCGGAACCTATACCACTCCTGCGAATGTTGCTTTCATCAATATTGAAATGGTCGGCGGCGGAGGTGGCGGTGGTGGTGGTGGATCTAGTGCGGGAAACGGAGGCACGGGCGGAAATACCACATTTGGCACCTCCCTGTTGGCTGCCAATGGTGGGGCGGGAGGAATTTTTAACTCAAATCCCGGTGCGGGAGGAACGGCATCACTAGGATCTGGGCCGATAGGAATTGCACTCACGGGTGGTGGTGGACAGGGTTCGGCTTATGGCGCTGCTAGTGGTGCTTGGATAGCGGGTGGCAGTGGAGCTTCATCCCCATTCGGTGGACAGGGCAGTGGAGCGCCCTATGGCGTGTCTGCGGGCGGAGCTGGAATCACCAATACTGGTTCAGGAGGCGGAGGAGGTAGTGGTCCCGTTGGAACAAATGGGGGCAACGGTGGCGGGGCTGGTGGTTACGTTAATGCTGTTATAGTAAGTCCCTCTGCTACCTATTCTTATGTCGTAGGTACGGCAGGGACAGCAGGAACACTGGGCACGAGCGGTGCTGCTGGCGGAGCCGGTGGATCTGGCGTTATCATCGTTACAGAATATTATTTTAACGGATTAGGCGCTGCGGCTGGTGCGGGCGGGGCTTATACTCCTACGGTCACAACTCTTATTTCTGGTTCTGGGACCTTTACAACTCCTGCAAATGCTTCATATATTACGGTTCAGATGGTTGGTGGTGGAGGTGGTGGAGGAGGAAGTGGTACTTCAGCCGGAGCTTTTCCCTTCACGGGAACTGCTGGAGGAAATACTACCTTTGGTACTTCATTATTGGTTGCTAACGGCGGTGGTGGTGGTGCAGCAGATCAATCTACTAATGCTTCAGGAGGCACTGCCTCTCTAGGTTCTGGTCCTATTGGCGTGGCTTTATCTGGAGCCAGCGGAACTGGTTCTAGTAATGTCGTAGCATCAGCTAATAGTGGTCTTTCTGGGGGTGGTGGTGGTAGCTCTCCGTTGGGCGGGGCTGGTGGAGGCGCTAATTCTACTGGTGGGGCCTCTACAGCAGGTTCTGCAGCTATTTCTAATACTGGAAGTGGGGGCGGCGGAGCAAGCGGGACTGCTGGTGTCACTACTTATACTGGAAGTGGGGGAGCTGCGGGAGGCTATGTTTTTGCTACAATTATCAGCCCTTCTACTACTTATAGTTATTCTGTAGGCACGTCTGGTTCTGGTGGTTCTGCTGGTACAAGTGGTTCTGCAGGTGGAGCTGGTGGTTCTGGTATTATTATTGTTACAACCTATTATAACAATGGCGCGGTTGGAACTGCTACTGGAATTACTGGTTCCGTAAATTCATCTCAAGTTCTTGGCACGACTACAGCAAATAATGCTCCAGCCGGTTATATTGGGGAATTCATTTCTTCTAATCCTGGAAGCGGAGTTGCGGTGGGATCTTCAGGATCATTTGTAACCGTAACTTCTATCTCACTCACTGCAGGTGATTGGGATGTTGAGGGAACTCTATCATTGGTAACCGGCGCGACTACTGCAGGAACGATTATTTCTGGCGGAATTTCTCTAAATACTACTTCTGAAGACAGCCAAACTAATGGTGGAGTATTCGATGCCTTTGGTACGCTAGTAGCTAGCAGCACCTATCTATCGCCAACTGGAAAAAGACGCATCAATGTGAATACCGCCACAACTATCTATTTGGTGGGCTCTGCTACTTATACTGTAGCAGGAGGAGCTACTTGGGGCACCAATTCCTTCATCGGCGCTAGACGAGTAAGATAATAAAAATAAAGTACAAGGTGTAATATGAGTTTCGTTCCAATTGATGATCGCCAAGTAGTTAATCGTGCCATACTTAATCAACTCTTTCCATACGTGGGAAGTCAGACTCTCGATGTATTGATGGCTTCGATAAATACGGATCTTACCATTCCGTTAAACGTTACAGCTAGTAACCCAGCAAGTTTAGTCATTAATGTAGGTCCGGCTTTAGTCGTTAATTCACAATCAAACCGCCAAAAATCCATTTCCTTTATTGGTACCTCTCTTCCGAACACTTTTGCTGGAACAACGGTTACTTTCCCTGCCAGCAGCGGGGGCAATATAACTACCGGCCAGGGCGGATCTTATCCGTTGACATTGCCTTCTGGAGATTTTGTCGCCATCCTATTGTCATTGAACAACGTAGGAACTGTAATTGTGGCCATTGGAACTCCAGCGGGAACATCTGCTGGAGTTGTAGTGCCTGCTCCAGCCGCCGCTACTGAGCCTTTCGCATATGTCATCCTATCGAATGTAGGTGGGACGATTCAAAATGTAGCTCAAACTTCAATTTATCAATTTGCCGGGGGTGGCAGTGGATCGTCAGGCGGTTCTGCTCCAACTATAAGTATCGCAACTACTTCTAGTTTCTCGGGTGGATTTTCAGCAGCTGGGAGTGGAACTTATACGCCACCTGTTGGTGTTTTGTATGTAGAAGTCGAGATGTGTGCTGCCGGTGGTGGTGGTGGTGGTAGCGGAACATCTGGCTCGGGCGGAAGTGGCGGGAACGGTGGTAATACCACTTTGGGTTCCTCCTTCCTAACCGCAAACGGCGGAACTGGTGGTAATGGTGGAACTGATAGTCTATTTAGTGTACCTGGGGGTACAGCAACCATAGGTGCTGGAGCTTCTGGTATAGCTATTCAGGGCGGCGATGGATCGGGTTCTACAGAGAATATCGGTGCTGGAGCCGTAAATACCGCTTCTGCAGCCGGTGGAGTTAATCCGTTCGGTGGAGGCGGTGGCGGGATTTCTAATGGCCCTGGTAGAACCGGATCTCCAAACACCGGCGCTGGTGGAGGTGGTGGCGGCGGGAATTCTAATGCTGCTTGCTATTCCGGCGGTGCTGGAGCCGCAGGCGGCTATCTTAAGGCATTTGTTAGTACCCTGGCGTCTTCGTATACCTATAGCATAGGTACCGGTGGAACTGCTGGAACAGCGGGCTCAGGTGACGGAGAAACCGGCGGTGTGGGAGCTGGTGGTCAAATTATTATTAGAGAATATTACCAATGAAAAATGAACTAAAGTTTATTGGGCTGACCTGTGTCACTTTACTCGCCATGTACATGATTGGAACCGGTATACTAGACATAGTCAAATCACTTTCTCATCTTTTTGGTTAATCCCTATCTTTATCGCAGTTATAAATTATCTTCAATTCTTCTCTAAGTTCTTCAATAATTTGTTCGGCATGTTCTAGTTTTATTTCATAACTTTTCGCGGCCTTACTATAACCCTTTTTCCATTCAATAGCTAGTACTTCAAAATCTTTAATATCTTGTTGGGCTTGATTGAGTTCCTTTTCAAGTCTTATGACCTGTGATTGTAAGTCGTAAATGAATTGTTCGGGTGTACTCATTTTTTCTTTCTATTTAATTTTACTACATCCTGTAATGAACCATAAAATAAATGCTAAATATGGAATTGATGTTTTCATTTCAGCGCCGCCTTTACTGCATTTCTAACAACCTCACGAGTCTGTCCAAGGGACAGTCTAGCGAAGGTATCATCCTCTCCCCACAAGTTCCCTGAGAGCCATTTAATTCCGGCTTTCTCCAATGCCTTTCTTTCAACCTTCCCAAGTTCTACTACTGCAAACATCCCTCTTGTAGGAACCGAACCTTGACCGAAACGATCTAAAAGTTTTTGCATCTCCTCGCGATTGGAATTGAGATAATTTGAAGACTTGGTCTCAAATCGATCGAGATCCAGTGAGTCCAAAATATCTTCTGCAGCATTTGTGGAAAGGGTTGATAATCCAACGTAATTAGCGGTTACGTATTCCGATAAGTAATGGTATAGAATGTCGCTATCAGTAGATACCCAGCCCAGTCTGAGTCCAGGCAGACCTAAGGTTTTTGAAAGACTGCCACACATGATTCTATATTTTTCAGGAACATGGCCACCTGTGGTGTAAGTTCTAGACGCATAGGCGCCATCGTAAATATCGACGTCATCAAAGGGATACACGTTTCCATCTGGCGCACTTGGGGAATCAATCAAAGAAGCTGATTTCATCGCATCATTCATACCCCATTTATAAACCATTTTAAGATCTGCGGCACGGATGATGTCGGGATAAATAGGAAACCATCGTTTATTGACGACGACCCATTCTACGCCTTGAGTCTTTTTAAGAGCGTAAAGTGCGGCGTTAATAGCTCCAGTGGCACCACAGGTAACGATCAAATGTTTTGGAGTATGCCCTGTTTGTCTTTTAGCCAACGTTTTCATTTGGTCAATCAGTTTCGGCGTACCGAGATGCGGAGGATATCCAAGAGAGGCTAGATATGTCGGTGATTCGATGAAGTAGTTTCCTAGGGTTTCAGCAAGAGCTTGACGGACAATAATTGGGCAACCCCACTGCATATCGTAGATGGGTTTCATTTAATGCCAAGCTTTCACTAAATAGACACTGTTTTTAGTAGTTACTTTAAGCCCCTCTTTTATGATCTCAATAGATTCGACAGCGCTGGTATAAATTCCATTATCTCCATGGATAATCAATCGTTCCCCCAACTTGATGGGACTAAGCGTACCAAAACCAAATTTTTCTGCCATTGATGGATTTGGCTTGCCATCGAGCTTTTTCCAATCTACGTGAGTTCCAACGGATTTACAAAGTGCGCACTCATTCATGGGACATCGCCATTAAGTTCGATTTTCATGTCCTCATATCCTGAAATCGATTGCCGATACAGTTCGAGTTTACATCCTTCTAGGGCGCCAAGAGCGTCATTATAATTCTGATAAGATCTATCGTGCTGAGATAAAAAGGAATGCGTTAGTTGAGTAAGAAGATAGTTGAGTTCTCCAGCAGTCTTAATGTCGGCTAAACGCATGTCCTGAACCAATTCTAGGAATCGAAACCTATCGTCTTTATTGATATACGGCATTATGTTCTCCCTACCAATCGAATCAAAGGTTTTTCTACATCCAAGGCTTCGTTGATAATAGCACGAAACTTAGCTGGAATTCCGGATTTATGACACCTGTCTAGTTCATAAACTTTACCTAAAAACGTCATATCTTTCAAAGTCAGAGTATAACGATTGAGCTTATCTCTGAGATTTCCCTCGCCTTCAATGGTTTCATTCTGGTAATTCATGGGAGCGCGTCCATTGGTTTCGATGAATTCCAGAATTTCTTTTTTGAATCCTGCAATATCATGTTTTCGTTTATTATTGGTCGTTCTGCCAGTAACCATGGCGATCCGGCGGAAATTGGCATCGAAACTTCCGGATTCTTTAGAGATATAGTTTTCGAAACGCGCACCCAGTCGTTTTTCGCGTTTATTTTTACTTAGACGACTTGGCCACCGATTGTTTTTAAGGAAGAAATCTAGGACGAGATTCTTGCTTTTGATACCCATCTTCATCGTGTCATTTTTATCTGGTTTGGTCTTTAAAAGACTTCTATATTTTTCGATGATCCTATAAAGCTTATTCTGTACTACCATATTACTCCTTGATTTATTCAAAATTGAGTTTTCCGCAAAACTCTCCATGTGTCAGGGGAATCTTTTTCATTTAACATCTTTCTTATACATTTCAAATAGGCTCTTACGAAGTCTTTTTTGAGCATTAACTCCGACTGGCTCTAAAATCTTTTCATATTTTCGAATTACTTCCCATGCTTGGTCTTCTGTAAGTTCGTGTACGGTCTCTTCTGTAATTTCGATTTCAACGTAATAGTCTTCTTTTGTAATACCTTCTTCTCTTACTGAGTAAAATACCAATGTCGCATCTTTGAATCTATAAATGTGGCACTGTTTAGTTATTTTAAAGTTGAAAGTAAAGCCCATTGCTGTTGCGCCATCTAGAATTTCCTGTTCTGGGGTGCCATCGACTCTCCAATTGTATTCTAATCTAGAGATATTATTTTTAGCCCCTACGGGCTTAAACTTTAAAGTCCATTGCGCATATTTCGTGTCGCTTGGATATTTAGCAACACGATACCTTCCAAAAGAACCGTCTGGCTTTGTGAGATAGGTATCGGGACCTTCTGCATACGTGAAATCTAGTAGGTCTGGAATTGTTTCCACAATACTTTTAAATTGAGATAAATTCGTGATGTCCGAATTGTATTTGGTTTCAAATTCGGTAAAGCGAGCTATCTTAGGCTCTTCTGACTTTACTTCTTCTGGAACGGTTACAGTGTTAATTTTTTCTTCAGAGGTCATACTTAAAACCAATACTACCTGAATTATTCGTTCCTGTCAAGCTCGATTTCACCGGTCCAATACTGGGTCCTCTCACATTAAACTGCCTGCTCCTAATAGTCTTTCCCGCAAATCCCACAATTCCCATCTCGGTATCACTTAATCCAATAGAATGAGCAAAATCTATGCCATCTTTGGTCTCGCTATTAACGAACTTGTCTTGAACCGCTTGACCTCCACTGACTACGAAAGCTGCCTTTCCTGCCTGGCTAGCAGCGTTAGAATAGGTATTATTCATATAAGGGGCTTGATATTGGAAAGTGGATAATAGCATCATCAGACCCATGGTAGGATCGCTTAAGGGCATTACCATAGAAGTCGAATGGGTATTCGATAAGTAAGAGCTATTGGGCTCAGCTACTAGAGTGCAGGAAGTGGTAGCGTAAGAGCTATTCATCTTTCTTTTTATCCATAAAATAACGAGCTGCCACTAATGCCCTACGTAGGCTTCTGATCTCAGAATAGTCTTCTGCTTCCTTACTACTATTTTCTGCTTTTTCCCAAAACTCGTCTCCGCTCATATTGTATTTGGCGCCTAGGGCTTCATACGCCTTGGTATAGAATTCAAAAGCTTCTTCAGCGTTCTTAAATAAGGGCTTGGCCTTCAATACATCATCATAAAGACTCATCTTCATCCTCAAATGCTTCAAGTCCATGTGGAGTTTCTTCGATAAGTAATGAGTTTTCTTGTTCTTCCAAATCTAGTTTTCTTTGCAATTCTTCTTGTCTTTCTCTTTCTTGTTCCTGTCTCAACATCCACTCTTCTTGCAAGGCAGCGCCCACCTTGATCACGAGCATAGGAAGATTCTCTTTTGACTTTAAGAGCGCTTCAAATCGTTCTCGATCTGCCACTGGAAGTGTTTCTGAAAAATCGTAAAGATCTTTTAAGGCCAAGGAATAATAGTTGACCAAGACGATCCCGACTGGAGATAGGGCTATATCTTCCATAGCGATGAGATTTTTAACTCTACCCGAGATTTGATAGATATTATTTTCCATAGGGTTTTACCAATTTCTTCTTATCGTCATAGAATCTGACAGTTAGGGTTTTATCTTTATTGACTTTGATTTTGTAGTAGACCACTCTGTTAGTATCAACTAGGTCTGAAAAGTCCTCAATGCGAATGAATCCGCCCATTGAAACTACGATTCTCTTATGCACCGTATTTCCTCCTAAGTTCTTTTCGCTTATCTTTCTTCTCTTGACAGGTGGGTGATCTGTCGTTGTCATAGTCGAATTGGTAGGTCCAAATATCGAAGTCTCTTTCCCTATAGAGTTTATTGATGTCGAATTGACAGTTAGTATCCCTATAGATCTCTTCCCAATGTTGACTATCAGCGGTTTCCATATCTAGAACTCGTTTTTTGTCTTTTTTGGTTAGTGAGCCCAATGCATCTTCTACTTTTTGGTCTACTTCTCTTTCATTGTTTACGAAAGCTTTATGGTGGCCAAGTTCGTGAATCAATAGGAGTATTTTCTCAATTTTAGAACATCTAGCCGATAGATAGATCGTGATTTCAGAACCATCGGTTGCCCATTCGGCAGCGATGCCGGAGCGCTTAACATACGGCTTAAAGTGAACGGAAAGCCCGTGCCCCTGAGCGTATCTGACTAACCGATTGAGTTCGTCATCTCTTTTCAATTTTCACTTACCTTTTTAAATGCACTTCTAATAGTCGTCAAAAATTCTTTTTCTTTGAAATCCCGTTCTTCTTCAAATCTCTCACTTAAGATCTCAATAATACCGTCCTCCGTAAATCCAGCCAGGGCGAGATCGTAAGCAATTGCATACCATGTATTACTCCTGCCGTTCTTGAAATCGATGCCTTTGGTAAGCATAACACGACACCAAGGACTAAGTCTACTAAAATCTGCTTGCCCTTTTGGAACTACCTTTTTCTCTCTAGCCTTAGGTCGTAAGTGCTCGTATTGCTTAAGCCAATCCATCAGCTCTTTTAGAGTAATTCTACGATTGAGCTTAATCAGGCGCTGTTTTTTGCCAGGTTCTCTATATGCGCCAGGGATCCTAGTCGATCTCGACGGGTTCTTGCAGTCTTGGTCACACATGCTGATAATATTAAAAATCCAATTTCCAATTGCACGATATGTCTTTTCGTCAGGTAAGTCTTGATCCAAGGTAATAACGGTATGGACGGACTTATTCCCGCTAAAGATTTGCGCACTAAAGGGCATCTTGAAATGCTCGATAGTTCCTAATTGTTCTTTGATAGTGCCTACGTCGATTTCCACAAGATAAGATCTGAATGCCGTAACATATTCGTCCCTACGCCAGCCATTGATGGGGTTTATTGCGACCATTGTTAGCTTGGATGAGTCTACTTTTCTGAGAGGTGAGTTTTCATTGGGACTGATTAGGGTAACTTTTCCATTGAGGGCGTCTTTTAATGGAACCGACTGAAAGCCAAATTCATTGTTCGAAACGCAAATGGTTTCGCCAGGATTGAAGAGGAGATTCAGGAGAGACTGGCCGGTTGGGTCCATTTATTCCTGTTCGGCAATGTATGAGGCCAGATTTAGGGTTAGTTCGGCATAATGAAGCTTTGTTTTAACGCAATCTATCCAATTGAGTTTCTGAGCTTCTTTGGCGTCTCGAATATATTGTTCAGCCATTTCAATGAGTTTGTCGTAAGCTTTATCCATTTATTTTCTCAACGCTTGTTTTATTATTTTGGCCTTTAATTCCCTTATTTCCTTGATACTATTAAAATAATAGCTTCGAGCTGGAGAATGGTAGGCTCCAGTCTTTATACCTTCAGAATCATCTTCCTCTATGGAGTGAATTAGCTTGGTTAGTCCAAAAGCTAACTGTCTCGCTCTAGATATTCTGGTTGATTTCATTTATTTAATGATATCGTCGCAATACGGTTGACTGATATTGGATTCGCCATTTCGCCATTGGTTTGCAGCCCGAAGCTGCTCACATCCGTTGATTTGACCGACATGATAGCAGTGGTAGGCAATCATTATAATTACTCCCAAGCCTATAAGGCCAATAAAAGCCCACCCGATCATATCTTGTACCGAAGACCATGTTACGACATCTGACGGACAACAGTTCTTTTTGTTTTTCATTTTCTCTCCAATGTTAATCGCTAAACATCTCCGTCTTTAAGCGGCGTTACGGGAAGATTAATAAATGGAACTTCGGCCAAACTCTCGGAATTCTTAGTGTTAGCAGCAACCATATCCAACATAAGCTTCCTTACTTCCTCAACACCGTACCTACGAACCACGCTCTTCTTATCCACAAAAGTCTTCTCTTTGAGCCCCGTTGGAGTAGGCACCATCACTTTACGTTCACGTTCATAGGGTTCCTTGACGCCGTCGTTCACGAGTTTTTGCCATTTGGAAGTGGTTCCAAATACTTGTTTTGATAATAGATTGAGTTCTTCACGTAGTTGTCGGGTCATTTAAAAATCTCCTTTGTGTGATTCAGCTATAGCGAATTGGATATTGCTATCAATTTTATCAATATCCTTTATGAAATTGTTTCTGTCCTTACGCGTTTCAAATTCGAAAAATTCAGCGGTCCCGTCATTGTTAACGGCGACT
>Ga0182024_10012124_pt1 | contig 17108 bp, 26 predicted proteins | sample P32metaG_FD_120480 | JGI IMG/M metagenome (GOLD analysis project Ga0182024, IMG submission 120480) | Permafrost microbial communities from Stordalen Mire, Sweden - P3-2 metaG (Illumina Assembly) | ecosystem: Environmental > Terrestrial > Soil > Wetlands > Permafrost | place: Sweden: Stordalen...
AAATAGCCCTCGGGAAATAAGATCTGCCCTCCGACGCTGGGGCAGCTCTCGGCGATATACCCGCAAAGACCCTTGCGCTGCGACTCGAGTTGCGCGATGCACTCGCCCACGGGCTGGGCGTACTTCTCGCCTGCACGCGGATCGTCGGATTTGTGTTCGCCTCGGTACACATCGGGAAGGGCCACAATGTGTACCCAAGACGGGCGGCCGGATTCCAAGCCGTCAGCCTTATAAGGGCTGATGTGGGTGAGCGTCGTGGTGTTGCCGTGATAGGCGCCATTGAGCACGATGAGATCGGTCGATTGCGTATGCGCGCGCGCGAGGCGCAAGGCGAGCTCGTTCGCCTCAGTCCCGGAATTAACGAAAAAGCACACCCTAAGCGGCTCGGGCAGCGTCGCTGTGAGACTTTCCGCATATTGCTCCAGGCTCTCGTGCAGATAGCGCGTGTTGGTGTTGAGTAATGCCATCTGCTTGGTGGCCGCGCGTACAACTTCCGGATGGCAATGTCCCACGTGTGGCACATTGTTGTAGCCGTCGAGATAGCGCCGGCCAGTTTGATCGAAAAGATACTGCATGGTCCCGCGCACGATGTGCACCGCCTGACGATAGCTCAACGTCAGACTGGGGCCAATAAGCCTGCGGCGGGCGGCGAGAAGCACCCCTGTGGAGTCCTCGTTTACACTCATAAGGTCTCGGTGGCGCGCTGAAACAGGTTGTGCACGGTATCCTTCGGTATCGCGACCAAGTGCTGCAACAACATCCAAGCCGGCCCTGCCGTAACGAGTTGATACGCATCGCCGCGCTTCACCTGTGCATTGTACGCCGCATAACACAGGCTCATGCATAGGCGCGCGGTCATAAGAGGATACAGCGCTTCGATTTCACGCTCCGTTAGGGCAAATTTAGCGTGGTAGGCACGGATGATAGGGATCGAGGCCTCCAGTGGATCCGGCTGATCGAGCAGCGCGTAGGCCAGTGCAATGGCCAAATCGCAAACCACGGCCGAATAGACCATGTCTCCGAAATCGAGCAAGCCGACCACGCGCCCGCCTCTTACCAGGACGTTGTAGTCGTTGGCATCACCATGAATGAGGCTGTGGCGCAAGGCTTTCCACTCGACGCCCTCCCACGCATGCATGAACTGCCGCACGATCGGCTGCTGTTCACGCGTCAACAGTGACAGGTGCGTAAGCGCCAGATCCGCGCGCTTCACATCCCAATGCAGCTCGCGATGCATTGCCGGATGTGAGAAGCCTTGCAATGCCATATCGACTTCAGCCAGCACTGCACCCAAAGAGGCGAGCAACGCATCGTCATGCGGAAACGCGTGAACGACAATTTCACCGTCAAGCCAGCTCAAGAGGCGCATGAAGTACGACTCGCCATGGGCGTTGCTGATCGTCACCATGTCCTCGCCCGAGGATGCCGGAATCAACCGCGGCAGTGCCAGATGCGGGGCACGCTGTGCCGCATGCTTAAGCACCGCATTTTGGAGTTCAAGCGCCGATCGATCTTCATCCGACTTGGCAATCTTGAGGACACACTTCTCGCCCGCTGCAGTCTCCAAAGCGAAGTTCTGATCGCGCTCGCTCAGCAGCGTTGAGGCCGCGGCGGTGAGGCCGTAAATTTCGCGCGCGAAACATACTGCATCTGCGATCGCGAGTTGAGGCGTCGTATTGACGGTCACGCGGCTCTCGTGCGAATCTCAGGAAGAGCTGGCCTTGGGTACAATCGATTGCCCCTGGCATTCGATAAACTCGGTAAATCTACGAGTCGGAGGTACCATCAGTCGCAATAGAAGCCAGCACTGATAAAATGCTATATCGCTATTGAGCGTATCCGGCGTGAGCAGTCCATGCGCAATAGAGTTTCGAAAGCTCGCACCCAGTCTTCCAACGAGCAGCGACTCAAGCTCATAGGGCATTGGCTCGCCAAGCGCTCCCCTCGTTGTCTTGTGAGATAATATTCGCTCGAAAGACCCGGCCCCTTCGACGCCATTGTTATCGATATTTGCAGGCGGTACACCTAACGTCGTTAACATGTGGCACAGTCCATTTTCAATCTTTGGAATGAATTAGGTGAAGCGCTGTTGAAAAGCCTCAACGAAAGCCCGCAACAATTGGCTGGATAAAAGTGCTTTACGTCCTTCGTGTGTCAGTTTGGCGTTTTGAACGCCTGCTCGACACCGTCGTCGATTTCATACTCGGCAAGGAGCATTTGCGTCGCCGGCGCGATAATACCGTGCACGCTGGGTCCACGCTCAAAGACCTCGGCTCAGCATTGGAGCGTGATGCATGAATTGGCGCCGAGACGAACCATTCATGATTTCGAACTGCGAAGAGCTTAGTCCGACAGACTGTTACACCGGAGACTGCATGAAGACGACGCCGTGGCTCGCATTCCTACCGGTCCTCGCGCTTGCGGTGAGCGCGCCGGCGCTTGCACAACTCAAAACCGACAACGTGGTCCTGATCGTCAGCGATGGCCTGCGCTGGCAGGAGATCTTCACGGGGGCCGATCCCACGCTCCTCAACGAGGCGCACGGCGGCATATGGGCGACCGAGGCGAGCCTTCGGGAGCGCTTCTGGAACGACGATCCGACGGTGCGCCGCCGGCTGCTGTTTCCGTTCCTCTGGGACGTGGTCGCCAAGCAGGGCCAGCTCTTTGGCAACCAGACCCAGGGCAGCATCGCCCGGGTCACGAACGGGCTCGCCTTCTCCTATCCGGGCTACAACGAGATGCTGACTGGACATCCGGACCCCCGGATCAACAGCAACGAGTACGGCCCGAATCCGAACGTCACCGTTTACGAGTGGCTGAATCAGGCACCCGACCTGCACGGCCGCGTGGCCGCGTTCGCTTCCTGGCACGCCTTCAAGGATATCTTCAATGAGCCGCGCAGCCACCTCGTACTTCAAGCGGGATCGATGCGCCCGGAGGGGAACCGCTCCGGCCCGCGTGAGGCGCTGCTCGCGCAGTCTACGAGCAAACGAGCGAGCTCGAACCGGGCGACATCTGGGATGCCTTTCTGCAGATCCCGCTCATCGACTACGTAAAGACGGCGCGGCCGCGCGTGCTGTTCGTGGGCTACGGCGAGACCGACTGGTGGGCGCACATAGGCCATTATGACCTCGTGCTCGAGAGCGCCCACCACATGGACGCGTTCGTGCGCGAGCTCTGGGAGACGATGCAGGCGATCCCCCAGTACCGCGGGCGGACAACCTTCATCATCACCTGCGATCATGGCCGCGGCAGCGGGCTCGAGGAATGGAAGGAGCACGGCGTCAAGCAGCATGGCTCCGAGAACATATGGATCGCGGTCATTGGTCCGGACACGCCTCCGCTCGGCGAGCGCTCAGGGCCGCCGGCCGTGACCCAGGCGCAGATCGCCGCGACCATCGCCGCGCTCCTCGGTCGCGACTTCCGCACGGCCGTGCCTGCGGCCGCCCCGCCGTTGCCGGTGCTGCGCGCTCCTTAACCTGATCTTGTGCGTGATGTTGGTGACCACGCGCACAGTTTCACGCGCGCGGCGTGCCTCGAGGTGCTCTGCCGCTGCACGGTGATGCCGACCCATCGCGACGGCAATGACGGCTACACGCCGGTTGGCAATCCGAGATCAAGCGCAAGCAGGTCGCGTTGTTCGCTAAGTGCGATCCCGGCGACGCTGCCGGCGTGGCCAAGGCGGTGAAGCTCGACCCGCCCGGCGACGCTCAACTCGAAGGCACCAGCGCCGCGGACAAGCCTGAAGAAAATCGACCGCAACCTGAATCTGGATCTAGCGACTTCTCAATGCTTCCCGCAGGAAAGCGATTAATACGCGAGCCCGCCGCGGTGCATAATCGGCAGCCTGACCAGCCGGGACGAAAGCCATCATGGATATCGATCTGCGGGAGATCGCTTATGCGCCGACGACCGGCGTGCGGCGGATGCATAAACCCCACTCATTGCCGCCACAGAGGCCAGTCTCAAGGGCTATGGCTGTCTTGTCGATGATCCCAAGAACTTCCCGATCGAGATCGTCCGCTGGCCAGCCCAAGGCTGGCGCCCAATCGACGAGAATTCTGGCAATCAGGGGGGCGTAGTCGAAGGGTTGTTCGAATTTTGCTGGAAGGGCGAGATGCTGTACGCCCGCAACAACGCGGTGGGCGACAGCTATCTCTTCGGCTGGAGCAACTGGCCGGAAGAGGCGGCGACGAGCACCTCGGATAGGCTGCGCGAACGCGCGCTGATCTGGCGTGCCAATTATCACCCGGACGGCGGCCAGCTTTTCTATCCGCTCAACGGCCATAGTTTCGTGGTGCCGCTGGCTTTGCCCGGGGACGATGTGACGCCGGATCAATTCGTCACCTTCTGGTGCGACGGCGGTCGTGGCCTCTATCTCCATCCAAACGTTTGGCACGGGGCGATTGTGCCACTGGACGACGAGGCGGAGTTCCTCGACCGCCAGGGCCGCGTCCATGCCCGCGTCTCTGTCGATTTCGTCAAAGAGTTCGGCTGCTACCTCGCCGCTCCGCTGCGACGGCCCTAGCCGGGATATCTCAGACTATTGAAGTGCATTGCGGCCGGTATAAACCCACGTGACCAACCTCGCCCGATGGCCGTTCGTCACCATGTGGGACAACCACGAGTTTTCGTGGCTCGGATATCAAGGCCTGCAGATCTTTGAAGGGCAAACGCGTCCCGCCCAGACCCGGAAAGTTGCGGCCAATCAAGCGTGGTTTGAATACCAGCCCGCACGGATCTACAAGCCGAGTGGCGCCCTTCTCGATCGCTTTAACGCGCCGCTCGTGGTCGATGCGCCCATTTCAAAGTTCGACGATCACGGATTGGGACAGGAACCGAATAATCTCTCGGCCATCGGGAGCCTACGCGGTTATCGCTCCGTTCGCTGGGGCCGTCACGTTGATCTGATCCTAACCGATCAGCACAGCTATCGGTCCGAAGATCCCCTCCTGCGGCCTGAGGCAAAATCGCTTTCAAACGATGATTTCCCCGAGCTCATCCCGGATGAAGCGGCCATGGTGCTCGATCCGGGGCGCGCGTATGCCGCCGGACAGCCGCCCGACGTCATTCGCGGCGGCGGGGCGGACATCATTAATTTTCGTAAAGACAGTCCACCTCAGACGATTTTCGGAGCCGCGCAAAAGAAATGGTTCTTCGAACACCTGCAAGCATCCTGGCGCGTCGATCTGCAGAATCTTCCAGCTGGCGTTGGTAAAGCATGGCCCGGAAATGGGTACGCTACCATCGCCAGTGGCGATCACAGCAATGCCTATCTCGAGCGCGCCGAGATATATGATCTTGTGAAGCGTGGCGAGATCACGGGCTTTGCAACCATTTCAGGAGATCGCCACAGCTTCTGGGCCGGATTCGCGGCGAGTGCCCTTCCACCGAGGAAATTCGAGCCGGTGCGCGTGGCCTTCATCGTCGGATCCATTTCAGCGCCCGGCCTCGTCGAGGCATTCGAACATACTCTCCCCAAGGACCACCCTCTCTATGGTCTATACCTGACTCACCGCCTCGAATAGGCCAAACCACAGCCGGTCGTAAGCCTACTGATGCGCCATGGAGTGCGGGCCTGCCTCGAGTATGGGCGGATCGGCGATGTCGCAGCCGCGCGCCGCTTGTCGAATGCGGAGCTCGCGCCCCATCTGTCATTCCTTGATCTTGCGGGCCACGGCTACGCCGTCGTTCGTGCAACCGCCGAAGCGTTGGAATGCGAATTTGTCTGCATTGATAGGCCATTGGAACGATCCGAGCGGAACGATGGCGGCCCGTTGCGCTACCGGGTCGTACATAAGTCGCGGCTATGGAAGCTGGGCGAGCGACCCGAATTGACACAAGAGGTATTGGAAGGAAGTGCCGACTTATCAATTTAGAAACGTAACTGGAGTTTGCATGCGAGGCCGTGTGCCGCTACTGCCCGGAGACGGACCCGGATGCCGGCTCCGTGCATGATTGCCGCGATGCGCTGGAGCTTGCGGCGCGCATCTCAGGGGACAACTCTCTTGACACTCACCGCCGGAATGATCTGTTACGCATGTTTCCGGAATGCACCCTTGATTGTTTGGCGCGCCGGGAGAGATTTGAATTCCCCACCCTCTGGTTCGTAGACTGGCGCGCGACCGCGCGCAACTCGTTGGAACGTCAATAAAAAGCCGTCCCCGTGTATCTAATATTTTCCGGAGATACGCCACTCTAAGCCTTTAAACGGTCGAGATCCGGCTTCTTAATATAGACGCTTTTCTGATCCTCTCGGACGCCTATACAGTGCCCTGGCTTCCCTGCACTGGATGAATGCGCGCCGCGCCGGATTTTTGCGCATGCCCGAGGGTCGCCAGATCGCTCGCATATCGTGCCACCGTTACCACCGCACGGTCGAGCTTGACGCTTGGGAACTTAGGGGCCTGCGCGGCACCGTACCGCGCTCTGGTGTGCAGTCGGTGCGGTGCCCATGCTGCAAGCGTCTCAATTCGATGGCAGTGCCCGCCGCACTCTGGCGATCCTGTGAAGTAGGTCACTACTCCATATAGGCCACCATGCCTTGATCTGTCTTCTTCGTCCAGGAATGATCCCCTTGTACAGGCCCTGATGCGAACCCAAGTCATCGACTTTAACGAGTACAAGACCCGCAAGGCAGCTGAGCAACGGGAACTCGTTCCTGCGCCCACGTCGCCGCGCAGATCGTACACTTGCATCATGAACCGATTGGTCCTGGATCCTGAGACCAGCGACTGTGGTTGCGTCAACGGACAATCACGGTGGTTCCAATCATGAAGTCTCACCTTGCGTGGGTTCTAATGAGTTCATTAGATGGCGCGTATCCGTCTGGCCGAATGCAGACTTAGGACTACACTTATTCGAGTTCGCGTTGCGACTGACGCTTCTTCAGAGTCGCATCAGGGCAGCAAATAACTGGATATCCCCGCGACGCTCTCAGATGCGTTCATTGGAAAGCTGCCGCGACGCCGTGTACATCACGCCACACTGCAGCCCTATGCGCGCACGAAGCTACCTGAGTCACGCAAGGATTTGACCATTCCCTGCCAAATCCCTTGAGCCGCCGTCCGGCCAGCGTTCTTCGACCCTGCGTTCAGTGATAGTGCGGAATCGTTCATCAGAGACTAGAATCTTGGTAACTAGAATCGAAAACTGTGCTGGGGGAAAACATGGGGACTTCGCGACGAGTACGGTACAGCGCTTTGCTAGTGAGCCTCGAACTGTTCATTGGCGGCCGCAGCGGCGCATTGGCTGACCCGCCTGGCGGCACAGAAGCCGGAGCGGCGGCGAGCCCCTCTACGAGCGACGCACCGAAGTCCCTCCCTGAAGGCAGTATTTTCTCATCACTGCAACAGTCCTTCAAAGAAAACCCCGATCTCCTAGTGGTGCGCGGCCATTTCGACCTCGGGTTGCCGCCGAATGTTCGCCGATACTATTGCTTGATAAACACCAAAACGGGCGATAAGGAATCTTACGGTGTGCTGGGTGACCTAGTCCCGCGCGCTGGCGGGATGACCGGCATGAAGAATATTGCTGTCTCACAATACAGCTGCGCCGATGCACAGCAGCAAGGGATGCTAGTCACTACCGGATATGGCATGAGTGGGCCCGCCAACGGCGCGACAATGCCTGCATTTCAGGCGCAGACGTCGGCGGAAACCCCAACGCCGCCGCCCGCCTCATCGGCAGAAAAGGTCGCCGCATCACCCAATCAGACTGAAATTGCCGGCGTGAAACTGGGAATGTCGCCCGATGAAGTGCGCGTGGTGCTCAAGTCCAAGAAGCTGCTTGACTACGATGAGTCAACTGAAACGCTGAGCTATCTGGACTCGACCAAGGGCAGCATGCAGCCGATACCAAACGGGCGTTTTGTGAATGTCATTGCAGCGTGGACTCCGCCACCGCTCTCTTCCGCTGGCGATACCTTCGAGGTGGATGGGGAGTCTTACGAAGTCATGTTCACGCCGGTCCCGGGCAAGGAGCGGACGATGGGAATTGTCCACTCAGTGGGATATTCGCCCGCAAACGCCATCCATGAAATCGCTCTCGAGAGTGGGCTAGTTAAGAAATATGGCGGCTTTAGCGGATCCAATGACCTGCCGCAGTCACCTACGTGGCGCTTTCAGAGCGGCGGTAGTGTGCAGGTCGGTGATCCCTGTAATCGTCGTGGAATATTTGGGGGACTCGGTGGACTGAACGTCGCAAAAATGGCTCGGGAGAATCTTGCTCTTAAAAGTACACCCGAGGACTTCAGATTTCAGATCGACCGCTGCGGAGTTGCGATCGTAACCGAAGACCACTTCACCGCGAATGGCGGGGCACTGCGTGCCGACCGTCTCGTCACGCGATTCACAATAACTGCGTACAGTCCTTCGATTGCATTGGAGGGCGCCAAGACGGCAGCCCAGCTGATTCAGGCGGCCGGTGGACCCGTCAAGAAATCCGACGTGGCACGAGCCAAGAATCAACCCGCGCCTAATCTTTGAGCGGCGGACGCTCCGCCATTCATGGCGACCGCCGATTGCGGCGAACAGCTTTCCGGACCGGATCACCTCTCGCGAACCACCGCCCCAGTTGGCGAAGGGCGCTCTCCTCGTCGAGGTCAGACGCTTGCGCAGCGAGCTCAGGAGAAACCCAATCGGGAAAGCCGACCTCTTCAGCTGTATGTTTCCCAGAGACAGTGTGCACTTCATGAATCTGTGCGAGGTGTGCGTGTGGAAATCGCACGGACAGTCGCACCAGAGCAGGCCAAAGACGACGGTGTACGTAAGTGATTTTCCCGTCAACGAGACGGCACACGAGCATATCAGGGCAGTCCCTGATCGCACGGGTGAGCCCGAATATCTCGCGACCTCGCGCGTGTCCCCACCAGCTGCCACGGATGGGGCCACCGGCGACGACAGTGGCAAGCGATGGGGCAGGACCGGTGCCAGACTCCAGCACCACGCCATGTGTGCGCACGAAGGCCAACGCTTCAGCAGGCGTCACGAACGACCCTCCTCCGGTATCGCTTGCAAATCGACGACAGATAAGGATTGGCGATTATACCGTCATCGCAATGCATTGGAGATCGCAAGACCGCGGGCCCCGATATCGCCCGATTTTCGCAGCCGTAAGCAGTTCCATTTTCTCCGGTTGTCTCCGAGGAAATACGCCCTAACGCTGCTCGATGCTCGGCGAGAGTGATAGATCCCGCCAGCCAGCATCCCACCGAAGTAAATCACAATGATAGCAACGTCGAGAGCGGTCATTCCTCGTGCTCCGGATTAGTCATTCGGCAATTGCGCGCGATAAATCGCCATTGCACTCGCAGGCGAGATGCGGGCAGATAACATGGCGCGCAGCGGCAACGGTGACAAGCCCTTGCCGTCCGCAGAGCCGTGGAACGGGCGGTCCAAATAGGTGCCGGTATTCGCGACCATCTCGATCTTCCCGATGTTGAACTCGGTGCCCGGAGCTTAGAGCTGCCTCGCGACTCAGGAAATCGCAGATCAGCGGCGCAGGAAAACCCTTATATGTTATGTGATCATCCCGTTTTAGATTGTATGGCTTAAATCAATCAATTCGACCATGACCCGGTTCCTCTCTGGCTATCCTCTTTGTCGCCCGCGGTCGCCGCAGTAGGGCATATAGGCCGATGTATAGCCATACAACGTTCAGCGCAGCCGACGGCAGTGCGCCGTTCCACCCGCTGTTCACAATTAATCCCGCCGCCCCCACTATATTCATCAGTTGATAAAGCGGGGAGCGCGCCTCGAGCTTCCCCGCGGAGACTAATCCATACGCGGTGAGGATCAGCAACGCTCCACTCCAACCGCTCGCCTCGATCCATACGTTCATTGTCGCACCACGCCACGCTAGATTGAGGTGATGGTCCTCTTGGCACGCACAGGTCGGATCAGACGGCCCGCGGGCCTAGCTCCTCAAATGGGGCATCTATTTATGACACTCTGCGAATCAGCCCAGAACCCGGTGCTCGATGACATACTGATTGACCTTCTGCTCGAAAATTGATGATTCCGGGAGTGGTCCGGTAGCGTTTCACCAAGTGAAAGCCGAGCTTCGCGAGCACCCGGTTCGGAGCGGCACTCTCCGCGTACGGCTCGCAGTACAGGCGCTGCAGCTCAAGCTTTTGAATGAACGTATTGCCGCCTGCCTCACGAGTTCCGTCATGGTACAGCGGCGGCTGCACCTTGCCGAGCGCGAGTAACCCGGGGGACGCCCAGTCAATCACAGCGGCTCCCGCCAACTGAGCCCCGGGAAGCGCGCATAGTCTCTGTCAGTTGTGATCCATTCACAGCCTGACTCGATGGCCAGTGCTGCGAACCACGCATCTTGAGCAAGATTGCCGCTCGCCTTTGCCTTCCCGCACAGATCTTCGAATATCGACCAGTGCCGGGCTCCTGGCGCCGTAACGGTGGCGTTGGGCTGCTCGAGCAACGCCCGACAGAAGGCGAACACGTCGGTTCGAGCGCTGGGGCGGCCAAAGATCCGCGGATGCGTGCAGATGCGCACGACGCTCGCGAGCACTTGGGGAGCGATTCCGTATGCGGTAGGACCGTTGATGGCCGACTCCAGCCATTGCTTGTACCGCTCGTGGCTTTCGGAATCGGTGCGAAAAGCGTAGATCAGGACATTGACGTCCGGAAGGATCAACCGCGACCATCCATTCGATCGAGCAGGGAAGCACTATCGTTCAGATCGACACCCGGCAATGTGCCGCCGCCTGCGCGGCACTCCGGCAGCGCCACCGGCCGGTGTTCAGTCCGTCTCATCGGCCGCCGAAGCACGAGCTCAAGCCCCTGCTCAATGAGAGAGGTGAGAGTGGTCTTGCGCTTGGCCGCCTCTGCGCGCGCGCGCTCAAGAAGAGCTTCATCCAAGCGTACCGTGGTTCTCATATGTCAGAGCATACTAGACATATGTCTGTATGTCTAACAGAATATAGAGTGCGAGAGGCGGCGCTACCCATTCCAGCAGGGAAAGGCGAACGCAAGGCGACGGCCAGCACCATACAAATGATGAGCCGGAGATTTGAAACGAGAGCATGTCGCGGCATCGCGCTGACCCAGCAGCGCACTCTGACATTAAATGCCGCCTTCATCGCCAATCCGCAGGGCTTCAAGCACGTCGCCCCAAAGCCGCCTGCCGTGCCCACCGCCGCGTGGATCAATCCCCCGAAAATGCCCGCGCACCACCAATATCACACCCGCTTGTTCACGAATCTCATGACACCCGGTGTCTCGATGTTTTGACACGTTTCGATGTCGATTCCTTCGAATCCGATCGTGTAGAGGTTCATGCCGCGACGCACCTACGGCCCTACACTTGAGGGCGGTCTCAATCCGACGCGCTAACCACCTAGCGCGTCGGATTGGTTGATGGTCGATCGCAATGGTTATAGGAGCGAGCTACTGTTTCTCGGCTACGTACTGCGCAGTTGTTCCGTGCAGCTTATCGTCGACTACGATGGTCAGAGTCTTACCATTGGCAGCTACAACCATGCGAGCGACGCTTATCACCTTACCACCACGTTTATCCGTTTCTTCGAAGGTGTTCTTGTCGATGAGCTTCACCGAGACGCTGGTGGTGCCGGGATCTCCTTTATACGGCGCGTCCGTCCCATCCAGTTTCGTCGCATAGGATTGGCCGGTCGGCGTAGTCATGCTCAAGATATCGCCTTGAGTCTTGTAAGTAAGGGTAATCCCGTTGTTCGAGATATTCGCAAGCTTGGTGGTCCGCCACGAGCCCGAAATTGCATGCGATCCCGCGGGGCCGTTGGCAACCCTGCTCATTTCGACTGTCCCAGTGACCGGGTCTGCGTTGGTGGCACTGCTATCGGTAAATTCTAAGCTGGCCGTGGAGCCGTCAGCCGTGACCGTCATTTTGTCGGTGCTGACGGTCTTGCCATTCTTATTCCGCGTGGTCGCAATGCTTCGAGCGTCTATGATCTTGATGCTCATCGTGTCGTAATACGGATGCCCGCTCACGTTTTGGTCGTGTCCATCCGCCTTAATGCGAATTGGAGGAACACAGGTCTTGCACTCATACATCCCGTCTTGCAGCAAGAAGACTTCCGGCTTCTTGGGCAGTTGCGACTTGCTGAGGTCAGCCTTCCAGGTGCCATCTAGGGCACTCTGCGCCGTCGCGAGAACGGGCAGGAGCACTGATGCGCACATTATAGAGGCAAAGAGCTTGTTCATCGGTTGATCCCCCATTGAGTTATCTTAGAGTTTCGAGCTGCTAATTATACATGCAGCACATTTTGCGGGCCAATGCGCCCGCCCTCTTCTCTTCGATTGTCGCAACGACCCACCGCTAGTGTTGATGGCGGTTGAGACTCGCGTGTTTCTGGCAATCGAGGCGTTTCGCTGAAAATCTGGCATGCAATTTGTTTTCGACGTGCTGCTGCTTCCCTTCCTTGCAAACAAATTCTTGATTCTGAAAGGCCCGCATTTCCAGATTTCGTCGCGGCAAGCGAAGGGTACGTAAGTACTGGACTTCGGCCTGTCCTCGATGCCCGATCAAGGCGCAGTGCACGACCGGCGACTACCGGCGCATCACACGCTGGGAGCATGAGGCGTTCTGGAAGCGATGCAGGCTCGATTGGAGAAGATGCCCGACGCGGCGCGCATCCGCCGGCAGACTGCTGAGCATGTTTTCGGCACACTCAAGGCTTGGATGGGACCAACACATTTCCTCATGAAGAGGTTACCCAACGTCCGAACCGAATAGCGGCCGACCACGCCACAACAGTCGCGCTCACTACGGCGCTCACCAACTTCCGGCGTAGTACCCGCAACACGATATCCTCCAACGATATGGACGAGGGAAATGATGCGCGAACGCCCGAGGTTGCGTAAGGGCCCTTAGAATTCTATACGAGCGTCGCTGGCCCGTAGCGACCGGTCGCAGCGCGATGGATTGCGACTTGGCCTGTGTGGCCGGGTTTGACGATCTTTTGCGGTCCTTCGTGTCTCGTTAAAGCGGCCACTCATGGCCGCGTAGTGCGCCCCTTATTGAGGGATAGATACCGGGCTCATCGCTTCTCGTCCGAAGAGGGGAACGGTTCAGGGATTTCATCGAGGCTATGAAGGCGTTTGCTGCTCTCTTCCAGGTCGCGGCGCTCCTGGGCCGATTCGTGGACGATGCTTGCGATCTCGTCAACGCTTGGTGCCGGCGAAAAATCAGGATTGCTGATGGAGAGGCTGCGCAGGTCGGAGCCATAGCGATAGAAGCGATTCAAGAGGATCCTCGTTAGTCGGATCTGCTCTTCAATCTGAACCGGCGTGAGATGAGAAAGGTCAGCGTCGTCAACGGTGTAGGTACGAGCTTCGGTGTTGGCTACGCGAAAGGCGGCGAAGCTTTCGGCGCAGGTTCTCAGGCGACGATAGAGCTCGGCGTTACGGCGGACTTCGTCCTGGGGCATGAAGGCCGTAACACCAGTCTGCTGTGCCGTTTGCCAGACGTAGTCGATAAACTGGACGCCGAGGTTGTGCCAGTCCACCTTGCCAGGAAGCTCCTTCTCGGGGGTGCCGGGATGTAGGCGGAGGTAGTGAAACACTGCGAGGTTGGTTTCGAGTATCGGAACACGATGGTGAAACTCCATGGTCTGGTCGGCGAACCGCATGTGGTTCTGTTCGTGTTCGACGCGTAGGGCCTCGCGAGTCTCAGCAACCTGGTGGCGGTGGTGAAAGAACTCAACGGTCTGTTCGAGGCCGACGGCGATAAGCAGACCGATGGCGATGGCGGCGATATGAATGAAAAAGTCTTTCCACGTGTGGACGGCTCCGTGGGGGGCATGGACGTCGAGCATTCGTATTGCGTGTTCCTGACTGGTTGGTGATGCGTCCACTGGACCTATAATGGAATCGTGCGCGGTCGACACGACATCCGAGGCGCCTGAGTTAGCGGGCAATGGGACTAGAGATGGCGCGTTAGAACCGCCGTCTTCCATTTCCTAATCCTTCCGGCGACCGCGACTCGGTTATGGTCGCAGATGCCGCCGGGCTCGGCAAACACGGTCTTTTGGCATCGGCCTGAACGGCTGCTTCGGAGTGAGTCGTTAGGCCGTCGCAATGCCCGCTTTTGGCCCCAAGTCGCCAGACGCGCAACAGACCGCAACTATATTCAGAGATTGCCAGAACTCGCCGCCAGATAAGTATTTGATCGCGCGCCCGGAGAGATTCGAACTCCCGACGTCGCTCATGCGCCACAGCCTTATCGTTCATTCTCGCGCCTTGAAAGGAGAATCCGCATTGCAGAGTTGCCTTGGCACGTTTGCGGGCCGCTTCGTAAGCCCGATCACTGTTCAGCAATTCGCCCAACTCGCTTGCCACCAGCGCGCTGACGCTGGTCCCGCGCCGCGCTGCGACAGCCTGAGCTTTTTTGAGGAGACCGGGCTCGATTGCCACGGCAATGTTGCGCTTGATCGTCATACTTAGAACCGAATTGTGCTGCGCTATTCTGTCACGTAAAATGCGTGAACCACCCGGAAAGTCAAATAACTTCAATCCGGCGTACCGGACCATTCTTCACGCAATCTGCAGCGTGCCACGCCGCGAGTCGAGCGTTCGACATTCGAATTCCGATAAGCTGCCGTCCGTGGCGAGATGAGCGGAATCCTCTGGCTATGACCTACGCCGCGGTTGGTAAGCAGGACAGTAATGACCGAGCCGTCTAAGGCCGTATTCCTGAGCTACGCATCGCAGGATGCGGAAGCCGCGCGGCACATTTGCGACGCGCTCCGATCAGCCAGCGTCGAGGTGTGGTTCGACCAGAGCGAGTTGCGAGGCGGTGATGTCTGGGACCGTCAGATAAGGAAGCACATCCACGATTGCGCTCTATTCGTTCCGATCATCTCGAGCACTACGCAGGGGCGTCTGGAAGGTTACTTCAGGCGTGAGTGGAAACTTGCGGTCGATCGCACTCACGACATGGCGGACGGCAAGCCCTTTCTCGTGCCGGTCGTCATCGATGACACGAAAGACCAAGAGGCCGAGGTGCCGGAGTCGTTTCGGGCGGCGCAATGGACGCGCCTCCCCGAAGGGGCGACGCCACCGGCTTTTGTAGAGCGCATCGCGCGCCTGTTGTCGCCCGGGCAACCCCGTGCGTCGACAATGGCACGGCCGCAAGCTCTTCCCACGACAGGTCTTGTGACTCCGTCCAACGACACGGCGCGCACATCTTGGCGATCGCAACCTGCAGTGCTCCTGCTCGCTGCAGTTGCCGTGATCGCGGGCGCTGTAGCAATTGACAGGTTCGTAGTGTCGAAGCACGTCGCAGAGGCGGCGCCTGCGTCAAAGCCCACTGTCCAATCCATTGCGCCCACGCAGAGCACGATCCCGGAGAAGTCGATCGCAGTGCTGCCGTTCGTGGACATGAGCGAGAAGAAGGACCAGGAGTACTTCTCCAATGGTCTATCGGAGGAGCTGATCGACCATCTGGCGCATTCCGCGGACCTAAAGGTTATCGCTCGGACCTCGTCGTTCCAGTTCAAGGGCAAGAACGAAGACGTCCGCACGATTGCCGGGAAGCTTGGCGTGGCTAACCTGCTTGAAGGTAGCGTGCGCACCTCAGGCCATGCGGTGCGCATCACCGCCCAGCTGATCCGGGCCTCAGATGGCACGCACCTGTAGTCGCAGAGTTATGACCGCCAAATAAGCGACATATTCAAGGTTCAGGATGAGATCGCCGGGACGGTCGTGGAGGCGCTGAAAGCCACTTTGACCGGCGGTACTTCAGATTCCGTCGGCAGGGAACAAAACATAGAGGCGTACAACCTGCTGCTGAAAGGCAACTTCTTCTATGAACGCAGCCATCCGGACGACTACGACCGGGCGATTGAGCAGTTCAAGCACGCGTTGGAGCTCGATCCGAATTACGCCTTGGCGTGGGCGAAGCTTGCGCGTGTCTACATCTGGCAAGGATACAGCCCGAAGTTCTCTGTATCCGAACAGGAATCCAAGGCTCGCGATGCGTTACAGCGGGCACTCTCGATCGATCCCAATCTAGCCGTTGCACATCGCTGGCTCGGCCGAATTTACCTGAACTTTCGCTGGGATTGGACGGCGGCCAAGAGCGAGTTTGAGCGGGCGATCGCGTTGGATCCTAATGGCCCTGAGGGCGATTCCGCCCGCGCCGACCTCCTGATAATGACGGCGTTCATTAACGGGGCGATTTGAAGACGCTATCCGGCACGGGTCCCAGAACCTGACGCGCAATCCGCTCGATACAAGTGAACTATATACTCTGGGCTGGATTCTATTCTACGGCGGACATCTTGAAGAAGCGGCCGCCATCCAGCACCGACTGCTCGAACTGGACCCAGCCCACCTAGGCGCCGGCGCTGGCGCCGCGAGGGCTTCGCTGCTGATGGGCAAGAACGCTGACGCGCTCGCCGAGGCGGAGAAGGAGAGCGATGCAGAGAACAGGCTTCTGACTCTCGCGCTCGTCTACTGGGCCATGGATCGGAAGACCGACGCGGATACGGCGCTCCGCCAGCTCGAAAGCAAATTCGCCAACGTCGCCGCCTACAACATCGGCGAAGTTCATGCCTACCGAGGGGAAGCGGATGCCGCAGTCACGTGGCTGGAGCGGGCGTACAGGCAGCGCGACGGCCGCATGATACATCTCAAAGTTGATCCGCTTCTGCGCAATCTGCGCAGCGACGCCCGCTACAAGGTGCTGCTGCGCAAGATGACCCTACCCGAGTGACGCGGTCATAGAGCGAGTATCGCTGCGGCCTGCGAATCGCCGCTTTGCAGAAAATCGCGACCGGCGCTTCGATACCACTAATGGCCGCAAGTCGCCAGACGCGCAACAGGCCGCTACTGCCTTCAGAGATTGCCAGAACTCGTGGGCGGCTACCGGCTCTTTGAAGGCGTAGATGATGGTTTGGCCATCGAACGTGACTCCTCGCGGAGCGCCAAGCGATTCATGTTTTCACGTTCTTCGAACGAAGTGTGCGAGTGACAATGCGTCGCCGAGTGTCGCGCTTCACGTCAACTTGGACAAAACGGCTGAGCTAAGTAGGGAGACTTTCACTGCCTAGGCGGCCTCGATAAATCGCTGCTGGTTGGTCGTTTTACGAAGCGCACGGGCCGCAGCGA
>Ga0182024_10012125_pt1 | contig 17107 bp, 15 predicted proteins | sample P32metaG_FD_120480 | JGI IMG/M metagenome (GOLD analysis project Ga0182024, IMG submission 120480) | Permafrost microbial communities from Stordalen Mire, Sweden - P3-2 metaG (Illumina Assembly) | ecosystem: Environmental > Terrestrial > Soil > Wetlands > Permafrost | place: Sweden: Stordalen...
GCTTTATATTCGGTCATAGTCAATTTTTTGCAACCGATCCGCTTGCGTTTTCAATTCAGCCCAATTGAAATCGTATTTTTCATCGTCTCGCCAGTCACTTGGAAATTGGATATGAAAAAAATCCCCCAACCCCGGAGACGTGGAATAATAACTGTCCGTATTCACGGACAATATAATTTCACGACACACAAACAAAGGCTTAATGATTCACTTCGTGAATTCCTAACCAGCCGCAACTTGCGACGTGAGCATTGGCAAGCGAGGAACGAAACGGCGGGTTTCAGCCGTTTCGTAGTGTCCTTGCCAAGCGCAACGGAGCAATATAATCGCGGCGGAATTCACGAAGCCGAAAGGAACAATGTGTTCGCGTCTGCGAACTGCTGTTACCTCCGTCTGGTTCACGGTGACAGCACCACCAACCCTGATCAATCCGATTTTAGCGTCTGTTTACCACAAGTCCGGCAGCAGATAAATCGCATCGCCAAAATCAATAAAACTCCGGCGATAAACCCGACAATACCGTAAATCAGTTTTGTCTTTTTTAATTGTAGCGAGACAAAAACATTATCAATCGGATTCAACGTCGCTTGCATTCGGAAAACTTTCCATGTTCCGTCTTCTTTGTGACACACGGCTGTCCAATATGCGCTGAAATCCAATTCCTTGCCGCTCGCCAGTCGGACGGCTTCTTCGGTAGTTCCGTGGGAGACAGAAACATCGCCAAACAAATCTGTTTTATCCACGTTGACGACCACATGATAAGTCCCGCCTGTTCCAATGAGGTCTTGAATCCCTTTCCAATAGGAAACAAGTTCGTCATATCCCTCAACTGATTTGCCAGTCACCATCACTCCCGTCACTTCTTTGCTCAAATCATTTTTAATTTTCGACAAATCGCCGGAATTAACGGCCTCTACATAATTCGTCCGAATCATGCGTAGCGCGGTGCGGTCGGCGTCTTCGTCGGCGTGGGCGACGGTGTTCCAGCAACAAAAAACAGCTGTGGCGGCAATGATGATTATTTGGTTCGTTTTCATAGGATGGTTGAACGGGGTTTGGTTAAGTTGATGGCGACAGGTTGCAACGACAGTTTTCTTTTGAAAATGGAAATCCATTCCTTAAACACACAGGCGTAAATTCCTAAACCAAGCACGCTTCCCGCAATTATATCGGCAATGACGTGCTGTTTGGTCGCCAGCGTCGCGTATAAAATCAGGAAAGCCCAAAACCACAGGCTGATTCGCCAAAAATTGCGACTGCCGATTTCGCGCAAGACCAATCCGCCGCACAACGCCGAATAAACCGCGAAAGCCGCGTGAAGCGACGGGAACGCATGGAAAGAATTATCAATCGTGGTCAGCTCTCGATAGGCGGCGTTTGTCCCTTGAACGCCGGGGCGCGGACATGAAGTCGGCCAGAAAAGAAAAATAGCGTTTGCAAGCAGACTGATAAGAATAATTCCAATTGCGTAACGAAAAATTTGCTTTCGACTGTTCATCAGGAACGGGCCGACTGGCATGAGCAGATAAATTGAAAGATAAAGCCAGACCGCCTGGTCGGAAAAGGGAATCATGCGGTCGAAAAAGCTCGATGACATATTCCTCGCCGGAAAGAAATGATGCCGCTGCAAAAAAAGATACGGCACATAAACCCAAAGATTCAGCGCGACTAGCAAAATAAGTTTCAACGCCAACTCGGATTGCAAGCGGCTGACAATTGAAAATGAGGTGATGGTTTTAGGGTTATTCAAATTCGGCAGATTGTCTTTGTTTGATGCGCTTGCCGTCTTTCCAAAAAGCAAATGGCGGCGAGAGCAGGCGGGCGCGGGTAACTTCATTGGGAGAAATTTCCGTTCCGGCGGTCAATAAGGAATAGCCGCCGACAACAACGCGATCTCCGATTTTTAGCGTCGCCAATATTAATTCCATCCGACCGTTTTTGTCTTTTGTCAGAACGTGGGCGTTCAAGCGGACGCCAGCGCCAAAAACAACGTCGTCGCCGATGCAAAGAAACGAGCGGTCGGTGATTGAAGTTCCTGGCGACCAATAGGTGAGTCGGCCAACGCGCGCACCCCACAGCCGCAGCCAAAGTGAATACACTCCTGGAATGAGGCGCAAAATTTCTTCAAAGGCGGGCAAGCGGCAAAAAATAATTTGAAGCTGGAACAATGTCCACCAGCCAAAAAACGCCTTGTTGCCGACAGCGATGCGTCCTTGTGGAATTGTCACGAGCAATAAAATCATTCGCGCAACCAGCGGCGGCAACAGATACAGAACGGCCAGTGCTATACCAACTCGCATCGGCCAATTTGCATAAGGCATCAACAGCAGGCTCATTGTTAAGAGAACATGAATCAGCGGCAGAAAATTGAGCGCCAGCATCAAAAGCCGTCCGCTCCAACGGACTTCCGCTGAATTCAACGCTGCTTTGATTGTCTTCAAGTCGGCAGCCAGATTATCTGACGAATTTGCCTGCATTACGATTACTGACTCTTTCCAAGGTGAATCGCGGCCCGCGCCATTGCCGAAAATACGCCGTCCAAAAAGGAATCGGCTTTGCTTCCTCGGATTGCAGGTCGGGCAAATAAATCCACGGCACAGTCGGCGACAAATGATGATTGAGATGCCAATGATGGTTGAGCCAGATCAAATCAAAAACCCGCCACGTCCGCACATTCCATGCGCCCTTTTGCACGTCGCGCGACGTTCCGTAATGATGGATGTATTGCAAGGTTGACCAGATGAAACCAAAACCACACAGCACTGCGAGATAATGCAGGATCGGGATTTTGAAAAAGTAAATCATCGAGCCGTGCACCAGAAAAACCAGCAATGCTTCAAGTTGAATCAGCCGGAAATATTTTGGATTGAGCGTTTCTTGCAGCGCGGCAGTCGGACGATCCAGATTTGTTTTCATCGCCAGCCATTTGGGATTTATCACCGCAATAAAATTGCTGATGACAATCATCAACCAGAAAAAGCCGGTGAGGATTCCGTAAAACTGGACGTATTTCCAAACGGGATTTTCGCCTTCAAAATATAAATCGAAAGCCTCGTCGTCGGTGCGGTTGCGCACATGATGGCCGAGATGCCCCTGCCGGCGAAGCTGAAATGACGCGGGGAAAAACAGTGTGACGATTGCGCCGCCAATGTCGTTGACCTTTTTGTTGGGATGAAAAATATCATGCTCCGCTTCATGGCAAAGGGCATACCCTGTGTTCATCACAAAACCATAAATGACCGCAATCAACGCCACAGCCCACCAACTTTGAACCTGCCCGGACGCCCATAGCAGCATCGCGCAAAGCGACACCACCAGCAACGCGAGGCAAATGTTTAATCGCCCCGGAATGGGATAATTTGGAGGGTTCATAAATTGCCTCCGGGAATATAACCGGGCATGGCCCGGACCAGCGACTTAAATTCGGGCCACGCATCAAACCGCTTGAACGTCATAGGCACGTTGGCCCGGCAATACAGCGAACGGCAGAAAACCAGATCATTTTCCAAAGCGCGCAGTTGCCGGCAATATTCAGGGAGGCGCGATTGGAGCTGGGGGAATTCGTTCGCCAGAGCCGCAACGACCCTCAACGCCGCCCGCTTTGGCTTGGTGAAGTATTCCTTCATCATCCAAGCCAGCAGCCGGACGTTGATGTTTCGCAGCCACGCGCCGGTTTCCGGCCAAACCCATTCCAGGAGTTTTTCATCCCAGCGGACGTGTCCGATCTCGTCGGCCAGATGTTTTCGTTGCGCGGCGACAAAGTGCGGCTCCAGCCCATCCGCCGCGTTCATAAATGTCCGGCCAAAAAACAAAGCCCGTTCCTCCTGCAGTTGCGCGAACCAGAGCACAAACGGAAACCAGTGCGGACGTTTGGAAATCGCATCCAGCATTTTTGCCGCGACTGTCGGGACCTGGATGAAATAAAAATCCCGGTGCGTGTAAATTTCCGGCTCACATTGCCGGTTGAGTTTTTGAAACATGGCGGTGTGCTGTTCTTCTTCGGCCAAAAACTGGCGCAGGCCGGTTTTCAAATCCTCCGGCAGCGGTTGTTCCAAAAAATAACCCAAAAAGTTTCGCGCCAGGGATTTTTCAAAAAATATGGTTTGCTCGTTGAAATACAGCGCATTGAGCTGGTTGTATCGCAGTCGTTGAGCTTCAGTAAGCGTCGCATAAGCGGGCGTGAAATAGAACGGGGTCAATTCCTCCGGCATAAACCAGCGGGAAAAATCAATAGTGTCCGGCGCGACCATTTCAGTTGCAGGAAAAGCGCTCATGATTTTTGTTTTCCGGCGAAACTGAAAAATTGTTTCCAAACGCTGACCAGCAACGAGCGGTGATTTAATTCGGAGCGCATATTAGGTTCAACGTGTTCACGATGAAATTCCGGCAGTCGTCTCCAGTGCATCGCCGGTCGTAGATGATGCGCGGTGTGAAATCCGTTGTTCAGAAACAGCCAATTAGTGAAGCGTCCGGTGATATTGCGCGAATGGTCATAAGCAGAATAATGATCGCAATCCTGATGCTGGAGCAAATTGATGGTGACGATTCCCCATTGGGCGAACAGCCACGGCACGCCAAAATATATCAGCGTTGCTCGCCAATCCAAAAACAGCAGCAGAGCGATGAACCCCAAAACAACGATGCGTTCCCGCTGAACGCGACGATATAATGCGGGCTTTTTTGTGCGCCAACGAAGTATGTCGGATGATTTGGTTCGATAAACCAACCGGACAACTGCAAAAGGAAACACAATCAGGTTCAGCCAGTTTCTGCGAAAACTCACCAAGGAACTCCGAACAAAATCCTGCTCGGTATGATTTTGGGCGTGGTGGCGCTCATTGTGAACGGGAATGATTGCCGCCGTTGATTGCCCCGTGCAAAAGCCTAAAAGAAACTCGAAGGCGCGATTCCAGTGGTGGCTCGCAAATGTCCGGCAGTGAATATGATTGTGCTTAATGATACAGGCGACGAATGCGAGAACGCAGGTTATCAAAAGCAACGACCAGTGACGCAGCCAGCCAGTCCACTGGACAAAGAACAAAACACTCAACAGCATCAAAAAGAATATCGAACGCCAGTCTGCCGAATGACGCAAAGGCACTATCGTGAAGAAAAAATTCTCTGCGCGGGAGAATTTCCAGCGTTCCCTCTGTCTTCGAGCGAATGGAACTTGCGCCTGCATTGCGGGAAACAATAAGTCCTCCAGACAAATCAAACAACGGCAAAGCTCGTCTGCCAGCATCGAAAATTTTGCGACTCCATCGAAATTATCAACCCGTCTTGACCGCCATTCAGCTTGAAGCCCTGACCGATGACGTTTATACCTTGTTCGCATAAAACAAGCCGCGACAAAATTCATGTCCGACCGAAAACTAAAAATTGTTTTGGTTTCGCCGAAAGGCCCGCTCTACCGGCATCGTGGCGGCATCTGGAAAAAGTCGCTGCGCTACCAACCGTTGACGCTGACCACGCTGGCGTCTTTGATTCCGCCGGAAATTCCCGTTGATTTGCAATTGTTCGATGAAGGCATCGCCGACGTGCCGCTTGATCTTGATGCCGACCTCATCGGATTGACCGTCCTCACCGGCACGGCGATGCGTGCTTACGAACTGGCCGATCATTTTCGGCAACGCGGCATCAAGGTCGTGCTGGGCGGCCCGCACATAACGCTTATTCCTGACGACGCGCAACCGCACGCCGATGCCATTGTTGTCGGCTATGCTGAAGATTCGTGGCCGCAATTGCTGCGCGATTTTGCCAACGGCCAATTGCAATCGCGCTACGACCAGTCGCCCGGACTTGACCTTGCAAACCGCCCGTTTCCGCGCCGCGATCTCTTGCCAAGCCATCGTTTTCTCACGAACAATGTTTTTGAAGCAACGCGCGGCTGCGTTCACAGTTGCGATTTTTGCGTCGTGCCGGCGGCATGGGGACGCAAGCCATATCAAAAGCCGGTCGAAGACGTGGTGGCCGATATTCGCCAGCATGGTGCGCGAGAACTGATTTTCGTGGATTTGAATCTCGTTGCCGACCGTGGCTATGCGCTGCGGCTTTTTACCGCACTGATTCCGCTGAAACTTCAGTGGTATGGCCTTGCCACAGTTTTACTGGCTGATGACGCAGAGTTGTTGGAACTGGCCGCGCGCAGCGGTTGCCGAGGATTGTTAATGGGTTTGGAATCCATCTCGCCGCAAAACCTTCGTGATAGCCGCAAAGGTTTTAATTCGCCGGAAAAATTTGCCCGTGTCGTCGAACGTCTCCACGAACATGGCATCGCACTACAAGGTTGCTTTGTGTTTGGACTCGACCATGACGAGCCGGACGTTTTTCTAAAAACTGCGGAATTTGCCGTCCAAGCAAAAATTGATTTGCCGCGTTTCGCCGTCGTCACGCCATTTCCAAACACAGCACTTTACAAACGGCTGCTGGCAGAAGGCCGCATTCTCACAAAAAATTGGGAGCTTTACGACGGCCAGCACGTTGTTTTTCGTCCGGCAAAAATGAGCGTTCAAGAACTGCAACAGGGAATTGAAACCGCATGGAAGCACGCTTACAGCTTTCGCTCCATTGCGCGGCGCATCAGCCATTCGCCAGCACCGTGGCCGGTAAAAATTGGAACAAATCTCGGCTATCGTTTTTATGCCCACAATTTGAGCCGGTTTTACAATTGCGATTGGATCATCGGGCACGCTCCTTCTCGGCCAGAAATTCCCACAACTGAATCGCCAGCGTTGGCCGCAACTTTGAGTCAGTGATGAAACTGACGATCATCCATCCCTGCATCGGACGCAAGCCAGGACAAAAATATATCCGCACTTGGCAGATGGAATCATTGCCCGCCGCGACGCTCGCGGGGCTGACACCGAAAGATGTTGAAGTGCGTTTTTACGACGACCGTATGGAGACAATTCCATTTGATGAAGCAACCGACCTCGTTGCCATTAGCGTCGAGACTTACACGGCGAAACGCGCTTATCAAATTGCCTCCGAATATCGCAAACGCCGCGTGCCGGTGATCATGGGCGGATTTCACGCCACACTTTGCCCTGACGAAGTGGCGCGTTACGCCGAAGCTGTTGTGTGCGGCGAAGCGGAACAACTCTGGCCGCGCGTGATTGACGATGCGCGGCACGGTCGGCTGGAAAAATTCTATCGGCAAACGGGTCGCCCTTCGCTCAAGGGATTGAAACCCGACCGCTCCATCTTTCGCGGCAAGCGTTATCTGCCCATCGGTTTGATTGAAGCCGGACGCGGCTGCCATTTCAAATGCGACTTCTGCGCTGTGCAAACCGTTTTCAATTCCACGCAAACGCGTCGCCCAATTGACGACATCATTGCGGAGATCAAACCGCTCACGCGCGAACGCAAATTATTTTTCTTCGTTGACGACAACATCACGTCGAACATCGAACAGGCAAAGGAATTTTTTCGCGCTTTGATTCCTTTGAAAGTTCGTTGGGTGAGCCAGTCGAGCATCAATGCCGCACACGACGAAGAATTTTTGGAGTTGCTCGTGCGCAGCGGTTGTCAGGGCGTGCTCATTGGTTTCGAGAGTTTGAATCCGGCGAATCTCAAGGACATGAACAAGGCGTTTAATACGATGCGTGGTGGTTTTGAAAAAGCGCTTGCGAACCTGCGCAAGCATCACGTCCGCGTCTATGGCACTTTTATTTTCGGCTACGACCGCGACACGCCGGAAAGTTTTTCCGAGACCGTCGCTTTTGCCAGAGAACATTCGCTCTATATCGCGGCGTTCAATCACCTCACGCCGTTCCCCGGCACACCGCTTTACAAGCGACTGCAAGACGAAGGCCGGTTGCTCTACGAAAATTGGTGGCTGGATGAGCGTTATAGCTACAATCGGATTCCATTTCAACCGCGCGGCATGACGCCGGAATTGCTTCAGAAAAATTGCCTCGCCGCGCGACGCGAGTTTTATTCATGGCCTAGCATCGCCCAACGCGGCTTTGCAAAAGTGAACCGAAGCAATTGGTTCATGTGGCGAAACTTTTATTTGATCAACGGGCTTCACCGCAACGATGTGAGCCTCCGTGATCATTACCCGCTCGGAGACGAATCATGGAAGGGACAACTCTTGACCGCAAACTGACGCCCGCGCGCACCGGTCGCCTTCCGTTTGCGCTCGCCAAGCCGGCTGACGATGCGGACATCCGCTGTCTGCTGCGCGAGAATCCCATGCCCGGCCAGATCACGCTCACGCTCGAACGCGAGCCGGATTATTTTGCGGATGCCGATTTACCAGGAACGGAGAAACAAACCATCGTTGCGAAGGAAGGTGGTCGGGTAGTCTGCGTGGGAAATTGTTCAATTCGTGAACGATTCGTGAACGGCCAGCCGCGTCGCGTGGGTTATCTCGGCGGACTGCGGCTAGATGTGCGGACAGCCGGACGCTTTGATATTTTGCGGCGTGGTTACGAATTCTTTCGGGAACTTCAAGTTGACAGGCCAGCCAATTTTTATTTCACCAGCATCGCCGCAGACAATGCCCCGGCACGAAAATTTCTGGAACGCGGATTGCCCGGAATGCCCGCTTACGAATTCATCGGCGAATTCGTGACCGTGTTGATACCAATGAAAAATTGGGCTTCAGATCACATTGAGCCGGAGGCCGGCGCTCTGGATTTCGGCGAACTATTTGAATGCTTGGACAAACATGGTCGCGATTATCAATTCGCACCGCGTTGGTCAGGGGTCGAATTGTCCGCACTTCAATCACTCAACTTGAAAGCTGATGACTTTAAGGTCCTGCGAAATAGTGGACGCATCGACGCCTGCGCTGCGCTTTGGGATCAGCGCGCCTTCAAACAAACAGTGATTCGCGGATACTCGCCGTGGCTGGCACTGGCGAGACCGGCGATGAATTTCGCCGCGCGCATTATCGGTAAGCCTCGTCTGCCTGCCGTGGGTTCAGTGCTGGCGCACGCATTTATTTCACATCTCACGGTTGAGCCGGAAAATCCAGATGCACTCATTGCCTTGATCGCCAAGTTGCGAATGTTTGCTGCGGGGCGACGAATCGAATTTCTCACGCTGGGACTTGCCGCCAATGACCCGCGTCTCGCTTTGCTTCGCCGCAAGTTCAAGTGTCGCGAATATCGCAGCCGGGTTTACGTTGTTCGCTGGCCCGGACTTGGCGGTTCAGCAAGCGAATTGGACGGGCGTTGTCTCGGCCCGGAGGTGGCTTTGCTGTGAAGTCAATCGCCAGCAACGCATTCGCAATTGTGCCGCGCGAAGAACTGACTCCGGCGCAGACGGACGAAATGTTCCAACTGCTCGCGGTGCATTTCGACGGCGTAACGCGGGCGCAGTTCACGCGTGACCTTGCCGAGAAGAATTGGATAGTGCTCATCCGGCGCGACACACGGCTCGTCGGTTTCTCGACGTTGCTCGTTTACGAGTCCTCATTCGACGGTGAGCCGGTGAGCGTTGTCTATTCCGGAGACACCATTGTAGCGCCGGAAGCGTGGGGCACGACGGCATTGGCACGCGGTTGGATAACGGCGGTCAATCATCTGCGCGAGCGTTATCCTCGCGGGAAGTATTATTGGCTGCTGCTGACATCGGGTTTCCGCACCTACCGTTTTCTGCCGGTCTTCTGGCGTGAATTTTTCCCGCGTTACGACGCATCGGCACCGTCCGGCATCAGGCGATTGCGGGAGCAACTTGCGACGGAGCGCTTCGGCGAACAATACGATTTGTCTTCAGGCATTGTGTGTTTCCGCCATCCGCAGAGGCTTAGTGGTGAATTAAAAATAATTCCTGCCGAGCGAATTGCCGATCCGCACGTTGCATTTTTCGTCACGCAGAACCCCGGCCACGCGCAAGGCGATGAACTTGTTTGTTTGACGGAACTCTGTCCCGAAAACTTGACCGCTGCCGGTCGTCGTATGACTGCTCCACAACTTTGTGAATCTTAAAGCGGCCATCGCAAATTCGCTCTGGAGCGCGACGAATCTGCCGTCGTATCTCCGGTTCCGTCGCGCGTTGCAGCAGCCGGAAATCGCGCAACATAAGCTTTTGCAAACTTATCTTGATCAAAACGCGCAGACGGCTTTCGGTCAGAGGCATGGTTTCAATTCAATTCGCAGCTACGAAGATTTTAAGAAGCGCTTGCCACTGATGGATTACGAAGACCTTGAGCCGTGGGTTGAGCGGATTCGTCGTGGTGAAGCCAACGTATTGACCCGCGAGCCGGTGACTCGCCTCGTTCCCACCAGCGGCTCGACCGGGGCGCGCAAGCTGATTCCATTCACGGCTGGTTTGCAGCGCGAGTTCAACACTGCGATTGGGCCGTGGCTGATTGATTTATTGCGCCAGTCGCCGGGAATTGGCGGCGGTCCGGCTTATTGGTCGGTCACACCGGTCATGAGCAACGCTTGCCCGGAAAATTCGGCGGTGCCGATTGGTTTTGATGCCGACACGGCATATCTCGGCGGCACGCGCCAACGACTCGCGAGCACCGTCATGGCTGTGCCGGATGAATTGCGCTTGGTCAAAGACATGGATGTTTTTCGATATGTGACATTGCTCTGCCTGCTCCGCCAGCGTGAGTTGCGGCTCATTTCTGTTTGGCATCCGTCATTCTTGACACTGTTGCTGGATGCGCTTCCCACGAATTGGCAGGAACTCCTGACGGACATTCGCAGCGGCCAATGCAAATACACGGACAAACTTCCGCCCGTTGTCCTCACCACGTTGAAACTGCACCCGCTTACGCAGCGTGCGGATGAGTTGCGTTGCGCCGATCCGCAAAAACCGGAAACACTTTGGCCGCGTTTCAAATTGATCAGTTGCTGGGGCGACGGCTCGGCTGGATTTGCCGCCGCCGGTCTAAAAAAACTTTTCCCGAACGTGATACTGCAACCCAAAGGTTTGCTCGCCACCGAAGCGTTTGTGACAATTCCTTTTGCCGGGTTGCAGCCTATTGCAGTGAGGTCGCACTTCTTTGAGTTTATTGATGACGCTGGTGCGATTCACCGCGTCCACGAATTGCACGCGGGACAAACCTATGAAGTTGTGGTCACGACGGCGGGCGGCCTTTGGCGTTACCGTCTGCGAGACAGCGTTCAAGTAACAGGCTTCATCAGTCAAACGCCATCACTGCGATTTCTTGGCCGGAGCGGCAATGTGTCCGATTTGTTCGGCGAAAAACTTTCCGAAGCATTCGTCACCAAAGCCATTCATGAAACGCTGGCCACATTGGACATGACCCCAAGCTTTTTCTTGCTTGCGCCCGATGAAGACGCGGCTGGTTGCCGCTACACTCTTTACATCGAAGGCAAGCCGCCGGGACATCTGGCTGAATCGCTCGACCACACTTTGCGCCGCAATCTGCATTATGCTTACTGCCGCGATTTAGGGCAGCTTCAGCCAGTTCGGTTATATGCCATCGCAGAGCGCGGTTACGAAACATATACGAAACGGCAGGCAACGCTCGGCGCACGACTCGGCGACATCAAGCCGACAACTTTTAGCCGGACGGCCGGATGGTCGGAATTTTTTCCCGGAGACTACACTTCAACAATTTAATTTGTCTTGCTGAATGACTTCGAGCACTAGCGGCTATCATACCTTGTAACGCAACGCGCAGATTATTTGGACAGGCTTCGGTCTGCGGTCGGCGAGCGGAAACAGTGGAGCGCAGGCGGAGAGACGGCTGGAACGGAGCCGGAGCGCAACGCCGCCGCCGAGCCGCAGACGGAAGCCAGCCGCTGATGCGGCCAACACCAATTCAAAAGCGCGACACGAGAACGCCGTCAGAATTTTCTGACGGCGTTTTGGTGTCGTGCGGATGAACCGGCAAATTATTTTGCGTCAGTGTTGGTCGTTTGGAGCAACTTTTCGGTTGCCGCCTGCAACCGCTGAATCTGGTCTTCCGAAACACGGCTGTTGAAAAAAACGCAGCCGCTGTTCTGCCCGTCCGCCGGGCGCATCTCTGCGCCTTCCGCACCTTCAATCACCAAGACAAAACCTTGCGGCTGGATGACACCATCGTTTCCCGTTCGCAATACCTTGATGGGCACATGGGCGATGGCCAGTTGCCGGAATGCTTCTTGGTTGTAATTCATCAATTGTGCGGTGTCGGCGATTTGTTCGGCAACTTTCCGTTCCGAATAGTTGTCGAATAGTTTGTAAATGCCCATCGTCGCCCCGCTGAACAGCGTAAACGTCAACAGAAATGTGCTGATCCATGCGGTCTTCCAGATTTGTTCCCGCCAGAGCGTGCGTGCCGTGCCGGACGCTTCTTCAATTTCCTTCAGAACCGGAAGCACCCGCTCGCCCAATCCCTTTGAATGTTGGATGAACGGCGAGATGATTTCGGCCTTGATGCCTTCGTCCAACGCCGTTTGAATCCCCTGCACAATCGCTTTGGTGTCCACCTGCGCGCCAAGATTTTTCACCATCAATTCCACGCTGGCAATCGTCTCGTCGCACTTGGCCTGCGTGATTTTGCAAAGCTCGTCCGTCTTGGCGGCGGAGTTGGTGATGTTCAAATCGCGGGCTTCAATCGTCTTGGCGATCATGCCGATTTCCTCGCGCGCGTCCTGCAAGATGGCAAATGAATCCTGATTGGCCTCAACTGCGGCCTTGGGGATGCGCTCGACATATCGGGCATACACATCCAGCACGAGCAAAAGCTGGGTGAAAAACTGCGCGCTGTCGCCGTCAGCGAACCGATGATAAACCTCGCGCGCCAATTCCCGTTTTTCAGCGGGATAGGTGGCGAGCATTTCTTCAAATTGATTTGGTTCAGTCATAACAACTCCTTTTTAGTTGGTGAGATTTACTTTTGCGCCACGCCTGGCTGCAAACGGTTCGCCGATGGGCGGCACGATTTTGGGTTTGATGCTGGCCGCTTCGACCGTCGGCAGAAGTTTGGCGGCAATCTGGTCGAATTGATTGAACAGGGTGGCGAGCCAATCCTGCAACACACCACGCGCCATGATGTCCAAGCCAAGCGCGTCGTTGCCGATGGCTTCATTGAACGGAATGCCACGCTGGTGGTCGGCCTCCAGCTTCGCCAGCCGGAGTTTCACAAACTCCGACAGCACCGGCACGGTGATGGTGACTGCCCCGCAGTCGAGCAATTCCTTTTCCAATGCGCTGCCGTCGAACATCCGCGTTTTTGATGCGCGGGCCGGATTGCGGATAATGATATAATCCACCTGCTTGCCGCAGAACTGGCAAACCGCGTCGAGGTTCGTCATCACGTCCAAATCATCGAACGGAAACACCATGAGCGTGATGCCGATGTTCTGCGTGCCGGCGATGTCAAAGAAATGCGTGGCCGATAACGCCTTCATTATTTGGCCGTCCAGATGGGCGCGCGGGTCAACCAGTGTCACGGCCTTGGCCGTGGTCTTTCGCAGAATGGCGATGAGTTCGTCCATGTCTTCGGCTTGGCCGCTTAACGGCGTGAGTTTCACCTGGGCGGGAAACAATCGGGACAAGGTGCGGTTGTCTCCGTCCAGATCAAATCCCTGCCATTGGATGCCGCGCTGGTTAAGCCAGCACGCGCGGGCGGCGGCTTCGATGCTTTTGCCGATGTTTCCTTTGGCCTGTATCGGCAGTATCAGGCGATGTTTGTTTGTTTTCATATATCAAGGTTGAACCGATGTTGTTGCATCGGCGTTTGTTTGGTTGTTGGTTGCGGTGTTGGAGTGAAAATCGGTGCGGCCGGTTCAACTTCCAGCGGACGGCTGCGCGGGCGGCGGGCGATTGCCCGCTCGCAAAAGCGATAAACGGACGTGAGCGTTGTCTGGACGCCGCGCTCATTGAGCCATGCGGCAATCTGGCCGTATGTCCAATGTTTGCGGCGCAACGTGAAAATGACTTCACGATGCGTTTCCAATCTGCTGCGCGTCCGGCGCGCTAGCTCAATTTCGGCTTGTGGCTGTAAATTCATTTTTGTTTAGGTTTTTTCTGCACCAATAATTCCGTCAGACGTTTGCGCAAATTTTGCGGAAAATTTGCGCAACGCCGCGCCGCGCGGCGAGTCCCTCTAGCTGTGCTAAGGGAAGATGTCTGACGGAATTATTGGTGTTTGAAATGGTCTTCATAGCTGTGTGTTACCGTTGCCATGAAGATAAAACCAGTGAAGCGATTTAGCTTACCGAGTAGTGGGAGTAAACGTGCGGGGTATGCACGAATAGTGCCTTCAAGGGGATGACGGGGAGAAAATTCCGGTTAAAGTGGCCGCTATGTTAAGAGTCATAGCGAGTCGAAATGCCAAAGAATACTTCGCCGAATCTTTGAAGCGTGAAGATTATTACAGCGAAGGGCAGGAAGTCAGCGGCGATTGGAACGGGCTGGCTGCTGAACGCTTGGGACTTTCAGGAGCGGTGACAACGGCGGCTTTTGAATCTCTGTGCGATAACGAGAAGCCGGGGACAACTGAACGGCTGACGCAACGGAACAAAACCAATCGCACGGTTGGTTACGATTTTAATTTCCACTGTCCAAAATCAGTTTCGGTCGCTTACGAGTTCACGCAGGATGAACGGATTTTGAACGCATTCAAATCATCCGTGAACCAGACGATGCGCGAAATTGAATCCGAATTCAAAACGCGCGTGCGGAAAAACGGCGCAAATGAGAATCGTCAAACGGGCAACATGATTTGGGCGGAGTTCGTCCATTTTACCGCGCGTCCGGTCAACGGCATTCCTGATCCGCATTTACACGCGCATAGCTACGCCTTCAACACGACTTGGGATGACGAAGAAAAGAAATGGAAGGCGGGACAGTTTCGGGATTTGAAAGCCGATGCGCCGTATTTTGAAGCGGCTTTCCATGCGCGGTTTTCGAGGCAACTGGCGGAAATGGGTTATCGAGTCGAGCGGACGGCCAAAGGGTGGGAACTAGCAGGAGTGCCGCAGCGGGTGCTGGATGAATTTTCCAAGCGCACAGAGCAGGTCGAACAAAAGGCGAAGGAATTGGGCATCACGTCGGCGAAAGGAAAGGACGGGCTGGCGGCACTTACCCGCGAACGAAAACAAAAACAGTTCACCAAGTCGGAATTAAGAGAACGCTGGAACGCGCGAATTTCGGCTGAGGAACGGGCGAGCATTCAAAACAACCTCCGCAATCAAAACTCTCATACACCGAAAATTTCCGAAATGAAGGCGATGGATTTTGCCATGCAGCATTGTTACGAGCGCGCCTCCATCGTCACCGACAAAGAATTGCTCCGGCACGCGCTGCGCTTCGGCATTGGCGATGTGGCCGTGGCGCAAATCAAACGACAGCTTTTGCGTGATCAACTGATTAAGGAAAAAATAGACGGTCGGCAATGGCTCACCACCAAGGACGTGCTGGCGGAAGAAAAACGGCTGATTGATTTTGTTCACGATGGAAAAGGAAAATTCAAACCGTTCGGGTCGGTCAAATACCAGTTTCAAAATCCAAAGCTCTCCGATGAGCAACGCAACGCAGTCCGGCACGTTCTGCAAAGCACGGAGCGCGTCACGGCCATTCGCGGCGGCGCGGGAACTGGCAAAACGACGATGATGAAGGAAGCGGTCGCGGGCATTGAATCCAGCGGCACGAAAGTTTTCACGTTCGCGCCGTCGGCGGAAGCGTCGCGCGGCGTCCTACGGTCAGATGCCGGATTTTCCAATGCGGAGACGGTCGAGGCATTGTTGCAAAATGAAAAACTGCAAGCACAGGTTCGCGGGCAGGTGATTTGGATTGATGAGGCCGGACTTTTGAGCGTTCGGACTTTGGCGCGCGTGGCGGATCTCGCCGAAATACAAAATTGCCGGATCATTCTGTCCGGGGACACGGCGCAACATCGCGCCGTCGAGCGGGGCGACGCACTCCGCATTTTGGAAAAGCACGCCAACCTGCACGCCGCCGAACTGAAAGAAATCTGGCGGCAAAAAGCTGACTCGCACAAAGCCGTGGTTGCTGATTTGCGAAATGGCAATTTAGAGAACGCATTCAAACGATTGGACAAACTCGGAATGCTGCGGGAAATGGACGCCGACAAGCGGCATGAAGCGTTGGCAACGGATTACGCTGCGGCGGTGAAAGCAAACAAATCAGCATTGGTCATTTCGCCGACGCACGCCGAAGGCGAGCGGGTGACGCGTGAAATTCGCGCGAAATTGAAATCCGCCAAAAAACTCGGTGCGGACGAGCGCGAACTGGTTCAACTGAAAAATCTGCAATGGACGCAGGCGCAACGCGCCGATGCCCGGAATTATCAATCCGGCATGGTCATTCAGTTTCACCAAAACGTCCCCGGCTTCCGGCGTGGCGAGCGGGTCATGGTAAAAGCTCACGATGCCAGCGGCGTTTCGGTCGAACGGCAGAATGACGGGCCGGCTTCGCTCCCGCTGGACATGACTGCCCATTTCCAAATTTATGAATCCCGCAAAATCGCTCTCGCCGCCGGTGACATGATTCGGATTACGCAGAACGGTTTTACAAACGACAAACGGCGGCTCAATAACGGCGATTTGAAACAGGTGAAAGGATTTACTAAAGATGGCGACATCAAGCTGACTAACGGCTGGGTGGTTTCAAAAGATTACGGCAACCTGACGCATGGTTACTGCCTCACGTCCTACAGTTCGCAGAGCAAGGGCGTGGACTGCGTGTTCGTGGCCGAAAGTTCAGAATCGTTCCGGGCGGCTGGTCGCGAGCAATTTTATGTCTCGGCCAGCCGGTTCAAGGAGGCGCTGACGATTTATACGGATGACAAGCACCAGTTGCTTGAAGCTGTCAGAAAATCTTCGCACCGGCCTTCGGCGACGGATTTGGTCAGCAAAGAAATATCCGAACCAACCGAGGAGACGATTGCAAAAAGGCCATTGCCGCCGGTGGATGTGAGAAATGTTCAAAAGCTGATGCTCGCAAAACAAAAAGCAAACTCGTTCAGGAACCAACAGCGGAAAAGCATTAAGATTTGAAACTGGCAATCTGATTTGAAATTCGACCTGAATGGATATGCGTCAGCATGCGAACGTCATTGGACGAAACGTGGCCCGGTTTCGATACCAAAACGGCTGGTCGCAGGATAAGCTTGTCGCCAAAATACAACTGCTGGGATTTTATATCACTCGCGACATATTGGCCAATA
>Ga0182024_10012126_pt1 | contig 17107 bp, 16 predicted proteins | sample P32metaG_FD_120480 | JGI IMG/M metagenome (GOLD analysis project Ga0182024, IMG submission 120480) | Permafrost microbial communities from Stordalen Mire, Sweden - P3-2 metaG (Illumina Assembly) | ecosystem: Environmental > Terrestrial > Soil > Wetlands > Permafrost | place: Sweden: Stordalen...
GCCCGGCGCGACCGGCGTTCCCGCCGGCCAACCGGTGATGTTGCCGGCGAGCGGGTTGCCTTCGGCATTGGTCACGAGGTAGAGCATGCCGTCGCCGCGGTCGCCGGCGCTGCGCGCCGCGACGATCTGCACCAGGCCGGAGAGGCCGCGCTGTGCGTACTGCTCGGCGAGGCCGGCGATCTCGGCGTCGAGCGTCGCCTGGGTCTGACGCTCGACAAAATCGGCGCTCATCCAATAGACGAACAGCAATACCCCGAACACCGAGACCGCGAACACCGCGAAATAGAGGCTCGCCAGACGGAAGGCGTGGGTTCTCACCAGCCGCCGGATTTGCCCGAGGAACCGCCGCATCGCCGCTAGTCGGCCGCGCGCAGGCAATAGCCGGCGCCGCGCACGGTGTGGATCAGCGGCCGCTCGAAATTGCGGTCGATTTTTTGTCTAAGACGGCTGACATGCACGTCGATGACATTGGTCTGCGGGTCGAAATGATAGTCCCAGACGTGCTCCAAGAGCATCGTCCGCGTCACCACATGGCCGGTGTTGCGCATCAGGTATTCGAGGAGCTGGAACTCGCGCGGCAACAGGTCGATCGCGGTGTCGCCGCGCTTGACCGAGCGGGTCAGGAGGTCGAGCTCGAGATCGGCGACGCGCAACTTGGTCGTCGTCGTCCCCGCCCCGCCGCGCCGCAACAGCGCTTCGACCCGGGCGAGAAGCTCGCTGAACGCGAAAGGCTTGACGAGGTAGTCGTCACCGCCGGCGCGCAACCCCTTGACCCGATCGTCGACGCTGCCGAGCGCCGAGAGGATCAATGACGGCGTGCCGATCTCGGCGGCGCGCAGCGCGCCGAGCATCGCCAGCCCATCCATTCCCGGCAGCATGCGATCGAGGATGATCGCGTCGTAGCTCCCCGAGCTGGCGAGGTAGAGCCCTTCGCGCCCGTCGCCCGACTGGTCGACGGTGTAGCCGCTCTCGCTGAGACCCTTGACCAGATAAGCCGCGGTCTCGCGATCGTCCTCAACCACAAGAAGTTTCATCTTGGCGCACGCTCTGGCCCGGGCGACCTGGCGGGATCGCCTCCAGCAGATGGTCACGACCACCGCACCCAACAAGCGCGAGGCAACCGCGAGACCTCGCAAATGGTTGCGATTCGCTACCGGTTGTCTGCGGCGAATTGCGCCGGTTTCACTTACCTGAGTCTTTCCATCATCTTACGCACGGCGCAACGCGCTAGTCTTGGCCTGCGATACCGTCGGCGATGTTGAGTACTGCCGCGGAAGGGTCGCGATGACCACTCGAACTCTCGGCGTGATCGCCGCGGTGGGACTGATCGTCGCTTTCTCGACGCCCGCCAGCGCGGGCGACATCGTCGATCAGATCCTACAAACGATGCCGCCGCAGCCCGCCGCCTCTCCGGCTCCGGCTGTCGCGGCGCCGCCAGCCGCCGCCGCTCCAAGCCTGCCGTTCGGGGCGCCGGAGACCCTCACCGGTGGCGATATTGTCGATCAGGCGATGCAGCAAGCTCCGCCACCCAGTCCCGCGCCCCTCGCTCCCACTCCCTGGACAGGGTTTTACGTCGGTCTCAACCTCGGCGGCGGATCGACGAGCGGCGGCAACAGCGAGAGCTGCATCAACACGAATTCCCACACTACCGTGGGCTGCCAGGTCATCGGCAATAGCGCTCTGAGCACCAGCGGCGTCTTTGGCGGCGGCCAGTTCGGCTACCTGCAACCGCTCAACCTCAACGTCGCGGGCTTGCCCCTCGTGGTGGGCGCCGAAGCCGACGTGCAAGGCACGGGCATCGGCGGCTCGCAGAACGTGGCCGGCCCTTTCAACATCATCGGTTTCGCGCAAACCTGCTCGCCGTGCAGCTATACCGCGAGCCAGAAGATCGATTGGTTCGGCACCTTGCGGCTCCGCATCGGGGTGCCGGTGGATCGCTTTCTCATCTACGCCACGGGCGGGCTGATGGTCGGTGGCGTGACGGCGTCGCAGACCGAGAATTTCAGCAATACCGCAGGCTATCTCGTCAACGCCAAATCCACCCTCAGCGGGCCCACGGTCGGCGCGGGTGTCGAGCTTCTCCTCCCCGGCAACCTACCGTTGTCGGCGAAGCTTGAAGCGCTGTATTACGATCTGGGAAGCCTGCAGACCATCGCGTTGCCGCAAACGAATTTCGCGACCAACTTCAACAACTACAAGACCTTCGGGTTTCATGGCGCCATGATCCGCCTGGGCATCAATCTGAAGCTGGGGGACATCGGCTCATTCTAGCCGCCGCCACCGAGGATCGGGGGCGCAAGCGCGCGGTATTCCTGTTGTTTTGGCGCCGCGGCGCATTTTCGCCTTGACCCGGACGTGCCGAGCAACAATGTATCACGTACTAAATTAGTACGAATTGCCCCCTGCCCCGGACGACTGCATGATCATCCTCTCCAAGCTCGCCGATTACGGCGTCATTGTCGCGACCCATCTGGCGCTCGGTCCCGAGCGTCAGGAGAACGCCGCCTCGATCGCCGTGGCGACGCGGCTGCCGCTGGCGACCGTCGCCAAGCTGTTGAAGGCGCTGGCGCATGCCGGGATCGTCACGGCGACGCGCGGCGCGGCGGGCGGCTACCGGCTGGCGCGCCCGGCATCGGCAATCTCGGTCGCCGAGGTGGTCGCCGCGATCGACGGCGATATCGGCCTGACGCAATGCTCGGTGCATGTCGACGAATGCGCCCACACCAATTACTGCCCGACCCGGCCGCATTGGGCGGCGATCAACCGCGCCGTCGGCGAGGCGCTGCAAGCGGTGACGCTGGACGAGATGATCTCGCCGTACGCGTTCCTGCCCGCTTCCGCCGCCGCAATCCAACCGGCCCATAGCTGAGGCGAACAGGATGAGCGCGCCTCTCGACACCAGCGATCGGATCGCCGCCCTCAACGAGGGCTACAAATACGGCTTCGTCACCGATATCGAGACCGAGTCGGCGCCGCCCGGCCTCGACGAGGACACCGTGCGCTTCATCTCGGCGAAAAAGGGCGAGCCGCAATGGCTACTCGACTGGCGCCTCCAGGCGTTCCGCGCCTGGGAGAAGATGGAGGCGCCGAATTGGGCCAAGCTCAACGTCGCGCCGATCGACTACCAGGGCGCGACCTATTGGTCTGCGCCGAAATCCCCGGATGACGCGCCGAAATCGCTCGACGAGGTCGATCCCGAGCTGCTGGCAATGTACGAGAAGCTTGGCGTTCCAATGCGCGAGCGCGAGGCGCTGGCCGGGGTCGCGCCCCGGAATGTTGCGGTCGACGCGGTGTTCGACAGCGTCTCGGTGGCCACGACCTTCAAGGGGGAGCTGGGCAAGCTCGGCATTATCTTCTGCTCGTTCGGCGAGGCGGTGCGCGAGCACCCCGACCTCGTGCGCCGCTATCTCGGCACCGTGGTGCCGCAGAACGACAATTTCTTCGCCGCGCTCAACAGCGCCGTATTCAGCGACGGCTCGTTCGCCTATATCCCGCCGGGCGTGAAATGCCCGATGGAGCTGTCGACTTATTTCCGCATCAACGCGGCGAAGAGCGGCCAGTTCGAGCGGACGCTGCTGATCGCCGACAAGGGCGCCTATGTCAGCTATCTCGAAGGCTGCACCGCGCCGCAGCGCGACGAGAACCAGCTTCATGCGGCCGTCGTCGAGCTGATCGCGCACGAGGACGCGCAGATCAAATATTCGACCGTGCAGAACTGGTACCCGGGCGACGCCGAAGGCAAGGGCGGCATCTACAATTTCGTCACCAAGCGCGGCGCCTGCCGCGGCGACCGCGCCAAGATCTCGTGGACCCAGGTCGAGACCGGCTCGGCGATCACCTGGAAATACCCGAGCTGCATCCTCGAAGGCGACGATTCGGTCGGCGAGTTCTATTCGGTGGCGATCACCAACAACCGCCAGCAAGCCGATACCGGCACCAAGATGATCCATATCGGCAAGCGCACCTCGTCGACGATCATCTCCAAGGGTATCTCGGCCGGGCGCGGCCAGAACACCTATCGCGGCCTGGTGCGCGTGCAGCCGCGCGCCGAGGGCGCGCGCAACTACACGCAATGCGACTCGCTGTTGATCGGCGACCGCTGCGGCGCCCACACCGTGCCCTATATCGAGGTGCGCAACCCCACCGCCCGGGTCGAGCACGAGGCGACCACCTCGAAGATCAGTGAGGACCAGCTGTTCTATTGCCGCCAGCGCGGGCTCAGCCACGAAGACGCGCTGTCGCTGATCGTCAACGGCTTCTGCAAGGAGGTCTTGAAGGAGCTGCCGATGGAGTTCGCGGTCGAGGCGCAGAAGCTCCTCGCGGTCAGCCTCGAGGGCAGCGTCGGATGATATCTCCCATGTCGCCCATCTATCCGTCATGGCCGGGCTTGACCCGGCCATCCACGCCTTCTTTTCGGACGTTGGCGGCGCATCCGTGGATGCCCGGAACAAGTCCGGGCATGACGAAATAGGTTTGTTTATGCTCGAAATTCGTAACCTCCACGCGCAGCTCAAGGACGGGCGCGAAATCCTCAAGGGCATCGACCTCACGGTCGCCGCCGGCGAGGTGCATGCGATCATGGGGCCGAACGGCTCGGGCAAGTCGACGCTCGCCGCGGTGCTGGTCGGCCGCGACGGGTATGAGATCACCGAGGGCAGCGTCACCTATCTCGGTCACGATCTGCTGGCGATGCCGGCCGACGAGCGGGCGCGCCAAGGCGTGTTCCTCGCCTTCCAGTACCCGGTCGAGATCCCCGGCGTGAACAACATGTATTTCCTGCGCGCCGCGCTCAACGCGGGCCGCCGCCATCGCGGCGAGCCCGAGCTCGACGCCGGCCAGTTCCTGCGCGGGGTCAGGGCCAAGCTGAAGCTGCTTGAGATCAGCGAAGATTTGATGCAGCGCGCGGTCAATGTCGGGTTTTCCGGCGGCGAGAAGAAGCGCAACGAAATCTTCCAGATGGCGATGCTGGAGCCCAAGCTGGCGATCCTCGACGAGACCGATAGCGGGCTCGACATCGACGCGCTGCGCCTCGTCGCGCGCGGAGTCAACGGGCTGCGCGCGCCCGACCGGGCGATCGTGATGATCACCCACTACCAGCGCCTGCTCGATTACGTCGAGCCCGGCCGCGTGCATGTGCTGCAGGACGGCCGCATCGTCGAGTCGGGCGACAAGAGCCTCGCCGCCGAGCTGGAACGCCGCGGCTACGGCGCGGTCGGCGACGCCGCCTGACGGGTGACAGCCATGAGCACCCTGATCGATTTTCCCGTGAAGCCCGAGACGCGGCCCTATCTCGATGCCTTCCGCGGCATCGCTGGTGAGCCGGATTGGCTGGAGCGCTTCCGCCGGCGAAGTCTCGATCGTTTCGCCGAGCTCGGCTTCCCGGGCCGACGCAGCGAGAACTGGCGCTATCTCGATTTGCAGCCGCTCGCGAAAAACCCGCTGCTGCCGGCGGCGAGGGGTCACGAGACCGTCGTGCCGGCGGAATTGCTGATCGAGGGCCGGGGCGTGCGCCTGGTTCTGGTTGATGGAAGGTTCGCGCCGAAACTGTCGCGGCTCGATCTGCCAGAAGGCGTCTGGCTCGGCTCCATGCAAAGGGCGATCGCCGAGCTGCCGGAGCTTGTTCGCGCCGCGCTCGAAGACATCGCGCAGCCGTTCGCCGCGCTCAACGCCGCGTTCTTCGCCGACGGTTTCGTGCTCGATGTCGCGCCCGGGGTCGTCATCGACCAGCCGATCGAGATCGTCCATCTGGCGTCGGCGGCCGGCTCGTTGCATACGCGCAGCCTGATCAATCTCGGTGCCGGCAGCCGGATGACGGTGCTCGAAACCTATATCGGCCCCAGCGAAAATAATGCCCGCTATTGGCGCAACGATGTCGCGGCTTGGCAGCTCGGCGAGGGTGCGTCGCTAACCCGTGTCGCGCTCGTCGAGGAGGGCGCCGACGCGGTACATCTCGGCGAGGTCGCGGCAACGATCGGGGCCGGCGCCACGCTCGACGGGTTCGTGCTGTTGCTCGGCGGCGACACGGTGCGACACGAGGCGTCGGTGACGATGACCGGCGACCACGCCCATTGCCGGCTCGACGGGGCGTTTATCGTGGCGGGCCGCGAGGAGGCCAACATCGTCACGACGATCGACCATACAGCGATCGGCGGCACCACCAGCGAGCTGATCAAGGGCGTCGCGGCGGGCCGCGCGCATGGCGCGTTCCAGGGCAAGATCATCGTCCGCGAGGGCGCGCAGCAGACCGACGCGCGGCAAACCAGCCGCAATCTGATCCTCGGCCGCCGCGCGGTGATCGACACCAAGCCCGAGCTCGAAATCCTCGCCGACGATATCAAATGCGCACACGGCGCCAGCGTCGGCGAGCTCGACGAGGCAGCTCTGTTCTACCTGCGCGCCCGCGGCATCCCGACCGAGGAAGCGCGGCGGCTGCTGGTCGAGGGGTTCCTGCGCGAGGCGGTCGACGGCATCGCCCACCCCGCGATCCGCGAGCATCTGTTGGGCCGGCTCGGCGCGCGCCTGGCGCGGCTGGAGAGCGAATGATGGATGATCTTGGCGCAACCAAGCCGCGTCCGGCGCTCGATGCGCAGGCGTTGCGCGGCGAATTCCCGATCTACCAGAACAATCCGGGGCTGGTGTTCCTCGATTCCGGCGCCAGCGCGCAAAAGCCGCGCGCGGTGATCGACGGCGTCGCCGAGTTCTACCGGCGCGACTACGCCAACGTGCATCGCGGCGTCTACCAGCTCAGCCAGCGCTCGACCGACCATTTCGAGGCGGCGCGCGAAACCACAAGCGCCTTCCTCAACGCCGCCGACGCCAACGAGATCGTATTCGTGCGCGGCGCGACCGAGGCGATCAACCTCGTCGCGCAAAGCTGGGGACCTGCCTTTGTCCAGCCCGGCGACGAGATCATCGTCAGCGACCTCGAACACCATTCGAACTTCGTGCCGTGGCAGATGCTGTGCGAGCGGATGGGCGCGCGTCTCGTCCTCGCGCCGACCGATGCCAGCGGCGGCTTCGATCTGGCGGCCTTCGAGGCGCTGCTCGGCAGCCGCACCAAGATGGTCGCCGTGACCCATGTCTCGAACGTCACCGGCGCGATCCTGCCGGTCGAGCGCATCGTCCAACTGGCCCACACCAAGGGCGCCAAGGTGCTGGTCGACGGCTGCCAGGCGATCCCGCGCATGCCGGTCGATGTCCGGGCGATCGGCTGCGATTTCTATGTCTTCTCCGGCCACAAGGTTTACGGCCCGTCCGGCATCGGCGTGCTATGGGGCCGCTACGAGCTGCTGACGGCAATGCCGCCGTGGCAGACCGGCGGCGGCATGATCACGCAGGTGACCGCCGAGCACACCGAGTTCCAGGACCCGCCGCACCGCTTCGAGGCCGGCACGCCGGATATCTCCGGCGCGGTGGGGTTGAAGCTGGCGCTCGATTTTGTCGAGGGTTTGGGCCGCGACGCGATCCGCGAGCACGAGGAGATGCTGACCGGTTATGCGATCGACCGGCTGTCGCGCATTCCGGGCCTCAACTTGCTCGAGGGCGGGCAGCGGCGCATCAGCGTGCTGTCGTTCACACTCGATGGTGTTCACCCGCATGATGTCGGCACGGTGCTGGATCAGCACGGTGTAGCCGTCAGGGTGGGAAATCACTGCGCGCAGCCGCTGATGGACAAGCTGGGCATCGCCGGCGCGGTGCGTGCCTCGCTGGGCGTCTACAACGACAGGGATGACATCGACGCGCTCGCCGCCGCGGTCGAGGCGTGCCGGGAGATGTTTTCGCGATGATCGATCTCAGGGAATTGTACCAGGACATCATCCTCGATCACGGAAGGCACCCGCGCAATTTCCGGCCGATCGAGCACCCGACGCATACCGCGAAAGGCCACAACCCACTCTGCGGCGACCGGGTGACGGTGTACCTGACGCTCGACGGCGACAGGATCGCCGATGTCAGCTTCGAGGGGCGCGGCTGCGCGATCTCGACCGCGTCGTCCTCGCTGATGACCGAGGTGCTGAAAGGCAAGACGCTCGCCGAGGCGCAGGCGCTCTTCGCGCAATTCCATGCCAAGGTCACCGGCGGCGAAGTCGGCTCCTTGCCCGAGGCGCTGGAAGAAGACAGCGAGCGGCTCGACCCGCTGACCGGGGTCAAGGCCTATCCCGCGCGGGTCAAATGCGCGACGCTGCCGTGGCACGCCTTCGAGGCGGCGCTCAAGGGCGGCGCGGCCGCGCCGGTCAAGACGGAGTAGCCGCGATGCAAGGCGACGAAAACCGCGGGCATGAAAATCGCGACTATTTCGGTTTCGATCGCGGGCCGCAATTGCCCCCTCAGGAGCCGGAACCGGCCGAGGAGGTGGTGCGGCCGGAAGGCGACGACGACCTCACGCTGTTCGACCCGGTTATGGACGCGCTGAAGACCGTACAGGACCCGGAAATACCGGTGAACCTAGTCGAGTTGGGCTTGATCTACGAGCTGCTGGTCAAGAAGGGCGGCACGGTCTTTGTCGAGATGACCTTGACCACACCGTCCTGCCCGGTTGCGCAAAGCATGCCGGACGAGGTCAAGAAGGCGGTCGCCGGCGTGCCCGGGGTCGAGGACGTGCGGGTCAAGCTGGTGTGGACCCCGCCGTGGACCCAGGACCGGATGAGCGAGGAAGCCCGGCTCGAACTCGGGTTGATGTAAGCCCCTCACCCTCCCACGCCTTCGGCGCGGGTCCCTCCCTCTCCCGCTTGCGGGAGAGGGTGCCGAGCGTAGCGAGGCGGGTGAGGGTGGGGGGCGTGGTCCTACCCCGTCAGCGCCTGGTCCAGGTCGTCGATCAGATCCTGCGGGTCCTCGATCCCGACCGAGAGACGCAGCAGGTCGGCCGGGACCGGCGTTCCGGCGCCTTCGATCGAGGAGCGGTGTTCCATCAGGCTCTCGACCCCGCCCAAGGAGGTCGCCCGCTTCCAGATCTCGACCCGCGCGGCGGTGGCGATCGCGGCGTCCTCGCCGCCCTTGACGCGGATCGACAACATCCCGCCGAACCCGCCGATCATCTGCCGCGCCGCGATCGCGTGGCCGGGATGGCTCGGCAGGCCGGGATACAATACTTCCAGCACGGACGGATGACCTGCTATCGCCTCGGCGACGCGCTGCGCCGAGCGACAGGCGCGCTCGACCCGCAGATAGAGCGTGCGCATGCCGCGCAGCAGCAGATAGGCTTCGAGGCTGCCGAGGATCGCGCCGCCGCTGCTGCGCCCGGCGACGAGGCGCTGCCAGAATTCGTCGTCGCGCGCGCCGGTCAGCGTCCCGGCGATGACGTCGCTATGGCCGTTCAGGTATTTGGTCGCTGAATGCATGACGATGTCGGCGCCGAGCTCAATCGGCCGCGTGAGGACCGGGCTCGCCGTGGTGCTATCGACGGCGAGCAGCGCACCGGCTCGGTGCGCGATCTCGGCGACGCCGGCGATGTCGGTCACCGACCATAGCGGGTTCGCCGGCGTCTCGATCCACACCAGCCGGGTGCGGCCGGGTTGCACCGCTTCGCGCAGCGCGTCGAGCGAGGTCATGTCGACAAAATCGGCGGCGATATGGTCCTCGGCGGATTGGGCGGCGATCCAGCGCCTGAGGCTGTGATACATGACAAGCGGAGCGACGACATGCGCGCCGACCGGCAGCGCGCGGAACAACGTGGTCGCCGCCGCCATCCCCGACGACAGCACCAGCGACGCCGCGCCGCCTTCGAGCGCGGTCAGCAACGCCTGCGGCTGGTCGTAGCCGGGGTTGTCGGCGCGCGCGTAGTTGCGCCCGCGCCGGTACTGGTTGTCGGGATCGCGGATGTAGGTCGTCGCCGGCTGGATCGGCAACACCACCGCTCCGGTCGCGGCGTCGGTCCAACCGAGCCCCTGTGCGGCGATGGTGGCGGGATGGGGCGGCTGGCGGTTGGTCTTCATTGTCGGTGCGTCCTTCAAGACGCGCCTTTTAGGCGCCCCTCAGGATGAGGGACTTTCCTCGTCTTATGCCATCAAGAAAACTCCTCATCTTAAGGAGTGTCGCGTCTCGAACCACGCTCATGCGTCATCGCGGCGATTGACCGGGTCGCCAGCCTGGCATAGAGCACCGCGATGCCGCCGCGCCGCCATTTCTTCGCGCTTGCCCTGCTGTTCGCGGCGTTGCCCGCCTGGGCGCTCGAGAGCTTCGGCGTCTCGGAGCTGACCATCCAGACCGCCGGCGGCCCGCAAAAATTCGCGATCGAGCTCGCCCTCAGCGACGCGCAGATGGAGCAGGGGCTGATGTTCCGCCGCAGCCTCGCACCCAATGCCGGGATGCTGTTCGACTTCAAATCGCCGACCAACGTCTCGATGTGGATGAAGAACACGGTGATCCCGCTCGACATGCTGTTTCTCGACGGGCACGGGCGGATCATCGACATCCACGAGCGCGCGGTGCCGTATTCGACCGACATCATCGCCGCCAAGGCGCCGGCGCGTTACGTGATCGAGCTAAACGGCGGCACCGCGGCTCGGCTCGGCATCAAGCCGGGCGACCAGGTAACCTCGCCCGCTATCGGGAAGTAGCCGTCAGTCGCCCCAGGTCGCGAACATCGCGATAACGGTAATCGCCATCACCGCGGTCGACAGCCAGCCCACGGCCCACAGCGGCCGCGGCAGCGTGAAGTCGCCCATCACCTTGGGCTGCATCGTCATGATCATCATCACGATCATCAAGGGCACCGCGACGACGCCGTTGATGACCGCGGTCCAGAACAGCGCCTTGATCGGGTCGATATGGATGAAATTGATCCCGATGCCGATCAGCGTGCCGCCGACGATCGTGGCATAGAACCGCTTGGCCTCGCGGGGACGCTGATCAAGGCCGGTGGCCCACTGCATCGTTTCGGCGAGGGCATAGGCCGCCGAACCGGCAAGGACCGGCACCGCGAGCAACCCGGTGCCAAGAATTCCCAGCGCAAAAATGACGTAGGCGAACTCGCCGGCGATCGGGCGCAGCGCCTGGGCGGCCTGCTCGGAGGTCTGCACGTCGGTGACCCCGTGGGCATGCAGCGTCGCGGCGGTGGTGATGATGATGAAAAGAGCAATGATGTTGGAAAAGGCCATGCCGACGCAGGTGTCAATTCTGATCCGTCGAAACTCAGAGGGCGCCTCGGCCGGTCTTTCCGTCAGTGGATGCGCCGCCGGATCGATACGCTCTTCCTCGGCCTCTTCCGATGCCTGCCAGAAGAACAGATAGGGGCTGATCGTCGTCCCGAGGATGGCGACGATCAGGACGAGATAGTCCGTGCTCCAGGTGATCGACGGGATAAACGTATCGTGGGCGACCTCACCCCACGGAACCTTCACGGCGAAGGCCGCCGCGACATAGGCAAACAGCGCCAACGTCAGCCATTTGAGGATTTTGACGTAGCTGGCGTACTTCGAAAAAATTTCGAGGGTAGTGCAGAACGCCGCGAAAAGAATGACATAAAGCCCCGCAGGGCCGCCGATCAACAGGCGCAGCGCGTCAGCCATCGCGCCGAGATCGGCGCCGAGATTGATGAAATTGGCGATCGCCAGGAGACCCACGATCCCGTACAGCAACGGCTTGGGATAATGCTCGCGGAGGTTGGCGGCGATGCCTTTGCCGGTGACGCGACCGATGCGCGCGCTGATCTCCTGGATCGCCACCATCAGCGGCCAGGTGAACAGCATGACCCAGCCGGTCGCGTAGCCGAATTGAGCCCCGGCCTGCGAATAGGTGGCGATGCCGCTAGGGTCGTCGTCGGCCGCGCCGGTGATCAGGCCAGGTCCGAGGATCGCGAGCAGACTGCGTCGCTTGCCCGGCTCGACGCGGGCGGGCGGGCGCTGCGCCGCCCAGCGCGGACGCTGCCAGTGGTGCAATCTCGTTCGCGGCGGGATGGCCGGAATATCGCTCGGCATGGTCAGAGGAACCCTTTCAGCAGGTCGAGAAAACCTTCGAGCCGATCGTGATGCACCCAATGCCCGGCGCCCTCGAACGAGACTACCTTGGCGTCCTTGAAGTGGCGGATGCGGCCGTCTTCCTCGGGGTTGGAGGCCCAGCTTTCCTTGCCGTAAACGAGCAGCGTCGGGCAGGCGATGCGCGACCACAAATCCTCGGTCTCCGCCTGGGTCATGCCGTACGGCCTGTCGGCACGGACATAATTGTCGAATTTCCAGCTATAGGTGCCATCTTCGTTCTGGTTGACCGCGTGTTGAGTCAAATGACGCGCCTGTTCCGGCGACAGATAACGGTTGGCCTCCTGCATTCGTTGCAACGCTTCGTCGATCGAGGCATAGCGGCGGGGCAACCTGCCGGATAATTCGCGCTGCTCCTCGACCCAGCGCCGCATGCGGTCGGCGATCGGCTGCTTGGCGCGCTCGATCACCGCGCGCGGCATCATGCCGAGCCCTTCGATCGCGACGAGCTTCTTGACGTTCTCGGGATAGATCCCGGTGTAGCGCAGCGTGATCATGCCGCCGAGCGAATGCGCGACGATCGTCACCGGCGCCAATTCCTGCTGATGGATCAGTTGGGCGAGGTCGTAGATATAGGCGGCGATGGAATAGCTGCCGTCGGGCGACCATTGGCTGTCGCCGTGCCCGCGCAGATCGGGCGCCAGGACGTGCCAATCGTGGCGCAGCGCCTGGGCGACCCAGTCCCAGTTGCGGCAATGATCGCGCCCGCCATGGACGAGCAGCAGCGGCGGCGCGCCGGGATTGCCCCAGTCGACGTAATGCAGCCGCAGGCGCTGCGAGAAATAGATGCGCGAGGTTGGGCCCGCGCTGCCGAGGTCGCCCGGTGGTTTTTTTGGCGGCGCCATGGTCTACCCCGATCGATGATCAGGGTCTTTATACAGCAAGACCCCCGCGCGCCGTAGCTCAGAGCCAGCGGGCGTCAGCGGGGGTCGATCCGCGAAGGTTTCCTTCGCGCCCGGCAGCAAAGCCGGGCTATATCTTGGTCTTAGCGCTCTGTTGCCGATGCCAAGGGGTCGGCAACTGGCGCGCGCCCGGCGGAGTCATGTTCGCGAACACCCTCCTCTCTCGGTTTGCGGTCCGCCGCCCCGCCAGCCCCAGGAAGCTGCCTGTCGGCCGACGCATTGACGACCCTCAGCATCTGGGACTTTGATCGCGTGTCGTCAAGGTGGATTTTTTGCCGGAGAACCGCATGGCGTCACGCCGGATCGGCCTTTTCTTCGCACTGTCCTGCATGCTGGCGAGCGGCAGTGTGACGGCGCAGGAAGTTGTGCATTTCCCCTCGCTCGACGACCAGCACACGATGCTCGACGGCTATCTCTACCGGCCTTCGGGCGAGGGCCGCCACCCGGCGCTGGTCTTTCTGCACGGGTGTGCCGGCATGTTCTTCCAGAACAGGATTAGCCTGCTGGAATTTGCCTGGGCCTATCTCTTCAATTCCCGGGGCTATGTCGTGCTGATGGTCGACAGCTTCGGCCCGCGCCAGCATGGGGAGATGTGCTCGATCGCCGGGTTCGACCTGGCGATCTATCGCGCCCGGCCCAAGGATGCCTATGGCGCGCTCGCCTATCTGCAGGCCCAGGATTATGTGCGTCCCGACCGGGTCGCGGCGCTCGGCTGGTCGCAAGGCGGCGGCACCGTACTGATGTCGGTCGGCGAACCGAGCCGCGGCCGGCCGCGCGAGCCGACGCAGCCCGATTTCCGCGCCGCGGTCGCGTTCTATCCGGCCTCGTGCCGCGACGACCGGGAGCCGGCGGGCTGGACGACGACGGTCCCGCTTCTGGTGTTGATCGGCGAGGCGGATGTGTGGACGCCGGCGGCGCCGTGCAAAACCTTCATCGACGGCGCGGTAACGCGGGGCGCGGCGGCCGAGATCATGCTTTACCCCGGTGCCTATCACGCCTTCGACGCGCCGAACCTGCCGCAGCGTCAATTGCCCAATTATGTGACCCGCGCCGGTGTGGTGCCGATCGTCGGCACCGATCCGGCGGCGCGGGCGGACGTGATGCGACGGGTACCCGAATTCCTGGCGCAGTATCTGGCCGACTAGCCGGTTATTCGCGGCACAGTCCGGGGTGCTGCCGTGCCAAAATCGTGCCACAGGCGAGCGGGCGATTCGCGGCTTCCCAAGATAGGGGCCGCGGCAGGTCTCACCCGGCGGCGAACGGCCCGAGCATCGGCTTCGCGGCGTCGCTCGCCAGGCGCAGGCCGATCTCGCCCAGCCTGGTCCAGCCGCCAACCATCGCGTCGAGGCCGCGGCGAGCAAAACCAAGCTGCAGTTCGACCGCGCCGACGAGGCTCCCGGCGGTCAGCAGCGCGGCGACGCTGTCGCCGGCCGCGGTCAGGTTCGAGTGCGCCAAGCCGTTCATCGCAAGCACCATCGCCGTGACGTCGGAGGCGACCGCCGCCTGAGACTCGCCGATCGAAACCAGCGTCGCCTGACAGGCGGTCATAAATTTGTCGGCCACCAATTTGTCGGGGCCGCCCTGGGGCCGGCGCGACATCGGCACCGGCAGAGTCGCCATCGGCGCTGGTTTCGGAAGGGCCGGGACGATCGGTTCAGCTGCCGCCCGAGGCGTCGGCACGGCACGTTTGGCTTTCGATTGCTTTGCGTCGCTCATCTCAACCTCGCTCGCTGACGCAAAATGCTGCGCCGCACAATTACCCAGATAAGGCGCCCGGGTCGATAGTCAACAGAATTGAGTCAACAGAATTTGTGCGGCGCACAATCTCCGCGCCGGGACCGGCGCGGAGGACGCGGCGTGGCGGGCAAGCGGGTTTTGGCCAATAACCGCTGCGTTGACCTCGCCCAAGACGCTTTTCCTATAGGGAAAACAAGGATTCGCGCCTGCCATGCAGTCGCTGTCTTTGACATGGGTTCATCTTTTTTTTACCCTTCTATCCGCCTATAAAGGCGAGGATTGTGTAGCGTTCGCTCAGGGGGCGGGGGTTAACGTGCCGATTCAGTCATTGGTAGTGCGCGGCAGCGTCGCGATGTGGTCGTTGTGGTTGGTCGCCATTCTTTTGATCGTGGTCGGAGCGGCGCCGGTGGCGGCGAACGCCGCGCGCGTGGAGACGGGGTCGAGCGGCCCGATCTACGAGGCGATCGTCATCGACGCCGAGACCGGCCAGGTGCTGCGCCAGCTGAACCCCGACGCCGTGACCTATCCGGCGTCGCTGACCAAGATGATGACCCTCTATTTGACCTTCGAGGCGCTCAACCAGGGGCGGTTCAAGCTCGACCAATACCTGCCGGTCTCAGCGGCGGCGGCGGCGCACAGCCCGTCGAAGCTCGGCCTGCAGCCGGGCGAGGCGGTCACCGTGCAAAACCTGATCCTGGGGATCGTCACCAAATCCGCCAATGACGCCGCCGCGGTCCTCGCCGAGGGGCTGGGCGGCGGCAGCGAGCCCGCCTTCGCCGCGATGATGACGCAGAAAGCGCAACAGCTCGGCATGACCCGGACGCATTACGCGAACGCGTCGGGACTGCCCGATCCCGAGCAATTGACGACGGCGCGCGACATCGCCCGCCTCGCGCTGGCGCTCTACCGCGACTTCCCGCGCGAATACCGCTATTTCTCGGTCAAGCAGTTCGATTTCGAGGGCGAGATCGTCAACGGCCACGACCACATGCTCGACTGGTATCCCGGCGCCGACGGCATCAAGACCGGGTTCACCGTCGCCTCCGGCTACAATTTGGCGACCTCCGCCCTGCAGAACGGGCGCCGCGTGATCGGCGTCATCCTCGGCGGTCGGACGGTGCGCACTCGCGACGAATCGATGGCGCAGCTGCTCGATCTCGGCTTCGCCGATCTCGCCCGCCAACCGGCCGTGATGGTAGCGCAGCGTCCGCTTCCGACGGCACCGGTCGTCGCCGCCGAGGCGCCGGTCGCAACGCCCGTTGCCACTCAGCAATCGCCGGAAGAGCGGCCTTCGCTGGCCGCGATCGCCGTCGCCTCGATGGCGACGCCACCCGCCGCGCGGCCCCTGCCGGTCGTCCAGCAGGCGTCGGCCGCACCGCCGACCGCGATTTCCGATCAGCCGCCGCCTCGCGAAGCATCCGTGCGCTCGATGCCGGCAACGGTCGCCGCCGTCGCCACCGCGGCGATCAGCCATCTGGCGCCGGTCAGCAAGGCCGAAGCCGCGTCGATCCAGCCCGAGCCGGGCGAGAGCTGGGCGATCCAGCTCGGCGCCTTCCGCGGCGAAGCGGCGGCGGAACGGGTCGAGCACGAGGTCGCCCGCATGGCCGTCGCCCACGGTAAGCAGCCGCAGATCCTGGCACCCACCGGCAGCGAGCGCCTCTATCGCGCCCGGCTCCTCTATTTCTCGTCGCAAGCCGGCCGCGCCGCCTGTGGCGAGCTGCACAGGCAGCACATCGACTGCTCGGTAGTGCCGGCGACCGGCGTCAAGGTCGCGAGCCGTTAGTTTATGTGTGTCGTCCCGACGACGGTCGGGACCCACATATCAACCATCTCAGGCGCCGAGCAGTGGGTCCCGGCTTTCATCGGAACGACACTTTTCTCAGTCGAGCCTCACCTTCAACCCGCTCGCGGCGAGCTCGCTTGTGATCTCTTCCTTCAGGCGCGCGAGGCCCTCCGCGGTCGCCGCTTCGGCGCGGGCGACGATGACCGCCTGGGTGTTCGAGGCGCGCACCAGCCACCAGCCGTCCGGACTCTTGACGCGCACGCCGTCGATGTCGATGACCTCGGCGCCGCGCCTACGCAGCCGCTCGGCCACCTCGGCGACGATCGCGAATTTGCGCGCCTCGTCGCAGTCGAGGCGCAACTCCGGCGTGTTGCAGGTGACCGGCAGCCGGTCGGCGATGTCGGCGAGGCTTTCGCCGCCACGTCCGAGGATGCCCAACAGCCGCACCGCGACATAGATCGCGTCGTCGAAACCGTACCAGCGGTCGCCGAAAAAGATGTGGCCGCTCATCTCGCCGGCGAGCGGCGCGTTGAGCTCGGCGAGCTTCGCCTTGATCGGCGAATGCCCGGTCGGCAGCATCACCGGCTTGCCGCCGGCCCGGGCAATCTCGGCGAACAGCACGTCGCTCGCCTTGACGTCGGCGAGGATCGGCGCACCGGGGTGCCGCTTCAGGACATCGCGCGCCAGCACGATCATCAGCTGGTCGCCCCACA
>Ga0182024_10012127_pt1 | contig 17106 bp, 13 predicted proteins | sample P32metaG_FD_120480 | JGI IMG/M metagenome (GOLD analysis project Ga0182024, IMG submission 120480) | Permafrost microbial communities from Stordalen Mire, Sweden - P3-2 metaG (Illumina Assembly) | ecosystem: Environmental > Terrestrial > Soil > Wetlands > Permafrost | place: Sweden: Stordalen...
AACCCCGTAACGGCAACTACCATTGCTACCAGGCCAAAATCCGTAGGAGTCAGAATTCTCGCCAAGACTACGGTGGAAACGAATGCGATAAGGTACTGTGTCCCTTGTGAACCAATGGTCAGAAAACCGCCGCGCACAGAACGACCCTTCAAGTCTGTTTGGAGGTGGTCGGTGCTAAGAACGTCCACAGGTTGTTCTTGCGTTGGCACAATAGATTCCTAGACGAAAGTCAATTCAATAGATTTTGCAAGACTCAGCAACAGCAGAACTTGACGGTTTAAGAAAGCTCATTCACGTCGAAACAGGCATTAGTCCGAGCGTCTTTTACCAATGTAAACTGTTTGGCCGCCTAATGCGGCCCCCATTGTCAAGACCATTTGTCGGCCGCAATAAGCTATGATCAGCGGGTCTGATTTGAAATCTGGGGTGGGCCGAAGCCGCCCCCGCGATTCTGGCACTTGAGTCGGCGCTCGGGTTGCATTCCTGCGGAGCCCTCCGCTCAAGTGCCCGATAGGCACTGACTTTTTAATCTTGCTGCATAGCGCTGCGTGCTCCCGCCGAGCGTCCGGACAGCGCATTGCGATTCTCCCATTCGTACATCGCTTTGTCCCAAGTCCTGATCAGGGATGCTCTCTTTTCTTGAAATGCTACTAGCGTCCGTTGCACCGCCCGCCGGCCGACAAATGGCTCCATCCAGGCGACTTTCCACGTGAGGCGCGGCGGCTCTAGTTGGCCTCCAAGCTGACTTGCCATAGTTTGGAGTTCGGCAAACATGTCCGGCACTTCGGGATAGAAAGCGATAGACCATGATTGTAGATATTTCAGACATGCCTGCTGAACACGGTCGCTATTTTCCAGTGATTGCAGGTATTGAATATGCAATCTCATTGAGCGGAGAAGCGATTCCATCTTCTTCTCCGAGTTTCCAATATAGCTGACGCGGTTCGAGCCACTGGATCTGTAATACACCCTGCCCTCTGGGACAAAACGTGTGCCCCGAGACGCCAGGAGGACGCGGCAAAAATATTCCCCATCATCATCGTAATAAAGGTTCTCGTCCCAATGCCCTGCCGCCTCGACAACCTCCCGGCTCGCCAGCCAAGTTGAGTTTCCCATGTGGAGATTTTCCCCCATCTTCCGAAGAAGCCACTCAACGGGAGAAAGATCCTGCCACAGGGAGTTTGGAACGAATTGCGCGCGATTCGCTCGAAAGTAAAAGGAGGCCCAGGGTGAGGATGCAAGTATTCGTTTGTCGCCAACTTCCTGCAGCGCGACGACCTGTTTCTCGATTTTGTCTGGCGACAGAAGATCGTCAGCATCCAACTCCTGGATGTAGTCCCCCTGACAGAGTTTGAACGCGTAGTTTGCCGCGCTGGAATGACCGCGATTTTCCGTGGAAACCACCCTTACATTCTTGGAAGCAAATCGGCGAGCCATCTCGGGGGTGCGATCCCGGGAGCCATCATCCACGACAATAATCTCTTTGCGTGGCCAAGTCTGATTCACAGCAGACTCGAGCGTATAGCCGATCCACTTTTCGGCGTTGTAAGCAGTAATTAGAATAGAGACAAGCGGTTTCATATGCTGTCACTGGCTCCCCGATCTCGCCGCTGCTATTCGGTTACGTATGGTTCTTTTACGGGATTGAAACCAAGGAGGGCGAGCAGCCTGCCTCCATGCTCAAAAAGTTTTTCCAATAGAATCATAAACCTATGCTGGCCACACAGGGCGGCAAACGGCAGTCCGACCGCGTAAATTGGGGTCGCAATCAGTGATTTCGCGATCTCACGCGCTCCGAAAGTTTCGTAGAGAGGGGAAACCGCTCCACGGAGCAGGGCCCTCCTTAATATAAAGGAACGTTTCCACCGCGTCGGTGGCACAACTTCGTGTACAACCGCTTCATTGCACCACACGAAAACATAGCCTTTATCGATCATCCTCCGAAAGAAATCTTGATCCTCGCCGGTTCGAAATTCCGCCCTGAAGGGAGGTTCCCTGTGAGAAAAGATCTGATTGCTCAAGAGTACGTTGTTGGTTCGGCCTTTTTTTCCATCGATGACAAGGCCGGTCGGATAAGTGGGCCGTTCATAGAAGGAGCCCTTCACAATCCAGGCTGGAGGTTCCTCGTCGAAATAGCGCTTTACTGGCCCAAGCACTCCATCTGCGTGGTGCTGTTTACAAGCTTTGAATAAAGTTAGTAGCCAGTTCTTTGCGGGAAACTCGTCGTCGTCAATGAATGCAATGAAGTCGCCAGTGGCATTTTCGATCGCCTTATTCCTCGCTAACGGAATATTCTGCTGTGACTCCACACAGTATTTTGCCTGAATACGCGATGTAGCCGCGAAATCTGTAACTACCTCTTTAGCAGACTGCGAAGCGTCATTATCGACAACCACCACCGAATACGCGAACAGTCCCTCCGTGTCTTGGTCTCGGAGTTCGTTCAGTAAACGAGTGAGAAAAGACGGCCGCTTGTACGTACAAATACAGACGCTTATATGCTTTACTTCGGAGGCGCTTACGCCGGAGTCAGAGTGGGAACGCACATCGTGCTGCAAGGTCATAATCATGCCTCATTGGGAGCATTTTGGGTCAGTTAACATACTCGCTACAACCCTAAGAATCCGAGATCGCAAGTTCTTCGAGACCGACATTTGCCATAGAGGCCAAGTTACTTATTGCAGGACACTTAAGTACGAGTTTCCCTACCCAAAGTTTAAAAAGGCGCACGTCACCGCTTGGGGTACAGGGTTGCGTACCTGGTCGGATTCTGTGCTTCGGTACAGTAGGCGGTGAGTCCAATTCCGAGTAAAGCTTAGTATGGTGTCGAGGGAATAGGGGATATCATTGCAGTCTGAATCTGACCTACGAACCAAGTTGCACGGAGCTTTTGTTCGGGGCACGTAAATGACCATGTTCCATCACTGCCAAGATCCCGCTGAGAACCCAAAGTTTTGCTCGGCGCTTCTAAATTCCACGGAGCGCGAAGGAGTCAACTGAATAATGGTGCCTGTTCGATTGTTGCTATTCTCATCCAAATCATCCCTCGGTAGACTCGCTGGCGCTCATGCTCAGGCGTCCGGTAAGAATCAGGATTCTGTCTTAGGAGGAACAGCTGCGGCGTTCATCGCGAAGGGGCTCGCACTGGTCGTCTTGGTGACCGCTCTTTGCGCTCCCGCGGCTCGGGCGCAGAATACCTATCCAGCTAGGGATTGCACTCAGGCTGCGATCTCAACAGCCATTACAAACGAGCAGGCGCATCCAGTAGACGGCGACATCATTACCGTTCCAGCAGGAAGCTGCACATGGACAGGAAGCACTACATTAGCTGCTAATTTCATCGTAAACGTGACAATTCAGGGTGCTGGAGCAATATCCGCGATCGGCCATTCCTGCACTCCGCCAGCTTGCACAGCAGGCACAGACCAGACTGTAATCATTAACAACGTTTCCGGCAATACGCCAATGATTACGTTCAATTGCGCGGCTTCTAAGACTTGTCGTATTACTGAATTTGCCTTTGAGGATACCGCATCAAGTTCTGCTAACACCAATGGATTATTCTCGATAAATGGCGTTTGGACTGCGCAATTTCGGGTTGACCACAACCACTTCGCTGTGCAGTCGGGAAACACGGGTTTCTCTATGGGAGGCGCGCTAATCGGAGTTGCCGACCACAACTATTTTTCTCTCACCGGGTCTGCTGGCATCACGAATGACATAGCATTCCGCAACGGGCAGGGTTGGAATAATGGTCCAGCAGGCGATGTTGGAAATACCTCCTTTTCGCTTCCTCCAAACTGGGGCAGTAGCAAGTTCTTTTTCGCGGAAGACAATTATATATACAACACAGACACCAGCGACGGGACGATGGGTTCGCGGTACGTCTGGCGTTACAACGTCACTTATTGCGACATAATCGGCGCTCCGAGTGGCCAGTGTCAGATGTATAGTCACGGCTCGCGGGACGGAGAGAGAGGCGACTATGCCCGTGAAATCTACGGGAACTTCTTCTCCCAACCGGAGGTGAACAACGGGGGTAGCACAGCAATCCCGATGAACAGCGGATTGGCTATGATTTGGGGCAATACAATCGTGCAGTTTGGTGGAGTCACCTATCTCACCGCCTCTCGAATGCAGAAAGGCTCGAACGTGCAGATCACACCACCGGCGACAGGCGGCATGGGCATGTGCGGCCCTACGCCATACGGCACGGGGACCGTTTCCGTGGCCGCGAACTCGACCACCGTGACTTGGGTAAGTGGAAATCAGTTCAACTCAAACTGGGTCAATGGCGGTCCCAACGCAAACATCATGGAGATTGTCGGTGCTCTTTGCAATTCCAACGGAAAGAGCGATATGAAATGCCCCATCGCCAGCGTGAACAGTGCAACCTCTATCACATTGGCGGTTCCGTCCACCACCGCGGCCACTGGCGGTATCTATTCCGTCGGAAGCCCGTGGGACTCGAACTCCAACAACTCCGGCTATTCCTGCATGGATTCACCCGGACGTGGCGCAGGTGACTTACTCACGGGGAACTATCCCAACACCGTGAATTCTGTCAGGTCCACCCAGTCCTGGCCACGGCAAGTCTTGTATCCCGTCTATGTTTGGGACAACACATTCACTCCGTCAGATCACTCTCCGACCCCTATTGTATCTGCTTTGCTCTCGCTGAATGACAACGTGGACTATTACCAGCAGTTCGGGCCGTACGGTGAATCAGGAACCTTCAATGGTACAAAGGGAGTTGGCCAAGGATTGTTCTCTGCGCGACCTTTGACCTGTACGGCAGGGACGGACTCCGCGACGGGCGGAAGTGCCTTAGGCGTCGGTTACTGGGCGACGGACACGAACACGCTTTATGTCTGCAATCCGACGAACGCCTGGACACCGTTTTACTCGCCTTACACATACCCGCATCCGCTTACCACCGGCGGCACTTCAGGGGCGAGTGTGAATCCTCCAACGGGCGTCGTGGCCACGGTGGAGTGAGCTGATCTAAGGTCCTGCATTAAGGACGGACCTGCTTGACGATCGCGCCCCATAGGCCAACACCGAATGCTCGCCGTCCGACAACCCACGCATCGGCTTGTACAGCTTGGAAAAATGATTGGAACGCTAGGCCTCACGCTGGAAAAGCACATGGGCGAGCGTGCGATCCGCACCAAGTACTTTGAAGTTCATGCCCGTTCTTTCGATGAACTCATCGAAGGCACGCAACTCATGGAATTGGTGGTTGAACTCATCAAAGTAGATGTAAGTCCCTGGGACAATTGCGTGTTCTAAGCTATTCAACACTGCGATCGTTGGAGAATACAGGTCAGCATCGAAGTTTAGCACCAAAACCTCATGCGGGGGACACGAGTATGCAGAGATTGTCTGCTCGATCCACCCCTTGAAAAACTGAACGCGAACATCATCGATCTGCGGTAACTCTCCCTGAAGCGAGAAATGTCCGCGTGGTCGATGGGGAAGCCAGTGCTCTGGGAGACCTTCAAAGCTGTCAAAACCATGAAGCTTACTCTTCGGATTCTTCAAGAGTTTGCACCAATAGCTCGTAGCAGCCCCTTGAAATACACCGAACTCTAAATATAGAACTTCACGTTGAGCAATGTGACTACCAACCAAGTCGAACAATTGCTCACGCCGCTTAAACCGGCGCGTTACTTTGAAGCGGTTGGCGCGCATCCACCTCCCTACTTCGAGGTAATTGACCGTCGCGTTCAAAGAGTATATAGAGCGAGGCGAGAGCAAAGCTCCAACACGAGTCAACACGTACTTTGAATATTGACCTTCGAATATCGATCTCAGCATAGAAAAAGATGTAGACAGTCCCGCTTTTGGAGCTTAATGTCCCTTTTCTCCTAATGTTAAATCCACCTTAACCTATTACTCTCGTTTTAGTCTCCTGTATAATCACTCACTTTAGAAGGCGGCGCTGCAGAGCCTTGGCAACCGTCAACATCTGCTGATTCCTGCTGAGGTAATTGTCGCGCACTTCGCAGAGCCTTCTCCGCAGATACGCCCGTGCATCCCACATAACGCCTGGCTTTCCAAGGGTGGCATGATCATTCCGATACACTATTGAAAATGTCTGGGAAGCGCCGGTAGGCAATTCCGCTGATATGCGAATCCTAGCATCCTCTACTGTGACGCGCGGGGACTGGGTCCCGTCCTGAAGCACATGTTCGATGGGAGAGTTTTGACCAGACTGGCACCATTCAATGGAATATCGCTCGGTGGAACAGGAATCATTCGCAATGCGTACGTGACTCGAGTAAGGCCGAACCTGCACGGTTCCATCCGGCCTTCGCCGCTTGAGAGTTGTGTAGTCGACGACACTCTCCAGATTGCACCAGGAGGTCCCGGGCGCAATGGAATTGATTTCTCCGACGAGTTCAAGCAGAGATGCAGGACGCTGGAAAGTATCGTGGTGTTCGCCAATCAGAATGGGCTTGCCAAAGAAGATGTTAAACGCAATATCTTCACGGCTGGTGTGTTTGATAAAGCTCCGTGTGAACACAGGGAAGCCCGCATAGCGAAGCACGGCCGGCTGGGCGAGGTCACCGATTGTAAGTGGAACTAGTTTACCTACGGGATAAGGGCTAGAAATCGCGGCACGGAAGTTTCGGGATTTGAGAACTCGCAGGGCTTCAACGGAATAATCGTCCTGGGGGAACACCATCACCTTGTCGCAATGTAAGCCTGTCACTTGCCCGTGCACCTTCATTCGCTCTTCGGCGATGCTCAGCCTACTGTTGAGAAGGGTGGTGTCGTTCGATGCAAATTCCGCCTGAGTGTGATCGTTTCCGTGAAAGCAGATCGAGAGGCGATGAGGGTTCTCGCGGAACATGCGAATGATTCGCGCCGAATTCCTTTTGTAGTTGTGCGGTATGAAGGAAATGGTCGTATGAAAATTATGCTGTTCCGCGGCACGGAGCAGTGATTCGAAGTTCAGGTATCCATAGTCTCGCCAAAGCAGTGGATCATCAATAATGATAGAGGCCTGAGGCTTGCCAGGGCGCCAGCATTCTTCCCCGAAGAAGTGCCGAAGTGCCATGGCGTGGGGAAGCAATCGAGAGAAATAGCTACTCATCGGCTCCGAACTAACTTCAGCGTTAACGTCCGCCGTGTTTTTGCCTGCGAGGAACAGGATTTCAGTTTTATCTCTCCTCACAGCTACCATATTTGGTTGGCCACCGATACAGATTAGCTTTCGCACACTCGTATCGTCGGCACTCATGGCAAGGGTATGATCGTTAGCAGTGTTGATTGGTCCGAATGAGAGTCCCGCAAAAGGGCCACAAATGTCTTTCGCGTCTGAGCTGATCGCATAAGACTGCCCCGCATCCGCTATCGGCAAGACCGACAGCAATGCGCCACCTGACACTGCGGCCACGAGACTCCCGACGAAGGGATCTGGCGTGAGAGCGTGTATGAACACGTAGGGAAAGTGCAACACGAGGCGGGAAATTAGGTCGGCCGGGAGAACATCCACGCCAACCCATTCCCGGATCACTTGTGGGTTTATAACCAGGCAAGCATTCCGGTCCGGAACCGCTGCTTCAATAGACTCCGCAAATTGTTGAACCTCATTGGCCAAACGGAGTGGTTCGCAACGTATGCCAAGAAATTCGGCCAAACGGATCAGGCGAGCGTCTTTTACGTGCAACTCACCAGTATGGGGTACGATCAGCTTCATATCGAATCGTTTGGTTAGTGAGCGCTACTTCGGGGTAGGCTTCGGTCCTGCCGCGCGAACAGCAAGTGGCTTGAGTTGCCGGGAAAACTCCCCCTGGGTTACCTGTTCGCCGAGGGGGACGCCGCATTGTGCTACCGGAACAGCGGGATTCCCTTGAACAAGTGTCATGGGGGGCACCGAGCGTGTCACTACACTACCAGCAGCCACGACCGATCCACGCCCGAGGACCACATTTGGCAGTATGATTGCACCGGGTCCAACGAATACGTCACTCTCAATTTTGACGCCTTCGTTTAATTCCCGGAAGTGGGCAATGATGGTTGTTCGCACACCCAGAAACACACGATCCTCAATTGTAATTAAATTCGGTGCACCGGTTTCAAGAATGACGTCTTCACTGATAAAAACATTCCTTCCGATGTTTACTCCCCGAGCGCGGTGTAATGTGACCCGTACACTGCCCGCACCAGGAAGAATCCTTGCCAGGAGCTGAAATAGGCGGTTTAATGTCCCCCGCAAAAAGGTTTCTTCGCGCCACTCTCTCATTCGTGCGACACCTCAAAAGAGTTCCCTTTTTGCACGAATTGCGAAATCGATTCAAACGATACGAGCTTCAGCAAGTCCGATATCTCTACATTGATGCCAAATTCCTGATCAATGAGAGCAACAAGCGTCACGCCCGCTAACGAATCAAGTTCGAACAGGGGGACGACATTCGAAGCACGGATCTCCTCTTCGCTCATCATTGGGAATACGGATGCAAAACACCGCACCAAGCGATCGTCGTGCTCAGACATTGGCAACCTCTACGATGTGGTGAAACAAGGCAGGGACATTGGCGTCGAAAGAAGCCTTGTGAACAGTTGGAGCCAGTCCGTTCGCCTCTCCCAACAATTCTGCAAAGAAGTCTCGGATCGGTCCGTTGCGAGGAGTCAATTTATATTCGAAGACGATTTCTTCCGCATCGAGTTTCTCGAACAAGTACTTCAGGCAGTGATGCTCAATGCGGCGAGAAAACGCCCGACAGCTCATGACCCAAGTACTCACATGGACTTTACGTCCAAATGTTTTGCCCATGACTACCGCGACCTTGCCGAGAGGGCCGTATTTGTCTTCATATGAAGCCGTAAGGAGAAAAGCAGCGGGGTCTTGGAAAAAGCTGATCCAATCCGACTCGCTGTATCGCTTCCCATTCAGATTGAACTGATTCGTTTTATTGACCAACTCGAAAGCCCGATTGTCGCGCGAGTTAGCGCCTAAACTGAAAGTGACAACCGCTTCGGCTCCGAGAAGAAAATCATCAGCGTTAAGCTCACCTTTTGGCGCGGAGCTTTTCAAAGTTGACCCGGCACGGATGCTTTGTAAACGGATCACGTCTTCGGGAGAGACACTCTCTTTGCCAAAGTAGTTCCGCAATCCCTTAAGAAGATCCCAAGTAGCCTGATAATTGCCCTTTGGAAATACAATGCACTCCATCTCCGGGAAGGCGGCGTGTACTTGGGCCACCTCCATAGGACTATCGTCGATAAAGATGACGTCTGCGGGCCCGATATTCCACGTCTCCAGGATGCGCCCCACAGACTCGGACTTTGCTTTCCAATGTACTTCCAAAGGAAACAGGCTATCCTTCGAAAGAAGCATATCACCGCGAGTCAGTGCCTGTTCCACTAGGGCCGGATCATTCTTGCTCGCGACCGCGATAAGCACACCTGCACTGGCTAAGGAAGCGAGGAATTGTTGGTATAGGCCGTGGATATGCGCGTTACCAGCCAAATCCCAGAGGATCCCATCCACGCCGATCTCACCCAGAATTCCGGCCCAGAGGGTGTCATCAAGATCTGTAATGAGCCCCTTCTTCGGTCGCGAATCCTGAATGAGTGTTGATAACAATTCGGCTAGACACGCTACATGTTCGAGGGTGTACGGGAAGCCGGTAGTGATTTCTGCCTTCGGATCGAGGCGTCGTGCAGGTGGGGATAGCTCATCAAGAAGCTGGGAGTTTAGCAATCTCACCCGACCATGCGCTGAAAGTGAGGTCGCAAGTGACGCAACGATTTCCCGGAGCTGGCACTCGGAGTGATGGGCTTGCGCGGTTCTCGTGGTGAACATGGGAGGCAAAGGTAGCGTTGGGGTACTCAGGTAAACCGGCGTCTTATCCGCCAACTGTTTAATAAGATCAGCCAGCCGCTCACTTTGCCGGCGCGCTGACTCCACAATATCGGGGATGTCCGCTGAAGCCCATCCCCCTAGCGACCGAATTCCGAGCCGTGGGTCGAGATCCGCCCACTCGACAACAACGCAGGCCATTAGTCCACCTGAAGGCCGCAACCGTTCGAGATTGCCAATGAGATCTCCGTATAAGCCCGTACTGATCTCGATGTGGTCTTTGGGGAAACAACGACGCAGGTAAGCCGCCAGAAACGTCTTCAGATGGAGTGGAGTAAAGCCACATCCAAGGTAAAGTTGTCGATCTGATTCTGGTTCGGAAACGGGTTGTTTCAGAAGTTCTAGCGCTTGTAGTAGGTTCATGGGATACCGCCCGACACCCATCGGGAAATCGAGAGCCTTTGATCGACGGGGACAGTTGCAGATTGCTGCTGGGATGGCTTCGAGCTAGTTAGCATTCCTGACAGGCCTGGTCGCGCTCTGGGCTATTGCACGTCCTGCTCTTTTGTCACTCAATTCACCGGCTTGAGCCTTCCGGTTTCCGGCGGATGACGAGCAGATTGTTGCTTCCCCCGCTCCCGTCGCGTGCTATGACAGCAAACGCAAATTCATACGTTGGATATTGCTTTGAGTAGACGGACTCGAGCCGATCGTACCAGGCCTCGACGTCGTTCAACATAATATCTTCCGTGACGTATATGCCGCCCGGACGAAGGTGACGGAGTGAACCTTCCAAAAAGGAAATGTTCGCTTCAAAAGTGTGCAGACCATCCTCGATGAGAATATCCGCTCCTTCCTGCAACCCAGGGTTAGACCAGAGATCGCGGATAGAGGACTGGTCAAGTTGATTGCAATAGAATGTCTTGATCCGGTCTTCCTGAAAGAGGATTCTGCGATCCACGTCAGCCCCATAGACAAGTGCATGCGGGAAAAGCTCACGCCATCCGCGAAGGGACGCCCCCGGTGCTCCGTACGGTCCCATGTTCGACGGTACCTCAGTATTGTTGCTGCCCAAGCCGAGCTCAAAGATGCGCAAGGGTTCGTTGCAGCGGTCCTTAAAGAGCGCTGAATAGACAGGGGTGTAGTAGTTCAAGCGGCCTTTATCGCTGCCGTATTTGGTCATGACGCGGCACATCTTTGTCGGGGCAAGCACATTAACAGTCTCTAGTTGCCTTGCGAGAGATGACGAGGTCAGCGCCGACCCAAAGCCGCGGACTTTCGGCGTCCGTTTGCCAAACCGGGAGGTAACCAGACGCGGGATGTAGGACAAAACACACCACAAGGCGTATCGCAAAAATTGGACGAACTTGGGCGGCAGGACAGGGCGAAGCAGTACGCCGAGTCGGCGCTTAAAAGTACTCTGTGTCAATTCGACAGATTGCATGTTCCCTCCTTATAGGAACAAGGGGCATTACACAACAGCGTGAGTTCATCATTGGGTTGGTTCGCTATGAACCTAAGCGTTTGCTGGGCGTTCATCAATCTCCGTCCCAGACTGCAGTACTCACCTGCTCAGGACGAGATCGCACGCTCGAAGTGCAACATCTTGGGTGGCAGAAGCTCTGGTTTCGGACCCCGTCGGACGGCCCAATTCAGGACGCGAGTTGTTGCCTGCGCCTTCGCATCCCAGGTCAAGCTCTCGCGGACATAAGCCATTCCCTGCCGCCGCAACTGCTCGAGTCGACCGCGGTTGTTGGCGAGTTCCGTAAGAATCCTTTCCATCTTTGCCACGAAGTCGCTCTCATTAGTGAGAGGAACCTTGAACCCCACTTCGGGATGAACGATATCTCCCGGGCCACCGAAGTCCGCGACCACAGGCACGGCACCAGCCGCGAGCGCCTCAAAGACCACTCCTGCACCGAAGTCGCGAACCGATGGAAACACCAGGATATCCGCAGATCGCAGCCTGTTCAGTACCTCGGCATGGCTAACCCAACCACAGAAGGAAACAGCCTTCTCGATGCCAAGGGATTTCACCAGTTGCTCAAGTCGACCCCGTTCTGGACCATCGCCAACCACAGTAAAGCGCGCCAAATCACTTCGCAAAAGGGGAGCGGCCGCGCGCAGCCCGAGATCACAAGCTTTACAGGGAATGAGTCCCCCGACAAAGATCAACTCGAGCTTGGCGCCAGGCGTCGGACTGCGCGAATCGTCATAGCACAGGCTGCGAGCGACGCCTGGCTCCGGGACAAAGAACATTTTGTCTCGATAAGCGACGAACTCTGCATAAGTCTGAGACGAGGCAGCAATGATCGCTGCAGCGTAGCGATACGTGGAGCGAGCAAAGGGCAGGAATCGGTACAAGCCCCTCAGATTTGAGATCCACTCTTTCTGGCCACTGGCCTGACTGAAACCTTTCACAAAGGGTAGGCCACCATTAATAGGCCCAATCACAAAGGGTGTGGGTCCCTTCCGCAGGAAGAAAGCAAAGGGACTCGGCAACACCGCCGTCATTGGTACCAGGCGCAGAACGACATCGAATTCGCCCGATAGGATCCGCTGCCGCAACTGCCTCCAGGCGTGCCACTCAAAGGCGAGAGCGAAAGGATAACCGAAAGCGGTCACCGCCTGGCTGGCAAAGTTAGATTTGAAGATTCGACGAAAACCCCAGTCATAGATGCGCTCAAGCCGCGGCATTCGGACCACCTCGATAGAGCGAAACGGGGCCTTTGCGCGACGCATTGCATCCTCATTGGGAGACCGAACCACTAAAGAAACGTCGTGGAGTTGGGCGAGTGCCGCCGCGTGGGAATACGTCACATAAGGAATGCTGACCATTTCCGGATTACTGTCGGGGGCTAAGACCAAAATCCGTAACCGACTCATGAACTCCTCCGGGGATGCGGTGGCGGGCTAAACGCAATCCGAGATGGGAACTGCTCCGGTGCCCGCGCACGGTGGAGCGCTGTCTCCTCGCTAACCTTCTCGCGCTCAACTCCGGAGACGGCCAAGGCTGCCAGGACAAAAACGAACCACATCAATCCCGCGCGGAAGTCTGCCTCTGTGGTATTGTGAAAAGCGAAGGCAGTCCAGATCGCCAAGGTGAGTGACCCGATGCTAGAAAAGGGTCTGAGCTTCTTGAAGATGTTCCGGTAGACGGCCGCCATAAACAGAAGGATCAAGAAGACCCCAATGAAGCCTAAATTGAGATAGACTTCCAGATACCCGTTGTGCGCCTCATTGATGGCCCAACCTTTCGACCAGATCGACTCCAGCCGGGGCCCCAGCCAGAAGCTCTCATACCCGGTGCCCAGGAGGGGATTCGTGTGCTCACTGAGAACGAGTTGCCAGATCTCGGTTCGGCCGGAGAGCGAAGTCCTGCCAACCGCGCCGGCAAACGATTCACTCAAATCCAATCCGAAGAACAACAAGATGTATGTCAAGAAGATAACCGGTATCGCCACGCTTAGGATTTTTGGCCGGCGTTGGAACACCTTGCTGTGAGCCGCTAAGATCACCAGGTAGGCGATGATCAGGCACGCACGGGATGTAACGCTGTTGCAGATAATTATCAGCCACCAGGTCAAGTAGGTCAACACCGCATTCACGAGGATGACGCGTTTCTGGCTCCTATCCTTACGATGGGGCCACCTGACCACGGTATCCCAAAAAAAGTAGATGCCGCAAACCAGGCACAGAATGCCCAGCATGTTCTTTTGCGTCGCTGCTCCGCAGTATGAGCTTTCCCCAGTCCAGGGATCGTATTGCTTGGCAAGGTCCGGGAAGTACTTGATCAGCAAGACACAAAGCGGAATTAGTAAATAGCCAACGCGTCGAAGCAGCGTCCTCAAGGCCTCCAGCGGGTGCGAATCTGAGATAACTACCAGAACCATCACGAAGTTGCCGAGATCCCTGAACCACTTCTTGAAGGCAGGAAACGGAAAGTCAGACCAAAGCACGCTCACGAGAGCGAAAATAAGGTACGCCGTGAGTGCCCAGTTCTTTCGAAAGAAACTGCCCCACTGGAAAGACCGCGATACTAGGATAACAATGCCCAGAAGGAACAAAACAAGAGAGATCGTGCGGTTTAGGGGGTCCCCTTGCACAAGAGCATTGTTCGCGGCCGCCGCGTCTGCGGCGATTACTTGCCCGCCGAGCCACTGCGAGGGTTGGCGCGATGCCATGAAGAACATAAATATCAACGGCACCCACAAGGCCGCCGAAACCTTGGGCTCCTTGGCGGGGTCAAACCAGAACAACCCCACCAGCAGCACAAACCACACAAGTAGCGCTAAATATGGAGGCATCCTATCAGTCCGCTGCAACTTAGCATTTGTCCATTGTTAGGTTACTAGTTTCTGCGTTGCGCAGAGGAACCTCGCATCAGCATTCCGCGGGCATCGAGCAGATTTGCCATGGAGGGAATCATGCCAGACCCCCTTAGCCACTTGTCATCGGGGCGGCTGGTTTATGCAGCATCCAGGAAAAGCCGGTGCAATAACTCGAGCGAAAGAAGACGGTGGATTTCAGTCGTGTAATTGCGGTTTCCGCGCAGGTGACCGTTCACGATCTGCTCAACTCCTCCGCGCGTAAGATATGGGCGCCCAAGCGAGCGTGAGTCCAGAAGCATTTCGCGAACGTAATTTGCCAGCTGGTCGCGATACCAAACACGGAAATGAAACGGCTTGTGGCGGCCGAGCCAAATACGTTCCAAATGTAACCGGCCGAGCATATGGTCAATTCGTGCAACCCATTGCGGCATGCCGTAATCGTACGCATATTCGGCCTTGAATAAGAACTCAAGGAATAGGCGGGTAAAGGCATTGTGGTGACCACCAATTCCGCGGTCGGTCCGTAGTTCCGCAAGGCCTGGATTGCCGTCCTGAACAAGTTGCCACCTGCTTTCCGCATTAATCCTGAGCGAGCCCGGTGCTCTATATGCCGTTCTAACGAGATCATTGTCGAGATATGGCGATCGGACTGTTACTTGAGATTGCTCTAACCCGAGTATTCCATAGTGGTGCCATGGTGACTGCCGGAAGGCAGCAAATGTAGCCGGATGAACTCGACGGATAGTATCGTAGGTCTGGCCAGCCATATGGATATTTTGTAAGAAGTCTTTCTGAAATAGCCCAGCAATTGGCATTTCTGCTTTGAACATGACATCGTGCATCATGATCTCACTGCCATAGGTCCCACTAATGCGTACCGCGGCTATCTGCCGAACCTTTTCGTTCACAAAAAGGTCTGGCGAACGACTAAGGTCGACGCAAGCATCTGAGAGATAAATCGAACGTTCAGCGTAATGAGGGAACCGCGAGAGGAACTCATCGCCTGTGACGATAACTTGGTGTGACTGACCGCAAATCTTTGCAACGCGACGCGCTAACTTCACGTCCTCGTTATCACGGTACATGCTGCCAAAGGTGTAACAGGGAAGCGTGTTTGGCGCGGGATTGCGCCAAGCCATGATGATGCGAGTGTCCAGGCCTCCCGTGAGCGAAACGCCGATACGTTCCCCGCCTTCAAAGTACCGGGGCAAGTTCTTTACGAAAACGTCGCGAAGATGGCCGTAATACTCTTCCGGCTTGAGTGGCTCCAATTTCTCCCACTCGCTCGGTTCGAAGTAAGCGGTCTTTTTCTCCAGCATGCCGCCGCGGAAGGTCCAAGCCGAACCAGGAGGCAGAACCTGAATGCCCTGAAAGAGTGTCCGGTTCTCCAGCACGCATCCGCAGACAATGAACTCTCCCAAGCCGCGGGGATCGGCCACCCTCAATTCTGGGCGGACCTTGAGGATTGCTTTCGCCTCCGCCGCGAAGTAGAAGGAATCCTTCGCTTGGTAGTAATAAATCCGTTGCAAGCCGTACCGGTCATTGAACAGCATGGCCGTTCCGCGAGTACGGTCGGCGACCAGACCATGAAACCTGCCATTCAATTGCTTAGGAAAGTCCGGCTCCTCTTCGTAACGGTGAATCAAATAGGAAGGTCCGTCTGGCGCAACCGCATGCCCAGCCGCGCAAAGCGCCTGAATCGTTCCTGGCTCGGGGAATTCCTCGCCTGAAAATATCAAAGTTGCGTCGCCGCGCTCATTTTGCAGTGGCATTCCGGCTGCAAACGAGCCTTCGCGAGCCACCCAACCGACATAAATGCCTTGGACGGGATCGCTCCATGTGCCGGCAGTATAAAATGATTCGTGCCGCAGGGACTCGAGCATTTGGTTCAGCTCGCTCTCTGCTACCGCCCTCGGGCGGTTCGTGACAATACCGACGATCCCTGGCAATGAGAGTGCTCCTAGAGTGAATCCGGCTTTAACTGAAATCTTAATTGATACCAGTTGCTGCGCAGTTTGCGAATCTTTTCTGCCAGGGATTCTGGCAAGCGATCAGCAATCTTACGGTGCAGTCCCATAGCCAGTGCAAGCGAACCCCATCGCGTCAAGGGCACGTAGTAGCGTGGAATGTCAATGCGTGCGAACGCATTGCGCTCCTTGAACTCGCTCAGGCTGCTCGTCAACTTTTTTCCATATGCGAACTTAGAATACACAAGATAAGCAATACCTCGATCGGCGCACGATCGAACAGCTTGCGCGACAAGCGCGTTCGTTGGCGCCTTGTCCCGGTGCTGGAGCATAGAGATGATGTGCATAATCCCAGCTTGCGTCCCAGTCTCGTTAATCGTGAGTTTGATGAATCCGATCAGCTTCTCGCCATCAAACGCACCGATAAACACGCTGGAATCCAGGTACGTGGCGCTCATTGCGTGGACTGCCTGTAAGCTCTTTCCGAAGTGGGGGAAACGCCTTCCTTGACGAACCGGGCACTCGTTGTAGATTTCCCAGATTCCACGAGCGAGATTCTCATCAAATGGAACTTCTCGAATCGAAATCCCTTTTTTTTCCGCCTGCTTGGCTTTGTTACGCGCCTTGAAGCCGATCTGCTTGGTCCACCAGTGCTCGAACGTAGTCACTGGGAGAACAGCCATATTGTCCATCTCATGGGGATAAGGATACTTCGCTGTGGTGTCGGGTAGTTTTTGCAAGAATGTAAACAGATCGATCCGCACTTTGGACCTGCGCAAAGCATCGATAACAGGTTCGGGATCCTCCGGAAATTTATAATCCTCCGCGTCAAGATGCGCAATTCGGCATAGCCGGCCGCCGATCACGAGTTCTCTATTGTCAAATTTTAGACCTATCATTCGAGCGCCCATAGCTCCCACACTTGTCAAATTGAGGTGACTGCTTCAGATGGCTTGAGATTGCAGCCTCAATACTTATAAGACTTTATACATCG
>Ga0182024_10012128_pt1 | contig 17105 bp, 11 predicted proteins | sample P32metaG_FD_120480 | JGI IMG/M metagenome (GOLD analysis project Ga0182024, IMG submission 120480) | Permafrost microbial communities from Stordalen Mire, Sweden - P3-2 metaG (Illumina Assembly) | ecosystem: Environmental > Terrestrial > Soil > Wetlands > Permafrost | place: Sweden: Stordalen...
CAACCCGGCCCTGATGGACGCGATCCGCGCGCGCCTGCCGGTGCCGGTGGAGACCGCCGAGGCGGTCGGCTGGCGCGGCGACTCGATCGAGGCCGAAGCCTTCGCCTATCTCGCCGCCCGCACGGCGCGCGGGTTGCCGATCTCCTACCCCGCCACGACCGGCGTCCCAGCGCCGATCACCGGCGGCCGGATCGTCCGGCCTTCATAGCTGCCACGATCGTCTCGGCGAGCGGTGTTTCGAAGAGCCCCTCCAGCGGCGCCGCGATCCGCCGGCGCCAATTGGGCCGCTCGCGGTCGGTGCCGGGCAGGTTGACCGCCATCCGCTCGCCGGCGAGGTCCTCGACCTGAGCCACGGCCAGGGCGGCGGCCGAGGCGGCGATGAAGGCGTGGATGGCGGCGGCGAGGGCGGGGGTAAGGGGCCCGCGGGCCTCGGCCGACGGCGGCGATAAGCCTTCGTGGGCGAGGGCGTCCAGAAGCGCACGCCGATCGTCGGCGCGGACGGCGCGGGCTGCTTGCGCCTCGTCCGGCGTCATCAGGCCGAGGTCCAGCCGCTCGTCGATGTCGACGCCGTCCCACCAGCCGGCCAGAGGCGGCAGGTCGTGGGTGGCGACGCAGGCCATGGCCGGCCTCGGCCAGGCTCCGGGCGGCGTGAAGCCGCTTGCGTCGCGCTCGAAGGGAAGGACGCGGTAGCTGAAGGCGCCGGCTTCCCACAACCGCTCGCGGAACCCCTCGGGGACCGAGCCCAGGTCCTCGCCGATCACCAGGCACTTCGCTCGCCCGCTCTCCAGGGCGAGGACCGCCAGCAGGTCGTCGAAGGGGAAGTCCACATAGGCGCCGTCGGCCCCACTCGCGCCCTCGGGGATCCAGAACTGCCGGGCGAGGCCCATGACGTGGTCGATGCGCAGGGCGCCGGCGTGGCGCATGTTGGCCCCGAAGAGTTCGCTCATCGCGCGGTAGCCATCCTTGTACAGACGATGCGGGCTGAAGGGCGGCAGGCCCCAGATCTGGCCCTGGGGACCGAGCGGATCGGGTGGCGCGCCGATGGAAACGCCTTCGGCGACCAGGGCGGCCTGGTCCCACAGCTCCGCGCCGTCCGGCGCCGCGCCCACGGCGAGGTCGCGGCAGAGGCCGAGCGCCAGCCCCGACGCGCGCCGGGCGGCGCCGGCCAGATGGCTCTCGCACAGCCACTGCAGCCAGGCGTGGAAGCGCAGGCGCGTCGCGTGGGCGGCGTCGAAGGCGCGGGCGTCCGGGCTGTCGGGACTGCGCAGGCCTTCAGGCCAGCCGCGCCACGCCTCGCCGGGCCGGGTCTCGGCGATCGCCTGGAACAGACAGAAGCGCCGCAGCCGCTCGCCGCCGCCGGCGACAAAGGCTTCGGCGGCCGGATCGGGCGGGGCGCGCGCGAAGGCGGCTTCCAGGGCGGTCGCCTTGAGGGCCCACATCCGCGCATAGTCGACGGTCGCGAGCCCGGAAAGCGCGTCGGCGTCCGCCCGGAAACCGGCGGCGCCGGGAACCGCGTTCAGGTCCAGGTAGAGCGGATCGAGGAAGCGGCGGTCGGAGGGGTAGTAGGGGCTGGCGCGCTCGCGGTCGCCCAGGAAGAGGGCGTGCAGCGGGTTGATCCCCAGCACCGCGGCGCCGCGCGCGGCGGCTGCCTCGCCCAGGGCGCCCAGGGTGGTGAAGTCGCCGACGCCCTGATCGCCCTCGCGCCTGAGGCCGTAGATCTGCGCCGTCACACCCCAGAGGCGACTATCTCCTCGAAGGGCCGGCGGCGTGTGGCACGTGGTCGGGGCGATGATCAGGCGGCAGGGGTGGTCGGGCCGGTCCTCGCGGCGCAGGGCGTAGACGCCGGGCTCCAGGTCCGGAAGCGGCAGCTCCAGCCCTCGCACCATGCGGCCGTCTCGCGCGTGTCGCACGTTCTCCCAACCCGACGCCGGCGTGGCGGGCAGGCGCAGGCTCTCGCCGTCCTCGCCCTCGCGATGGATCGTCAACCAGGTGCGCGGTGTCGGCGCGCCTTCGTCGATGACCAGGCGGACGGCGGCGGGCTCGCCCATTCGGGCGGTCAGCACGAAGGGCAGGGAACGGCGGTCACGGTCGTCGGCCAGGGCGTGGAGGGATTGCAGGGCCTGGTGGGTGGAGGCGGCGGGAAGATCCATGGCGGCCAGGAGGGCGATCTGGGTGTCGCGGCCGACCGCGTGCCGCGCGCCGTCGAGGCCGGTCCAGTGCGGCGCGACGCCGGTGGCCGAAGCCAGCCGGGCGAGGACCGCGTCGGCGGCGCCGCGCGGCGGGCGCGACGGCGCCGGCGCTTCGGCCAGCACCACCACGCAGCGGGGGGACACCCGCAGCGCTTCCGTCCCAAACTCGCCGCGGCGCGCGGGATCGGCGCTGTCGGCGACGAGGGTCCAGGCGAAGCCGTCGCGGGGCTCAGGCAGCGCCACAAGGGCGCCTCCGCGTCCACGGTGGACAGCCACGATCACCCGGTCGAGGGCGTCGCCGACCGGTTCGGCCAGGATCACGACCAGGGTCTCGCCGGCCGGGTCGTTCCAGTCCCCTTCGGCTAGGGGCTCGCCGACTGCGGTCCGCCAGGCGACATCGAGATAGGGACCCGCGCCGCGGGGCGCGCCGGTCAGGAAGCGGTCGGCGCGCAGGGCCGGGTGGTCGCGGCGGATCGCCATCAGGCGCGCCGTGAAGTCGATCAGGCCCTGGTCGGCGTTCGTCCAGTCCATCCAGCCGATCGGGCCGTCCTGGGCGTAGGCGTTGTTGTTGCCGCCCTGGCTGCGGCCGAGTTCCGCGCCCATGGCCAGCATCGGCGTTCCTCGCGCCAGCAGCAGGGTCGCGAGGAGGGCGCGCTGGTCGGCGAGGCGCGCCGCGACGACGGCCGGATCGCTGCTCGCGCCCTCCACGCCATGGTTCCAGGAGAGGTTGTGGTCGGTCCCGTCGCGATTGTCCTCGCCGTTGGCCAGGTTGTGCTTGGCCTTGAAGGCGACGAGGTCCGCCAGGGTGAAGCCGTCGTGGGAGACCACGAAGTTGACGCTCCGGGATGGCCGGCGGCCGGCGAACAGGTCTTCGGAGCCGGCCATGCGGCGGGAGAGTTCGCCGAGCGGGACGGCGTCGCCGCGCCAGAAGCCGCGCACGGTGTCGCGAAAACGGTCGTTCCACTCGGCCCAGGGCGGCGGAAACCGGCCGAGCTGGTAGCCGTCCGGACCCACGTCCCACGGTTCGGCGATCAGCTTGAGGCCGCGCAGATCCGGGTCCTGGGCGATGGCGGCGAGGAGCGGCGCGGCTGGATCGAAGCCACCGTTGGCGCGGCCCATCATCGTGGCGAGGTCGAAGCGGAAGCCGGCGACGCCCCCCAGCCGTCGCCAGGCGCGCAGGGCGTCCATGGCCAGGCGCAGCCCCGGGCCGGCGTTGAGCGCCAGGCTGGACCCCGTGCCCGCGTCGTTCCGGTAGGCGGCGGGATCGTCCGGCGCGAGGCGATAGTAGGCCGCGTTGTCGAGGCCGCGCAGCGACAGGGTCGGACCCAGGGCGTCGCCTTCGCCGGTGTGGTTCAGCACCACGTCGACGACGGCCTCGAGGCCGGCGGCGGCGAGGGCGGCGACGGCCTCGCGCACCTCCGCCCAGCCGCCCGGCGCCAGCCGCGGGTCTGGGGTGAGGAGGGCGACGGGGTTGTAGCCCCAGGCGTTGGTCAGCCCGAGCGGCGGCAGGTGGCGCTCGTCGATCCAGGCCGCGCTGGGCATCACCTCGATCGTCGTGACGCCGAGGCGTTTCAGATGGGCGACGGCCGCCGGATGGGCGAGGCCGGCGAACGTCCCCCGCAAGGCTTCAGGAACGTCGGGATGGGCGCGGGTGAAGCCGCGCACGTGCAGCTCATAGATCACAGTCTCGCCCCACGGGACGAAGGGCGGCGGCGCCTCCGCCTCGATGGGGCGGGTGACGATGGCCTTGGGCATGACCGACGCGCTGTCGGCGCCGTCGAAGCTCGCGCCGCCCTGGGGATCGTCGGGACGATAGGCGAACATCGCCGGATCGAGGGCGAAGGGCCGGTCGAGGCTGAGGGCGTAGGGGTCGACCAGCAGCTTGTGAGGATTGAAGCGCTGGCCCCGCTCGGGGGCGAAGGGGCCGTGGGCGCGGAGGCCGTACCGGGCGCCTTCGCCCACCCCCGCGACATGGCCGTGGAAGACCGGGCCGGTGCGGCCCGGCAGGACGATGCGGGCGGTCTCGCGCTGGCCCGCCGCGTCGAACAGGCATAGCTCGATGGCGTCGGCGTGGGCCGACCAGACCGCGACGTTGATCCCGGTGGGTGTGAGGCTGATCCCCAGGGGCTCGGGCGCGCCCTCCGTCACCGCCCCGACCGGTCCGCCCCCGGTCAAGCCGCGGCCCGCTCGGCGATCAGGGCGCGAAAGAGATCGGCGTAGAGCCTGGCGGGACCGGTCCAGGAGACGTCGGTGGCCATGCCGTTGGCCTGCAGGCGCTTCCACGTCGGCTTGTCGCGGAACAGCGCGGCGGCGCGGCGGATGGCATGCTCCAGCATGGGGGCGTTCACCGGCGCGAACTGCACGCCGGTCGCTGCGCCGGCCGCCAGCGCCATCGGCGAGGCGTCTATGACGGTGTCGGCGAGGCCGCCGACCCGCGCCACCACCGGCACGGCGCCGTAGCGCAGGGCGTAGAGCTGGGTCAGGCCGCACGGCTCGAAGCGCGAGGGGACCAGAAGGGCGTCGGCGCCGGCCTGGATCTGGTGGGCCGCCGTCTCATGGTAGCCGAGCATGGCCGCGACGCGGCCCGGATGGGCCGCCGCGGCCGCCGTGAAGCCGTTCTGCAAAGGGGCGTCGCCCGAGCCCAGCACCGCCAGTTGCGCCCCCTCGGCCAGGAGCGCCGGCAAGGCAGCCAGCAGCAGGTCGTGGCCCTTCTGCCAGGTAAGCCGGCTGACCACCGCGAACAGCATCGCCCCCGGATCGGGGTCGAGCCCGAACAGCGCCTGGAGTCCGGCCTTGTTCGCCGCGCGCGCGGCCAGGGTCTTGCGGCCGTAGGGGGTGGCGATCAGCCGATCGTGGGCGGGATCCCAGGTCTCCACGTCGACGCCGTTGAGGATCCCCGTCAGCCGGTCGGCGCGGCCGCGGATGAGGCCGTCCAGTCCCATGCCGCCCTCGGGCGTGCAGATCTCGGCGGCGTAGGTCGGCGAGACGGTGGTGATCCGGTCGGAGAGCCGCAACCCCGCCTTCAGGTAGCCGATGCCGCCGTAGTACTCGACGCCGTCGACGTCGAACGCGGCGGCCGGCAGGCCGAGCGCGCGCAGCAGCCGGCGATCGAACCGGCCCTGGAAGGCCAGGTTGTGCACGGTCATCACCGTCGCCGGCCGGGGACGCTGGCTGTACTGAAGATAGGCGGCGGTGAGCCCCGCCGGCCAATCGTGAGCGTGGACGACGGCGGGCTGGTAGGCCGGCAGCAGGCCCTGTCCCAGCTCGGCCCCGACCCGCGACAGGGCGGCGAATCGGAAGGCGTTGTCGGACCAGTCACCCCCTCGCGGGTCTCCGTACGGCCCACCCGCCCGGGCGAACAGGTGGGGGGCGTCGAGGACGAACAGGTCGAGGCCGGCGGCCACCCCCGACATCAGCCGCGCCGGGCCGCCGAAGAGATCAGTATACGGATGGTCGATACTCGCGTCGGCCAGGGCGGCCAGCACCTCGGGATAGCCGGGGACCAGGGTGGTGACCTTCACGCCCTCGGCGGCGAGCGCGCCGGGCAGGGCGCCTGTCACATCGGCCAGGCCGCCGGTCTTGATCAGCGGATAGATCTCCGGCGCGACGGCGAGGACCTCGGTCCCCGTCATTCGGCCAGCTTGTCGATCATCGTCTGGGTGATCAGGCACACGCCGCCTTCGGAGCGGCGGAACCGCCGGCTGTCAAGGGCAGGATTGTCGCCGACGACCAAGCCCTCGGGGATGCGCACGCCGCGGTCGATGATCACGTTGCGCAGGCGCGCCGAGCGGCCCACCTCGACGCCCGGCAGCACCACGGCCAGTTCCACGGCGGCGTAGGAATTGACCCGGACGTTGTTGAACAGCAGCGAGCGCCAGACGCTGGCGCCGGAGACCACGCAGCCACCGGCCACCAGGGACGCCACCGCCGACCCGCGCCGGCCCGGATGGTCGTGCACGAACTTGGCCGGGGCGATCATCTCGCTGTAGGTCCAGATCGGCCAGCTGCGATCGTAGAGATCGAGATCGGGCACCACCTCGGTGAGGTCGATGTTGGCGGCGAAATAGCTGTCGATGGTGCCCACGTCGCGCCAATAGGCGTCGGCCCCGGCTTCGGACCGGATGCACGAGCGGCTGAAGGGGTGAGCCACGGCCTTTCCGAACTTCACCAGCCGGGGGATGATATCCTTGCCGAAATCGTGGCTGGACTCCGGGTCCTGGGCGTCCCGGCGCAGTTCGTCGGCCAGAAAGGCCGTGTCAAAGACGTAGATGCCCATGCTGGCCAGGGACACCTCGGGATTACCGGGCATCGCCGGAGGATCGGCCGGCTTCTCGAGGAAATCGACGATGCGGTCGTCGACGTCCACGGACATGACGCCGAAGCTGGACGCCTGGGCGCGGGGGGTCTCGATACAGGCGACGGTGACGTCGGCGCCCTGCTCGACGTGCTGGCGCAGCATCGGCTCGAAATCCATCTTGTAGATGTGGTCGCCCGCCATGACGATGATGAAGAGGGGATCGTAGTCCTGGACGATGTCGAGGTTCTGGAACACCGCGTCGGCGGTGCCGAGGTACCACTTCTCTTCGGAAACCCGCTGGCTGGCGGGCAGGATGTCGAAGGTCTCGTTGCGCTCGGGCCGGAAGAAGTTCCAGCCGCGCTGCAGGTGGCGGATCAGGCTGTGGGCCTTGTACTGGGTGGCGACGGCGATCCGGCGGATCCCGGAGTTCAGGGCGTTGGAAAGGGCGAAGTCGATGATCCGGAACTTGCCGCCGAAATAGACCGCCGGCTTGGCGCGCACATCGGTCAGTTCCATCAGCCGGCTGCCCCGGCCGCCGGCGAGGACATAGGCCATGGCCTGACGCGACAGGGGCGCGACGCCGCCGGTCATGGCCATCCTCCCTCTGCTGTCGCCTTCCGACGCCATGGTACGCCTTTCAGGTTCCCGTCTCTAATTGGAAAAACGGCGGTGCGCTCGGGCCTCAGAGGGCGAACGGCATGGTCGACCGATCCGGGGTCACTCTCAGGGCAACCCTTCGAGCGGATCGGCGAAGGCAACTCCCAAGGGTTCGAAGTGTTTCGCGTTGCGGGTCAAGAGAACCAGGTCGTGGGCGATGGCGGTGGCCGCGATGGCGACGTCGGCGAAGCCGGGATGGCGGCCCCTCGCCATCGCCTGATCCGACAGCGCGCCCGCAATCCGGCCAACGCCGCCATCGAAGGGCAACAAACGATCGGCCGCGTTGGCCAAGAGCGTGTCCAGCCATTCGGTCAGGCGGGCGGCCCGCTCCACGCCGCCGGCACGGCGCAGCTTGCAGATGCCCTGCTCGATTTCCGCAGTGGCCACGGCCGTGAAGTAGAGGTCGTCAGTGTGGGCCCGAAGCCAGTCGGAGAGGCCATTCGCCAACGCCGGCCGATCGGGCGCCAGCATCGACAGAACGGAGGTGTCGAGCAGGTAGCCCGAGCTCAAAGGTCGATCTCTCGAAGTGGCGACCGGTCGCGCTCGAACTCAACCCCACCGGGGAAGGCTAGCAACAGATCGACAAAGGACGGCCGCTCTTCCGGATAGAGTCGGCGTGCGTCCGCCACGGGTACGAGCACCGCCGCCGGCCTGCCATGGCGGGTGATCGTCGTCGGCTGGCCGTGTTCGGCGGCTTCTATAAGCGCCGAAAACTTGGCTTTCGCGTCTCGAACCTGGATCGATCGCACCGGCGGACTCCCTGTGACCACATGTGGTCACACATAGGCCCCTCGGGCGAACCACGCAAGCTGGCTAGGTCCGTGTCCCCAACTGGAAATAGAGGGCGGAGAGGGGGGGAAGGGTGATCACGGCGGACGCAGGAAGGCCGTGGGCGGGGAGGGGGGCGGCGTCCACCCAGCCGAGGTTGCCCATTCCCGATCCGCCGTAGTCAAGCGCGTCGGAATTGAAGATCTCCCGCCATCGGCCCGCCACGGGGAGGCCGAGGCGATAGCCGCTCCGGGGCTCGGGGGTGAAGTTGCAGACGATGGCGACAGGCGCATCGCCCTGGCCGCCGAACCGCAGCCAGGCGGCGACCGACTGGCGGGCGTCGTCGACCACGATCCAGCGGAAGCCCTCGCCCTCGCAGTCCCGCGCATGGAGGGCGGGGATCTGGCGATAGAGCCGGTTCAGGTCGCGCACGGCGTGTTGCGCGCCCGCGTGAAGCGGCTCCGAGAGCAAGCCCCAGTCGAGCTCGCCGGCGAAGTCCCATTCCCGTCGCTGGCCGAACTCCTGGCCCATGAACAGCAGCTTCTTGCCGGGATAGGCCCACAAGAACCCGTAGTAGGCGCGAAGGCCGGCGAACTGGCGCCAGTCGTCTCCCGGCATGCGTCCCACGATCGAGCCTTTGCCGTGCACCACCTCGTCGTGCGAGAGCGGCAGGACGAAGTTCTCGCTGAAGGCGTAGAGCAGGCCGAAGGTCAGGCGGTCGTGGTGATAGCGGCGATGGATCGGCTCCTTGGACATGTAGTCCAGGGTGTCGTTCATCCAGCCCATGTTCCACTTGAAGTCGAACCCCAGGCCGCCGACGTGGACCGGCAGGGTGACGCCCGGCCAGCTGGTGGACTCCTCGGCCAGGGTGAGGCCGGGCCTCTCGCCGCCGTGGACCAGCACGTTGAGCTGCCTGAGGAAGGCCTCGGCCTCGCGGTTCTCGCGGCCGCCCTCGGCGTTCGGCGACCACTCGCCGGGGCGCCGGGAGTAGTCGAGGTAGAGCATCGAGGCCACGGCGTCGACGCGCAGGGCGTCGATGTGGAACACCTCCAGCCAGTAGAGGGCGTTGGCCAGCAGGAAATTGGCCACCTCCCGGCGACCGAAGTCGTAGATCGCCGTGCTCCAGTCCGGGTGGAAGCCCTTGCGGGGGTCGGCGTATTCGTAGAGCGCCGCGCCGTCGAAATGGGCGAGGCCGTGGGGGTCGACCGGGAAATGGGCCGGCACCCAGTCCATGATCACCGCCAGCCCCGCCTGGTGGGCGCGGTCGACGAGGCGCGCGAAGCCGGCCGGATCGCCGAAGCGGCGGGTGGGGGCGAAGAGGCCGATCGGCTGGTAGCCCCAGGAGGCGTCCAGCGGATGCTCGGTGACCGGCATCAGCTCCAGGTGGGTGAACCCCATGTCGACGACATAGGGGATCAGGGCGTCGGCGATCTCGTCGTAGCTCAGGAAGCGGCCGTGCTCCCCGCGCCGCCAGGAACCCAGGTGGACCTCATAGGTCGATATCGGCAGCCGGCGCGGATCGGTCGGACGGGCCGCGCAATGGGCGTGGTCATGCCAGGCGAAGCGGTCGGTCCGCGCCACCACCGAAGCGGTGGAGGGGCGCAGTTCGGCGGCGAAGCCGAGCGGATCGGCCTTGAGGGGTAGAAGGTCACCGTCCCGGCCGATGATCTCATACTTGTAGACCGCCCCTTCGCTCAAGGCCGGCATGAAGATCTCCCAGAGGCCGCTGTCCACGCGCTTGCGCATCGGGTGGCGCCGGCCGTCCCAGGCGTTGAATTCGCCCACCAGCGAGACGCGCCGGGCGTTGGGAGCCCAGACGGCGAAGCTCACCCCGTCGGCGCCCTGGTGGCTGACCGGATGCGCGCCCAGGCGCTCGAACAGGCGCCGATGCGTGCCTTCGACCAGCAGATGGTCGTCCATCGGCCCCAGCACGGGGCCGAAGCGGTAGGGATCGTCGAAGTTCCAGGCGCCGGCGTTGTTGCGGGCGTACAGGCGATAGGCATCGTGCGGGGCGGCGCCCGGCGCCACGCCCTCGAAGAGGCCGTCAGGATGACGCCGCTGCAGCGCGCAGGTCCAGGCCGTGGAGGCGGCGCGGGCCTCGAGGCTCTCGGCGCCGGGAACAAAGGCGCGGACCACCAGGCCCTTGGCCGTCGCATGTGGCCCCAGCACCGCGAACGGATCGGCGTGGGCGCCCGCCGCGATGGCGGCGACCTCGCGCTCGGGCAGGCGCCCGTCGGTCAAGTCTTCGGCGCCTGCGATTTGCGGAGGGCGTCCGTCATGCGCCTCATCCGTCTTCGGCCCGCGTTACTCGCTGGATATGCAGATTTGCATACGTATATCGTCCGTACGGCGATCGCAAGCGACGGTTCGCGGGCAGATTTTCTTCGTGCGTGCCAAATCCCACAGACGAGCGCGTCCACCTGTTGCTAGGGATCGCGACGCCCAGGGGCCGGGCGGGCGGACGTGATCAACGAGAATGATGCTCGCCATGACGCATCCCGCTCCGCAGTTTACCCTGAACCTCATCGGCCCGTTCCGGATGATCAGCCCCGCGGGCGAACGCGTGCCGATCTCCAGTCGGAAGGGCGCGGCGTTGATCGCCCTGCTGGCGCTAGCGATCGAGGGCGAGCGCTCGCGGACCTGGTTGCAGGAGAAGCTCTGGGGCTCTCGCGATCCGGAGCATGGCAAGGCCAGCCTGAGGTCGGAGATATCGAACCTCAGGCGCGTCCTTGGTCGGCATTCCGCGACCCTGCTGGCTGCGGAGCGCGACCGGATAAGGCTGGATCTCGCGCAGGTGATCGTGGACGCGCACGCCTGCTTCAACGGCGAGGCCGCGCCGGATGGGAACGGCGCGTCCGTCGGCGACTTCCTCGAGGGGCTCGATCTGCCGGGAGAAGACGGGTTCGAGGATTGGCTCCGGGAGCGGAGAAGCGCCCTGCGGGACTGCGCGAGCCAGGTGGCGCGCGCCAAGACACTAGCGCCGAGGCGCTCGATCTGCGTGCTGCCGTTCGCCAACCGGAGCGGCGACGCCGAGCAGGACTATTTCAGCGACGGCGTCACCGAGGACATCATCACCGATCTTTCGAAGGTCTCGGCGCTGGCCGTCACCGCCAGGAACATCGCGTTCGCGCTCAAGGGCGGCCCGATCGACGTGCGTCAGACGGCTGCCCGCCTGGGCGTCGAGTACCTGCTCGGCGGCAGCGTGCGCAGATCCGGGACCCGCGTTCGCGTGACCGCGCACCTCATCGACGGCGCCACAGGCGACGAAACGTGGGCGGAACGCTGGGACCGGGACCTGGTCGACATCTTCGTTCTGCAGGACGAGATATCGGAAGCGGTGGTGGCCGCCCTGAGGCTGAAGCTTCTACCCGACGAGAAGAGGGCGATCGAACATCGGGGGACACAGAACGCCGACGCCTACAGCCTCTATCTCATGGCGCGGCAACTGCGGTCGGCCGGCAACGAAGGCGACCCCAAGCGCGAGGAAGAGATTGTCCGCCTGACCGGCCGGGCGGTGGCGATCGACCCCGCCTATGCGCACGCCTGGACGCTGATGGCGCTGTCGCAGACCGTCCTCTGCTTCAACTACGGCCGGGGCGGGGAGGACGGTCTCCGCGCGGCGGAACGGGCCCTGTCGCTGGATCCGGGCCTGGCCGACGCCCACGCGGTCAAGGCGAGACACCTGGCGAAGATGGGCGACGCGAAGGGGGCCTGTGCGGCGCTCGAAACCGCGCTGCGGCTCGACCCGGAGTCGTGGGAGGCGAACAAGGGGGCGGCTCTGTTGCGCTTTCGCGAGCGGCGCTTCGATGAGGCGATTCGCCACCACGAAAAGGCGACCGAGCTCATGGAGAGCGATTTCACATCGCCCATGATGCTCATCACCAGCCACACGGCGCTGGGCAACCGCGAAGGGGCCCTCGGCGCGGCCAGGATCGCGCTTGCGCGGGCGGCGAGCGCGTCGCGCCGCGATCCCAGCAACGGGGCCGCCCTGGCGACAGGTTGCGTCGCGCTCGCCGCCCTCGGCGAGGCGGAACAGGCGAGGGACTGGTCCCGACGCGCCCTTCTCATCGATCCGAACAACATGGTGATGCGCTACAACCTGGCGTGCGCGCTCAGCAGTCATCTCGAGGACGCCGACGGGGCGGTGGAGTTGCTCGAGGACGTGCTGCCCAAGGCCGACGCGTTCTGGCTCAGTCAGACCAGGCTGGACCCGGACTTCGATCCGATCCGGAGCGACGCGCGCTTCGCCGCCATGGTGTCGGCTGCGGAGTCGCGCCTCACGTTGTATGAGGCCAGATCGACCGCCGACGCGACCTCTGAGCCCAGGGGCTTGCGCAAATTTTAAGTGTCTCGACGTAAGGCGTAGTTTGACCCATCATCTTGGGAGAACACCATGTCCACACCACCCTTGCCGGCCCAGTCCGAGCGGCTTTCGTCCGCCGGATTCGACCGGCTCTACGAGCTTGTCGCAAAGGATCCGCAGCTGGCGAGAGCGATTGCGCGGAGCATCGAGGAAAACCCGAGGGCCGCCCTCTATCATGCGTTCAGGCTGACGAAGGCGCAGAAGGCGGCGATCGACAATACGACTGACGACGAGTTGCGACGGCGTTCCTCGCGACTGGTGGCGGAGCTGCGGTCCGCCTCACCCGCGGCGTTGCGATTCGATCCGGGCTCGCGGCCTTCGATGTCAGGGGGGCAAGGGGGGCGCGTCGCGACCTGTGGGTGCGATATTGACGGGCCGGCACGACCCCCGCCTCCGCCCCCCCATCTGTCCTGAGTCGATACTCAGCGTCAGGACTACCGACCGCCGACCGCCAGCCTTGTCGTCTTGGCGGACTGCGGGTTGGCCAGCGCATCGACCACCGGGTTGTTCAACTCCGCCACCGCCCGCCCGACGGCCTGGCGGACACACTTGGCATAACCCCAGGCGCCGAAGGGCGGGTCGTCGTACTTGATCGGCTCGCATACGGTCTTCGCGGCGTGGCGGATCCGGCCCAAGAAAGCCTTCGCGCCGGCGGGGTCGTTGATATCGAGATCGCGGTAGGAAACGCGCATCGAAGGCACGTCGTTACCGTCGATCGAGGGTTGAGCTGAGGCGAACGAGTTCGCTCCAGCCAGGACCAGCCCGACAAGGCCGGCGAGTATAGTAGTGTGAGCACGGTGTTGCATTTGACATCTCCATCGATTGGTTCGATGCGCCGTGTCTTGCCAGAGGTGACGTCAGAAGATCGGTGATGCGCGATCAAAGAACCGTCAAAAGTGCGTAAAAAGGACGGTCCAGCGCGCGGTGGGCGCGGCGACGGCCGTCAAGTCTTCAGCACCGGCACGTTCCAGATTCCCTCGGCATACTCGCGGATGGCGCGGTCGGACGAGAACCATCCCATGTGGGCGGTGTTGAGGATGGCCGACCGCCACCAGCCCTTCTGATCGTGCCAGCGCTCGGCCACCGCCCGCTGGGTCTCATAGTAGGCCGCGAAGTCCCACAGGACGAGGAAGTGGTCGTAGTCGATGAGGCTCTCCACGAACTCGCGGTAGAGGCCGGGCTCCGACGGCGAGAACACCCCGGAGGACACCTGCTCGAGCACCTGGCGAAGGACCGGGGACGCGGCGACCAGGTCGCGGGCGCCGGGCCCCTTGCGGCGCCGGGCCTCCGCTTCCTCGGCGGTCATGCCGAAGATGAAGATGTTGTCGTCGCCGACGCGCTGCTTGATCTCGACATTGGCGCCGTCGAGGGTTCCGATGGTCAGGGCGCCGTTGAGGGCGAACTTCATGTTGCCGGTGCCCGAGGCCTCCATGCCGGCCGTGGAGATCTGTTCGGAAAGGTCGGAGGCGGGGATGATCTCCTCGGCCAGGCTGACGTTGTAATTGGGCAGGAACACCACCTTCAGCTGATCGTGCAGGGTTGGATCGCTGTTGATCACCTGAGCGACGTCGTTGATCAGCTTGATAATCAGCTTGGCCCGCTGGTAGCTGGGGGCGGCCTTGCCGGCGAAGATCTTGACCCGCGGCGTCCAGGCGCGCGTCGGCTGGGCGCGCATGGCGTCATAGAGGGCGATGGTCTCCAGGATATTCAGCAGCTGGCGCTTGTATTCATGGATGCGCTTGACCTGAGTGTCGAAGATGGCCGCCGGGTCGACGCGGACGTGCAGGCGCTCGGAGATCAGCCGGGCGAGCTGGACCTTATGGTCGTGGCGGATGCCGGCGAACCGCGCCTGCACGGCCGAGTCGTCGGCATAGGCGGCGAACTCCTCCAGCGCCATGGGGTCGTCGAGCACCTTGGCGCCCACCGTATCCACCAGCAGACGCGTCAGGCCGGGATTGGCCTCCATCAGCCAGCGCCGGAACGTGATGCCGTTGGTCTTGTTGACGATGCGGTCCGGGTAGAGGCGGTTGAGGGTCGAGAACACCGTCTTGCGCATCAGTTCGGTGTGCAGGGCCGAGACGCCGTTGACCTTGTGCGAGCCGATGAAGCTGAGCCAGCCCATCCGCACCTTGCGCCCGGCGCTCTCGTCGATCAGCGACACCGCGCCCAGTTCCCCCTCGCCGATGCGGTCCTGGGCGCTCAGGTGGTCGAGGTGCAGGGCGTTGATCATGTAGATGATCTGCATGTGCCGCGGCAGCAGCCGTTCCATCAGCGGCACGGGCCAGTGCTCCAGCGCCTCTGGGAGCAGGGTGTGGTTGGTGTAGGAGAAGGTCGCCTGGGCGATGCTCCAGGCTTCGTCCCATTCCACGCCATGGATGTCGACCAGCAGGCGCATCAGCTCGGGGATGGCGATGGCCGGGTGGGTGTCGTTGAGCTGGATGGCGACGTTGTCGGCGAGCCCGTGGACGTCGCCGTCGTTCTGCTCCATCTGCCGCCGAAGGATGTCCTGCAGGGCGGCTGAACAGAAGAAGTGTTCCTGGCGAAGGCGAAGTTCCTGGCCCGCCGGAGTCTCATCGCTGGGGTAGAGCACCTGGGAGATGGTCTGGGCGCGGGATTGCGCGGCCAGGGCGCCGACGTAGTCGCCGCGGTTGAACGCCTCCAGGCCGAGCGGATCGGGCGCCCGCGCCGTCCACAGGCGAAGGGTGTTCACGTGTCGCCCGCGCCAACCGACCATCGGCGTGTCGTAGGCGAGCGCTTCCACGGTCTCGCCGGGTCGCCAGTGGTGTCGCCCGACGCCCTTGTCATCCTCGATCCGTTCGACGAGGCCGCCGAAGCCGACGTGGTAGAGCACCTCGGGCCGCTCGAACTCCCAGGGATTGCCCGACGCCAGCCAGTTCTCCGGCGCCTCGACCTGCCAGCCGTCCTTGATCTGCTGGCGGAACAGGCCCTGGTCGTAGCGGATGCCATAGCCGTAGGCGGCCACGCCCAGGGTCGACATGCTCTCCATGAAACAGGCCGCCAGCCGCCCCAGGCCGCCGTTGCCCAGCGGCTGGTCCGGCTCGATCTGCTTCAGGTGCTCCAGATCGACCCCCAGTTCCGACAGGGCCGCGCGCATGGCCTCGGTGATGCCGAGGTTGTTGAGGGAATCCCCCAGCAGCCGCCCGAGAAGGAACTCCAGCGAGAGGTAGTACACGCGCTTGGGCTTCTGCTCGTAGATCGCGCGCGTGGAGCGGAACCAGCGATCGACGATGCGGTCGCGGACGGTGAGCGCGGTGGCCACGAACCAGTCGTGCTGGCTGGCGACGATCGGGTCCTTACCGACCGCATAGGTCAGCTTGGCCACCAGGGCGCGGCGCAGCGTTGCGACGTCCTCGTCGTCGGCCGGCAGGGCGATCATGGGCCTGGCGTCGGGGGGTGGGGTCATGGGGCGTAGCTAAGGCGCCGGTGGGCGCGGCGTCCACCTCTGTGGGGGTGAGCGAGGCCGGCAAATGAGCAAAGCCCAACAAATGGCGCTCGGGCCTCGTACGGAACCCTATGACCGCGCCGCGCCGCGCTCACTTCGCCACAGCCCATGGGAGTTCCGCATGTCAGAGGCTCGCCCTCCCTTCCCCCCTTTCACGCACGAAACCGCGGCCCAGAAGGTCCGCGCCGCCGAGGACGGTTGGAACAGTTGCAACCCCGAGCGGGTCTCGCTGGCGTACACGGCCGACAGCGTCTGGCGAAACCGCAGCGAGTTCTTCCAGGGGCGCCCCAGGATCGTGGAGTTCCTGACCCGGAAATGGAACCGCGAAGTCAGCTACCGCCTGATCAAGGAACTATGGGCGTTCGCCGGGAATCGAATCGCCGTGCGCTTTTGCTACGAATTCCACGACGATTCCGGCGCCTGGTTTCGCGCCTACGGCAACGAGAACTGGGAGTTCGATGAACACGGCCTGATGCAGCGGCGCCTTGCCTCGATCAACGACCTGCCGATCCGGGAAGCGGACCGGAGGTTCCATTGGGACCGCAGCGGCCCCCGGCCCATCGATCATCCCGGCCTGAGCGAGCTCGGCCTGTAGACAGCCGGGCGCGTGGTCAGATCGGCTCGGCGGCGATCCGCTTGTCCAGATAGGCGCCCACGCGCGTCTCGACCTCGACCAGGTTCTCGGTCCAGAAGTGGCCGCCGCCTTCGACCAACTCGTAGTCGATGACGATGCCCTTCTGGGTGCGCAGCTTGGCGACCACCCGTTCGACCTCGTTGAACGGGACCACGGTGTCGGCCGAGCCGTGCAGGATCAGGCCCGAAGCCGGGCAGGGGGCCAGGAAGCTGAAGTCGTACATGTTGGTGGGCGGCGAGACGGAAATGAAGCCGTCGGTCTCCGGCCGGCGCATCAGCAGCTGCATGCCGACCCAGGCCCCGAAGTCGAAGCCGGCCACCCAGCACTGCGAGGCCGCGGGATGGGTCGATTGGAGCCAGTCGAGCGCCGTGGCGGCGTCGGCCAGTTCGCCGATGCCGGCGTCGAAGTCGCCCTGGCTGCGGCCGACGCCGCGCGAGTTGAAGCGCAGGACGTTGAAGCCGCGCTTCATGAACAGGTGGAACAGCTGCACGGCCACCGGATGGTTCATGTGGCCGCCGGCCCGCGGGTGCGGGTGCAGGATGAGGGCGATCGGGGCGGTGTCTTCCTTGCGGGGGGAATAGCGGGCTTCGAGGCGCCCGGCGCTGCCGGGCAGGACGATCTCGGGCATCGATGATCCTGGCGATTAGGGGGGCGGGGCCTAATACTTGACTCCCGGGGTTGGTTTTCATATATCGGGTGCGACGGTCCGTCCGGGAACCCCCCGCGACCCGCGC
>Ga0182024_10012129_pt1 | contig 17103 bp, 16 predicted proteins | sample P32metaG_FD_120480 | JGI IMG/M metagenome (GOLD analysis project Ga0182024, IMG submission 120480) | Permafrost microbial communities from Stordalen Mire, Sweden - P3-2 metaG (Illumina Assembly) | ecosystem: Environmental > Terrestrial > Soil > Wetlands > Permafrost | place: Sweden: Stordalen...
AGCTTATAGAGACTCATGCGGTCGCGTTTCCGGAAATTACCGGGTGGCGTTCGCATCGCGACGACGCGGAGAGCCGGCGCGTCTTCGACGATCAGGCGTGGCCGCCGCTGCTTACCGCACTTCCGCGCGATTCCGACGACGCTCGTCTGAATCCGTCACCGCTTCCAAACCGGACGCCCCCGAGCAAAGAGTTTCTGAGCGTGGACGATTATGGGTTTCATCACGGCGTCGTCTGGTACCGCGGCCACTTCACGGCAACGGGTGCCGAGCGCGCGTTTGTGTTTCGTGGTATGGCCGGCCGCGCGGGCGCCGCCGCCGCTTGGCTCAACGGTGTATATTTGGGAAGTGCCCTCGCGCGTGACGACGGCACGATCTCGGCAAATTTACCAATCGCGCCGGCCGCGCTGCGGCCTAAGACCGGCAATGTGATCTCCGTGCTCTTCGAAAACATGGGCCACAACGAGAACCTCAGCCGGGATGCCGGTCGCGCTCAGTCGCGCGGGATCTTGCGGGCCACGCTCTCGCACGGGCGTGGGAACGTTGCCTGGCAGATTCTAGGAAACGGCGAGTACAACACCGATCCCATTCGTGGGCCGCTCAACTCAGGCGGTCTCGCCGGCGAAATCGCCGATTGGCAGAAGCCGGAGTTTTCCGATGCGTCGTGGACGCCGGCGACGCCGCCCGCGACACCTCCCGGCGCGGGCGTCACGTGGTATCGCGCGCACGTCGCGCTGCAGGTTTCCGTTCCACCGGAAAGCTTCGCCGCATTGCGCGTTGAGGACGCCCGCCGCTGTAACTATCGTGCCTTCATCTACGTCAACGGCTGGCTGGTGGGGCAATATCGTAGCGATCCCGGATTTCCGCACCTCTTTCCGGTGCCGGCCGGCATTCTAAACGAAGCCGGCGATAACGTCATTGCGATTGCCGCATGGAGTCTCGATGGAAGAAGCGCACTCGGCCGCGTCTACTTTACAACCGTTGGCGCGCTGAGCGACGCGCATCGCGCCCTTGCGGATATCCCGGAAGTCCACGCGGCCGGCGGCGTCGCGCGATTGAGCCTCGACGTCGCCGCCGAAGGAAAAGCCGGCCGCCCGCACTTCGTCTACCACGGCCGCGACGTAGCACCGACGATTCGCGTTCGCCCGGCCGATACGATCGACATTACGCTGCACAATCGCTTACCGGTCGCGAGCGATACGGCCAATGCGGTCAACCTTCATTTTCACGGTCTCGAGGTTGCGCCCACAAGCCCCGGCGATGACGTGCTGATGACGTTGGCTCGCCCAGGAGCGTCGCTGCACTACGTCGTGCACGTCTTGAAAAGCCAACAGCCGGGCATGTATTGGTATCATCCTCACGCGCACGGTGAGACGTACTGGCAAGTGACCAGCGGCATGGCGGGCGCGATTATCGTTGAGGGGCTCAAAGGCCGAGTTCCGAGCCTCGCAGCGATGCGCGAGCGTATCATCGTCGTCCGCGACGTTCAAGGGACTCCGAACATCCGCGCAATCCCCTGGTATGCGCGCAAGATGACGCCGGCGACGTATGCGCTCGATGCCGACGACAACGCGGGCCCGAATCGCGCGTGCCTGCCGGAGGTTGGCCTGCATTTAACCGTCAACGACTCCGAGCAGCCGGCGATCGAGATCGCTCCGGGCGAACGGCAGCTCTTTCGCGTTCTCAATGCGTCGGCGAGCCGGGTTCTCGACCTCGCGATCGACAACGAACGCCTGGGTATCGTCGCGATCGACGGCTATCCGGTCGGCGCCTATCCCGGGAATCCCGCCATCGAGTGGACCGATCACGTAATCGTTCCACCGGCGGGGCGCGCGGAGTTTGTCGCAACGGGGCAATCGGGTCCGACGCTCCTGCGATCGCGTTGCTACGACAGCGGCGCGGCCGGCGATCGCGATCCGCAAGCCGTTCTCGCGATTCTTCGGCCTTCCAATCCAACGGCGGAGGCTTCGGTGGGTGTGCGTACTTCGATGGCGGCGAAGTCGCGTGACGCGACTATTTCTCCGGCGGAGCCGGCCGTTCGGCGCACGGTGACGCTCACCGAGAACGCGACAGGATTCTTCATCGACGGCCGCGACTTTTCGATGGCCGCTCCGCCTACCATCGTCGCTCGCTCCGGAACGCTCGAGGAGTGGACGATCCGCAACGATACCGATGAGGTTCACGATTTTCACATCCACCAGGTGCACTTTTTGGTCGAATCCCTCGACGGCGCACGCGTCAAACCGCGGACGTGGCGCGATACCGTGCTCGTCCCGGCGCAACGGATCGCCGGGGGCCGGCGCATTTCCGGCACCGCCAGAATCCTCGTAGATTTCAGGAATCCCGCGATTCGCGGAACCTTCGTTTTCCATTGCCACATGCTCGACCACGAAGATGGCGGCATGATGGCTACGATCAAGGTAATATAAGGCTAGGCGAGGCCTGCAACTATGTTGGGGTTGGCCAACATAGTTGCAGGTCAGCTGAGGTTTAGCCCCACCAAAGTTCGTGGATGAGCTTATCGCCGCCGGCGTACAGGACGTGCTGCGTATCTTGCTGCGCGAACATGTACCCTTTTGGATTGTCGGTGGCGTTTGCCGGGGCTCCCGAAGCCGTCGTCAGATCGTTGAGATGCCAGCCGCCCGAATCCCACCACAACTCGTGAACGTGGCTATCGGAACCGCGATAGTTGACGTGCTGGGTGCCTTGGAGTTCAAACGCGTAGCCGACGGGATTGCTTACTGCGTTCTGCGCTCCCGCTGCAACGGTGAGATCGTTGTGATGCCAGCTCCCGTCCCACCACAGTTCGTGGACGTGGCCGTCCGCGCCGAGGTAGTTGACGTGCTGCGTTTCCTGATCTTCGAACATGTACCCGACGGGGTTGCCCGCGGCAACGGGCGCGCCTGCCGCCGCCGTCAAGTCGTTGTGATGCCAGCTCCCATCCCACCACAGCTCGTGCACGTGGTTGTCGGCGCCGCGGTAGTTGACGTGTTGCGTGCCTTGCGCATTAAACATGTATCCCACGGGGTCGCCGATGCAGTTCGGGGCGCCGGCTGCCACCGTGAGATCGTTGTGATGCCAGCTCCCGTCCCACCACAGCTCGTGCACGTGGTTGTCGGTGCCCATGTAGTTGACGTGCTGCGTGCCCTGCGCGTCGAACATGTAACCGCGCGGGTCACCGACCCCGCTGGGGGCGCCCGCGGCGGCCGTCAGGTCGTTGTGATGCCAGCCACCCGAGTCCCACCACAGCTCATGAACGTGTGCGTCGGGACCCAGAAAGTTGACGTGCTGGGTTCCCTGCGCGTTGAATATATAGCCGTGCGGATTGCTCGCCGCATTGGGAGCACCGGAGGCCGCAGCGGTGAGGTCGTTAAAGTGCCAGATGCCGTTCCACCACAACTCGGCGACGTGGTTGTTGGTTCCCCGATAGTTCACGTGTTGCGTCGCCTGGGCGGGAAACATGTAGCCGCTCGGATCGCCGGCAGGCTGGGGCGCCCCGGACGTGGAGCCGATCGGGTTCTGATGCCAAGCTGCCCGCCGGGGAGTCGAACGGATTGTCCGAGGTAACGGTCTTGCCGGCCAGCGCCGCTTTGAGGTCGGCATATGCCGTCGTCTTGCCCGTTAAGGTTTTATAGTTATCGGCCAGCGTGGCGCCGGCGCCTTGAGTAATCTGGATCGCGCTGTAGCCGAGAGATCGCATCCAGTAGATGTACACGATTCCACAGCCGATACTGACGTAGTCTCTATCGGTGCCCTCCGTCGTGTCGATCCAATCGGGGTAGCCGGCGCTGGCCCACGACGGGCCGGTGACGCCCCACTGCGGCAGGGTTCCCGGAGGCGTTTCGCGCTCGGCCATGTATCGCGACAGCGCCTCGCCGTTTGAAGAGCCGCATCCCCAACCCTTGTCCTGAGCACCCATAAAGCACTCGGATAGCTCGGCGACGTAAAGGCATACTTCCAGTTCCAGCGGATTCTCCGTCTTGTTTGCAAATGTTGCGTCGAGATAGAGGCTGCCGCCGGAGGTGAAATCGCAGCCGTAGTGATATGCGCCGCCCGACCCGTCGTTGAGTCCGCTCAACGGTGCAACGATCACGTTGAGAGCCCCGCCGTTGGTGGCGAAAAAACCCTCCATGTCGGCGTACGGGCCGATGACCTCGCCGAGCATTTGTTCGGCCAGCGTCTCTCCCGACGCCCCCAGCGACGTGGCGTAGTAAACGGTGATGGGCCCGACGACGCCGACCTGGGTGACCGGATAATCGAACGTTAACCCTTCGGTGGCCGCGATCAGACCGGCCGAGCGTTGGGGTCGCACGGCGCCGGTTGGCAAGAACTCGCGGGCCGGCTTAGCCGGAGACTCGAGGGGAGCTCCCTCGGCAGTCACTACGACGCCGGCCGGTCCCTCCGGCCGGGCGATGTCGCTTGGGAGAAGCTCGCGCTTCGGCGAAGTTGTTACTGAATTCGCCATGACCTTATCCTTTCATTAGTTCGTGCGGAAAACGTGAGAGCATAAGGACCAAAATAGCGGCCCGTGAAACGCCCGGACGGCCATGGATACGCGACCGAAGAGTCGTGAAGGATGACAGACGCAAGACGCGCCTCCCGTGCTAGCTACTATGGCTAGCTACTTACAGCTAGAAACTAAGATTAGCACTCGCGCTTGCGCGAGGCAAGGCCTACGTTGCTGTCCGAAATTGTGCTTGGCTGTTAGGCTTCTTAGCCAAACGCTCTTAAGCTATAACCGCACGACCGTCGCTGGCATTAATTGGCAACGGAGATCGTCAGACCGGTCGTCTTGAACTTCTCGGAAGGTTTTTCGATGGGTTCGCCGCCTGCGGGATACGTCCAGATATCGACGTGATGCCCTCCCCGTCTTGCCGTGCCGGCGACTTTGCCGTCGTTAATCGCGATCCAGGGTTGGTAGTACAGGCCATCGGGATGAACCGATTGCACGACTTTCGCGGTTTTTCCCGAGACGACAAAACGATAAATGACGGGCTTGAGACCGTTCCCGCCGGTCGCGATGGCGACGTAGGTGCCGTCCCAAGCGATGCCGGCAGGGAATCCGTAGCGGCTATCGAGCGACAGGTACTCGAACTTGCTGCTGCCCTTCGCGAGCTCCTCGATGAGAAAAAAGGTTGTGCTGCCCTGAATGCCGTCGATGAACAGATTACCCTTACTATCAAACGTGCAGGCGATCGGCGTAACGTAGCCGAGGCTATAATCAATCGCCTTACCCTGCTTGGCGCCGCGGAAGATCTCAACACCTTCGTCGTCGAGCGTTGCCAGATCGCCGGTCGTCGGATCCACCGCGCAGCCTCGCGCGGCGTGCCGCCGTGCGGGTTTGATCTCGGAGATCGGCTTGGTGCCGCCATGTGCGTACTCGTACACAGTCCAGGCGCTGTCGGCATACGTCGTAAGCCACACGTTGCCGGAACTATCCGCGCAGACTCCGCTGACGTAACTTTTTAGGGATATCTTTCCAACCGGCGTGCCGGCGGGAAAGGAGAGAATGCCGATACTGCTGCGGTATCGCCCGGAGGTGCTGGCAACGTAGAGCAGCGCGCCGGCCGCGCAGGCGACCAGCCCCGAAAGCAAAATTTCGTGTCCGGTTCGCATATCCATAGACAACAGAGATTCGGCGCCGCCGCGCGGACGCTTGCTTGCACGATTGAGAAAAAACGGTGAAACACTTGGGTGCGGGCGACGGTCTAATTGAGCATGTCGAACAAAAACATCATCACGAAACGATTTGCGTTGCGCGTCTCCTTAGCCGCGCTCGCGCTTCTCATTGCCCTCGTGAGCCAGCCAAGCCTGGCGATCGCAGACGATCAAGGCGGTATCGCCGGCATCATTACCGACGCCAACACCGGCGCTCCGATTTCGGGCGTCCAGGTGCAGTTCAGCTCGCCCTCTCAGGCGGCAACCGCGACGACGGATGCCAAGGGACACTTTGTCGTCCTTTCGTTGGCGCCCGATAACTATACGCTGACCTTGGTAAAGCAGGGCTATGACACGAAAGAGGTTTCCGGGAACTCCGTCTTCGCGGACCAAACGCAGCAGTACGACTTCCAACTCACGAAGTCCACAGCCGCGTCCTCCGGATCGCCGTAAGCTAGCTTGAGCATTCCGCCGTCATCACGGCGGCGGAACGCACTTGCCGCGCGTGACGCGGCAGGTAACGACGGCATTGGGGCCGGCGCCAGCCGCAAACGGCGACCCTCTCACGAGCGTTAGGCCGCCGGTGCGCTGGATCGTGAAAGCGGTAACGTTGTTGCTGCCGGCGTTGGCGACATAGAGGAACGACCCCGTCGGATCGACTGCCAAGCCCGCGGGTTTCGTGCCTGAGGTAAATGGAGAGCCGCGCACCTGCAAAAGCGTACCGAGGCTTCCGATCTTGTAGACGAAAACGTTGTTGCTGCCGGCGTTTGCGACGTACAGAAACTTAGCTTGCGGATCCACCGCTATGCCCGAGGGCTTGGTGCCCGCCGCGAACGGGGATCCTTTGACTTGCGTCAGTGCGCCGTTGCTCGCGATCGTATAGGCGGAGACATTGTTGGAGCCGGAGTTGGTCGCGTAGATGAACTTGCCCGTCGGATCGATTGCAACGCCGGTGGCGTTGGTGCCGGCCGCAAACGGCGAGCCCGTCAGCGGCGTTAGCGTGCCGCCGTTCTGTACCGTATAACCAGAGACATTATTGGAACCTGAGTTTGGCACGTACGCAAACTTCCCCTTAGGATCGAGGGCCACGTATTGCGGTGATGTGCCGGATTTGAACGGTGACGCCTTCAGCGCTTTGAGCGCACCGCTGGTGCGTATAGCGTAACCCAGAACGCTGCTGTTGCTGGCCGCGCTATTTGTGACATACGCAAACTTGCCCGTAGGGTCGACTGCCACGCCAAAAGGTTGTGTGCCCGCTTGAAACGGGGAGTTCTTAAGTTGCGTCAGCGCTCCGCTGGCCGTGGCGATGGTAAAAGCGGAGACGTTATTGGAGTGGAGGTTGGCCACATAGAGGCTCTTGCCGGTGGGATCGACTGCCACGCTGTTGGCGTCGCCTCCCGCGGCGTAGGGACTGCCTCGCACCGGCGTCAGCGCGCCGGTGGTCGCGTCAAGCGAATAAGCGGAAACATTTCCGGCGCCAAAGTTGACGACATAGGCATATTCGACAGCGACATCGACCGTCTCGCCGGGTGCCGGACGCGTCGTTATCGCCTCTGAAGATCCCAAGCTCGAGCACGCGGCCGAGACTGCCGCCATGCCGAGTGCCAAAACCCGATTTCTAAATTCCATAGAATTTTAAGCGCGGCCAGAGTTGCGGGAGCGGCGGATGCATGCCGCGGCAGAGAACGATCGGGCGCTCCTGCTCCCGCGGCATCACGTACGGCGAACTCCCGAAACGTCCGACAACGCGCGCCGAATTGCACCACTGCGACCATTGCGCGGGGTCGACATTGACGGCAATCACGATCGACCCGTCGAAGCCGCGCGGTCCCCAGAGATAATATTGATTGTTGCCGCTGAGCGCCGGCGGAAGGTTGCTTCCAAGGACGTCAATTGCCGCGGCCTCGCCGTAGTGGGTGGCGAAAATGGCCGCCTTGGCGCGATCCGCCGGCGGCAGCGACGCGTAGATGCTGCCGACTTGATTTGCTAGGTCCTCCCAGCCGAACTCGTACGAGAATATCTGCGTGAGCGGCGCGCCTATGGTCGCGACCTCAACCGGACGCTCCCTGAAGCCCGAGTGCTCGATCACATACTGGAGCCTTCCGGGCGTGTACAGAGGCAGCACGAACGGTAGCGCGAGCGCGCCGTTGGCGGCGGCGAGCGTTGCCCAGATCGCGACCACCACCTTCGGCAGCCGGGTGAAAGCCGCCGCGCCGAGCGCAAACATCGCTGGATACGCGCCGGCGAGATAGTAGCTCTTTCCGTGCGTCGCAAAAACGAGCACGGCCGAAACGACGAACGCGATCGCGAGAAACCGAAACTGTGCCAGCCTCGCCGAAACGAACGGCGCGACGATACCGGCGACATATAAGGGTGCAAGGACGACATTGAGCGCGATGAATTGATCGATCGCGAACTCGGCCGGAGTACCGGTAAGATTCCCGGCGCTGTCGTTGCGCATCACCTCGAGGAATGGGAGCCCGTTTGCCAGTTGCCACACCACGTTGGGAAGGGCGATGAGCGCGGCGATCCCCACGCCGATCCAAAGGTCGCGCGAACGAAACGCCGAGCGTGGTCCCACGGCGAGAAGCCCCGCCGCTAATCCAACGATCCAGATAAGAATGCCGTATTTCGACTCAAAGGCACATCCGGCAAAGATGCCCGCCCACCAGAATGCGCGCCCTTCTCCTCGCACCAACGCGCGCGTCACGAGATACGCGACCGCCGTGAAGTCGAAGACTTCGAAGGTTGAGGTCGTGAGCGTTGAGGTCATCGCCGTGAGCATCGGTGCCGACGCGGCCGCGACCGCCGCCAGCCAGGCTCCGCGCGTGCTCGCCCCGAGCAGCAACGCGAACCACACGACCAGCGGCACGAGCAGCGCCGCCGTAAGCACGGAGGGCAGGCGCAAGAGCCAGAGGTGCGCGCCCGCGAACTGCGTCGCTGCCGCAATCAGCGGCACCAGCGGCGGCTGATCGACGTAGCCGAAGGACGGGTGGCGTCCGCAGACGATAAAATACAGCTCGTTGACGAAGAAACCGTACCGGCCGGCGGCCAAGAGGTGAACGATCGCCACGACGGCCGCCACACCCCAAGCTGCCCACTGCGTGCCCCTGCTCATGGGAGCGATAATATCACGTCTTGGAGATCAAGGCTCGGCTTCGGGTAACCCCTGTCCGCCGGCGTCGAGATCCTCCGGGACGCGTACGACGCCGGCTTCCATATCTTTCCACGCCTGCGCAAGAATCGAACGCAGCGAGTAAAGGAGATGCGTGCCGTCGGATTGCGAATAAAACGTCACCGGGATTCCAGCGTCGCGCAGAAAGACCGCCGTTAGGGTTGGGAAGAGCGGCGGAACGATGGTGTCTTGCGCTCCGGTCAATACGTAAAACCTAGTGCTGTGCATCTTCGTTTCTATCAATTGCGACCGCGAGCCAAGGAGCGATCCGGCGATGCACATCACCCCCGCCCAGTCCGCCGGATGCATCGGTCCGATGGTGAACGCCGAGAAGCCCCCCATCGAGTATCCCGCCAAATACCGTTTGTGCGAGTCAATGGTAAAGGCAAGGTTCGCCGCATCGAAAGCGTCGTAGACGTCAGTCTCCGAGCCGCGATAATCGTAGTAGCCGCGTCCGTACGGCGCGACGACGATCGTGCCCGTGCGCTCGGCGATCTCCTCGATGAACTGCGGCGCCAGCAGGCTTGACTCGGACTCGAGCCGCCCGTGCAAAAAGACGAGCAGCGGCGCCGGCTTATCTTTGGAATACCCGGATGGCACGTAGACCGCCACCGGCTGCATCGTTCCGTCCTTTGAAGAGCGCACGAACGTCTCGCCGAGACCTCGAATGGATGCCATGGGCTGGTACGACTGGCTCAAGAGCTGCTGTGCCAAGCTCAAGTCGAGCTGCGAAAATCCCTGCACCGAGTGCTGCCACTGCTCGGCAGTGTAATAGCTCGGCGGAGGCGCGTTCAAGAAACCGGCGTCGTCGAGCAGGCGCTGGTAGTAATCCATCGTCGAATCGCGCCCCGTTATAATCTCGATCTGCCCGACCTTCGCATAATAGGTGGCCGCGACGGAGCGCAGTGTATCGCTCGCCGTCGTCGTCGCGGCAATCGTAAAAGCAAGCAGGGCCGCCCCCAACCCAATCGCGCGCACGGTCAAGATGGTAGGGTAACGCGTCGCCATCAGCCGGCGTGACCCTCCTCTCGAAGGATGACGCCGAACGACCCCTAAACGCCATCCCTATGAAGTGGTTTTTTGAGCCTGGGCACACGGCGGCGGAGTTTCGCGCGCGGCACATGATGGTAACGTGGGTGCGCGGGTCGTTCAAGAACGTCGAGGGGAGACTCGACTTTGATCCGGCGAATCCGCGACAACTCGCCGTCGAGACCGTCATTAACGCATCGACGTGTTGGACAGGCGTCGACGCGCGCGACCAGCACCTTCGCAGCCCGGACTTCCTGAGCTGCGAGCGATATCCACAGATCAGCTTCAAGAGCACCGGCGTCTCGCAGATCGGTCCGGTCGATTACCGCGTTACCGGCGATCTTACGATCAGGGACGTCACTGCGCCGGTGACGCTGGACGTGCGCTATCTCGGCTCGTGGGAGACGCCGTGGTGGGAAGACGGCGTGGACAAAGGCCCGAGGACGCGCGCCGGATTCACGGCACGCGCGCGGATCGACCGCTACGATTTCGGCGTGAACTGGAACGATCGGATGCCCGACGGGGGCGTAGTGGTCAGTCCGCAGATCGACATCGTCATCGACGTCGAGGCGATCAGGGAAGACTAACCGCCTCGCTCATTCCGGAAATCCCGCGCCCTGCCAGCGCTTGAAGCGGTCGCACATCTCAGCGCTCCAACGGACTTCCCCGGAGGCCGGCGGCGGCATCGCCCCGCTGCTCACGGTCCCGTAGATCGCGTCGGCGTGGGTCATGACGTCGTTTCTGTCGGAAAGATCGATACCGAAGCCTTTCATGTGCTCAACGTCGATGTCCGTGAACATCGGGCGAATGTCCGCTGCGAAACTCGGTTTATCTCCGTTGCTCATTGCATGCCTCCTGCAAGCTCCTAGTGATCTACAAAACCGGACGCTTCGTCCATCGTCGGGTCGCGGCGTAACTCTTCGTAGGCATATTTACGAGTCTCGTGCCCCTGCGTAGTTTGAACGCGAACGACGACTTCGTGTGGATGAACCTCTTTGACGATGCCTTCCTCCTTGGTGCCGTCGATGTAGACTTTATCGCCCGCCTTGAACATTGGGGTTTCCTTTCATATTGAATCCGCCGTACGTCAAGTACGCGCCGAGAGCGAGCGTTACGCCCGCGTAGATGTAAAAGAGCTGCTCGTAGTGCATTGCCGACAGGTACGCGGCGGCGCTCGCCGGCGTGAGGAATGTGAGAAACAGGCCCTTGAAGAGCGTCAGCCAGCCGACGATCGTAACGACGACGGGCAGCGCCCCCACTGACCAGATATTGTGCCCCAAAACTATTGCAATTCCAAGTCCCAGGACGACGAAGCCGAGGACCAACAGGGCACCGGGCTCCGCGATCAGCGCGCTAACCGCGCTCACGCTCGCCTCCCGATGCGCGAGCATCGAGAGCGAATAGAGAACGCAAAAGAGGCCGATGAGCTTGCTGAGAAATGCCGTGCGCTGCCACATACCATCCTCCATTTCGTGGGAGCCTTACCCAACCTGGGAAGGTGACGCTCCGGGTCGAAAACCCGGGTGGTGATTCCACGATTTGAGTCCTTTCTCCTTAGCTGGAACGCAATCGTCTTGGTGCTCGCGTTCGTAATGCTAAGTGCCGCGCTTGGACTCGTTGTCGACTCGCAGCTCGCGGGGCTTAGTCGCTGGCTTGAGAAGGGCGGCCACCTGCGCGAGAAACATCACGAAATAGGGGGCCATTTCATCGGCGTCGTGGGCGTGATTTATGCGGTGCTGGTCGCGTTCGTCGTGGTTACCGCCTGGCAGGCGAACGATCACGACAAAGACCTAACGATGCAAGAGCAACACACCGTTGACGATCTATTCCATCTCGACTATGCATTCCACAATCCGCAAGGCCGCGGCATCCGGCTCATGCTGCTCGGCTACGCAAACGTCATGAGCCAGGAGTGGAAGGAGATGAGGAACGGGGATCGACTTTGCTTGGACACTACGGCGTCGTGCCCGTGGTCTTCATCGCAGCCTTCCCAAGCAGCAAATCGCCTGGCGCACTGCATCAGAGAAGCTACGTTTGATTTGGTGCCGAAAACCTCGCAACAACAGGTCGTATACGAACAGGGCATTGCGCTGGTCCAGCGCTTTTCGGAGAGCCGGGAAGAGCGCCGGCGTCGCTATCAAGAACGAGCGTTGCAGGGGGCACTGTGGTTCTCTTTCTTCTTAGGGGCGGTCATTTTCGTATTGATGACGTATTTTGTCGAAGGGCAGAGCCGCGTTCTCCGCGCGACCAGAACGAGCGGTTTTTTTGCCATGATCGGAATGCTCGTTGCGCTGGCCTTCATTTTTGACCGGCCCTTCGTCGGAGCCAGTCAAATCTCAGGCGACGATTGGAGTGCGTTACAGGCGCATTTTACGCAGGACATGCCGGGTCTTACGAGTACCGACAAGATCGCCGCCGAGCAAGGCTTAGTCACCTGCAAAGAGTGAAACGGTCAGCTCAGCTTATAGTTATCGGCGAAGCGCCGCATAAGGCCGGTGTCGGCTCGCTGGAATCTGCCGGCCGCAACGCGCGCGTACGCCGGCGCCGGCACCTCGGCAAGGCGTGGCCAAACGCCCGGGCAGGACGATGCAAGAACGTCGAGGACGCCGACGTGTGGACCAGCCCCTGCCCAGAACCAGGGATCGCTTAGGTACTCACTGTGCGGAATGATTTCTGGAAAGACGAAACCTCTAGAGCCTTGCTGGTTGAGCGCGACGACCGGGCAAACAATGTTGCCGGCTCCCTCTTTCCGCGCCGCGGCGACGACCGCAGCTCGCGCACCCTGTGCCTCCGAAAGTGGCGTTCCGGGACGTAGAAACGAGCGGTACGAGTCGATCGCGTTGCAAACGGCGTCTTCAAAATACCAATCGTTCAGCCAAAAGATTCCTTCGGCGCTGTCGTTGGGCTTCTGTAATTCGCGTACGTCCGGCGTAAACAGCGCGCCGTATAAGTCGTCGTTCCACTGCTCCAAAGCAAGCGACGGAGACGGGTCGTTCACATCGAAGAAGTACTTTGTCTTTTCTAGCGACGTGCCGAACGTCACGAAACTGCGAATCCGCCGAAGGGCTGCCTTAAGCTCGGGCGCTTGTTCGGTGGCCTCGAAGAAGCGGAGCAACGCGTCCATCGCGATCGTCGACCCCAGACTATGAGCCAGGACGTACACCCTATCGTAGCCTTGACCTTCATTGGCGGTTTTGGAACACGCATCGATGATCGACTTAGTGACGCACTCGAGAATCGCTTCGCGCATCGCGAAAAAATCCGAGTTCTCGTTGCGCGTCGTGTAGATTTGGATGTCGCCGAAGAAGTTCACGATCCACGATTGAGCGAGTGTTTGGCCGCCGACGGCGAGCAAAGCCGCGACGACAAACCAGAGCGGCAGCCAGCCCCCTGCTGCGCCCTGAGGCAGAATCGGAACCAGCGCGGATGCGGTCAGAAGAAGCGCACCCGCGAGGAGAGTGACGAGAATGAACGACCGGCGGTTGGAGCGCTGGGCAGCGTGCAGCTTAAGTTCGGTCTTCTGGCCGATCGCGGACAAAACGGCCTTAACTGCTTGCGCTATCAAGAAAGCTCCGATGGCCGCAAACGCGAGAACGCCCAGCGTCCACCAAGAGAACACTTGCGTTAATGCTACGGGGTTGGTGAGAATCTGCCAAACCGTGGGGCATACCGAGACGCAGGTACCGGCCTTGAGGATCAGACCGTTGAGGGCCGTCGTCGCGCAGATGAAAGCGCCAATCAGGAGCGCGACAACGACGGCGATACCGCCAACGATCAGACCGAAGTCGTAACACGTCTTGACCGCCGGAGATGCATAGCGAGCCGTGGTGTTCAAGGGCACAAATAGCGTCTGCAAGATCCACGATGAAACCGAGGCAAACGTCGTCTTTCCCTTATCCAGCGGGCTCCAGTACGACTCGATCACATCGAAGTAAGGCGTTTGCGGCGGCGGCGCTTCAGCGACGCCGATCTGGACGCGCGATATCGTCGGGTCGGGAATCAGCGTTTGAGCAACGTCTGAGTCTTTAAGGTTTGCGACGCGGGCTGTCCAAGCGCCGCAGGCACCCCAATGGACATCCTTTTCGAGTGCCAGGCGTAGGTTGCGTGCGGCAAGATCTTGGATTCCATACCGGGGTTTAGGCATGACGCCGTGGATGACGACCACTCCGATGGCGTCGGGTTTTCCGGGGGCCTGCCGATCCATTCGCGCTCTTAGAGGTAGCGCATTTGGTTCACCAGGTCGGCTTCCGAGAGGCCGCCAGGAAGTCTCAGCTTTCGATCGGCAGCAAACTTACTTTGCGACCAGCTGGCATCGGTGATGTCGTAGACTTCGTCGACGTACGTGCTGAAAAACTCCCACGTCATCTTATAGAGCTGGCCCCACGAAATGACGATAGCCCCTTGGGCGTCGTAACCCGGTAGAGCGACGGCGTGGCCGCCGACGATCTGCGGGTTGCCTGGAGCGACGGTCCACGTTTGTGGCGGCGGTTGGCCGGGCGGCATGATGTTGGCGGGAACGTTGAAGCCGATATAGGCGATCCCGCTGTTAAAGATCGTCCGCTTCACGTCGTCGAGAATGCGCGGATCGACTTCGACGAAAGCCAGAATCTTATCGACCGGCGGTCCGTTGGGCCCGATCGGCGCGCCGGTCTTATGAATGTATGTTAAAACGTGCTGCTCGTTGCCGCCCGGGCCTTCACCGCCCTGACTCGGCTTGTAGCCGCACGCGTCTTCGTATAAGAGCTCGACATCGCCGTCCGGTGCCGTCTGGGTGGCTCCGGTCGAATGGAATGTCCAAACCTGCCGCGCGTGATAGAAGGCTGCGCACGTGCAGTCGCCCAGCGTGTCGTTGAGCATCATCCCAAAGTTATCTGGAGCCTGCGGCATGCCCGCCGTGTAGTCGACCTGTGGCGGCGGCGGCGGGGGGGACTTGCCTGCGAGGATTGCGCTAAGGTGCGGGATTGCCGGGTCGAACGTTCTCGGGTTGCGTCCGAGTTTGTAGCTTGCCATGATAGATCTCCATTAGCGTTGCGTTTATTGCGAGTTTACATCGATGCGATGATAGCCCAGGTAGCGATCGCGCTCGCTGCGGTCGTAAACGGCCCATATTTCAAGTAGATATCTCCGGCCAGCTTTTCGGCGGCCGCGATATCGCCGTTCGTCACGGTTATTTGAGGATCGGATGCATTACGAATCGCATGCCAGAGCATCTTCGGAACCGAAGCGCCAGCCGTCTCGAGCGCCAGCCCGACCATCGCGTCGCCCATGTCGCAAGCTCGGCCCTTGCCTTCCAATCCATACGTGTTGAGCGAATCCGAAAACGCAAAGAAGTCGGTGGTCACGATATTTGCGTCGCTCCAGATCTTCGGAACGGGGCGGCCGCCGGTGACCTTGGCTGCGTTCACGGAGAGAAGCGCCGGCGTCATCAGCGTCGCGGCCTGCGCCGAGAACGGCGAGGTCGAAATCGGACCGGCGGGCAGCCACGACGCGTCCTTGAACTGTTGCTGACAATCAAATGCGGCGGCCGTGCCGACGACCACGTCACCCAGCTCCGTGACGCTGACGGCTCCGTTGAGCGTGCCGTTGATTCCGCCGCCGGTGCCCGTCGTGATAAAGAGGCTCGGCTCCAGAGTCAGGGCGAGCTCCGTTATTAATTTTCTCACCGGAACTTGCGGCCCGTCGTAGTCGAGATGCAGCCCCGACTTCATGAGCAGCACGTTCTTACCGTTAATCCGGCACGGGAAGTACAGCCCGAGGCTGTGATAAAAGCGGCTCATGTCCGCTTGCGTACTGTTGAACGGCGCGTCGCCGCCCGTCACGAGAGGAATGTACTGCTCGACGCCGTGCCGGTACTCATACCATTGCGAGGGAAGATAGTCCGGCGTGAACATGGCGGCAAGGGCCGCCGCCTCCGCAGCGGTCCACGTCACGACAACGGCATCAACGCGATCCCACCCGGCGATGCCCGCAAGAGGCGCGGTGTCGGACGGAGCGGGATCTAACGGCACGGGCTGCGGCCCTTTCCCGTTCGGCCACGGGGGCGGCACCGGAAGGCGATCGCTCGCCGATAATGCTGCCAATTCCGGCGCGTCGGCTTTAAACCGTTGCTGCGGATTCTCCGGATCGTAGTTCAAAATGAGGTCGGCGATATGGTCCATGTGCGTCAGTTTTTTGGGAGCCAGAGGCCGACCAGACAGCCGTGCAGGTCGTGGACGCTCGAATAGTCCGGCGAAGAATCCGTTCGCAAGACGTATTTCTTGCAGAGTCCACCCAGTTCCGACAACTGATTATTGATGTGTGTTGCGGCGGCGATGCTCGTCCGCCGGTCGGCGCTCGAGATCGAGGGATTTATTGATGAGCTGAACAGGTACTCGATCGCCTGACCCAGGATAAAGGTCGCCCCTACGCGGCCGTCATCGTACTGCGCCGAGAGCGCAGCGTTCGCGAGGTTACCTGGACTTAGTTCGTCGATATTATTCATGGGACTCTCGAACGGATTAGACGTTTCGAGCGTCCGCCAGTCAACTGAGTTTTCAAGTACGACACGCGCGAGTGGATTGAGCTTCGCGAAATCTGGCCGCTTGGTCGGATGGTCGCAAAACCCGGGCTCCGGCGGCTTTACACAGAGAAGCAAGTGTGTGTAATCACGAGCGAGCGTGTAGCTTCCAAACAGCATACGGTCTTTCGCTGCAATGTCCGCATTGCGCTCTTCGTTTACCTGATGGGCGAAAACCCAGCCGCTCAATAGAAGCGCTGCAAAGGCGATCGACATATTTATCATGTCGAGGGGTTTTGCGCCGCCAAACATCAGCAGGGGTTGGCGGTGGCGAAGGGATCCGACGGCGTCGGACAGGGCGCGATCGTCGGGGTCGGCGTAGGCTTGGTCACGAGTAGGGCCGCGCCCGACCGCGCGGCCGCCGAACTGAGCAACGAGACCGAGAGCCCGAGACATGAAACGAGCAGCGCGAGCGCTAGGATTGCGCGCCGCAGCGCCAGGGACATTGGGTCGCCGATGCCGGGTCGCTTCATAGGTACCCCCTACACAACACCCTGACCAGCCGCTTGCCACGCGCGCTAGCTAAATCCTGCCACTGGCCCGGACTACTTTTTGCGGTCGTACCGCCTCGGGGTCGAAGGGGGAAGAGTGCGGTCCCGAGGAAATTTTAGCGGCCTAAGGGTTGGCAGGCTCCCTAAGTAGTGGTAGCTTCTTGGTACTAGCTATTTTTAGCTACGATACTTCTCGG
>Ga0182024_10012130_pt1 | contig 17101 bp, 21 predicted proteins | sample P32metaG_FD_120480 | JGI IMG/M metagenome (GOLD analysis project Ga0182024, IMG submission 120480) | Permafrost microbial communities from Stordalen Mire, Sweden - P3-2 metaG (Illumina Assembly) | ecosystem: Environmental > Terrestrial > Soil > Wetlands > Permafrost | place: Sweden: Stordalen...
ACACCCGATGGCCCGAAGCCTGCGACCACAATGTCGTATTCAGGAATACTTCCGGCACTCGAAGACTCTGGCTCAGACTGCATCACCGAAAACTCATTTCCATGGACACGGATTAGAGTATGTTTCAAAAATGATCCAGCATGCACAGGTTCTATACCGCAGGGGCTAAAGCCCCAACGTTTTCTGGCCCTCTTCGGCACGACTGAAGTCGTGCCCTGACACAAAACCGTTTCTTGAAACACGCTCTATTCACAGCACCATGCGGCGGACAGCACCGTGCAGTTCATTCACCGCGGGCAAACTTAATCGCCAACTGTGCTTTCTTTACAGCATCCGACTTGGGAGGTGCGATGCCCCAAAGGTCTGTCCTGCCCGGCGCCCATTTCCAATCGTCGGGGCCGCCAACTTTGTAACTATTATCGACCTGAAGCACTTCAGCCGTGTATTCCACAACGAAATCTGCAGAATCCAGAAAGTAGGCGAAGATGTTGTTCCCCGGCCCATGACGGCCGACACCCCATCCAATCGGATAGCCATGATCGATCATCCGTCCGGAGCCGCACATGACTGAGTCGAACTCCGGCATCAGATAAGCAACATGATTCAGGCCATCAATGCCGGAATCGGCCAGCACCACCGCGTGATGGTCCGCATTACATCGCAGGAAAGTCATCGCTTTCGAGCGGTCCGTCATTCGAAACCCAAGGGCAGCTTCGAAGAAACGCGTCGCGGCCTCTATATCGTTGCAGTTTAGATTGACGTGGGCCAGACGCAGTGGCAGATTTTTTCGGGGCCCGTTGGAGGTGTGAAGCAGGTCTCCGTGGACGAAGCGAAGGATGTGGCCAAGCGGCGTAGCCACGGTAGCCTCGATGCCCCCGCCGGGCTCCTGGCTCGCTGACTGAGGCTTGAGAACGCAGCCCCCGTTCGCGGCAACTGCTGCGCAGAGTACCGGCAAGTCCTCGGCAAGACGTGCCCTGAATGTGACAGACCTGATTACTGGCATACTGCTCGGATGAAGTGCAAGTACATGGTGGTCTGCGCCAGTCGCTCGAAGGTAGACGGCGCCGTCTTGATGCGCTACAACTTCCAAGCCCCACACTTCTGTATAAAAGTTCTCCGCCTTTTCGAGATCGGGCGTCCCAATCTCTACGCTGCGCATCGCCGACACAGGAAACTGGCTCATGGGGCTGTCTCCACCGCAGTCCGGGAACCTCTGAAGGAGTACTTCGTTGAAGCTAAAATTTCCCTCAGGGGCTAAAGCCCGCGATCATTTTGCTGAATTCACGGCACGCGACCCAGAGGGTGCCCCGGTCGTGCCCTTTCAAGACTCGACTCAATCGGGGTTTCCTTGGCAATTGCTTAAGTAGCCATGAGGCTGCCTCGGCTTTGCTATGGGCGCGTGAGTTCAGGTTAGACACCATAAAAACGATCATCGATCCCCACGCGTCAAGCCTCATCGGCAATGACGTTTCGCAGGACTCCCAGGCGCTCGATCTCAACTTCAACTGTGTCGCCTGCCTTCATCCATAGGGGAGGCGTCCGCTTGACTCCAACACCGCCCGGAGTGCCAGTGGCAATCACGTCGCCACTTTCCAGGCGCGTAAACGATGAGCAGTACTCCACAATCGTGGGAATAGCAAAGATCATTTGCCCCAGTTGCGCATCCTGCACCACCTGACCGTTCAGGCGAGTGCAGATACGGAGCTCGCTGAGTTCGCCCAGTTCGTCGGGAGTCATCATCCAGGGGCCAAAGGCGCCGGTTTCCGGGAAGTTCTTTCCCGGAGTGAATTGATGTGTGTGGCTCTGCCAATCGCGAATGCTGCCGTCGTTGTAACACGAGAAACCGGCGATATGGTCGAACACATTCTCTCTCTGGATATAGCGTCCAGGCTTTCCCACGACGACCGCGAGTTCGCCCTCGAAATCCAGGTTCGTGGAAACGCGCGGCAACAAGATATTCCTTAGATGCGCAGTTTGCGAATTGGCAAAGCGAGCGAAGATGGTAGGATGCGCAACAACGGCTCGCCCGGTCTCCAACCGATGAGTTTCGTAGTTCAGGCCAACGCAAAGAATCTTGTCCGGATTGGGAATCACCGGAAGCCACTGCAGTTTATCCAGCTTCTGTCGGGGGGCGGACTGCATTGCAGCCTCGGCTTCAGCGTAAGCGCCGGCTGTAATCAGCGACTTAAGATCCGAGTAGCGGTCCCGGAGCACAGCTCCCGTGTCGAACGCTTCCTCGCCCAAGATGACGCCCCAGGTTCGTCTTCCGGACGCTTCAAAGCTGGCCAGCTTCATGACTCTCCTCTTGGGGACCGATTCTTTTCAACTTTTGCGGATCTAACGAGCGTCACTGGCGTGAACCCTAAGGCTTGGGAATGCACGGCCTTTCCATTCAACCTGGGCAATGGTACACTGCCGTACCGATGCAGCGTCAAGCCCCGCGAACCATTGTTCGGAGTGAAGGACTGCGTCCGGTACCGCGACTGCGTGGGTCCGTCGCTTCCCAGGTCTCAAACGCGAGACCTGGGGCACCCGGAGTTTTGGGTTGAAGAAGATGTTTGCAGCGTGTACGCGCAGCCGCCAGCGGCACCTTAAGGAAATCGCCAGACATTCATCTCATCGAATATCGCGATAGAATGGTTCCGATGAAAACAGCAAGCAAACGAAGGTCCGTTGACCCTTCATCGGCGGCGTCGCGAGTTAAGGGTCCTGCACAAGTTAAGAGACACCGTTTGAGGAAGTCACACCGGGACCGAATCCTGGAAGCAGGATCGGACCTGTTCTTCGCACTCGGATACGAGAAGACGACCACCGAAAAGATTGCCCAGCAGGCCAAGGTTTCCAAGCGTGAAGTTTACCTGCACTTCAATGACAAGCGCCAGATTCTGGCATCCGTTATTTCCGAAGTCCAGGCTCAAATGCAGTCTCGTATGCGGGCCGAGTGGTCTTCGCCGGGTGATACTCGGGTTGTCCTCCTTCGTGCCGCAAAGACAATACATCAGTTCGTTCTTTCTGAGGGATTCGGAAAACTGGTTCGCATGCTGGCTGCAGTTTCGTATCATGACCCCGAACTCGCAGCGCAGTTTTTTGAAATGGGACCCATCCGAGGCCGCCGCGAAACGGCCCGGTACTTCAAACGGCAAATGAAGCTAGGCAATCTTCGCTTGGCAGACCCTCTCAAGGCGGCAGACGATTTCCTCGACCTGGTTGTCGGCGGCCAGTTGATCACGGGGGTCATTCTGAGGTGCGTGGATACCGCGCACCATAAACACTCCAATCCCAAACACGCCGTCGATGTCTTTCTTGCGGTTTACGCCCCGAATGCAAAGGCCGTTGCTTTGTAGGTTCGATCGAAGGACTGGTACCGGTGTGGACTTTTCTATCCCTGAACCTTTCCGCCTCTCAGGAGTCTTTCCAGACCGCCCAACAGTCCATTGACCAGGGTCAGGAGGAATTGGGGTTGCGTCGCATCCATTCGGCTTGCGCCTCTAGAGGGTTACGTTGGTGGGGGGCTTGTATTCGACAATGAGCCCCACTTCCCATCGGTACGATCATCCCTTGGATGGGGGATGTACCAGGCGGGAATGGGCCTTTCCAGCCTTCCAGGCTTTCCGGTTGAATTGAGCGATCTTCCCGCGATTGAACGGGTTACTGAGATACACCCAAACAAGAAAGCCCACGATTACCAGGACAAACCATTTCATACCCATAAGAGACCCCTCCCCGTGCCCACCAGCATACTCCGATTTTGGTCTGGCAGGGCAAGATGGTTGTATGCTGCTCTAACTTCGACTTTTTGACTCGGCACAGGACGGGATCATTGGTGACCTGCCCCCGAAAAACTCGACTTCAGACCGGCTTAGTTTTTGGGTTTCGGGTCAGAAAACACCTGACCCGCTACCCACCACCGCAGCACCTTGTTGGTCGGGCCGATTCCGGGTATACTGAAGATTCGGCAAGCTGCCGGTGGCGCGGGTTTATGCGCGCCCTGATAGCCCTCCCGGCGGAAGCGCCCGGCCGGCGCGCGTCTCGAAGATTGCGTCTTTAAGAGCACTTCGAGGAGCTGATTCCGGCGGCACGAAAAGACATCTGGTTTGGAGTGAAGTCATGGCACAGGTATGCGACATTTGCGGCAAAGGTCCGCAGTTCGGTAACAATATCTCTCACGCGCACAACGTCTCGCGGCGCCGCTGGAATGTCAATCTGCAAGCCGTCAAGGCGCTGGTCAACGGTTCGGCGAAGCGCATTCGAGTCTGCACCAGTTGCATCAAGGCCGGCAAGATCGCCAAGGCATAAGAGTCAATCGACCGCCTGCCGTCTTGCATTTTCTCAGTTCAGTTCAAGATCGACACCAACCCGTCCTCTCTTCGGACGGGGTTTGTTCTGCCGGCAATCCGCGGAGTCATTGGCCTTTGGGCGCGCAAGCGCCGTCTGCCCCACCGCTGGTGGCTGCCCCACCGCAGGAGGCCAGCGGATCGTCCCACGAGAACGACCCCGGATCGAGCCCTCCGGGGCACCAGCGCTGCACAATGGCCTGGGCCAGCTTGCCCAGCGTCTTCTCAGCCTCATTGTCCCCGGTCCAGCGCTGGTCTGCATTCTCCCACGTAAACGCGGCAATCACCACCGGCCCGCTCTTGGTCGCAATCAGCGCTACGTCGTTGCGCACCTGGTTCAGCGCTCCGGTCTTGTTGGCGATGGCCGAGCCGTGCTCGCTGGTGTCGAGCGCCTCAAGATAACGCGGCAAGCTATTGCGGTCTTGCTGGTTACGCAGCATGTGAAGCAGAGCCCCGCACAGCGGGCCATCGCCCGGCAGCGTTCCAGCAAGAGGCCCGGCTCGGTCCAGGCTCAAATTGCATTCAGCCAGCCGCTCCATGATTGAGGCCATCTCCCGGGCCGTCGTCTTGCCCAGCCCGAACCGCGGCTGGTCGGCTGGCATGGGCCCCGTCGCAGGCACGTAAACTTTCTTGTACAGGACCGTTTGCTTGAGGCCGGCCGCTCGCAGCGTGGAATTGATGTGTTCGAGCCCCAATCGATCGATCGCCAAATTGGTCGCAGTGTTGTCGCTCAGCACCACCATCAGGTGCAGCGTATCGCCCAGCGTCAGGCTCAGCGGAGCAGTCAACTGCCCAAGAACGCCCGAGCCCTGCACCTGGTTCGCCTTCGTCAGCACGAGCTTCTCCGCCAGCGATGCCTGTCCGGCTCGAATCTGCTCTGCCGCATCCAGCAGAATGCCCATCTTGATCACTGACGCAGTCTTGACTGCCTGATCCGGTTCGATCGAAGCCGTCTGGCCGGTCTTGAGGTTGTGGGCATATACCGCGACCATGCCGTGATGCGCCGCTGCGATGGATTGCAATTGCAGGTTGAGCTGAGCGTCTTCCCGCTTTTCATTTTGGGGGCCTGCCTGTTGCGCGGGGAGCAACGCGGCGGCCGCGCAGCCTAGCAAAGCCAAGAGGACGATTTTGATTGGATAAGCCATGCCGCCAGACTAGAGCATTTTCCGAAATTCTGTAGACCCGAACTTTGTTGGTTTCCCACCCATTCCGCTGGAAAACGCGCAATGGATGGGGCACGGGGGTCTACGGTAAATCCGAAAATGCTCTAATGCCGCGACGGTGTGGATGGGTAGTCTCCCAGGTCTCAAAATCGAGACCCGTTCGGCAAGCTCAGGGCAGGCACATAGGGCACGCAAGGTTCGAGGTTGAATTACAAAGTGTGGCTTGGTTGTTTCCCAGGTGCCCAAGAGCGAGGCACCTGGGGCACCCAAAGTTCGAGGTTGAATTACAAAATGACGCGGTCGTGATACGAGGGCGCCATTCCGCCAGCGCTACAGAGGCTCACGCTGTCAGGGCTCGGACTTCTGGGCGCGCTCAAACGTCAGCGATGCGGAGTTGATGCAGTAGCGCAACCCCGTGGGACGCGGCCCGTCGGGAAACACGTGGCCCAAATGGCCTCCGCACCGGGCGCACGTCACCTCAATGCGCCGCATCCCAAAGCTGCGGTCCTCGTGCTCGACAACATTCTTGCTGTCCGCCGGAAGCATGAAGCTGGGCCAGCCACACCCCGAGTCGAACTTCGCGCCGCTCATGAACAGCAACGCCCCGCAGCCCGCGCAATCGTAGTCGCCCGTTTCGTGGTTTTCCGTCAGCACACCGGTAAACGCGCGTTCGGTGCCCTTCTCGCGCAGCACGTGATATTGCTCCGGAGTCAGCGCCGCGCGCCACTCCGCCTCCGTGCGCATAACCTTGTCGGCAGCTTCGCTCATGGTCGCCTCCTGCATTTGACCTTGGCACTTGTGTTTCCGTCAGGCGTTTGCCTTGCCCCATTCGATGCTCGCGGGTGCCGCAATGGACCGGCGAACCGTCATTAGATTTCCGCAATCAGGTCAATCTCCACCAGAACATCCTTGGGCAGGCGGGAAACTTCAACAGTCGAACGCGCAGGCGGTGCAACACCCTCCGCGGCGAGATAGGCCCCATAGACCGCGTTCATCTCGGCAAAGTCGTTGAAGTCCCTCAAATACACGGTGGCCTTGACCACCTGCGCCAGGCTCGATCCCGCCGCTTCGAGAATCGCTTTCAGATTTTCAAGCACGCGCGTCGTCTGCTCCGCGATGCCGGGCGCGACAACCAGTTGCGTCACAGGGTCAAGCGCAATCTGCCCCGCCGTGAACACAAGATTGCCCACGCGGACGCCTTGCGAATAAGGCCCTATGGCCGCTGGAGCTGCGTTGGTTGCAATGACGGTTTTACTCATGGGTCGATTGTAATTGGCACGGCGAGGCAACCTTCGAGGTTTACTTCCAGACAGCCAGAACGCCCCCGAGAATCATCAGTCCCACCAGCATGTAACCCGTGTTGATTGCGAAGAGCTTGAAAGGCCGGCCTTCATAGATGCCCTGCGGCAGGGCGGGAGCAGCAATAAATCCTAGCCACATGATGAATCCGATAAGCGCGCCCAAACCAAAGGTGTCCGCGCCGGACCACTGGACGACATGGTCCAGAACGAAGGCCAGCACGATGTCCAGGATGAACGACGAGATCATCCCGGTGATCATGCTCTTGTTCTTGCCCTCCTTCGCGGGATCGAGGCCGACCATCGATGCCCATGGCTTGGCGAAGAGTGCCGGTGAGTACCAGACCGCGCCAAGAAGCCACAGGATGACGGCCGAGGCAAGAATGGCCCAATGGTTGAAGTGAAGATGATGCATTCGAGAGCCTCCATCAAAGATAGGAATCGTACCTGAGGGACCGGAGACGAAGGAAGATCGGGAGGGGTCGCCGTTCGGCCCAAAAGAAGTCGTGCAGTTGACTTTGCCGCAGACGGAAGCGCCGTGTCAAGAATAATGGCCGCTGCTGGGCCACGGTTGCTGGTTCTGGGGCGCTCAGCGCCGCTTCAAAGCTTCAAGCTCATCCAGCGTGCGTGGCCAGTCGGAACCCAGCAGGCGCGACAGGCTGCGGTCGGCCAACACCTTGCCGCCCGTCTGGCAGCGGGCACAGTAGTTGGTTTCGTTGTCGGCGTAGCGAATGCGCTGCACTTTTTCTCCGCAACGCGGGCAGGGCTGGTCAAAGCGGCCATGCACTGCCATCTCCGGTCGGAATGCGGTCACACCTTCCGGGAACGACTTCTCCGCTTCCTTGCGCAACCGGTCCATCCAGATTTTCAGCGTGGATCGCGTCGCCCCAAAGAGCCGCTCCCACTCCTCCGGCTTCAGCTTGTGCGTCAGAGTGACCGGCGAGAGATGTGCCGCGTGCAATATCTCGTCGGAATAGGCGTTGCCAATGCCGCTCACCAGGCGCGGATCGGTCAGCGCCCTCTTGAGCGTGCGATTCTCAAGCGTGAGCGCCGCTCGAAACCCGTCGAGGTCCGTTTCGAACACTTCAACCCCGCCCGGATCGGCTGATAACAGCCCCTCTTCGCCACGAACAATATGAAGAGACGCGCGCCGCTTGCTTCCCGCCTCGGTCAGAGTCAGCGTGCCCGTTGGAAAATCAAATGCCGCCAGCGCATTCCGCCCCGCCAGCTTTGCTTGCGGCCCCTTCCAGTGCAGCCGCCCGGCAATCATCAGGTGCAGCACAAGCCAGAGGTCGCCGTCCACGCCGATCGCAATCCGCTTGCCGATGCGCCGAAGCGCCACCACGGTGCGCCCTTCAACGCTCCCGAGAGGAGGGTCCACCGTGCGCAAAAGAAATACGCTGGCCAGCCGCGCCCGCTCCAGTGGCTGGCCCAGGATGCGAGCCTCCAGCGCGGTGATGTAGGCAGCGATATCGGGCAATTCCGGCATTGCAACCAGAGTGCGGTCTGCGCACAGGCTCTTGCAATGGTTTTCTTCAAAAAACCAGACAGCTTCAGCCGAGGATCGCGTTATCGATCAGCCGCGTCGCTCCTACCCAAGCCGCCACGGCGAAAAGTGAACCGGGAGCCGCGATCTTCACCGGCTCCAGTGTCGCCCAGTCTACCAGTGCGATAAAGTCAACGCGAATCTCCGGCGACGCGGAAAAGGTTTCGCGCGCAGTCTCGATGAATCTGCTTGCGTTCCGCTCGCCTGACGCGAAGAGTGCCTCCGCTGCATGAATGGCGCGACTGAGAGTAAGCGCCTGCTGTCGATCTTCAGCGCTGAGATAAACGTTGCGCGAACTCAACGCCAGCCCGTCCGCCTCGCGAACGATCGGGCAGATCACAATCTCTGTTGCAAGCCGCAGATCGCTGACCATGCGGCGCAGGACAGCACCCTGGGCTGCATCTTTCTGGCCGAAGAAGGCCCGGTCAGGCTCCGCCGCGATCAGCAGCTTCGCTACCACAGTAGCCACTCCGCGAAAGTGTCCCGGCCTCGACGCCCCATCCAGGCGGTCACTCAAACCTTGCACCTCGACGAACGTGGCCGAGCCTGCCGGATAGAGTTCTTCCACCGATGGCGCAAAGATCACGTCTGCGCCTTCGGCTTCGGCCAGCGCGCAATCGGCCTCAAAGCTGCGCGGATAGCGCGCGAAATCCTCATGGGGTCCAAACTGCGTCGGGTTCACAAAGATGCTGACCGCAACAAACCCAACGGAGCTCGTTGCCGCGCGAATTAAGGACGCGTGACCCGCGTGCAGGGCGCCCGTGGTCGGAACAAGGCCGATGGTGTTTCCGCCGTCATTTCTTTCCAGGCGCGACCACGCGCGAAGCTCCGCCGCCGTGCGCAGAATCTCCATCAGGCCTGCCTCAACGCCCCTGTCTTATGCTCCGCGACGCCCTTGCGCGCCGCTTCCGGCAGATGATAGCTCTCCTCGTCGGATGGGAACGCGCGGTGTTCTACATCTTCCCGATAGTGCTCAATCGCCGCGCGAATCAAAGCCCCCGCGTCCGCATAGCGGCGCACAAATTTTGCAGCCGGCGCAAATGTCAGGTTCAACAAATCGTGGAAGACCAGAATCTGCCCATCGCATTCGGGCCCCGCGCCAATTCCGATCGTGGGAATCGGCAGCTCGGCGGTAATCTCCGCGGCCACCTCGCGAGGAACGCCTTCCAGCACCAGCGCTCCTGCGCCGGCTTCGGCCAGTGCCAGCGCATCCGATTTCAGCCGGCTTGCGGTCTCGGGAGTACGCGCCTGCACACGATAGCCGCCCATGCGATGAATGCTCTGCGGAGTCAGGCCCAGGTGCCCAATCACGGGTATCTCGGCATCGGTTAGTGCGCGCACTAACTCGACGCGCGGTCCCTCGATCTTGACCGCCTCCGCGCCCGCCTCCTTGATGAATCGGACTGCGTTGGCAAGACTTTCTGCTATCGTCACGTGATAGCTGCCGAACGGCATATCTGCCACCACCAGCGCACGGCGCACGGCGCGGCGAACGGCGCGCGTGTGGTGCAGCATTTCGTCCACGGTGACGCCCATGGTGTTGTCGTGGCCCAGCACCACCATGGCCAATGAATCGCCCACCAGCAGCAAGTCGATCCCCGCTTCGTCGGCCAGCCGCGAAGACGAGTAGTCGTATGCGGTCAGGGCAGAGATAGGCTTGCCCTGCCGCTTCATCTCGGCAAGTGCTGGAACGGTGACTTTTGTGATGGGGATGCCGGTCGAAGCAGAACTCGACCCGCCCGGGAAGTTAGTAACGCTCATGGTTGTCTCCAGTGCCGCTCCGAAAAGTCAGGATGCGACCCGAACAAGCTGAGTATACGCCCAAGTGCGCCTTGAAAGGCAAGACCGCCGTCCCATTTTTTCCGGTTGCCAACTGGGCTTCTGGATGCGATAGAATCCTGGCTGCTCAACTTCCCTGGCTTGAGTAAGTTTGAAAAGCGAGGTCAAGGCAATGCCCAAGTTCGTCATTGAAAGAGAAATTCCAGAAGCCGGCAAGCTGTCGCCGGAACAACTGAAGGCCATTTCGCAGACATCGTGCGGCGTGCTGCGCGAGATGGGCCCGCAGATTCAGTGGGTCCACAGCTACGTGACCGACAACAAGATCTATTGCGTCTACATCGCACCAGATGAAGCCACAGTGCGGAAGCACGCTCAGATGGGTGGATTTCCTGCCAACAGCGTCGCGCAGGTTCGAGCTGTGATTGACCCGACAACCTCTGAGTAAGAGCAAGCGCTTTCCGATGCGGCGCCCCGTCTTGCAGTTCCAATGCCTCAAGCCGCACACTTGAAGGCGTCATGTTGGCGTCGTTGGCTAGAGAGATCTCGGCCGGGCTCGGCGCGGCTGGAGCGGTCGGCCTCGCGGCAGGCGTCTGTGCCTACGCCGCCGTGTGGCCCACATCGCAATTGTTCGGCCAGACCATGATTGCGCCTAGGAATGTACCTGGCAGCCCCGGCGAGTTGGCGCTCACCTTCGACGATGGACCAAATCCTGCCTGGACCCCTCAACTGCTTGAAGTACTGGCCGGCCACGATGTGCGTGCAACCTTCTTTCTGGTGGGCCGCTACGCCCATGCAGAGCCGGAACTCGTCCGCCGCATAGCCAATGCCGGACACCTCATCGGCAATCACTCCTGGTCGCATCCCAACCTGGCCGTTGCTACGACCCGCCGAATTCGCGAAGAGCTCACCCGCACCAGTGAGACCCTGCAGGAAATTACCGGCAAGCCGGTCCATTGGTTTCGCCCACCCTTTGGTGGCCGCCGGCCGGCAGCCCTTCGAATCGCCCGTTCACTGGGCATGACGCCCGTAACCTGGAACGCCATCACGACCGATTGGAGCGAGACCTCGCAGGACCGGATCGCCGAACGGCTGATGGACAAAATCGAGCGCAACCAACAGCGAGGATGGGCAACCAACATTGTGCTCCACGACGGCGGACACCTGGAACTGGGCGCGAATCGGGGACCGTCCGTTGCCGCTGCGGGGCAAATCCTTGCGCGATACAAGGCCACTCACGGCTTTGTGACGTTGGACGAGTGGCGTGCTCCACGCTCGATGCAGCTATAGGGGCGTGTTGAGAAAGCCTGCAGTCGAGTGCGATTGGCATGGATGACATCCCGCAGGGGCTAAAGCCCCGTTGATTTGATTGGCCTAATCGGCACGACTAAAGTCGTGCCCTGTTACAAGGCGTTTGGGTTCCGGATTTTTCAACAATCTCCTATACCGTGACTACGGCCTGAAACGCCCTTCGCGCCGCCGCAATCGTAGCCGCCACTTCTTCTTCCCCATGCGCCGTGCCCAGGAATGCAGCCTCAAACTGTGAAGGCGGCAGCCACACGCCCTGGTCGAGCATTGCCCCGTGAAATCGCCCAAACGCCGCCGTGTCGCTCTCCGCGGCCTGGGCGTAGTTAGTCACCGGGCCGGGAGTGAAGAACCAGGTCCACATGGCTCCCACGCGGTTCAGGGTTAGCGGAACACCGGCCTGAGCAGCCTCCGCACCCACGCCCTCAGCCACAGCTTTCGCCGTCGCCTCAAGCTTCGGATACACCTCACCGGCATGCTCCTGCAGATAACTCAAGGTCGCGAAGCCAGCCGCCATGGCCAGCGGATTTCCGCTCAGCGTTCCCGCCTGGTAAACCGGCCCTAGGGGCGCGAGAAGATCCATGAAGCGCTGTTTCCCGCCAAACACGCCCACTGGCAAGCCTCCGCCCACAATCTTGCCTAGCGTCACCAGGTCCGCATCCACGCCATAAAGCTCAAGCGCCCCGCCGAGCGCCACGCGAAACCCGCTCATCACCTCGTCGGCAATCAGCAGCGCCCCTTCGCGCGCCGTAATCGCCCGCAACCCGGCCAGGTAACCCTGTGTGGGCGCAATGCACCCCGCATTCCCCACCACAGGTTCCAGAATCACCGCGCCAATCTCGTCTGGGAAGGCCGCAAAAGCTGCTTCCACCGCGGCCAGATCGTTATACGGCAGCGCCAGCGTAAGCCGGGCAATCTCGTCCGGCACGCCGGCCGAACCGGGAATGCCAAACGTCGCCACACCCGAACCCGCCTTCACCAGCAGCCCGTCGGAGTGTCCGTGATAGCACCCCTCGAATTTGATAATGATCTTGCGTCCCGTCGCCGCCCGCGCCAGCCGGATCGCCGACATGGTCGCCTCCGTCCCTGAGCTGACAAAGCGCATCTTCTCAATCGCCGGATAACAGGCAACGATCCGCTCCGCCAGGTCGGCCTCGGCGGCTGTCGACGCTCCAAAGCTCGCCGAATTCCGCGCCGCCCGCTCAATTGCCTCCACCACCGGCGGAAACGCGTGCCCCAGAATCATCGGCCCCCACGAACCAACGTAGTCGATGTACCGGTTGCCGTCGGCGTCCGTAACCGATGCGCTCTGCGCACGCTCCACAAACGGCGGCGCTCCGCCAACCGCCTTGAACGCCCGCACTGGGGAATTAACTCCACCGGGAAAGAAGCGCTCCGCGCGCTGTTGCAGGGCCTGGGACCGTGTGTGTTTGATTGTTGCGATGGGCGAACTCATAGTGGCTTCAGTATAGAAGGTGGATGTTTGCACCTGGTGTTGAAACCGCCCGGCCCAATTGAATCGCAAAGCATCGGGCCTTCATCTCGATAAGTGTGGGGGCATTGAACAACCTCGGCGACCGCCTGCTGTTCATCTTCGACGGCCGCTGCGGCCTGTGCAACCGTTCCGTCCGCTGGTTCCTAATCCGCGACCGGCTGGACCGGTTGCGCTTTGTGCCTTCCGAGTCTCCAGAAGTGGCCGGGCTGTTGGCCCGGCATGGCCTGGGTGCGGCCGTAGCCATAGGCAATTCGGGCTCAATTCTCGTCGCCCAATTCCTTGACACCCCCTCGGAGCGGTTGATGAGCCGTTCCGATGCCGTGCTGGCCGCCCTTGGGCAGCTGCCATCCCCATGGCCAACCGTCGCCGGCGCGCTAAGGCTTGTTCCCCGCCCCCTGCGCGACCTTGCCTATCGCCTCGTCGCCCGCTGGCGCTACCGCGTCTGGGGACGCCTCGAAGCCTGCCCGATTCCCACAGCCGAGGAACGCAGCCGGTTCCTTTAATGCACCTCCGGACCCCCTGAATCCTGCTAGAATCGTGCTTTCCGGCCTTCCGGAACCTCGTTGATTCCATCCGCAGAAAGCTCTTACCGTGCCTGACGAACCCAAATCCAAACCCGTGACCTACGCCGACGCTGGCGTTGACATCTCCAGCGGCGACCGCGCCAAGGAGCGCATCAAGTACCTGGCGCAGAAGACCTTCAACCGCAATGTGCTGGGCAGCATTGGCGGCTTCGGCGCGCTCTTTCGCCTGGACCTTCAGCGCTGGAAGAATCCCATCCTGGTCAGTTCCGCAGACGGCGTGGGCACCAAGCTGAAGGTCGCCTTCGAGCTCGGAATGCATCACACCGTGGGCGCGGATCTGGTCAACCATTGCGTCAATGACATCGCCGTGCAGGGCGCCACTCCTTTGTTCTTCCTCGACTACCTGGCCACGGGCCGCCTTGACCCCGAGGTAACCGAATCTGTCGTCACCGGCCTGGCCGAAGCCTGCAGAGCCAACGGTTGCGCCCTCATCGGCGGCGAAACCGCGCAGATGCCCGGCTTTTATGCCGATGGCGAGTACGACTTGGCCGGGTTTATCGTGGGTGCCGTCGACCGCGAAAAGCTGGTCACCGGCGCGGCCATCAAGCCCGGCGACGTGCTGATCGGCCTGCCCTCTACCGGCCTGCATACCAACGGCTACTCCCTGGCGCGCAAGCTGCTGTTTGAAGTGGCCGGCTACAAGCCAACGCAATATGTCTCCGCCATCAAAGACAAGGCCGGCGCAGCCTTGATGAAGACCCACCGCAGCTATCTGTCTGTGATTCAAAAGCTTGTCACGGCAGGGGTCACCGACGGCCTGGCTCACATCACCGGCGGCGGCATCACTGAGAATCTGCCCCGCATTCTGCCCAAAAGCACCACGGCCCAGGTCGAAATCGGCTCCTGGCCGGTGCTGCCCATCTTTGAGCATCTGCGCACCCTCGGACAGGTCTCGCAGGAGGAGATGATGCGCACCTTCAACATGGGAATCGGACTGATCGCGGTCATTCCCGCCGCCAAATTCGCGCGCGCCAAAAATCTTCTCGACCGCGCCGAGGAGAAGTTCTTCGTAATCGGCCGCATAGCCAAAGGCGACCGCCGAGTGCAGTACACATAACGGGGGGAGCGGGAGCGTTCAGGCTCCTGAGGGACATCGTTGGAACTCGCGTCAAAAGACCAGCCAGTCCGCCTCGGAATTCTGCTCTCCGGCCGCGGCTCCAACTTCCTCGCCATCGCCCAATCCATCCGCGACGGCCGTCTCAAGGGCGTGGAAATAGCCATTGTCATCTCCAACGTCGCCGGTGCTCCCGGAATCGTCGCCGCTCAGCAATTGGGTCTGCGGCACGCAGTGCTCGTCTCCAAAGGCCGCAGCCGCGGCGAGCACGATGCCGATGTCATTGCCTCCTTGCACGCCCACCGGGTCGGTCTGGTCTGCCTGGCCGGCTACATGCGCCTGCTTTCGCCCGAATTCATTGCCGCATTTCCCAACCGGATTCTCAACATTCACCCGTCGCTTCTGCCTGCCTTCCCCGGCCTTGAAGCCCAGCATCAAGCCTTCGACTACGGAGTCAAAGTGGCTGGCTGCACCGTGCATTTTGTCGATGAACATCTGGACCACGGAGCCATTGTTCTGCAGCGCGCCATTCCGGTGCTGGGGACTGACGACGCCCACTCGCTAGCCCAGCGGATTCTGCTCGAAGAGCACCTGGCCTACCCGGAAGCCATTGCCGTGGTGACGGGCGGACAAAATGAGATTCGCGGCCGCCGATTCGTCCCACGAAACTCATAACGCGCTGCTCTGAATCCACCGCTGACGGCCAAAACCATCAGGCCCCATAGTTGAAGATCCGTCTCTGCCAGCGGTCGCTGTCAAGCCACCGATTCCCACCCATATCTATAAAGGAGACAATATACTTCCCTAACCAATCCTCACCTATAGTGCTGATTTAAATACGCTTACAACTTGACATGTTATCACGATTCGAGTAGAACTGTGATAGCGCGAGATCGTAGTAGGAGCCGTCTTCTAGCAGGACGCAGTTCCTAATATCTGGGCTCGCTTCTACTATCTGCGCACGCTTGTATCAGGAAGTGCTTGTCGCTTATTGACTACCGTGCACCAATAGTGATTAACTGCCTACATGATGTAGCGCAATGCGCTACCAAAGAAAACCGGCCCCGTTGAAGCGGAGCCGGTTGGTTGTGGTTAGGGTAGTCGTCTGAACACCGAGCCGAACCCCTGAAGCCGTCGCTGGAATAAGGGGTTTACTCTTTTTGAAGTTGTGGCCAGCCCCATTGTCAGACTCTCTATGGGGTCAAGCTATAGCTCTTAACACACGACGAGTCTACCAGAAAAGCACCACTATGGAAAACCATCCCCAGTTCGTCGCGCCAGACCCCCAAAAAGCAATGAGTACCTTCAACGTCAGTTTGCGGCGCGCGCTCAAGATTTCCCCTGCAACACTGGACGCGCGAGTCGCACAGGACAACGCCCGAAGGGAAGCTGAGAGACGAGCGACCGGCGAGAAGAAGCGCGGCCCTAAGCCTAAAGGCGAATGAGCGCCATTCTCCACTGGGCGGGAACACTTCTCTGGCTCATTATCAAAGGTTTCGTAGTCCTGTTGATGCTGGCCAACGTGGGTGCGCTCATTGTCGCGTGCTTTGTCTTTTTCATCGGCCCCATAATAGCCTCGCTCTTCAAGGACCGAAGCCCCTTCAAGAAAGTGGAGGGTGCGTCTAAGGGGCCAATTAATCCCTACGCGAATCCGCCATCCGAGCCGAAAATATGAGCCCTGATATGCTTTTAGAATGAGCAACGAAGAAATGGACGCTATCCTCGGCAAGACGTTGAGAGAGCGAAGGGTCGTTGCCGAGCGTCTCGCGTACCTAAGGGCCCAAGCAAAGCAGATAGGTGAACGACTGGAGACGCTGGCTCGACACCTCTCAAGCAACATCCAACTCATCCATTTTGCGGACGCCGACTCAAGTCACCAGTTCCGGCCGATGATCCCTACCGACGCGGGGCAAAATCCCGTCCCTCCCTTTACTTTGAAGGAACTTGACCCAAACAATATCGCCGCTCTTGTACGGGAGTTCAATGAGACCACCGAGAAACATCGCAAATTGGAAACGACCGCCAAGGAACTAGGGTTTTGACCGCTTCCCTCGTCCCTGCCGATTCATCCAAGGGGGCCAACTACTGTATTTGCGGTCTTTGCGGTACCTTCCCCGTGAGTTCCGCATAGGTCAACCGTTTCCCGGCAACCTGAGACAGAGCCAAGAGAAAGCGGTCTGAATCGTTCAGCGGATTGTCCTTTGTGGCGCGATTGTTGTAGCGGAAAATCTGCTCTGTGACGTAGCGGTCAAGGTGGAACGGCTCAACTGCCACATAGGTTCCCTTGAGGCCCCTCTTGAGCAATGACCAGAAATTCTCGATGCCCTGAGTGTGGACTTCGCCCCTCACGTACTCTTCAACGTGATTCACGGTCTCGTGAATATAGTCCTGCGCCGATAGGCGATCATAGGAACTGTAGCCATCGGTGTAGACGGTCGAACCCTTTTCGATTCCTTCGATGATCTCCGACTGAAGCACTTCACGCTTTACGTTCGGGATAACCTTTGCGCGAACCTCGCGTAGATCCCGATCCAACATTCCCATAA
>Ga0182024_10012131_pt1 | contig 17096 bp, 14 predicted proteins | sample P32metaG_FD_120480 | JGI IMG/M metagenome (GOLD analysis project Ga0182024, IMG submission 120480) | Permafrost microbial communities from Stordalen Mire, Sweden - P3-2 metaG (Illumina Assembly) | ecosystem: Environmental > Terrestrial > Soil > Wetlands > Permafrost | place: Sweden: Stordalen...
ACCACCGTACGGCTTGCAGAATTACGTCGCCGGGATACTGGCGTCCCTTGAACGGATTTGTCACTGTGATCGCCATGGACTCTTTACCCTATCAGTCCTGATCCTGAACGTCGCAATGAAACCCTTTAACGTTATTTTGGTAAAGGAATGGTCGCATTGATGCTGACACTATAGGCGAATAAATGGCGAAATAATCCACACGGTTGGATTTTCATACTGAATTCTTCTGCGAGTGCGAGGAGCGGTTCTGAATACAGGAAACGCAGGCCAGAAAAGGCCGCTCCCTTAAAACTACTTTTAGAAGTCGGTTTCGAGGATGTGCTGTTTGGCGGGCGTGCCAACGGCGGCAGGATCCATTGTTTCGTCTGTCGACAGTCGACTGTAATAGATGTTATATCTATTTATCGCAGGAAGTCTGAGTTCCTGCGAAATAGTGCCCCCTCTGCGCCATTAGCCGGCTCCGAAAGCGACAGGTCAGTACCGGATATGGGAAATCAGTTCACACCTTTAGATTGGGTGATCGTTGCCGCCTACATCCTGGCGGTGAGCACGATTGGGAGCCTGTTCTACCGCAAACGGTCTTCTGCCGCTGATTATTTCCTGGCAGGCCGGGGAATGAAAGTGATTCCTGTAGCCATCTCGCTGGTGGCTGCCGACCTGAGCGCGATCACCTATATGGGCGTGCCGGCTTGGGGATACCAACACGATCTCGAGTTGTATCTGAGTGTGATTGTCCTCTTACTGATCGTCCCGATCGTGATGTATCTATTCATGCCGTTTTACTCCAGGTTCAAGCTTTATACCGGCTACGAGTATCTGGAGCGGAGATTCGATCTTAAAACTCGCCTGGTGGCCAGCTCACTCTTCCTCTTGATCCGCGGTTCCCACGTGGCAATCGTCATCTATGCCCCTTCAACCGTTCTGTCACTGCTCACCGGAATCCCCCTCTGGGGATGCGTTTTCCTGATTGGCGCATTCACAACCTTCTATACGACTCTAGGGGGGATGAAAGCAGTGATCTGGACAGACGTAATGCAATTTACCGTATTGGTAGCGGGTATCTGCACGGTCCTCGGGCTGTCATTAACGCGCATACCAGGCGGAATCCACACCGTCTATCACGTCGCTTCCGCAGCCGGCCGGCTTCGAATGTTTAACTTCTCACTCAACCCGAGGGAGTTAACTTCAGTTGGTGCAATGGTGCTGGGCGGTGGTACGTTGGTGCTCTCGACTATGGGCACTGATCAGGCTTACCTGCAACGTTATTTCGCTACTAAATCGCTGAAGGATGGCCGAAAGTCTGTTCTATTGGACGCGCTGATCGTCATACCCGTCGACGGCCTTCTCTTTTTGCTGGGAACAGTTCTCTTCGTTTTCTACCGCTTCTATCCCTCCCATCTGGCCGGTCTGACAAACGTGGACGATATTCTTCCTTTCTTTGTGGTTCGAGAGCTGGGCGGCGTGTTTTCTGGTTTGGTCATCGCGTCCATCTTCGCGGTCTCAATGGCAGTGATGAGCGCAGGAATTAATTCGTTGACCACGGTCACGACCGTCGACTTCTATCAGCGTCTGATACGACACAACGATCCCAAGGCAAACCTCGTACTCGTGGGAAGGCTTGGCACACTGGGATGGGGAACCGTAGCCACGGTGGCGGCTCTGTTCGCCAACCGTCTCGGCTCTCTTGCGAACGCCTTCAACCTGATCAACAGTTTCCTAGGAGGCCCGATCCTCGGCATTTTCCTTTTAGGTATGCTGAGCCGTAAAGCGAGAGCGAATGGCACGGTGCTTGCTGGAGCGGCAGGCCTGATTGCAGTTTGGCTGGCCTCCTGGAAGACTCCTGTCTCCTTTTACTACCTTTCTTTTATTGGGCTCCTGGCTACGCTGACGGTTGGATATCTCGCTAGTCTTATCGGGACGCCCCCCGATCCAATCCAGCTTCGCGGGCTGGTGCACGGATTGGATTGCGTGGAACCCCCGGTCGCGTCCGTTATCGAGGCTCGACTGCCCCTTGCCGAAGAAGCCTAGACTGCAAGGACTTGAATGAAGCAACGAGAACCACGGCTACCCGTTAACCTGGCGGAATTCGAAGCGTTGGCCAGGGCAGTATTACCGACCGATGCTTTTGACCATATAGCAGGTGGGGCTGATGACGAACTTACCCTCAAGGATAACGTCGCAGCTTTCTGCCGCATTAAGTTGGTGCCTCGTGTGCTTCGAGACGTTACCCGCCGCAACCTCAGTACCACGCTCCTCGGGGAACCCATCGAATTCCCCGTCATTCTCGCTCCGGTAGCCTGCCTGCGCCGATTTCATCCAGAGGGTGAGCTCGCCGCCGCTCGAGGCGCAGGACAAGCCGGCACGATCTTTACTTTGAGTACGGGAGCCTGCCACAGCCTGGAAGAGGTCGCCCAGGCCGCTTGCGGTCCACTGTGGTTTCAGCTTTACGCATACCAGGATCGTGGCATCACGCAGGGTCTGGTCGAACGGGCAGAAGTAGCAGGATATAAGGCAATCTGTCTCACAGTGGACGTTCCAATCGGCACGCGGCGCGAACGCGATTTACGCAACGGATATATCTATCCCGCGGAGCTTCTACGTCAGAGTCTGCTAAGTACGGGATTCACCCCCCAGGACCTCGAACTTGATGAAGAGCAATTGTCTGCGTTCGCAGGGCGCGCTCTGCAAGTCGCTCTCACCTGGGACTATCTGCATTGGCTGAAATCGCTCACCAGCTTGCCCATTTTGCTCAAAGGAATTCTTTCCGAGGAAGACGCCTCGCGGGCAGTCTCCTCTGGAGTTCAGGCAATCGTGGTCTCGAATCACGGAGGACGCCAACTGGATGGCTCTCCGGCAGCCATCGACGTTCTTTCCCGCATCGTGGAGGCGGTCGATGGACGCGCCGAGATCTTGCTGGATAGTGGCGTGCGACGAGGCACCGATGTTTTGAAAGCGATTGCCCTGGGCGCTAAAGCAGTGCTTATTGGCCGACCCTTTGTTTGGGCTCTCGCCGTCGGAGGACAAAGCGGCGTGGAAAGCGCTTTGCAAATGCTGCGCAATGAGTTGGATATTGCAATGGCATTGACAGGGTGCGCCTGCATAAGCGACATCGAAAGAAAGCTCATCTGGCGCAATCAGGAAGCGGGCCCTCCCCAACAATAGCAGCGCGACCCGGGTTCAGTTGCGCGTGCCAGTTACCAGGAAAACCGCGTCCCCGGGTTCTACGCTGAGACACTGGCGTATCAACGCGACCATGCCATCGCGCGGCGCACAGAAAATCTCCAGTGTCTCACCATGAACGCTTACTGTTCGTCCGAGTTGCTCTCCGGCAACGACCTTCTGCAGCAGTTCGACACCCGGGATGAAGATCCCTCGTAAGTTGGATGCGAGTGAGTCGTCTATGTTGCCGTCGCCGTACAAATGGCATTCCACCGGGTACGTGCGTGTTTCTCCTGGCAGAATCGATAGGTAGCAGAGCAGATTTCGAATCCCTCTCGTAAAGATGTGGAGGTCATCGGGATGAATACGTCCAGCTCCGCGCGCTTCAGTATAGATCCATGGAATCCCCTGCGATTTGGCGAAAGATATCGTTCGTCCCGGAGCTACTTGGGAATGGGACCATAACACCTTGGCTCCAAACACCAGTGCTGCGGCTTGCGAACGGGCATCCCTCGCGTCGTAGCCGGCCATGGTAGGCATGAGCAATTTAACTCCCGCACTATGAAGGTCGAGATAGAAATCTGCACGGGTTAGGATGGACCTACACAAGAAATGCGCGATGGCCGCAGTAGGGCCCGTATCCAAACTACCCGGGAAAAGTCGAGCCAGGTTCTCACCATCGAGCGGGCTGGTTCGACTAGCGGCCCAAAAGGCAGGTGGATTTGCGATCGGGACAGCGAGAAAGTCCCCTGACATCTCATCCGGATTCAGGGCTGCGTGGGCATCCAAGATCGCACGCACACCCTCGTACTCGTCGCCATGAACACCAGCAGTCACAACCAACGTCTTGCCCGGAGTGCGTCCGCGAACCAGCAAGACAGGTAGACTCACTCCCGGCACAAAGGGATCAAGCTCGAGATCGACCGCGTACTTTTGGCCCCGCTCAAATAAATTTGGATCGAACTTCTCTGGTTTCACTCGTCCTCGCCAAACTGAAGGCTTTCGATTTGCGTGGTCAATAAGATAAAAATCCGCCGTCCACGATCAGCGTCGCTCCGGTTACGAAAGCCGCCCCATCGGAGACCAGGTAGGCTACGGCATGACCAATATCGCTTGGCGAACCTCGTCTTCCCAATGGCGTAACTCGCACATAGCGGTCTGACGCGCCAATCCGGCGCTTATCTTCCGTAATGCGAGTGCTGGCCTCCGTGTTGATATCACCGGGCGCCACGCAATTGACTCGGATGTTGTGGCACGCAAGTTCCAGTGCCATGGCCTGCGCCAAAGCCGCTTGCGCTGCCTTGGTTGCACAGTACAGACTCGCGAATTCCTGCGCGGCATACGCGCCCACCGACGTGATGTTAACTATGCTGCCTCCACCACCTCGTGAAACCATGTGCCGGGCTACATGCTGCGAGCAGTAGAAAGTTCCCTTCAGGTTGACGTCGACAATCTCATCAACTGTTGCAGGTTCGCACTCCAGTATCGGCGCAATCGCAGGCAGTCCGGTGATGCTGGCATTGTTCACCAGAATATCCACCTTACCGAAGCGGTGAATCGTGGCCTCGACCAGCTGCGCTGCCTGCAGCGGGTCTCGAATATCAATTTTTAAAGGCAGCACTTCGGTTTGCTTCAGACGATCCGCGGCACGTTCTGCCAGCTCCGGGTGAGGCTGGCCCAAAACCAGCCGGACGCCCTTTTCCGCCAGCACCTCAGCAATACCAAAGCCGATGCCGGTAGCACCCCCGGTGATGATTGCGACTTTTCCTGCCAGGCTCACAACGGATCCAGTGGATAAATTGGGCGTAACAACTTCTCGTACTTGAACCTGCGAACATCCGCCGCCGCAAGCCCCGGCGTATCCACTTCGATAATTCGGCTTGCAATCGGCAGGTAGGCGGCGCGATAGGCGATAGCCGCCTTGACCGCTATCATGCGCAAGCGGGTTGGTTCTATTCCCAGATGCCGCAGTTGCTGCAAATTCCACATGGGCATGCGCCGCTCCGTCACCACCACGAGGACGCCTCCTGTCTTAATTACGGCGGTGCGGCCTTGATCGTCGACAACGCCATCACGCATCGGCCCGATATTTTTGAAAACCCCGTCGCTCAGCGAGCAAACAATGCCCTGGATCTCGATAGGTTCCCCATGGTGGCGGTCTATTTTCCCGCCGACTTTCAAGCGCACGTGTCCGCGCACCCCGGCCTCAATCGCCACCGCCACGGCTCCCGGATCGCACAAAAGCACGAGCGCGTCTTCTGCCCGCTGCTTAAGCAGTTCCTGTAGTATCACCGTCCCATCGCCAGGAGTTCCTGCCCCCAGGTTGTCGCCGACATCCACCAGAATCGTCAAGCCGCCAGGTTCTCCTATTGCTTGCGACACAGCCTCTTGTGGTTGCGGCAACGATTTCTGAAATTCACTCCGTCGCCCCCAGACAAGGTCCGCAACCTGTTCGGCCGCCTGCCGGGCTACCTCGTAGTCACCGCGAACCACCGCGTAAACGCTGAAACCAGCTTCGGGGACGTCGCAATAAGGAAAGCCGGCGGCAACACTGACGCTCAGGATCTCAGGGTTCTGTTCGAGCCTGTGCGCCATCGCAACCGCATCCGACATTGGCGCCTGATCTGTTAACTGTCGAAGGATGTGCGGCAATAGAGGCCTTCGAGCCAACGCTATTTTGGGTCGCAAACCGTCGCGCAACATCTGGTCGAGAATGCTCGCGGCTTCCAGCCCACGCTCCTCCTGGTCGATATGAGGATAGGTGTCGTAGCCCAGCATCGCGTCAGGCCAGCGCACCATTTCCTGCGTCACATTCGCGTGGTAATCGAGCGTGACAACGAGCGGCTTTAAGCCAATGCCCTCTCGCACGCGTCGCAGCAACTCTCCGTCCGCATCGGGAAAGGACTCAGCAACCATCGCCCCATGGAGGCTCAGCAGTACTCCATCCAAGGGCTCTGCCTGCTTTAAACGTAGGATCAACGAATTGCAAAGAGCTTCGAATGTCTCTGCGGTGAGTGGACCCAGGGGCATGCCCCATGCTGCGATGGTGGGAATCAATTCAAATCCAAAACGCTTCGCGCCTCGGAGAAATCCCCCTATTTCCGAGCTTGTGCCGGCCCAATTCGGCAGAATGTCGGGGCCATAATGCAGAGCTTTCTCCATGAATTTCTCCATCGTCATTGGCTGGGAGAAAAACGTGTTCGACTCGTGGTAGATCATGCCGACGGCCACTCGCATCATCAGCCTACCTCCGAAAGAACTCTTTCGAGCTCCCCTGCTTCGATTACAACTGGAGAATAGTTTGCGGCCACACGGCGTATCGAATCGGGATCCTTGAACCCGTGCCCGGTCACAAGGCATACGATCGTTTCGTCCGGGCGAACGATCTCCTTCTGGACTGCGCGGCGGAGTCCGGCGAGTGCGGCAGCGCCCGCCGGCTCACAATAGATTCCTTCTGTGCTCAACATTTGGCGTTGCGCTTCAAATACTTCGTCGTCTTCTATGCCGAACCCGGTCCCGTTGCACTCCCGCAGCAAGCCCAGCGCCAGACTAGCATCGATGTCGAACGGTACGGACAGGCCGCTGATCTGTGTGCTGCCTTCGACTCGCCGGATTTCGTTATCTCCCCGCTCGAAGGCAGCAACGACGGTAGAACACTTTTCAGGTTGCACCGCATGGACTCGCGGACGGGGCGGGTCCTGCAGCTTGAATCCCTGGCAAACAGCGGAGAATAGTCCCCCTCCTCCGACCGGCACAAAGACGTGATCAATATGTGGGAGTTGACCACTGAGTTCACGAGATATCTGCTCCACGCCCAACATCCCTTCAGGGCAGTAACGGAAGGCTGAAACGACAAGGGGCACTCCACGAGCACTCGAGAGATTGGAAAGATGGCGGAAAACATCTTCGGTAATCGCCGGCGAAGTGATGAAGCCCTTCACCCGAAAGATCCGGGCATGATGTGCTTGCATCTGCTCTAGCTTTCCCGAGGGGGCGTTCTCATTGACCACGATGAAGCATTTCAATCCATAGCGGGCACAATAAGCGGCCAATGAAGAACCTGTATTCCCCGAGGAGGTAGCCACGCAGGCGCGCGCCCCGAGCTTTAGGCATCGCGCGATCTCGGCGGCAACAAAGCGGTCTTTATATGATCCGGAAGGATTGCAATTCTCCAACTTAAAAAAAAGTCGCTTCAAGCCCAGCGATCGACCGATCTGGGTACTCTCAATCAGCGGAGTGTCGCCCTCACCTAAGTTGACCCTAGCCATAGCTCAATTAACTGTCCGTATCATTGAACGCGCCATCATGTGCTTCTATGCCTTGAGAGTAACGCGAACCGAGAATGCTCAGCGAATCGTTCGCCTGCCGAAGGAGCTAACGGATTTGTAGTCCCTCTGACTTCTTAAAGGCATCTACAAAGCCATTTACCAACACGACGTGGTCGTGCACAGTGGTAATCAATCGCGCCCCACGATCAAGAGCTCGCTGCGCCACCTGGGGTGTACCGGTTGGCATTCCCCACCACTTCCCCGCTTTCTGGGTTGCATTGGCCACAAGATCGATTGCGCCCTGCACCAGGGGATGATCAAACTGCATCGGCACTCCTAAGCTGATGCTCAGATCCCCGGGCCCCACAAACAGCATGTCCACGCCCTCTGTATTAGCAATTTCGTCGACATGATCAAGGGCTTCGCGGTCTTCGATCTGTAGCACGAGAAATGTCTGCCGGTTTGCGTGAACCATGTATTGGATCGGATCAACCAGCATGTGGTCAGCATCGGCACCGGCACCGTCGAAACCCCTCTTGCCAAGCGGAGGAAAGCGCGTCCATTCGACCCACTGATGTGCCTCGGTGGCGTTGAGGCAATGGGGCACCATGATTCCGGCCGCTCCGGATTCGAGCACCCGCATCGGGCTGGTGTAACCGTTCTTAAGAATCCTCACCATCAAGTCAATTCCTGTAGATCGGCAAGCGAGCGCGAGCGGCGCCACGATGTCGTAGCCGAAGTCCCGGTGCTCCATATCCAGCCATATCAGGTCGTAGCCCAACCTGCCTACGAGTTCGCCCAGCCATGGCTCAGGAAAACGCGTGACTACAGCTGTTCGCACAAATTCTCCGGCCCGTAACTTTGATAGAGCCCTGCTGTTGATCATGATTCCATCCTCAGGTAAGCAACTTGAGATCAAAATGTGATGCGGAGCCGATGAGCCCTGATCCTACCCTGGCCGTCCTCAATGCTCCAATGCACCACGAGGAATTCGTGTTTACTCAGCTGTACCCAGGAAGGCTGGCCGAAACGCATGGAAGCGAACATCCGATCTACCGCTTGCCCTTCCCGTGTTTGCTGGCCAAGGAACGAACCCCAAATCACTTTATCTTCGATAGGCCTCCAACGATCATGCGCAAAATCCACCAGTCTGACATAGAGTCCGGGATCGGCACCGCGATGAGCGTGGCAGGAGAGAAGCATGTCGCCGCCAAGCCACAGGAGATTCGAGGATTGCCCCATGTGCCCGGTATCTATCGGCGCGGACCACGTATCCCCGTTGTCGTGGGAAACCGTGACTTGGTTAGGCATGTGTTTACGACCGGCTACATCATAGGCCCAAAGAATTACAGCCAGCCGTCCTGGCTCCATCTCGCAAATGCGGGGTTCGTAGGGGATCAGGTTTTCCCACTTATAGTATTGGGTCTGGTTCCAACTGCGTCCCTTATCGCGGCTGCGCAACAGAATGCCAAGGGGGCCGCTTGGATTCGACCCGTCCGGCAAATGGAACAATGCTCCAACCGCCAGCAAATCACCCGAAGTCGTTTCGATCGCCGGCCCGGAAATTTCGATCAGCTCCGCGTAGCGGCGCTCAATCACCGCCGGCTCCGTCCAATGCCTGCCCTCATCCCGCGAAAACGAAACCAGATTGTCTCCGGGTTGGAATCCGCCGGTCTCCTCAATAGCAATCGCCTGGTCAGGATCTTTGCGATGGAAGCGGTATCCGATCGCTAGAAGCGAGCCGTCAGAAAGCGCCGTGGGCTTTAGCTGATCGCTGGCGCTCATCCCGGCCCCGGATTCGTGGAGCATCCCTTGAAGCCGCCAGGTTTTGCCGAGATCCTGGGACCGGGTTATATAAGTCGTTCCGTTGGCGGCCTCAAAGGCTTCGGCCATCACGAAGAGCGCCAACAGCTCTCCCGATGAAAGTTTCGCTATTCCCGGAAAGTATCCATGCCGGCTTCGTACATGGGGTGCGGGATTCTCGTAAACTATGTGCCCATCAAGATATTCAATCATCCAGGCCTTTCGTGCTCGCGACCGGTCCTAAATCTGTCGACAGTCGCCAGAATAATGGATCGTTTCGGGCTTTGTCGATGCTAATATTGTGTTTGTGAATTGCTACCCTTTGGTCCGCTTTCCCTGCAACTCCATTCTCCATTACAAGCGAGCCATTTAAATGGACAATATTGGTATTGGTATCGGTATCGTTGGCTCCGGCTACATGGCACTCACCTATGCCGAAGCGCTTGCCCGTCACAATCGAGGTGCGCGGCTCGTGGCGATCTATGGGGGGCATCGTGCGCCATCGCTTGCGGCTGATTATGACGTAGCCGTTGAGGCAACGCTCGAAGGCTTACTGGGACGCGTCGACATCGATGCCATTATTTTGACCACACCCGACCAATACCATTGTGACCAGACGCTCCGCGCGGCTGCCGCCGGCAAGCATGTGTTGGTTGAAAAGCCCATGGCGCCTTCCGTCGAGCAGTGCAACCGAATGATTGAAGCGTGTGCGTCGGCCGGCACTAAGTTAGCTGTTGTCAAAACTGAACGCTATCGCACAATCACCAAGTGCGCCAAGCAATTGATCGATGAAGACGCAATCGGCGCGGTATGCATGGTTAGGACCGTCTCATGCTATCCCATCACATTTGGAGACATGATTTACGAAACTCGTCCCTGGTACGGCGATCCCACCGGTGGTGGCTTGTTCATGAGCATTGCGACGCATAACACCGACTTTCTTTCCTGGATCGTCGGAGCGCGAGCCACGCAAGTCTATGCGCAGGCCCGTACCTTCAGCCACCTGAAAGCACCCGCTCAGAGTGTGATGGCGCAGATAACTTACGCGAATGGCGCCATTGGCCACATGTGGATTTCCTCAGAGCTCCCCACACCCAGCTTGCCAAGCAGTGAGGTGCGCTTCCAGGTCGTGGGGACTCGGGGTATGCTCGATTTTGAAAACTATGAGTTTCTCGACCTTGGCCGGGGAAACAAGTGGGAACGCGTCTTCGTACCGCAGAGCTTCGACTATCTCAACGACCCGAAGTCTCCGATCCGCCTGGAACCCCACATCGGAGTAGTACAGGAATTCATCGATAGCATTCTCGAGAACAGATCCCCAAGAGTATCCGGAGCGACAGGCCGTGACGCCGTGGAGATTTGTGAAGCGTGTCTTCGGTCCTCATCGGAAGGAAGAGCGATCGATTTGCCCCTGTAGATTTCGGTAAACTCCGCCTGGATAAACACCCGCCTCCACTCGCTACGCAAGTACCTTTGCGGCTGCAGACAGGGTGGCTTCGATGTCCTCATCCGTGTGAGCCGCTGAGACGTACCAGCGCCCATCGGGAAGCAGTAGTTCTCCTTCGCCGAGCATCGCCAGAGCAAAATCGCTGTACATGGATGAATTGGCAGCGAGGGTATCCCGGTAATTCTCCGCGGGTTTGTCCATGAACGATACCTGAAATACTGGTCCGCCCCCTGAGGTCACTACCGAGTGGCCCCGCTTGCGTAGCAGGGCTTCCAATCCAAGCCGCAACCGCTCGCCTCGCGTCCACAGACTCTTGTAGATACTCTCGCGGCCCTCGCAGAGAGTGGTTAAAGTCGCCTTGGCTGCAGCCAGCACCATGGGATTGCCATTAAGCGTACCGGCATGGATAACTTTTCCAGAAGCGATCCAATTCATATAGTCACGCTTGCCGGCAAGCGCACTCAAGGGAGCGCCGCCGCCAATTGCCTTGGCGAAAGTTGCGAGATCGGGGATAACGCCGTAATGACCCTGTGCACCGGCGAGTTGCAGACGGAACCCGGTGATCACTTCGTCAAAAATCAGCAGCGCTCCATGATGAGAAGTATATCTGCGCAGAAACTCTAAAAATCCCTTCCGCGGAGGAATGCATCCACTGTTGCACAAGAGTGGCTCACAGATGACGGCCGAAATCTCATGCCCGTGCGTGGAGAATATTTCTTCGACTCTGGCTTGGTCGTTCCACCCCGCAACGTACACATCCTCATGTTGCCGTTGGCCGGCGCCCACGCTGATCGGCGAATTACCCGCGGCCCCGATCTCTGCGCGACCAGGGTGATAGCTGACAAGAACGCTGTCATCCCAACCGTGGTAATGACCCTCGAACTTCAGCACCTTTCGACGGCCGGTGACTGCGCGGGCAAGCCGCAGCGCTACCTGCACAATCTCCGTACCGCTATTTGCAAACGAAACCAGATCGGCGCAGGGAACCACAGAGGTAATCAATTCTGCGACCTCAAATTCAAGATCGTGCTGCGCTCCGAAAGTAAGTCCCTGTCGCAAATGACGGCTGACGGCATCGATCACGGGTGGGGGAGCATGCCCAAGAATCAACGGTCCCCAGGCCAATCCGTAGTCCCGGTATTTGTTGCTATCGACATCCACGACGCTGCTCCCCGCACCGTGGGTAAAGTAGAGGGGATATGGACGGGCACTTCTCCGCAACCCGCTTGAAACTCCGCCCGCAAGGGACTGTTGCGCTCGTGTGAAACGCGCGTAAGAACCAGGCGTTCTGTCTTTAATCGCCTGCTGTCTTTCCAAAGCGTTGAAAAAACATGCCTGCACCACGACCTCCTCCGCCGATGGATGTTTGGAGACAACCTGGTTAAGACAACAAGCCAGGGGGCACTGCGTCAGAAGATTGCGTCACCTTGACCGATCTGCCGTGGCATGAAACCATTCGCCATCTGCTCGATCGCTTTGTCGATATGACGCTGCCCTCCATGCAACGTGAAAATACCATGTCCTGGAAAGAATCCTTCCACGCCCAACCCGTTGAGTTTGGAAAGATCGGCGCGGTAGCCTTCCATACCGGACCCGTCGACGTTGATCACACCTAATATGCCGCCATAGAAAACAACATCACCGGCGAACATCGAGGTTCTTCCATCCACATTCGTCAGATAACAGCATGAATCCTGACTGTGGCCCCGGACGTGAAGGGCGGTAAACAATTGGCCACCCGCTTCAAAACTCGCGCCGTCGTGTACCACAGTGTCCACCGCACACGGCACCATGCGCGCCTCCGGCGGATAGGTCCCCTGGAGGCGCGCCACTCGCAAACCGCTGGCTTCCTCGTCTCCTGTTTCCAGAATCGAACAGCTCCACTCGGAAGCGATGACTCGACACCCGGTCTTCTCCTTGAGGGCGGCTGCACCCCCGCAGTGGTCGAGGTGACCATGAGTAACGATGAGTGCCGCCACCTTCGTGTCTCCAAACGCGGAATGGATGTTGGCCAAAAGAATCTCGGTATGAGTTCCCGCACCACTGTCTACCAGGACAATTCCGTCAGGACACTTGAGAGCATAGACGTGACAGTCCATTGGCCCGGAAAGGGCAAACTGCAGGCTTCCGATCATGGCCAAAGAGGGGGAGAGTTGCATAAGCTGCAATATTCGACAAATCGTTCATAGCAAAGCCTAGACAACATATCACGATTATTATAATCTGTCGACAGTGGACAGATTCACCAGACGCGCCGTACCCCGGAACGCGCTTATCCAGGGGCTGAGAACAGGGCGCTTTGAATACCCCCGACAGTTCAGATGCACGACCAGCTCGCTTTGGGCTTCTATTTGTCAACCACGCGTCAAGACCACGCCCTGGACCGGAGCACGATGATGAATGCAAGCATTCGAGTCGTGTCAACCGGACTGGTCTACAGAAATCCTTCTCCCCACCTGCGTTCCGTGGTCGCCTACCATCCGTCGCTCGTCCCCGGCAACCAGGGAGATTGGTTCGCTACTTTCGACATTGGACAAAGCGTCGAGGCGTTTGACTACCATACCGTATCGGGCCGTTCCCGTGATGGAGGTGAGTCATGGTACATAGAAGGACCCCTCCTCAAAGAAGCGCCGCAAGCGACTACACATACGATCCGAACAAGTCGACTTCGCGATCAAGCTCTTATTGGATTTGGTGGGCTATTTCATCGGAAAGATCCGGAGCAGGGACTTATTAACCGCGAGACCTTTGGCTTTACCCCGATGGATCTGTTTCTCGTTCGCTCTTTCGATGATGGCCGCTCCTGGACATCGCCCGAAAAAATCACGCCTCCCTTGGAGGGGCCTGCCTGGGAGATTTGTCACCCCATCGTTGAACTAAAAAACGGCCGTTGGCTTGCTCCCACTGCTACATGGCGCGGGTGGAAGGGTGAGAATCCATCTGGAGAACAGACCGTCGCCCTAATCAGTGATGACCGGGGATTGACCTGGCCGACCTATGGCTGCATATTTGACGGCCGTCCAGCAGCACTCCGCCATTTGGAAGTATCCGTAGTTGAGCTCGACGACGCGACTATTCTTGCAGTCGCCTGGGCTTACGATATCTCAACCGGCAAGACACTCCCCACCGTCTCCTGTTTCAGTGAAAATCACGGCGAGACCTTTGGGAAGCCTGAGCAAACGGACATTGAAGCTCAGACGTGCAAGCTGCTTCGACTAGCCGATGGGCGGATCCTCTGCGTTTACCGGCGGAATGACAAGCCAGGTTTGTGGGCGGCGTTAGTGGATCTTCGATCTCGCCGTTGGAGAACTTTGGCGGAAGAACCACTGTGGCTAGGGGCCGACTCAGGAATGAAGGGGCGGTCGAGTTCAGCCGACGAGTTAAGTACGCTGAGGTTTGGCTACCCTAGTTTACAAGGAATGCCCGGAGGAAACGTACTATGTCTCTTCTGGTGTCAAGAAGATTGCATCACCAACATCCGCTGGCTAAGGATTTCGGTAGAGTAGCCGGAACCCTCCTTGGATGCAACAGACTATCCGGATCGATTGGTCATATGCTGAAAGTAGATCGGAGAAGCAATGAAGAATTCTAAGTTGGCCGGCGTTGTACCTCCTATAGGTACGCCCATGACCGATGGCGAGCGCGTGGATGAAGCTGCCTTGCGGCGCCTTGTTCGCTATCTGCTCGATGCCGGTGTCAATGGGCTCTTAGCCAATGGAACGATGGGGGGCTTCGCGTTTCTGACCGACGAAGAGCAGCTCCGGGCGATTTCCATAGTCGTCGATGAGGTCAACGGGATTGTGCCTGTTATCGGAGGTCTGGGAGAGACGAGCACCAGTCGTGCTGTTCGCAAGGCCAAGCAGATACAGGAAGCTGGAGTCTCCTGTCTTGCAGCGCTCCCCCCCTTCTATTTCTTTGCGACCCAGAAGCACCTGGTAGCGTACTTCTCCGAGATTGCATCTGCCATCGATCTGCCGCTTTATCTTTATGACAATCCGGTAATGACAAAGAACCGGATTCTGCCTGAGACGGTGGCGGAGTTACGTCAACAAATCCCGCACATAGTCGGTATCAAGGAAAGCAATCAGGACTGCTTGAACCTGCAGTCACTGCTCGACCTGATGCGTGATGACAAAGAGTTCTCCGTTTTTACTGGAAGCGAACTTCTCATTACCGTTGCTTTGCAGATGGGTTGTACCGGATTCGTCGGAGGGCTCCACAATATTTGTCCTCACGTTGCCGTAGCACTCTACAAGAGCTTCTGTGAAGGAAATCTGGAGGCCGCCCGCGGCTTTCAACGCGATTTAGCTGACGCCTCGAAGATTTTTCAGTATGGAGATATTTGGGGGGGATTCGATGAGAGTCTACGCTACCTGGGAATTGCACAACGGGCCACAGGAGCACCTTATGTCAGCTCCGTGAAAGCGGAAGAAGCGGCGAAGATCCACCAAATCATCGATCGCTTCACCAAGCCCTACCTACGTTCCGGAACAGCTGCGGAAGCAGCTTCCACACCCTGACTCCGCGAACCGTCCTTGCCCGCCGTAGATGGCGAAAAGTATGCCGGATCGGTCCAGCGGAGCGACAAGTGCGCTGACATTACTTCCTCCGCCGAGTTCTTTGATTTCCCTTGTAAGAATTGCAGAAGAGGTCGATGCGAGTCCAGGACCATTCGCTGCTTTTCGCTGCGAAGGAGCATGAGCATCGCATGAGCGAACAGCGGAGCAGTTAAGCTAGTGAGAATCTTCTCCAGGTATTCATTCCCGGCAAGTCGCCAAATGGTTCGGTGAAATTCGATGTCGATTTGCACCGAACTGCTGGTAGGTGCCGGCTCCATATTCTCCATCTTCTTCAGTAGTCGAGCGACTTTCTCAACATCGGCGGGTTTAGCGAGGCGGCGTGCGAGACGAAGCGCTTCCGCTTCAAGAATCAGACGCAAGCCATTAATTTTTTGGATATCCTCCTGTTCCAGGCTAACCACGAACATGCCACGCCGCGTAATATTCACGACGATGCCTTGTTCCAAAAGATGCTGCAGCGCTTCTCGGATGGGAGCTCGACTAATTTGTAGCTGCCGAGACAATTCACTCTCGTTCAACCGCTCGCCTGGCCGGATCTTACCCGAAAGAATCTTCTCCGCAAGAAGTTCCGCAGCAGTATCCTTCAACGTCTTTTGTGATGGGATGGGTCCAAACGACGATCGGCGTGGCATTGACTGCTCCTATAATCGACAGTCGACAGGATAAGGCCCGGTCATCCTCGCGTCAAATCGCTCAATCGACCGTGTCGTTAGCACATGATATGTCCGGTAGTGGTAGCAACTGAAGTGTCCGCTTAGCGCGCGGCGAGGATGGTTCCATGCGATCGAGCGTGGAGAGCTATCCGAGGGCGGCGGTGGAGCGGGCGATGAAGGTTCAGGAAGTGATATTGCGGGCTATGGCGGGGAAGATTACGTGGTGGCAGGCGGCAGAGATCATCGGCATCAGCGACCGGCAGATGCGTCGTTGGCGGCAGCGTTACGAGGAGCAGGGCTACGACGGGCTGATGGATCGGCGGCGCGGTGTGCCCAGCAGTAAGCGCGTGCCGATGGCTCAGGTGGAGCAGGTTTTGGGCCTATATCGGGATAAGTATTTCGATCTGAACGTGCGTCATTTTCACGAGAAGCTGTCTGATGAGCATCAGATCGGGTTGAGCTACACGTGGGTGAAGCAGGCCTTGCAGGGGGCCGGTCTGGTGAAGCGGGAGCCGAAGCGGGGGGTGCATCGCAAGCGGCGGGAGCGGCGTCCGTTACCGGACATGCTGTTGCACATCGACGGCAGCCGCCACCAGTGGTTTCAGGATGAGCGCTGGTATGACCTGATCGTCATCCTGGATGACGCCACCAGCGAGATCTACTACGCGCAGCTGGTGGAGGAGGAATCGACCATAACGGTGATGGCCGGGTTACGTACAGTGATGGAGCGCAAGGGGGTTTTCTGCGCGCTGTGCTCAGACCGGGGCAGCCATTTCTGGCTCACGGCGAAAGCGGGGCGGCAAGGTCGATGCTCACCGCCTGACGCAGGTGGGCCGCGCTCTGCGGGAGCTGGGGGTCCATATGATTCCGGCCTACTCGCCGCAGGCGCGGGGACGCTCGGAACGCAGCTTCTCCACCTGGCAAGGGCGACTGCCTCAGGAGTTGAGACTGCATCGAATCAGCACTCTGCAGGCGGCCAACGGATTTCTCACCGAGCACTATGTGGCCGAGTTCAACCGCCGCTTTCAGGTCCCAGCGGCGCAGCGCGGAACCGCGTTCCTGCCCTGCCCGCGCAAGAGTCTGGACTTGGTCTTCTCCCTCCAGTTCGAGCGCGCAGTCAACAAGGACAACACCGTCAGCTTTCAGAACTTGGCGTTGCAGATCGAGCCTGTCGGCTGGCGCGGCA
>Ga0182024_10012132_pt1 | contig 17095 bp, 17 predicted proteins | sample P32metaG_FD_120480 | JGI IMG/M metagenome (GOLD analysis project Ga0182024, IMG submission 120480) | Permafrost microbial communities from Stordalen Mire, Sweden - P3-2 metaG (Illumina Assembly) | ecosystem: Environmental > Terrestrial > Soil > Wetlands > Permafrost | place: Sweden: Stordalen...
AGAATGAAGAGCCGACACCCTTGGCGGAGATCGCTGATTCGCTGACCCGCCTGCAAGCATCCGGTAAAGCGCTGCGAATCGGCGTGTGCAACCTTCCTGCACGCGATCTTGAGGTGCTTGCCGATCACGCCGACGTATTCTCGACGCAGAACCTGTATTCCATCCTTGACCGCGGTGCGGAGCCGGATGCGTTGCATCTGCCAGTTGAAGCAGAGATCATCCCGTGCGCGGTACAACGAGCGATCGTGTTCATCGCGTACAGCCCTCTCAGTCGCGGCCTCTTGGCGGAGGGACAGGACCCCACGCGGACGTTTGGGACCGACGATGAGCGTCACTACCTGCCTCGATACCAGCCCGGTGTCTACGAGCACTACGTTGCCCTGGCCGGCCGACTCCACGACTGGGCCCGGGCTCGGGGTCGCACCTTGACCGAGTTAGCTGTGGCCTGGACGCTCTCGCGCCCCGGCGTCGAGGCCACGCTGATCGGCGCCAAGCGCCCGGAGCAGATACGAGCCGTGGCGGACGCAGCCCGCTGGAGCCTGACGCCTGCGGAGCTCGCCGAGATTGACACGCTCACGTTAGAGCTTCCGCCCGTCGCCAAGGCAGCGAAGATGGTTGTCTGGGATCACTTTGATGAAGCGGTCACGGCCATCCAGCATCGCCGGTGGCGTGAATTCGACAAGTCAGGAGGAGGGACATGAGCGCGTCGACGAATTCGTTCGGCACGAGGCCCGTTGTACTCTGCCGAGATCACATCGCCCACGACATGATTGCGGACGTCGACGCGTGGACCCCCAAGCACTTCGATGACAGCCTGGCTCATCCCGCGGTCGTCGCGGCTGCGAGCTTTGGGATCAGCTGGAGCCTGCCGTCGGTCTTCTCCGAGCCAGGTTGCCGGCTGTTTGTATACGTGGCCTCGGACATGGACGGGTTGGTGACGTGGCTCGACAGTGACGAACTGAGAGAGGCCATCGCTGATGGCTCGGAGCGTGAGGCGCAGACAATCGGAGTCGACGGAGAGCCATTTACCGGCAACATCTACGCGGTGGCGTCGGAGCGTGGCGCTCTGGAGGCGGACTTCGCCGAGGGTGGAGGCGTGTTCGTTGAGCGCTACGAAGTGCCTGACGCGCTTAGCCCGGAGTTCGACGACTGGTTCCATGGGCCGCATCTCGAAGAGATCGCGCACTGGCCAGGTGCGATTCGAGCCCGTACGTGGGTTCAAAACCGCGACGTGCCCGCGCGCTTCCCCTACGACCGGTACACGTCGACCGGCAACAGGATGCTGACCGCCGACTTCGAACCGGAGGCAAACACCGGCCGACTCCTCGAGTACGAGTTGGTGTGGAGGTCCATAGCCGGCGCCGCAGCGTGGGACCTTCGGCTGCCCTACGCCCGGCGGGAGGCCGGCCAGATGCTGACGCAGCGGCCGGATCTTGCGGAGACCGCAGCGTGAACAGCGATGCGTCGGCCGCACACGGGGCGGGGACCGCGCCTGTGGAGCCGGACCGCGCATCGAGGCTGCGTCGGCTGCGCCTTCTCCTGTTGCATCCGGAGATAACGGTCCTGGCGGCGATCCTGCTCCTCGGTATCTACTTGGGGGCGACGAACCCGTACTTCCTCGAGAAGACCAATCTGTTCAACATCGCCGCGGCGGTGTCGGTCATTGGGACGGCAGGGGCGTTCGCCACCTATGTGGTAATCATTGGAGGACTCGATCTCACGCCGGTGACGGTTTTTGTCATGGCTGGAATCGTTGTGCTTAAGACGCTGAACGCAGGATGGCCGCTGGCCGCCGTGATCGTCACTGCCATCCTCGCGGGCGGCATGATCGGGAGCATCAACGGGATACTCATTGCCCGATTCGAACGGAACGCGGTGATCGTGACGCTCGGGGTTAACTTTTTGTTCACCGGAGTCGCCTTCGTAATCACCAACGGCAACGGCCAACTGGTAACCCGCGCTAGCTTTCTCAACCTGTGGGCAAGCAGCGTGGCTGGCTTTCCCTTGACCGCCGCCGCGATGATTGCAACGTTTGTCGTTGCGTTCGTCGTCCTGCGGTACTCCCGCCTCGGCGTTTACATATACGCCATCGGAGGAGACGCCGCGGCCGCGCGTCTTAACGGGATCAACATCGTGAGGGTGCGCTTTATTGTCTACGTGTTGGCGGGACTTGCCGCCGGACTAGCCGGCGTACTCAGCGTTGGGATCAGCGGCTCGGTGGCTCCGTTTGGGGCGCTCAGTCAGACTGACCTGCTGTACATCATCGCCGCGATCATCATCGGCGGAACAAGCTTGACGGGTGGGCGGGGGAACGTCTGGGGCACCCTCTTCGGAATCGTACTGTTCGGCGTCGTGGCCAATGGACTCGTCCTGAAGAACATCTCGAGCTACTACCAGCCAGTGATCATCGGCGCGGTCATGCTCGTCGCCGTCTTGATCGAACGCTTTCGCGAGGGTCTGGCGGTGCAGCATTGACTGACGTGGCGCCCTTCTTGGTCGCGCGGGGGTTGTCCAAGAGCTACGGATCGATCGAAGCTGTTCGCGACATCGACCTGACCATCGGGCGGGGGGAGATCGTCGCCTTGGTCGGGGACAACGGTGCCGGCAAGTCGAGCCTGATCAAGATTCTGTCCGGAGCGATCCTTCCCGACGCTGGAGTCATCGAGATCGACGGCGGTTCCGTCCGCATCGAAACTCCGGCCGAGGCGCGGCGGCTGGGCATTGAGACCGTGCATCAAGACCTCGCCCTCCTGCCAAACCTCGACGTCGCCGCGAACCTCTACCTGGGCCGCGAGATCCCGGCTGCCGGCGTGTTCGGACGTCTGGGCTTTGTGTCGAGGCGACGGATGCAGCGCGAGGTTCGGGCACACTTGGCGGACCTACGCATCTCAATCCCGCGCGTCACCATGCCCGTCGAGTCCCTTTCGGGAGGGCAGCGACAGAGCATCGCCGTAGCCCGAGCGATCGTGTGGGCGAGCAAGCTGCTGATCATGGACGAGCCGACAGCTGCGCTGGGTGTCGTGCAGTCCAAGGCCGTTCTACAACTCGTCGCGCGGGCCCGCGACCGTGGGGTCTCCGTTGTCATCATTAGCCATATCTTGCCGCACGTCCTCGATGTCGCTGACCGCGTGGTGGTTCTGCGGCATGGAGAGAAAGTCGCAGACGTGCCAGCTGCCGAGGTCGACGAGCACCGCATGATCGAGCTGATCGTCGGCGTCGAAACCAGTCGGTACAAGCGCCACGCCGATGCGGCCGCCGGTGAGGTCGCCTGAGTGTCAGGAGTTGCTCGATGCGGGTCTCCAGTGGCCAACTCCTTGTAGCCGCGACAAGGAGCGCCGATCGGCCAGCCGGTCACCTGACGCCGGCAGCTATCGAAGATCTCGCACGCGTTCGGACCGGGCTCAGGACTGCGCTGGACCACAGCTGGGCCGGGCGACGAACTCCGTTGGCAGCACGATGTCCGCCGGTTGCACGTCGGTCTCAAGCTCAGCCAGCAGCAGCTCGGCCGCGCGTTCGCCGAGGCCGCGGTTGTCGCGGCGAACGACCGCTATCGGCGGCTGATGGAGCTGGGCGATCGCGACGTCGTCGCAACCGACGAATGACACCTCGTCGCCCACGTGCATCCCCAAGTCGTGCATGGCGCGCAACGCGCCATGCATCAGCATGTTCCCAGCCGCGATGATCGCGGTTGACCGTGGGTCTGCGTGGATTATCTCGGTCGCTGCACGGCTCCCGTAGTCGATCGAGAAGTCCCCCTCGTACACGCTGCAGCTGGCGCCGTCGCCATGTTCTGCGAGCTTCTCCTCGATCGCCGCGCGGCGCTGACGAGCCGGTCGTCGCGGCCCGCCTGTAATCAGGGCAATACGACGATGGCCCAGCGTGAGGAGATGCTCAACCGCTGCACCCATCCCAGCGCGGTGATCGAAACATACTCGCGCGGCGGTCACGCCGGCTGGGAGATCTCGGTCGAGAAGCACCATCGGTACGTCGAGCTGGCGTAGTACCTCAGCGGTCTTCGCTTGATGCTCGTCGGCGAGCGAAAGCAGATAGCCGTCGACTCGCCGTTGCTCCAGCAGGACGATGGCGGATGCGTCCAACTCCGCGTTCCCCTCGGCATCGGTCAGGAGCAGCGAGTACCCAGCCACGCGCAGACGTCGCTCCGCTCCGGTCACGACCTCAGCGAGGACTGGATTCGAGATGTCTGAGAGCGTAAATCCAATCGAGTGCGTGCGCTGGCTGCGCAAGCCCTGCGCGAGGAGGTGGGGGCGGTATTCGAGCTCTCGCACCGCCGCCATGACGGCTGCCTCCATACTGGGACTCACATCAGGATGGCCCGATAGCACCCGCGAAACGGATGACATCGCTACGCCAGCGCGGTCGGCCACCTCGCGCATGCCCGGCCGTGACCGCCGCGAACGCCGATTGCTCGCCGACCTCTGACCGTTCGAAGTCGGGGTGGGTGCCGTCGGAACACTCGCTTCGCTGCTTGGGGGTAGCCCAGTGTTGGACTCGTCGGCCGTCATGCGAGGGCTTTCTCGCGACAGTTCCGACGGCCCAGACAGTCGTGGGGCCGGTCGCTCTGCGGTTCAGTGACCTCGATCATTGAGCCGCGCGATGCCTTGCGAAGCTGGCGCCCGTGCAGACCACGGCCACCCCCGGCGTTGTCGCCCACGCCATTCGTTGGTATCCGTTCCAGTGTCGTTTCCACAACGCTAGATTGTATCTTCTGGTGCCGCTGTTTCGCCCGCCGTCGGCCACGGACGCGGCAAAGAATGCAGCCGTGCCACCGCCGCTGGCTTCGTCTCCGGCGAGCAGCCTCAAGATGCAGGTCGTCCCGGTCCCGCCGTGCTCACAGAGCGCGACGCTGCTGGCGCGGTCGAGCGACCACGACGAGGGAACCCCGCACAGCCGCCGATCACGCAGTCGCCGAACTCGCACGTGCTCCTTGATGATCCGAGCCCTACGCTATCGGTCGCACATCCAGCGGATTCGGGCTTTGATCGCGTCGATTCCAGGAATGATCGCGTCCTCGAGCGTGGGGCTGTACGCGATGAGCAGGTCGTCCGGTAGGCTCAATGCGCCCGGACGAGCCATTTGTACGCCGCGCATCGTCAGCTCCGAGATGACGGTCGCGCCCCAGCCGGCAGCGTGCACTTGCTCCTCTACGACGAGTAGTCGGCCGGTCTTCGAGACGCTCTCGATGATCGTTTCGTAGTCGAGCGGGCGAAGCCAGGTCAGCTCGATCACCTCGGCGGAGATGCCTTCGTCGGCCAGCGCGCGAGCGGCGCTGAGCGATCGGTCGGCCATCAGCAGGGTCGAGACGACAGTTAGGTCGGTGCCTGGATGAAGGACCGCCGCCTTGCCGATCGGTGGGATGCCGGCCTCGCCAAGCACAACCGGTCCCTTGCGGCCGTAGAGGCCCTTGTGCTCAAAGAACAGGACTGGATCATCGGCGCGGATCGCGGCGCGCAGGGCACCATAAGCGGATGCCGGGGTACCGGCGGTGGCAACTCTGAGGCCGGGAAGGCCGATATACCAGGACTCCCCGGTTGCCGAGTGCTGCGTGCCGAAGCGACCCGTCGCACCGCCAATCGCGCGCACCGTGACGGGCACGACACACTGGCCTCCCGACATGAAGCGAAATTTCGGCAGCTCGTTGACGATTGCATCGGCCGCGGTCGGCAGGAAGTCGCTGAACATGATCTCGACAACGGGCCGCAGACCTGTCACGGCCATGCCGAGCGCGACGCCGATGAAGCCGTTCTCGCAGATCGGTGTGTTGAACACCCGATCCCCGCCGAATGCCTCGGCGAGCCCCTCGTTGGTTTTGAACACGCCGCCGGCGGTCGCTACATCCTCACCGATCAGCAGCACCGTCGGATCGTCTGAAAGCTCGTCCGCCAGCGCGGCGCGGATCGCCTCGCGGTAGCTGAGCTCGACGATGCCTGTTGCTTCCTCGGTCGGCCCCGTTTCAAGGTGCGTAGACATACGCTTTCGTCTCCTCGAGCGAAAGAGTGGAGGCTTCAGCGGCGCGTAGCGCGGCGGCGTCGACCTGCGCTTGAATCTCGTGGCGCAGGTCGGTTTGTTCCTGTTCGTTTAGCGTGCCGTCGGCCGCGAGTTGTGCGCCGAGCAGGTTGATCGGATCGCGCAGCTTCCATCGGTCCAGTTCGCCCTCCGCGCGGTACTTGGCGGGGTCTGTCCGGGAATGACCGCGATATCGATAGGTCTTCGCCTCGATCAGGGTCGGGCCGCCACCGGTCCGGGCACGCGCGACGGCCGCCGCGGCGATGTCGCGAACGGCGTCGACGTCCTGCCCGTCGACGATCTCGCCTGGCATCGCATGCGCCTTCGCCCGCTCGGCCAAGTCTTCGACGGCCGTTGTCTCGGCGAGCGGGCTGTATTCACCATACAGGTTGTTCTCGATCATGAAGACGATCGGCGCCTTCCAAACAGACGCCATGTTCAGCGCCTCGTGGAAGGTGCCAATGTTGGTCGAGCCGTCTCCACAGAACGCCATCGCGACGGAATCGGTGCCGCGCAGCTTGGCCGACATCGCGGCGCCGACGCCGACCGAGTACGCGGGTCCGATAATCGCGAACGAAGCGATCAGGTTTCGCGAGAAATCGGTCAGATGCATCGAGCCGCCCACGCCTGAGCAGCAGCCGCTGCTGAGACCCATGAGCTCACCGAAGGCGGCCTCCATGGGCATTCCGCGGGCAAGCGCGTGCCCGTGCCCGCGGTAGCTGATCGTCAGATAGTCGCGGTTCTCCAGCGCTCCGACGGCGCCCACCGAGACGGCCTCTTGCCCCTGGCACAGGTGCGTGGTGCCTTCGATCTGGCCCTGCATGAACAACTCCTGCACCTTTTCCTCAAACAGCCTGACCTCCAGCATCGTTCGAAGCCATGCGGTTCGATCGTTTTCTGCGGCCGCGCTCACGACATCGCCTCCGTGGTGTCTTCACGCTCCGCCAAGAGCATCTCGAGGTCCTCCATCGCCTTTTTGAACGTCTCAAGGAATCGCGCCGCGTCGACGCCATCAAGCGCGCGATGGTCGGCGCTTAACGTCGCTGTCATCACCCAGGATCGCGACGGACCGTCGTCGGCGAGCACCAAACGCTCGACCGGCCGAGCCGTCGCGAGGATCGCGACCTGCGGCGGCGTGACGATCGCGGTGAACGCGGTGACGTCGAACATGCCGAGGTTGCTGAGCGTGAAGGTCGCATCGCTGATCTCGGCCGGACGCAGGCGCTGGGAGCGGGCGCGCTCGGCGATGTCGCTTAGCGCGGCCGCCGTCGCCGCGAGGTCAAGCGCGTCGGCGCGGAGCAGCGCGGGCGCGACCAGGCCGTGCTCTAGGGCGATTGCGATACCCACGTTGATCTCGTCGGCCTGAAGCAGCCCGTCGTGCGTCCAGACGCTGTTCACCTGCGGGTGCTCGCGGAGCGCCACCACGCACGCCCGCACGAGCACGGCCGTCATCGTCAGTCGTGCGTCGCCGGCGCGAACAACGACCGCGGTAAGGTGGTCGCGCACTCCGTCGACGACGACCTCGGTCTGGACGTAGAAGTGCGGCGCTTGCTGTTTGCTCTCGACCATGCGGCGCGCGATTCCCGCGCGCATCCGCGTCTGCTCGATCAGCTTGCCGTCCATCTAGTAGTCGCTCTCGAGCACGGCGATCACCGCGCCAACGGGGGCCTCCACTCCGGCTTCGCAAATGATCTCGACGAGCGTCCCGGACGCCAGGGCCTCCATCTCGACCGTCGTCTTGTCGGTCTCGATCTCGGCGATCGGCTCGCCGCGCTCGACCAGGTCGCCAACGCCCTTCATCCACGATTGAACCGTGCCGGACTCCATGTCGTAGCCGAGGTTCGGCATCTTCACTTCGATCCTCATGTGGGTCCTCCTCCCACTGACCAGGGCGCCTCGGTGACCGGAAAGACCTCGCGCGCTTCCGGCGCTGCCCGCTTGAACACCAAGAAGCTACGGGTGAATTCGATGACCACCACCGCCTGCTGGTTGATGCCGCGTGTGCGAACGCCGACGACACCGCAGTTGGGTCGGGAGCGCGAGTCGCGCGCACTCAATACGCCCGACTCGGCCCACAGCGTGTCGCCCGCAAAGACCGGACGTGGGAGCTTGATCTCGTCCCATCCCAGGTTGGCAACGGCGTTCTCGCTCGTGTCAGCAACGGAGAGTCCGAGCACGATGGCGAGCGTGAGCGTCGACACGACGAGTGGTTGCCCGAACTCGGTTCGCTCGGCCAGGGGACGGTTGAAGTGCATCTGGTTTGTGTTCATCGTCAGCAGCGTGAACCAGATGTTGTCCGTTTCGGTCACGGTTCGACCGACGCGGCTGCGGTACACGTCGCCAACGCGAAAGTCCTCGAGGAAGCGGCCGCGCCACTGCTCCGTCATGGCGCGACCTCGCGTTCGAGCAAAACCTCGACGACGCCGTCCCGCACCAGTTCGTCGATGCCAGCTTCCGTGTAGCCACACAGCTCGCGTAGGACGGACGCGGTGTGTTCGCCGCGGAGCGGCCCGCGTGCGACTGGGGGTGTGAACCCATCGATGCGAAACGGTGTTGCGACCTGTTGCACGCGCCCTAGTACCGGATGGTCGATCTCCACAAGCGCATGCCGCGCAGCAACCTGAGCGTCGGTTAGGGCGGCCGCGAGATCGTTCACGGGTCCGCATGGGACGCCCGCCGCGGACAGGCGCTCGAGCCACACCGAAGTCGAGCGCGCACGGAACGCTGGTTCGAGCACGGCGAGTAGCGCCTCGCGATGCTCATCGCGCAGCGCGAACGTTTTGTAACGCTCGTCCTCAAGCAGTTCAGGTCGCGCCATAGCGCGGCAGAGTCGCTCCCACAACGCTTGTTTAGGGCACGCGACGACGACCCAGCCGTCCCTTGTCGCGAAGTTCTGGAACGGCACGATCGACTGGTGCGCAGAGTTCGCACGGCGCACCGGGCGGTAGTCGCGGGAGGCGACCCACGTTCCAAGGTAAGTGAGTTGCGCGAGCGCCGTCTCGAACAGCGAGAGGTCGACATCGGCGCCGCGGCCGTCACGGCGCGCACGCCAGACTCCGGCAAGAATCGCAATCGCCGCGACATAGCCGCCGCAGAAATCCACCAGCGACAGCCCACTCTTCGTCGGCGGGCCATCCGGCGCGCCGGTCAGGCTTTGCCAGCCCGCGAGCCCTTGAATCGTCCAGTCGTAAGCTCCTTCGCCCGCGCGCGGTCCGTCCATTCCGTAGCCCGACAGCGAGCAGCACACGATGCTCGGCTTCACATGCTCGAGATCCCGATAACACAACCCGAGCTTGGCAGGCTGGTCACCTCGAAGGTTCGAGAAGACGACGTCACACTCGCGCACCAGGTCCTCCAAAACGCAGCGTGCCCCGTGATGGCGAAGATCGATGGAGACACTGCGCTTGTTCCGGTTGAACGTCTCGAAGAAGAGCGAGCTCTCGTCCTGCTGGAACGGTGGCACGTAACGCGAGACATCGCCGCCGGAGACTGGATCCTCAATCTTGATCACCTCGGCGCCGAGATCAGCAAGCTGCAGCGTGCCCCACGGGCCCGCTCCATACTGCTCGACCGCAAGCACGCGGATGTCCGCAAGCGGCGCGAGGGTCATGCGTCAGCCCGTGTCAGACCCGCGGCACGGCCACGCTCGGCGACCGCGAGAGCCATCTTCCGCGACGCCTCGTCGATCATCTCGCCCTCGAAAACGACCGCACCTCGACGATGCTCGTTTGTCGCCGTGCGGTACGCATCCACCATCCGTTCCGCGCGGTCGAACTCCTCTTGCGTCGGCGCGTAGGTTTCGTTGCAGACACCAATCTGGTCGGGGTGGAGCGCCCACTTTCCGTCGAAGCCGAGGACCCGCGACCGGTGCGCCACCTCACGAAAGCCATCAACGTCGTGGATTGCGGCGTAGGGGCCGTCGATGGCTTGGAGCCCGAACGCGCGCGCAGTCGTCACGATCCGCGACAGCACGTAGTGCCACAGGTCGCCTTGATAGGACCCGTCAATCGCGCCGACCGTCAACTGCGGCATCCCGGCTGCCGCCGCATAGTCGCCAGGGCCAAAGATGAGCGTCTCGATCCGCGGCGACGCGCCAGCTATCCGCTCGATCTCGACGAGTCCGCGTGGCGACTCGATCTGAACCTCGATACCAATCGCGCGCCCGAAGCCGCCCTGTAACTCCAGCTGTTCAAGGACCTGCGCGACAAAATGAATTTGCGCGGCGCTCTCGACCTTCGGGACCATTATGCAATCCAGCTCGGTGCCGGCGCCGCGCACCACCTGCAGCAGGTCGTCGAGACACCACGGAGTACCGACGGCGTTCACCCTGACGACGCGGGTCGACGCGACCCAATCCTTACGAAGCGCCGAGATGACGAGCTGTCGCGTCGCGTCATTCTTCAGCTCTGGGGCGACTGCGTCCTCGAGATCGAGGAACACCTGGTCGGCGCGAAGCGTCGCTGCCTTGTCCAGCATCTTCTCGCTCGACCCAGGCACCGCAAGGCAGGACCGCCTGATGCGGGCGGTTGGTCTCATCGCACAGCTCACTCGGCGAACAATACCGGAATCGGTTCCTGTCGTCAGACGAGCAGCAGGTGGTGAGGGTCGCGGCAAGGGCGGCCGCGTCGTCGTTGCAATCTCGGCTCATGCTGCCGCCGGTGCTGCTCGTCCCGTGGATTCGACCTTGACAGGGCAGGAGACGCGACGGTAGAGTTGTAAACGCTCCCGGTTTCGTTTCCAATGGTAAGGAGGTCAGTCATGCGAGCACATGCCGCGTGGTGGCGCGGCCGCGGGCACATCGCGTTCTTGGCGATCGTTGTCTTGGCCGGCTGCGGGTCATTCGTCGTCTCGGCGTACGGAGCGGGGGGGAGTAGCGGAGCAGGCATCGGGGTCAAACTCGGAACCGCCAACCTCGGCGGTGCGGCCGTATCGAGTTCAACCGGCCCCTGGCTTGTCTGGAACAAGAAATCCTGCTCCTACCAGGTCGCCAAGTCGCATCCGGCCGCGTACAAAGCCATCACGCGACCTGTCTTGGGCAATGTCAAGATCGGATACATGGACTACGGGGACACCGATCCCTTCGGCGTTGCGAATTCCATGAACATCAAGAAGGTGGCTGCGAAGGCTGGCCTCAAGCTCGACGTCTACAACCTCATGTATCCGTCGCAAACCGAGCCGATCACTCAAGCCCACAACGCCGTGCTGAAGCAGGACGTGGGCGTTATTCAAGCCCAGCAGATCCCGGCGGAGAACCCCGCTTTCCTCAAGATCCTCCAGACGCAGGGATGCATTCCGACAGTGCAAATGTACCTACAGACTCCCAACGTGCCCTCCTTTGGCGCGGCGTGGGCTCCCGTCGGCACCTCCGAAGGCAACTACCTCGGCCAGCAGGCGAAGGCAAAGGGCTGGTCGCCGTCGACGACCGCGCTGGTGCAGTGCGGATCTAAGAGCCTCGGCGAGAGCGTGAATATCATGTTCACCACCGGTGTGGCTGCCGTGAAGGCCTCCGGCTTCGCGTTGCCCAAGGGCAATATCTATCTCCTCGACTGCGCCGAAGATTCCCCGGCCGGCGGCCTTGCGCTGATGAAAGATTGGCTCGTAGCGCATCCGACCGTGAGTCACATCATGACGATGACCATCGACGACGAGCGCAACGAGGGCATGGTCAACGCCATGAAGCAGGCCGGACGATACGCCAACGCGCTCGACGTTGCGGGAGGCTGTGATCAACTCGGACAGTCGCTGATCCGCAGCGGTGGCGAACAAGCATGCGTCGCGTTCTTTCCCGAGAAATACGGCGCGTGGCTGGTCCCGATAATGGAAGACGTACTCGCTGGAAATCCGGTGCCCAGCTTCACGGGTTCCGGTCTCGTCACAATCACGAAGCAGAATCTTGCAAAATACTACCCCGGCTAGCCGCGGTAGCGCGGATGGGGCGCCGGTCGGCGCAGGGGCGCCTACCGGCGCCCCTGCGCCGGTAACTGACGCCGTACCTTGGACCGCCGTTGGGCGTAGATGGCGGGTCCTCTTGGCGCCAGGAATTAGCCTCCCGCTTATTCTGCTCGCGTTTTGCATATATTTGAGTTTTGCGTCGCCGTATTTCCTCGAGTGGCAGAACTTTATGAACATCTTGGCGAACTCGTCGGTTGTCGGGATCGCCGCAGCTTTTGCAACACTGGTCGTCATCAGCGCTGGGGTCGACCTCACTCCGGTGGCCGTGATGACGGTCGTCGGCATCGTCGCGCTACACGCGCTGGATTCGGGCCTTTCCGTGGCCCTCACTGTGATTATTTGCTTGGGCGCTGCAGCGGCTCTGGGCGTCATAAACGGGCTGCTGATAGCGTTCGTGGACCTCAACCCCTTCATCCTTACGCTCGGCACCAATTTCGTCTTCACCGGCGCCGGGTACGTCGTCACAAGTGGTCAATCACAGTTGCTTACGGGACACGCGGCGCAAGGTTTTCTGTCGATTGGTGATTCGACCGTGGGGCCGAACGTGCCGATCAGCGCGCTGGTTATGCTGGCAATTTTTGCGATCGCGTTTGCGATTTTGAGATTCACGCGGTTTGGGACCCATGTGTTCGCTGTCGGTGGCGACGAGGCCGCGGCGCGTCTCAACGGCGTGCGTGTGCGGCGCGCAAAGATCCTCATCTATGCACTGGCCGCCGTGGCGGCGGGCGTTGCCGGAGTGGTGCTGGCCGCCCAAAGCGGTTCAGTGGCGCCCTACGCCGCGACTAGCCAGACGAATCTGCTGCTGATCATCGCTGCGGTGATTGTGGGCGGCACCGCGCTCACCGGCGGGCGCGGCAGCGTGGTCGGAACACTCGTTGGGGTCCTGCTCCTTGGAGTAATTCAGGACGGCTTGGTTCTGCTCAACATCGCATCGTTCTGGCAGCCGGTTGTCACCGGCGTCGTTCTAATTGCCGCGTTGACGCTCGACAAGCTACAGGTCGCCGTACGGGTCGAGGCGTGACCATGCGCGATCAAGAACCGGGCGTCTCGACGCCCATTTTTGAGGGCCGCGGCTTAGTAAAACACTACGGCTCGATCCACGCCGTTGACGGCATCGACATCGCCGTCGGCCACGGGGAGATTGTGGCCATCGTGGGCGACAACGGCGCCGGAAAGTCGACGTTGATCAAGATGCTCTCCGGGGCGATCCAGCCCGATCGGGGCGAGATCCGAGTCGAGGGCGTCGTCCACAAGCTCAAGGGGCCGAACGACGCACGGTCGATGGGCATCGAAGCGCTGTACCAGGATCTCGCGCTGCTACCAAATCTCGACGTCACGACCAACCTGTTTCTGGGCCGCGAGGAGGTTTGCGGCGGGGTGCTGCGTCCGTTTGGATTCATGGCGCGACGACGAATGCGACACGATGCTGTCGAGCGACTCGACGCATTGCAGATCCGCATCCCGCGCCTGTGGGGGACCCCGGTGTCATCGCTATCAGGCGGCCAACGCCAAAGCGTGGCGATCGCTCGGGCGCTGGTCTGGGCGTCGAAGGTCGTGATTCTGGACGAGCCCACAGCAGCGCTTGGCGTCGCGCAGGCTCGCGCGGTGCTCGAACTCTCGCAACGCATCAGAGACACCGGAACGTCCGTTGTGATCATCAGCCACATTTTGCCGCACGTGCTTGAACTCGCCGATCGCGTCGTAGTGGTGAGACACGGCCGCAAGGCTGCCGATCTTGCGGCCCACGAGGTAACGCAGGATCGCCTGATCGCGCTGATCGTCGGGTCCGAGGAGGGCGACGGCTATGCGGCGGCGCCGGCATTGGGTGAGCAGGGCGAAGATGAGGTCCCGGGCGTGGCGTTCGGCCGCGCCGCTGCCGCCGATCTAGGGGAGGGCTGAGGACATGTCGGAGCAATCGACGCACGCCGAGTCTTCTAGGGTCGCGGTCGTGACCGGGGCGGCAGGAGGCCTCGGTGGCGCTTGTACGCGGCTTCTGGGTCAGCGCGGTTACCGTGTGGTGGGCGTTGACGTGCGCGAGGAGGATCTCGCGCTGGTCGAGATCCCCGAGGATGAGGACGGCGCGCGGCTACTGCGCGTGGTAGCCGATCTGAGCGATCCCGAAGAGTGCGAGCGCGTAATCGCGACTGCGATCGCAGAACTCGGGCGCGTCGATGTGCTCGTCAACTCAGCGGCGATCCTCGCCCGTGTCGAGTTCGCAGACATCACACCCGAGCGGTTCGACCACGTGATGCACACCAACACACTCGCGCCGCTCGTGTTGGCGCGCGCTGCGATGCGCGACATGGCGACCCGCGGTTGGGGTCGAGTGATCAATGTCACCGCGTCGACAGCCTACGACGGCGGCGTCAAGGTTAGCTCGTTGCTGTACGACATTTCCAAGGGTGCGGTGATGCTGTTGACAAAGATGCTTGCGAAGTACGGCGCGGAACATGGGATTCTCGTTAACACCGTTAGCCCGGGGGCCATGGACACGTCGATGATGGTCGTGGAGTCTCAAGAGATCCTCGAGCGGCACGTTCGCTCGATTCCGCTGCAGCGAATCGCCGATCCGCACGAGGTCGCATACGCCATCGCGTGGCTCGTCAGCGACGAGGCGTCATATGTGACCGGGGCGGCCATCGATGTCAACGGCGGTCGCGTCATGCGATGACAACGCACGACGACGCCGCGCTCGGAGCCAATTGAGGCACTCGCCTACGAGCCGTCGCTCCTCGGCGCCCGGCGGGAGCTGTCCGAGTTCGACGCACACCGGGCCGGCGAACAGCTTGGCACTCAGAACATCCAGCACGTCGTCGAGCGGCACAACGCCCTGTCCAAACGGAACCGAGTACGGACCCGCCACCGGATCCTGGGCCAGATGCGGAGCCCCGACATCCTTCAGGTGCACCATGTCGACGCACTCTGCGACGGCCGCGGCGGCACTGACAGCGTCTTCGCCGACGCGCAGCGCGTTGGCGGTGTCGAAGCAGACTCCGAGTACGTCCGGAGCGTCGACGTCCTCGAGGACCCGCAATAACTGGGTCGTCGTGATGTCGCCATGGTTCTCCACCGCGAGCCGCACCCCGAAGCCTCGTGCCGCGCGCGCGACGACGCGCAGCGGCTCGGTGACGCCTGGGAGTCGCTCGGCAAATCCTGGACACAGGCGGAGCCGGGGTCCGCCGAGGACGATCCGCATCATCCGGCAGTCAGCCGCCGCCGCCAACTCAATCCAGCCCAAGAGGTCAGCAAGTGCGTCTGAATCCGCGCCGTAGCGGAGCCCCTCCGGGGCCCCCCAGGCCGGAATCACCTCCAGCAGCGCGGCCGCGGAGGCCAAGCGGGTCACGGGAACATCCGCGGCTCGGCCGACAAAGCATGTTTGTACCGACACGACCTCTGCGCGCTGGAGCTGCGCCTCGGCGAGGACGTCCGCGAGGCCGTCGAACCAGTATTCCGTGGGCTGCTCCTCCCCGGCACGCACGTCTCCGAGCAGGCGATGGTAGGCGTAGCTGTCGACGCCGATGCGCACAATCCGCGATACTAGTGAAATCGAAACTGGTATCGATCCCGAACCGCCCAGTCCGGAGGTGCGCTATGTCGTCCGCCGCTACCGCGTTTGATCTCGATGGCCGTCGGGCGCTCGTCACCGGCGCCGGCGGAAGCCTGGGACGTGCCATGGCTGAGGCACTCAGCGCCGCCGGCGCGGACGTCTGCCTTGTGGGACGGGCCCAGAATGTTCGTGATGCCGCGGCGGCGATCGCCGCGACGACGGACGCGACGCCCAGCGCAGTCGTCTGCGACCTGGCGGACCGGGATGAACTCCGTCGCGGTTTCGGCGAGGCGGTTGGTCTGCTTGGTGGCATCGACATCCTCGTAAATAGCCATGGCACGGCGAGCGTCGCACCGGCGCTCACACATAGCCTCGACGAGTGGGACCGCACCCTCGAGGTGAACCTCACGGCCGTCATCGAACTCTGCCAGCTAGCCGCGGCACACATGCTGGAGGCGAGAGCTGGCAAGATCGTGAACGTCGCCTCGATGCTGAGTTTCTTCGGCGGGCTCGGGGTGGCCGCATACGCGGCCAGCAAGGGCGGCGTTGCCCAGTTGACGAAGGCGCTCGCCAACGAGTGGGCGCCACTCGGAATTAACGTCAACGCGATCGCTCCCGGCTACATCAAGAGTCGTCTCAACCGTCATATCTGGAACGATCCGGCGGGACACGACGCGATCCTTCGGCGACTGCCGTCGGGACGTTGGGGGGAGCCCGAGGACCTCAAGGGGCCCGTGGTGTTCCTCGCATCGCGCGCATCGGATTACCTACACGGAGTCATCCTCCCAGTGGACGGTGGTTATCTTGCTCGCTGACGCCGAGCACGAGAGGAGGAACATGCGCGTATCACTGTACGGAAGTGGGCAGTTGAACCGGAATGTCGCAGAGATCTTGCGGCGGCGGAGTGGACTTGAGATCCTAGGCCCCTATAGTCGCGCCGAACGCGACACGGCCCTAAAGTCAGGGGCTGACGTCGTCGTCGTTGCTACGACTTCGTTTCTCGCCCAAGTCGCAGGCGATCTGCTCGACGCTGTTAGCGCCGGGTCGAACGTCATCACGACAGCTGAGGAAGCCGCGTTCCCGTGGGCGATCGATGCGAAGATCGCGGGATCGATCGACGAGACGGCACGGGCCTGTGGCGTGACGGTGCTCGGCACTGGCATCAATCCCGGTTTGGCGTTCGATGCACTGGTGCTTACCGCGACCGGGGCAGCGTGGGACGTCGATGGACTGCAGGTCGAGCGCGTCGTGGACCTCTCGCGATTCAGCGCGACGATCCTCCGTCGGCTCGGCATTGGGTACACCCAGCAGGAATTCGACGCTGGAATCGCCGGCGGGACGATCTTTGGGCACATCGGGTTTCCGCAGTCGATACGCATCGTCGCCGCGGCGCTGGGTGTTGAGCTGGAACGGCTTGATCGCCACATCGAGCCAATCCTCGCCGAGCACCCATACCGAGCGGTAAACCTCTCAATCTCGACTGGCACAACGGCGGGCTTCCGTCAGCGCTACACTGGCGTGGTAGCAGAGCGCCCGTGGTTCGAGGCGATATTCACCGGCCATGTTGACCCG
>Ga0182024_10012133_pt1 | contig 17095 bp, 14 predicted proteins | sample P32metaG_FD_120480 | JGI IMG/M metagenome (GOLD analysis project Ga0182024, IMG submission 120480) | Permafrost microbial communities from Stordalen Mire, Sweden - P3-2 metaG (Illumina Assembly) | ecosystem: Environmental > Terrestrial > Soil > Wetlands > Permafrost | place: Sweden: Stordalen...
ATGCGCTCGGCCCGCGTCGAAGAAATGCAGGCCGAACAGACTGGACGGTCCTGTGTCGGCATCACCATGGGCCGCGGCCGCCTGCAGCGACTGCCGTGCAGCGGAGAGATACGAGGTCGGGCCCGGCGTGGAAGATTCGGAATCGCTGCGCGCGAATGCAGCAATGGCTGGAGCCTGTTCCGGGGGCAGACTCGTTTGCGTGCCAAGCAACGCGGTTGCGGTGCGCATATCCGGAAACGGCGGAAGCGGAGTCGTTGTGTCGGCATGCTGCGGTTGGTGTTCGTCCTTCGACTGCGGCGCGGGTGGGAGTCCTGCCAGGTCCGGCGGTGCGCCCTGGTCTCGCAGAGGAGTCGAGCTGACCTGCATTTTTTCGCCAAGCGCGGTCAGAGCCTCTCCGAGCACTCCGCCTTTCGAACCGAAAACCGGGGTCGACTGATTCCGCGCGGCGTCGAACGCCTCGTCAGGCACCCCCGACGTCTCGCTGGACAGATTGTCGTTCGTATCTGCTTTCGATTCCGGCTGGTCGGCAGCGTTCTGCGCGTTGCCGGATGCCGCCCCCACTTGGTCGAACTGGCTCGCACTCGATTCGGCATTGATCTCTGAATGAATCGAGTCGTGCGGAATTTCGCTTGGTGGCGTGTCTGCGTGAACCTCGAAGCTTCCGCTGAGCGATTTCAGCATTCCGTCGACCGTATGAGCGGCCGGCTGCAGCGTGGAGTGGCCGTGTTCGACGATTCCGGTCCGGTTTGCGAGCTCTGAGACGCTTCGTTCGAGAGCGACAAGCCGGCTGTCCGGCGCCAGATCCGAAAGCTGCGATTTCAATTCGGCAACGCTTTCCTCGAGGGTCACGACGACCGCCAGATTGGCGGCCTCGCGGTCACGGATTTCGGATAGCGCCCGTGATCCGTCGGTCTGGCGGCGATCGAGACTGTCGAGGGATTGCTGGATTTGTGCGGCCCGCATGTCGAGTGCGGTCGATGGTCCCGAAGTCGCGCTACGGACATCGTCGAGTTTCTTTGTGAGCGTCTCGAGATTGCGCGTCAGAATCTGGACCGTATCGCTGTGTCGTGCGTCCGCGCCCGTCAAATGCTCATGCACCGATGCGACTCGCCGCTCGAGCGCCGTCACCGCTCCCGACGATTCGGCCCGAACGGCGGAGACCTGTCCCGTCAGGAATTCGAGCTTGCCCGTGAGCGATTGCGACAGTTCGTTTCCGCGTGCGTCGAGATTTTCCAATTTTTGGCGAACGGTCGCGAGACTCCCGTCGAACGCGCCGAGCTTGCCTGATGTCTGGGCGCGAATTTCGTCGAGCTTGTCCGTCAACGACCCCGACAGTTCGTTTCCGCGTGCGTCGAGATTTTCCAATTTTTGGCGAACGGTCGCGAGACTCTCGTCGAGCGCGCTGAACTTGCCTGATGTTTCTGCGCGGATCTCGTCGAACTTGCCCGTCAACGACCCCGACAGATCGCTTCCGAAACCTTCGAGACTTTGCAGCCTCTGCAGCACGGAAGCGAGACGCTGATCGAGGGCACTGCATTTGGAAGTCGATTCTGTCCGGACTTCTTCGAGCCTGCCGGTCCATGCCCTGGATTTGTCTTCCTGACGCGCATTGAGGTGTTCCAGCCCCTGGTGTACGAGTGCGAGTCGTTGATCCAGCGCGCTGCGCGTTCCTGCGCCGTCGCTGCGGACTTCGTCGACCGCTCCGCTCAGGGTTTCAACTCTGCCGGCCAGTGAACGGCAATCGTCGCCGTGACGCGCGTCCAGACCCTCCAGGCCCCGTTGAAGATGTACGATGCGGTGTTCGAGCGAAGCGGAAAGTCCGTCGGCTCGGGATTTCGCTTCCTCGAGTTTTGTTACTAGAACGGTCAGCCTTTCATCCAGAGACCGGAATGCGTCGTTTTGACGGGCATCAAGTCCTTCGAGGCCCTCTCGCACATGCGAGACGCGCTCGTCGAGCGCTCCGCTCGTTCCCGAATCGAGGGTGCGGAGCTGCGCGAGTTCCTCATTCAGGTTCTCGAGCTTCCCCGACAGGCTCGAGATCTGGATCGTCGCGTGGCCGGCCGTTTTCACAAGATCGTCGGACAGGCGCGACAGGCCTTGATGAAGCGCTTTCACGGCCTCGCGCATCGGTTCCGCGTCGGCACGGGTTTCGACCCGTTCCAACCGGCCGGAGAGCTCCATCAAACGGTCGCTGAGACGATCGAAACTTTCTTCCTGCTCATGGAAATTGAGTTCGGAAAAACTTCTCAGAATCCGCCGTGTGAGCCAATCTCCGATGGAGAGGCCTTCCCTGAGGGCGGCCGCGCGCGCGGCATCCCGCGCGTCGGTGGGAATGCCGACAAGATTCCAGGTTGCATCAAGCCCCATTTTTGCCTCGCACGAATTTGCCGAACCGCGGTGCGCGCGATACGGCATCTTTCCTGCGCAATGTTGTGCCAACAGCGTAAAAATCGCGTTAACCGCGTTTTGGGGCGTCAAGGGTTTGGCCGCGGAATGTTTCCCGCTCGCGTCTGCGCCAAACTGCGCTTCAACGGCGGAGCTGGTATCCCCGCTTTCCGATCTGCCAGTAGAAAAACGCCATCTGATCCGCCATTTCGGCGTCGCGTTGCGATTTGGTCGAGCCAAAGCCGTGACCGGCCTCGAAATCAACGCGAAGGATGACCGGGTTCCCACTCGACGAAGCCGCCTGCAAGGCCGCCGCCATCTTGCCCGGTTGCCAGGGCGCGACGCGGGGGTCGTTCATTCCTGTCGTCAGCATCACGGCCGGGTAGGCCACCCGGCCCATCACGTGAAGAACGGCGTCGACGCTCGCCAGCGCCTTGAAACCGTCTTCTGTCTTGACGCTGCCGTACTCAAGGGAATTGGCGGCGCCGTCGGTTTCGAACTCCGCGCGCAGCGCATTCGAATCGCCCACGCCCGAAAAGACGACACGGAACAGTGTCGGCGCGGCGTCGAGTGCCATTCCCACGGTGATACCGCCGGCGCTGCGGCCTTCGATCGCCATGGTGTCGGCGCTGCCATAGTGGTTTTGTTCGAGATACTCCGCGCAGTCGATCAGGTCCGTGTAACTTCTTCGCTTGGTCGCCAGATGCGCGGCCATGTGCCATTCCTCGCCATACTCGCCTCCGCCGCGCACATGGGCGATGGCGACCACTCCCCCGTCCTCGATCAGCGGAACGAAGCGCGAGACAAGTGCGGGGGTGAGCGAAAGCCCATAAGCGCCATACCCGATAAGCCAGACCGGATTCGTGCCGTCGAGTTTCAGCCCGCGTTTGTGAACGATGGAGAGGGGAATGAGCGTTCCATCATGCGCGCGCGCCTTCACCTCTTCCGCCATGAAGGCCGAGTAATCGTCTTTCCAGGATGGCGCGAGCGCCAGCGGCGCGACCTGACCGTTCGCCAAGGTGTACCAGCGCTGCGGGATCACCCAGCCTTGAAGGCCGAACAAGACGTCGGGCGAGGTGGGATCGGTCACGGGTCCCGTGAGCGTGCCGTCGGCGGCCAGGGCGATGTCAGTAATCCGGCCGCTCGCGAAATCGTAGCGCCGCAATCGACTTGGGCCGCCGTCGAGATCGCGAATGTAGAGTGCGTCCGAGGCGGCCGCGAAATCCTCGATCACGCGCGTGCCCGTCGGTATCACCGTTTTTGCCTTCGCGATATCGGGAGAAGCGGCGCTTGTCTCGAGAACCTTGAAGCGCGGTGCGTTTTTGTAGGCGATCAGAAACAGCTTGTCGCCGTGCAATGCCACGTTCGTCACCTTGTCGCCGAGCGATGCCACGCGTTTCCACGGCGCGTGCCCGTCCGTCACCTGTTCCACGGGGGCGACATAGAATTCGGATTCGGGAATCGATCCAGGACTGATCACGGCCAGCGCGTAGCGTGAGCCCGGAGTCACGACGACGAAGGGCAAACTTGCAGGGGTGAGCGAAGGTGATCCCGCGACGCCCGTGCCGATGATCGGCGCGTCCTTCTCGGGATCGGCGCCCACCACATGCAGCAGGGCGTGGATGTTCAGATATCTGTTTGTTTCGTTTGCGCCGGGTTCGAGCTTCGCCTGCCTGCGGTAGAAAAACGATTTTCCGTCCGGGCGCCACGACGGCCCCCCGTCTTCGCAACGATCGATGGTTTCGGGCGACTCGATCCCAGATTGCGTGTCGAGAATGTGAATGACGCTGTTCTCGGAGCCGCCCTCCGAAATACCGTAGACGAGCATGGCGCCGTTCTGCGAAGGCTGGAAATAATCGATGGCGAAATGCTTCCCGTTCGCGTCCCTGCGGGTCGGATCGACGAGAAGTCTTTCTGCGCCGGATATTGAAGGCCGCATGTGGAGTTTGAAGGAGTCCTCGTTGGGCTCGCGTTTCAGATAGAACACGCGGCCGCCCGCAAGCTGCACGCCCGAGATTGTCGTTCCTCCGCCCGTATGCATGGCGATTCGCTTGAGAAGCGCGTCGTGGCCCGGAATCCGCGCGAGCACCGCCCGCGCGTAGGCGTTTTCCTTCGTGATCCAGCTCACGAATTTCGGCGAAGAACGGTTTTCCATCCAGCGGTAATTGTCGGTGATCCTGTAGCCGAAATAATCGTCGATGACGGGAATCTTCGGCGCAACCGGCGGCCGCAAAGACGCGGCGCCAACAGACGTGACGGCGAGCGCAAGCACTCCAATCATTCGTGCGACTTGTTTCATGCGGAATCTCCCGAGACGGGCGCGATAAAATGAAACCGCATCGGCATGGTCAAGCCTGGAGTTCGGAGCCGGTCGAAGTGAAACGGGACAGCTCGGCCAGCGCGGCTTCGAATGCTTCCCGGCGCTTCCTGTCGAAATCGACGCCGGGTTCGGGCCAAAGGCCCTTCACCTCGATCCGGTGTTCGCCGCGATGCGCCTTGAGATCGGCGCGGCCGATGAAGCGCTCGCCCTCGAGGACGGGCAAGACGTAATAGCCGTAGCGCCGCTTCTTCTCCGGCACGTAAACCTCGATCGTATAATCGAAGCCGAAGAGCCTCCGCGCGCGCTTTCGGTCGCGGATCGCGGGATCAAAGGGCGAAAGGAAGCGCGCAGGATTGTGCGCAGGCGCAAGCGCGGCAATGTCGGCTTCGATCGAGGCAAGCGCGAAGGCTTGTCGGGCGATTCCGTCCACTCCGGTCACCAGGATTTCGACGATTTCCTTCTTCCGCAAAGCCGCCTTCACCCAGTCTCGCGCTTCGGAAAGCTCGGCCAGTTCGAAGAATCCGGCGAGTTCGCTCGGCGTCGCGAAGCCGAGATGCGCCGCAGCTTCGCGGCAGGCCCAGTCCACGCTTTGCCTGCGCGTCGGTCGTGCAGAGCGCAGCTCTGCCGGGATTACGCGGCTCGCGAGATCGTAGACTTTCTCGAATCCGTCGCGCCGCGCGATCGCCAGCTCGCCTGCGCGCCACAGAAATTCGAGCGCAGTCTTGGAAGGCCCCCAGCCCCACCAGGAGCCTTGGCCCTTGTCCGCGAAATCGCGCGCCGACACGGCGCCGTCTTTACGGATTCGGCGGCGCACACGGGCAATCGCCCTGGCCGGATCGTCTCCCAGACGCGACGCCCAGTTCGCATGCGCAAGCCGCGCCTTCGCCGCGCCGAAACGATGGTGCCAGTGCGGATAGAACTCGATGGGCACGAGCGAAGCGTCGTGCGTCCAATGCTCGAACAGCGCTCTGTGGTCATGGTGCAGCGCGGAGAGGATCTCACGCGCATAGCCCGCCGCGCGCGAGAACAGGATCATGTGGTGCGCGCGTTCGACGATGTTGATCGAATCGAGCTGGACGAACCCGAGCTTGCGGACGAGCGCAAGGACCTCGGCATGGGTAAGCTTGTGACCTTGTCGTTCGCCGAGCGCGTGGCGATCGAGAAACAGCCGCCGTGCATCGGCGTTGGAAATGACGAGTTTGCACATACCCCTCACCCGCGCTTGATCAGAATTCATCGCCCGTATTTGCATCCCTCTCCCACAAGGGGAGAGGGGAATCGGAATCTTGCATCAATATCGGAAAATCAGCGCTCGGAGTCCCCTCTCCCCTTGTGGGAGAGGGGCCAAGCGCGAAGTCTATCAACCGCTCACGCGCGGGTGAGGGGTACCGCCTAATAGAAAAACTGCTGCAGCTGGCTGACGCCGTTGGGGCCACCGAAAGCCCAGCCCATGCGCTTGGATGGATTGATCACCGGCGCCGGCTCGCCGATAGAGAATTTGAAGCCGGTGATGGTCTCGACGTAGTTTCCGCTTTCGTCATAGACCGCGATGACGCTGTCCGCTCCCCCGTTGCATGCATCGTATGTCTCGGTGACAAGAAAGAGCTTGTTCACGGGATCAGCCGCGATGCCGGAACCGCTGTAGATCTGATCCGTGTTGCCCGTGCAGGGAAGCTGCACCGCAGCAATGCCTTTCTGATTGGCCATATCGTAAAGCTCGACCTGCGCGTTCAGCTCGGTGTCGGTGGCCGTTACCCCCGTATTGATATCCGTCGCGAGACCGTTGACGCCGCCCGCGTGATAAAACCCATTGTTGTAGCCGTTGAACTGCGTCGACTTGCCAGTGGTCAGGTCGACGAGCACGTTGAGAGGCGGTTTGCCGCCGACGGCCCCTCCGTCGGGAGACAAGGCCAACACGGCTTCGTTTGCTGCCGCGTATTGCCCCAGCTGCGGACCGTTGCCCCCGCCAAAGAGATTCGGGTCGAGAGGGATGACGTTGCTGAACGTGTTCGCCCCGACATTGGAGACGATCAGATCCGGAATGTCCTGTTTCCTCAGTTCGATGACGAAGACAACGCTGGTCGATGTGGCCTGGTTTTCGGCGACCTGATTGACGTTGACGTCTTTGAGCGGCGGCGTCCATGAGCCGGTGAATTTCTCCGCCGTCACCGGATTCATCACGTCGTAGACACGGCGGGCGTAGATTTGGCCTTTCGGGATTATGAAATGGGTGACGAGCCCGACATCGCCGGCGAAGATGCCATCGACGGAGTACGAATTCTTTGGCCCATCATATTTCTTGAAGGATCTGGTGATCTCTCCCGTGTTCTGGTCGAACGTCGCCATTGAGACCAGGAATCCCTTCTGGCTGTTCTGGGCGCTGGCGAGGACGCCATCGCCGCCGTTCTGGTTGATGTCGAATCCGTAGATCTGGCCGCCGTCCTTCGTGGTCAGGACTTTGCCGAGACCCACCTGCCCGGGAACGGAGGGGCTCGCTCCAAAAGCGGGAAAGCAGGCGGACGCAAGCAGCGCCGCCGCAACCGAAACGAAAATGTCGCGAATTGGCCATGCCGGCCGATTCCCGCGCCGGAACGGAGTTCTGCTCGTCGTCATGCTCGTCCTCCGGGAATCTTCACCGCGCAACGGCGCGCGCCACCATCCTGAATTGACGGGCGGCGCGCGCCGTTTATTCCTTCACTGCCCGACGCCCGCGGTGGCAACGACGCGGCTCAATTTCCGGTTCGATTCGGCAATCCATTTGTCGAAGCGCGCTTGGCTTACGACTTCAATCTCAATGGGCTTGAACGCATGCGGCAAGCCGCACAACTCCGAGCAGTTGCCGTAGTATAGGCCTTCTTTTGCTGCTTTGAACCAGGTTTGCCCGTTCCAGCCCGGCACCGCTTCGATCCTGGCGCCGAGAGACGGAATGGCCCAACTGTAAATCACGTTCGTGGCAATGGCGACGATGCGAACCGTCTTGTCTACCGGCACGATGATATGATCGTCCGTCGCCGACGGGGTGGTGACCGGTAACTTTTCGGCCGCCGAGTTCGCAATCATGGGCCCCCTGAAGGTGAAATCGCCCGAGTCGGAATATTTGTAGGTCCAATACCACATGTGACCGGTCACAGTGATCGTCAGGGCGGCGGCCGGCGTCGTGTTCCGCAAATACAGGAGCCCCATTAGCGGGGCCGCGACGAAGGCGAACGCCAATACGGGCGCCACGGTCCAAATCAGGTCGCGCCGTGTTCGTCGTGCGGCATCGCTGGATGCCGGACGTGACGGCGCGCCGCGTGTAAGTACAGTTCGCGCCAAGAGGGCCAGAATGAAAAGACAAATCGCACCGAAGGCGCCGACTACGATCCAAAGAACGGAATTGTCCTGCCCGATCATGCCGTCACACTACATGAACTCATCCTTCGATCCGCCTTCGCCCAAGGCTTCAGCGGACATGGAGAGAAATCCAGACCCGCCGAACCCCGGATCGCAGTCCGGGGGCAGGCGGGCAGGCTCCGAATGAAGTCCTCGTGGTGAGCCTGCCCCCTGCGCGGTGCGCGCGAGCCGCGGCGAGTCGAACCATCGTTGCGACCTTACGCCGCGGTTTCAGCGGTGTCCAAAAGGCATGACCGGGCAGAATCGGGAGCCTACGCTCCTCTTCGCGGATTTTGAGCCGGGGCGGGCGCCGACATGGCAATGGCAGTTGCAGTGGCCGTTCTGATTGTTGGCTCGGTGCTGTTTCATTTGCTGAGCCCCTGGCATTCCACGCCCCTGGCATCGAACTGGTCTTCCATCGACAACGCCGTCACGGTCACGTTCTGGGTGACCGGCGCTGTTTTCGTCGCCATCAATTCGTTCATGGTCTATGCGTTGATCCGCTACGACCGCCGAAGAGGAGGCCAGGCGACCTACGAGCCCGAGAACGCCAAGCTCGAGAAACGCCTGACTCTGTGGACCACGGTGGGCATCGCGACGTTGCTGGCGCCGGGCCTCTATGCCTGGGACAAATTCGTGACCATCCCGGACAACGCGTCAATCGTCGAGGCAGTGGGGCAGCAATGGGAGTGGAGCTTCCGCTTCCCCGGCAAGGACGGCGTGCTCGGCACGGCCGATGCCCGCTTCGTCAACGAAAACAATCCGTTCGGCCTGAACCCCAACGATCCCTACGGAAAGGACGATGTGCTGATCGAGGGCAATACGGTGCACCTGCCCATCGGCAAGCCCATCAAGATGGTGCTCCGCTCGAAGGACGTGCTGCACGATTTCTTCGTTCCCCAGTTCAGGGCGAGGATGAATCTGGTGCCGGGCCTCGTCACCTATTTCTGGTTTACGCCGACCAAAACCGGCAAATACGAGATTCTGTGCGCCCAGTTGTGCGGCATCGGGCACTACACCATGCGGGGCTACGTGATTGTCGACGACCAGCGGACATTCGACGCCTGGTTGAAAAAGCAACCCACCTTCGCCCAGGCGGTGGCCTCCCGCTGAGCCGCGAATTGTCACGATCTTTGGATCGTGAGATCATTGGATTCAACCGCAGCGAGTCATGAGAGCGTGACGAAAAGAGGTTGACGATGGCCTACGCTACCCTCGCCGAAGACCTGAAAGAACTTCATCACCCCAAGAGCTGGGTGGGGAAATACATCTGGAGCCAGGACCACAAATACATCGCCGTCCAGTACATGATGACCGCGGTTGCGATCGGCGTGGTTGCGCTGGTGCTGTCGGACCTGATGCGGCTGCAGATCGGATTCCCCGGCTCGGTCGGCTTCATCACGCCGGAGGCCTACTACCAGATGATCACCATGCACGGGATGATCATGGTGATCTATCTTCTCACCGCCCTGCTGCTGGGCGGGTTTGGAAATTTTCTCATCCCCCTGATGCTCGGCGCCCGGGACATGGTTTTCCCCTTCGTCAACATGCTGAGCTACTGGGTCTATCTGCTCTCGGTGCTCATTCTGGTTGCAAGCTTTTTTGTCCCCGGCGGTCCGACGGGCGCCGGGTGGACGCTTTATCCGCCGCAGGCGATTCTTCCGGGTACCCCCGGGCGGGATTGGGGTATCATTCTGATGCTCGCCTCTCTCGCGGTTTTCATCGTCGCATTCACGATGGGAGGGCTGAACTACGTAACGACGGTTCTTCAGGCCCGCACGCGCGGCATGACGTTGATGCGCATGCCGTTGTCGGTGTGGGGCATCTTCGTGGCGACGATCCTGGCGCTGCTGGCGTTTCCTGCCCTGTTCGTCGCTTCCATAATGATGATGCTCGACAGGGTGCTCGGCACCAGCTTCTTCATGCCGGCGCTGGTCTCGCAGGGACAGCTGCTTGGCTACAATGGTGGCAGCCCGATTCTGTTTCAGCACTTGTTCTGGTTTTTCGGTCACCCGGAAGTCTACATCGTCGCCCTGCCGGCCTTCGGCATTGTGTCCGATCTGATCGCCACCCATGCCAGGAAAAATATCTTCGGCTATCGGATGATGGTCTGGGCGATCGTGATCATCGGCGGCCTCAGCTTCCTCGTCTGGGCGCACCACATGTACGTCAGCGGCATGAATCCGTATTTCGGATTCTTCTTCGCCACGTCGACGCTGATCATCGCCGTGCCCACCGCCATCAAGGTCTACAATTGGGTGCTGACGCTGTGGAAGGGCAACATCCACTTCACGGTCCCGATGCTGTTCGCCATCGCCTTCATCTTTACGTTCATCAATGGAGGGCTGACGGGGCTGTTCCTGGGGAACGTGAGCGTCGATGTCCCGCTATCGGGCACCTATTTCGTAGTCGCGCACTTTCATATGGTGATGGGCGTGTCGCCGATCCTCGTCATCTTCGGAGCCATCTATCACTGGTATCCGAAGATTACCGGGCGGATGTGGAACGAAACACTCGGCAAGATCCACTTCTGGTTCACCTTCCTGGGGACCTATTTGATCTACTTCCCGATGCATTATCTGGGTCTTCTCGGCATGCCGCGCCGCTACTATGAGTATGGCCACACCGCCTTCATTCCCGATACCGCTCACTACCTCAACGCCTTCATCACCACGACGGCGCTGATCGTGGGAGCGGCGCAACTGATCTTCTTCTACAACATGATCACGAGCTATTTTTACGGACCAAAAGCCGGTGGCAATCCGTGGCGGGCGACAACGCTCGAATGGCAGACACCCACGACGCCCGCGCCGCACGGAAACTGGGGCCCGAATCTTCCCGTGGTATATCGCTGGGCTTACGATTACAGCGTGCCGGGCGCTCCGGAGGATTTCATCCCCCAAAACGTGCCAGCCTTTGGTACAAGCCGTAATCACAAGACATGACGGTGCGGCGTTGAGGGGACAGTATTGACGTGGGCATCCTCCAAAAGCTGACGGAGAAACCCTGGCTGGTGACGGACCACGCCACGGCCGAGGATTCCGACGAAGTCAGCGTGTCCGCGGCCCCGACCGGCCTTTACTTCTATTTTGCGGTCGCAACGGTTTTGTTCCTGATTGTCGCTGTCATGTATCTCATGCGGATGGGGGTCGGTCATTTCGGGTTTGGGCTGGATTGGCGCCCGACTCCCAAGCCGTGGCTGTTATGGGTGAACACGTTCGTGCTGGTTCTGAGCAGCGTGACGTTTCAGCAGGCACGGGTTGCGGCGCGCCGGGATCAGGCGGATCGCGTCGTGACGCTTCTTCTCACGGCGGGCCTGTTCGCCTTTGCCTTCCTTGCGGGGCAGCTCATCGTGTGGCACGAGCTCGCCGCCCGCGGCTATTTTCTGGCGACCAACCCCGCCAACTCCTTCTTCTACCTGATCACCACACTTCACGGGCTGCACCTCGTTGGCGGTCTGGTCGCCTGGAGCTACACCACCATCAGAGTGTGGAACGGGGTCGAAATCGCCAAGGTCAGGCTGAGCGTCGAGCTGTGCGCCATCTATTGGCACTTCCTGCTGGTGGTATGGCTGGCGTTCTTTTGTCTTCTGCTGGCGACGTAGGCAACATCGAAGGATCCGAATCGTTCGGACGGGGATCGCGTGAAACATGACTGACCATGCGGCGACAGATCCGGGAACACAGAGCCAGGGATTGAAGAGTCTGGTCGCGGACTGGTCGACGGATCAGGAGGCGTTCAAAAGAGTCCACTGGGGGAAGGCCATGATGTGGATCTTCCTCTTGAGCGATACCTTTATCTTCAGCTGCTTTCTGACTTCGTACATGACGGTGCGGTCGTCCACGACGCTGCCCTGGCCGGACACCAGCGAAGTGTTCGCGCTGACGATTGCCGGGCACAAGATTCCGATGATCCTGATCGCGATCATGACGTTCGTCCTGATCAGCAGCAGCGGCACGATGGCCCTCGCCGTCAACTACGGCTATCGCCGCGACCGGCGCACAACCGCCCTGCTGATGGGGGCGACCGCCCTGTTCGGCGTCACGTTCGTCAGCATGCAGGCCTTCGAGTGGACGAAACTGATCCTCGAAGGCGTCCGCCCGTGGGGCAATCCGTGGGGTGCGCCGCAGTTCGGCTCATGTTTCTTCATGATCACCGGCTTCCACGGCATGCACGTTTCGATCGGCGTGATCTATCTGACCACGATCGCGATCAAAGTTTTTCGGGGAGATTTCGAGCGCAAAGGCAACTATGAGGTCGTCGAAATCGCTGGTCTCTACTGGCACTTCGTCGATCTGGTGTGGGTCTTCATCTTCGCGTTTTTCTATCTCTGGTGAGAAGCGACATGGAACACGAAGCAGTGCATCCCGGCGTCCAACCGGTCTTGGCGCCCCCCTCTCCCGATACCAAGCACGGCCAGCAGCATCCGCTCGGGATTTATTTTGTGATCTGGGCATTGCTGTTCGTCCTGAGCACATTCTCCTTTCTGGTCGACTATTTTCACTTTGAGGGTTTTCAAAGGTGGGCCCTGATCGTCATATTCATGTGGCTCAAGGCGGGACTGATCGTCGCCATCTTCATGCATATGCGATGGGAACGTCTGGCCCTCAAATACGCCATTCTGATTCCACCGCTCTTGCTCGCGGTGCTGGTGGCGCTGATGTCGATCGAATCCAACTACACCTACTGGACGCGGGTCATATTCTTCGGCGTGCTCGGCGGCCCGCCGGGCTAGCGGATCCGACAAGCACGAGGAGAAAGGAAAATTTAACGCAGAGGACGCGGAGGATGCGCAGGGGACGCTGAAAAAATCGCGCGCGAAGCGCGAGAAGACTTTCCTCTGCGTCCCCTGCGCGTCCTCTGCGTTGAGTCTTTCTTTCCTCTTTGTGTTTTTGCGGGTGGAATCTCGTCCAAGGCCGTTCGAGACCGGCCGTTCACGGCTTGGCTTTGGCGGGCGCGGGCTTGGTTGCTTTTGCGCCGGTGTCCACATCTGCCTTCTGAGCCTTGTGCGGCGGCAGCGGGGGCGGCGTGTCGGCCCACGAGCGCATGAACGCGATCAGGTTCAGACGGTCCTGGGCGCGAGGCAATCCGACGAACGTCATCTTGGTGCCCGGAATGTAGCGCCCGGGCGACCGCAGAAAGCGGAAGATTTCATCATAGGTCCACGTGCCGCCTTTAGCAGTCATCGCCGATGAGTAGTCGAAGCCCGGGTGGGAGGCGCGGGGACGGCCAATGATGCCGTAGAGATCGGGGCCGATCTTGTTGGGTCCGCCCTTGTCCCAGACATGGCATTGCAGGCAACGCTGGGCAGTCTCCTGGCCGGCGGCCACATTGGCCGCAGGAATGGCCGCGGCGAAATCGGGCAATTGCTCGACCGCCGGTTCGGCCGTAGCCGCGCTTTCCTGAGCCGGATTGATCGAGGCGACCTTGCGCATGTCGCGCATGTAGCCGAGCAGCCTGGCCCGATCGGCAGGCGATGCCAGCGCCTGCGGCCACTGCCGGCGCAGTTCCGCCAGATCGACAGTCGGTTCGGCGACGCCGGGAACGATGTAGGCTGGCCGTACGAGATAGGTGACCGGATACATGGCGCCGCCGAGCCAGTCGCAAATCGCCGCCAGCAGCAGCGCCCCCAGAATCGCGGCGCCGTACTTACTCCCTTCCCACAGATCCATCAAAAGCTCCCTTTGCCCTGACGCCAACCGTCAGTGCCCCATTGCCGCCGGCAATTCGAGTGGTTTCCTTCGAAGTGCCGGTGTCAGTACCTTGGATGTCAGTACGCCAGATGCGGGTCTCCGCGATTTTCGTTTCCCATTTTTTTGCCCCGCCACCGGCGCTGTCAAGCAGCGCGACGACGATGACGTCCGGTACACCGCAAGATCGTGGGGCAAATCAGGAGTCTGGATTTTGCTGCACTGCAATCAATTCGGGACCGCGGGCCAAGCTCGGGCGCGCGTCTCCCACACTGGAATTGAGACGACAAGACGACTTATCATGGCGCCCCAAAAAGGGGGAACGCGATGATGGCAAACGATCAGATGATCGCCGATTCGGATTCCGCTTCGCTGACGATCGGCAAGATCGGCGTTTCCGATCTGAAGGACGCTTTGATCAAAGGCTATGCCGACTTCACGGTCATGCCGAGCCACGCGGTGTTCCTCTGCGTGATCTATCCGATCATCGGTCTCATTGCGCTCCGAATGGTGTCCGGGGATTCGTTGTTGCCGCTGCTGTTTCCTCTGACGGCCGGATACGCGCTCATGGGTCCGTTCGCCGCAGTAGGTCTGTACGAACTGAGCCGGCGGCGCGAATTGGGCCTCGATCCATCGCCGTCGCATATCTTCGAAGTGCTCCGATCTCCAGGAATTGGTTCCATCGCTGCGCTCGGCGTGCTGCTGACGCTCATCTTCATTTTCTGGCTGGTGGCGGCCCAGGAGATCTATCGCGCGACATTCGGCGGCGAAATCCCCGCTTCGGCCGTGGAATTTCTCCGCCAGATCTTCATGACGCGCGCCGGATGGACTATTATCGTCGTCGGGTACGGTGTCGGCTTTGTTTTCGCTGTGACGGCGTTCAGTATCGGCGTGGTGTCCTTTCCGCTAGTCCTCGACCGCCATGTCGGCGCGGCGACGGCGATCGTCACCTCTCTGCGCGCGGTTGCCGCCAACCCGGTGACCATGGCTTTGTGGGGCCTCTTCATCGCGGTCGCGCTGGCGGCTGCCTCGCTTCCTCTGTTCATCGGCCTCATCGTAGTCATGCCCGTTCTCGGACACGCGAGCTGGCATCTCTATCGCAAAGTCGTCGCGCACTGACGCGCCCGCGCCTCGAAGTTCCAAAGACGGGTCACGCAGAGGACGCGGAGAAGAAAGTATTCACAGGGAGCCAATGAGGCGGTGACAGGGCAATCGCGCGCCTTTGGCGCGCAATAGTTCTCACGGTCTCACTGCCTCCCTGTGATCCGTCCCTTTCCGCGTCCTCCGCGGCTCCGCGTAAACCTTTTTGTATCAATGGCGCGGCGTGGATGGCGACGCCGGCGGGCGAATGAAACACGAAACGCGTCCAACCGGGCCCGTTTGCACCTTTCCTGATTGGGTGGCCCAGAAGGCGAGCGGATGTTCGTCTGACTTTGCCAGATTGCACGGGGGTCCCTTTTGCCAACGGAGTTCGAGCACCGGCGCCGGACCAACGCCTTCGAGAGGCACTGAATATGTCGGGGGAGAAGCATTGTCCCCGATCAGTGACTGAAGCGTCGAACAAACCCCCATGGCGCAGCGGTAGTCGATTGTTGCGGTATAGTTGAACGGCGGTCCGACAATATGGATGCGTTCAATCACGCTGTTCGCGTTGCCGGAGACCCACACGCCCGCGGGACTACTCAACGCTGCAACGGGCTCGAAGATCACGATGAGAAAAAAAATCGAAGCAATGAGCGAGCCAGGTCGCATGGAAACTCCCGGGACGGATCACCGGACCGTCGGTGTCGCCAGATTAGTGTGAGGCGCGGTTTTCGCAAAGTTCGCGATCGGAATTATACGTTCTTGCCGCCACCGTTCGCGAAGTAGCTTTCGAGAATTTCCCTCACCTTGGAGGCGATCCACGGTTCCATATCGGCGGCGTCGATCTTGCGGCTGCCGGAACAATCTGTCTCATAGTCGCGATGCGCGAAGTAGCTCTTTCCAATCTTGGCCTCGACCCGGTCTTCTTCGACCGTGAAGAACAGGATTTTGGACCGGGGCTCGATTGCCCTGCCGTCGGCCGACGCTAGCTTCGGCCCGACGAAGCGCAGGGAGACCGCCGCCTGAACGCCGGTCGCGGGATCGAAAATCTCCTTCAATTCGGACGGGATTCCCTCTTCGCCGATCTCCGTCTTTGCGCGGGCGAGGATCGGCAAAACAGTCGCGCGCAAAATCTGTGCTTGCCGTGTCACCTCCTTGTGGCGCTCGTCGCGCCCTTGCGCTTCGTTGGCCCTGCGCGCGGCCACGTCGGCTTCGTGCTGCGCCCTGAGGCCTGCCGCCATCGCGCGAAAATCGTCGGACATGATTGGTTTTCCTGCCGTTTGGTCACCCGACAAATCGAATCGTATCGCAAAACCGAGCGGAGTGCGCTCCAGTGCGGAACCTCACAGAGCCCTCACCGGTTTAACAATAGAGAGACGACTGAAGAACCATGCAAGGAGCGGGGCCGCATGCGCCAAGACAGCGACAAAGGACTCATGGTGAACGCGGCGACCGCTTCGCCAACCGCGGAGCACCGCAAGGCTGGTCGCGCCGGCCAGATCGTGCTGGGCGTGGCTCTGGTGCTGCTGGTGATCAGCGGCATTGCGGTGGTGGCGGGATCCGGCGCCGTCGCAGCGACATCGGCGGGCATATGCGTGGCCCTGGGTGTGGTCGGCCTCCTGCTGCACTACGAAGGCGAACGTCAGCGGCAACGTCCGGATCCCTCCCGGCCCCGCCAGGGCAGATAGCTGATACGAAATCCGCGCCGGCCGATCGGGCATCGATCAAAAAAATTCCAATGCCCCCGGCGTTGCTGGACGCGAAACGGAATTCGATCGCGACCCCGACTCCTTGGGAAGCACCGACGCGAACGGCCTGATCCGGACGAAGTGAGTTCACGCCGTTTGTTTGCGTAGCGCAACCTGTGTGGGGGCACCTTCCGCTCGCGCAGCCTCAGAAGAAATTCGATCCGCACTGTCGTTCGCCCGCCGACCTCGGCCTTGAGCCGTGGGCGGCGGAGGGGGACGTCGTGGGGCGCCACATCCCCCTCCGGCCCGGTGTTTGTCCTCCGGCCGCGCTTCGCGCGGACCGGTGAGGGCCGCCTCCCCCACGTTGGGGAAGGAAATTGATATGGCGAGCTAGTGACGTACTTGACTATATCACTATGCAATGCCACATAGGGTCCTGACGATCGAGGCGAGATGGGTTTGCCGGACGCGATGGACGCAGATTGGAATGACAGCCAGCCGATCTACCGCCAGCTGCGCGACCGCGTGGTGGCGATGATCCTCGACGGTGTCCTGAA
>Ga0182024_10012134_pt1 | contig 17094 bp, 12 predicted proteins | sample P32metaG_FD_120480 | JGI IMG/M metagenome (GOLD analysis project Ga0182024, IMG submission 120480) | Permafrost microbial communities from Stordalen Mire, Sweden - P3-2 metaG (Illumina Assembly) | ecosystem: Environmental > Terrestrial > Soil > Wetlands > Permafrost | place: Sweden: Stordalen...
ACGAAGCTCGCGACGATCACGGCGATCTGCTTCAGGTCATCCGGCTGCAGCCGATCGTACACGTCCATGTTGGAGTGGTGCGTGCGGGTTTCGTACTCGATGGGATCCTGGATGAATTGAAATCCCGGAATACCGACCGCGTCGAACGATAGATGGTCGGTGCCTCTGGTGTTTCGCATGGTGAGCGTATTCATGCCGAGGTCTTTGAACGGAGCCATCCACGCCTCGAAGATGGGCGCAACCGCTTCGTTTTCCTGTAAGTAAATGCCCCGAACCTTGCCCGTGCCGTTGTCGATGTTGAAGTAGGCGGAGACTTTAGCCTGTTCGGGTTTTACCGTGACGTCGCCGGCCTCGCGTCGCAGCAACGTGGGCATATCTTTCATGCCGGGCTCGTCCATGTGAGGACGCGAACCGAAATGATGCTCGACATAGCCCTGCGAGCCCAGCAGTCCTTCTTCTTCACCGCTCCACAATCCGATGCGGATGGTACGGCGCGGTTTCACATCGATTGCTTTCAGAATGCGCATCGCTTCCATCATCACGATGGTTCCCGCGCCGTTGTCGGTGGCCCCGGTGCCGGCGTGCCAGGAATCGAGATGCGCGCCCAGCATGACGACTTCGTCTTTCTTGTCTTTGTCGGTGCCGGGAATTTCGGCGATGGTGTCGTACTGCATGGGATCGTCGTCGTAATAGGTGTTGTTGACGTTGAGTTCGAGCGAGACGTCTTTTTTCTGCTGCAGCAGGCGGGCGATGCGCGTCCAGTGCTCAGAGGCCATGGTGAGCTGAGGGACGGTGGTGGTCTCGCCAGGCTTGTACGATCCGCCGGACTGCACGAAGACTGTGCCTCCGCCTGAAGTGCCGCGGCTGTGGTCGATGATGGCCAGTACCTTTTCGTCGGCAAAGAACTGGTTTAGGTCTTTCACAAACTGCTGGCGCTTGATGAAATCGGCGAAGCGAAAGGCCGGACGGTCGGCGGGAATCTGGTAGTCGTTGAGTTTGGCGAGATCGTCGTCGCCATAGCGCTTGTACGGAGCCTCGGTTATCGGTTTCACTTCCGCGTCGGTGCCGAGGATGACGATCATGCCGGCGAGCTTGCCTTTGTATTTGTCGAAGTCCTCTTTCTTGTCGATAGTGGCGCGAATGCACTTGCCCTGGACCACGCCGCTGGTGCCGGGTGTCCACGCCTTCGGGTAGGCGAGCAGCGTGACCACATCGGGCGAGGTCATGCGGACATTGACGTATTGGTTGGCCCAGCCGCGGCCAAAAGGTCCCCAGGGTTCGAGGTGCGCGTTCGAAAGGCCCATGGCGGCGAGTTGATCGCGCGTCCACTCATTGGCGCGCTTCATGTTCGGAGAGGCGGTGAGCCGTTCGCCGATGGAATCCATCAGGCCGGAGGCGAGGTCCATCACTTTGGAGTCGTGGAAGCCTTCGTAGCGGATGCGTGTGATGGTTTCAAGATCAACTTTTTCCTGCGACCACAACGGCGTGAAAGACGACATGACGAGAAAGAAGCCAGCCAGCCGGACGAACGTTTTCATTCAAGCATCTCCTGGGATAAGAATCCGAGCGAGATTATACAATGTGGAGCGGCCACAAAAATTCTTTACCACAGAGGACACAGAGCACGCAGAGGCGGGCGGTCATTGTTTTTTGGCGGGAACTTCGGCGGGCGCGGGCTTTTCGGCGGGCTCCTTTTCTGGGGATTGTTTCTCTTCAGATTTATTTTCTGCGGGCTTGTTCGCTTCGGTTCCAGCGGCGGGCTTGCCCTCTTGGCCGCTCTTCTCTTCCTTGTCGTCTTTATCGTCCTTGAAAATGTATTGCACGATGATGGAGATGCGGCGGTTGGAAGGGTCGAGAGGGCTTTCGGTTTTGCGCAGACGCTGGTCGGCGAAGCCGCGGACCTGGGTGATTTGGTCGGGACCGATTCCGTCGGATTGCATGAGGCGGCGAGCGGCGTTGGCGCGATCGGTGGAAAGCTCCCAGTTGGTGTAGTTGCCGGAAGTCGCGTAGGGCTTGGAGTCGGTGTGGCCTTCGATGGAAAGTTTGTTGGGGAGTTTGCCGAGTTCCTGGGCCAGAGTCACTAAGAGATCGCGTCCGTCGCTGTTGAGTTTGGAGCTGCCGCTGCTGAAGAAAGTTCCGGCGGCGGATTCGGTGAGTTCGATGCGCAGGCCCTCGGAAGTCACGGTCATTTCGACGTGGCTCTTGAGTTTTTCGAAGTCCTGCATCTGGCGGATTTTTTCCTCGAGCGTCTGTTTCAGCTTGGGCATGTCGTCTTTGGTGAGGACAAAATTTTCGCCCGCGCCCGTATTGAGGGTGCCTTTCTTGTCGGCTGTGCCACTGGGATCGCGGAAGTATCCGCCGACGGCCTCCTGAATCGGCTTGCTGGCGCTCATCAGCCACAAGACGATAAATAGCGACATCATGGCGGTGACGAAATCGGCATAGGCGACCTTCCATGCGCCGCCATGATGGCCGGCGTGGCCGCCTTTTTTCTTGAGGATGATGATAGGGCGAGTTTTGTCCATGCGGATGCGATGTCTGAATTTCTACTGGCCTGCCGCTGCCGCGGCCGCCTCGGGTGCGGCCGCCGCCTCATCGGGCGCTCCTTTGTTGCGGCAGGCGGTTTCCACTTCCTTGAAGGATGGCCGAACATGGCCCGGAACCGCGCGACGCGCCACTTCCACCGCCATGATGGGAGCCGTGCCTTTTAGAAAAGACACAATCAGCGCGCGCAACACGTAAAGATAGGCGTGCTCGTCATCGGCGAGCTTGGTCATGTTGGCAGCGATGGGGCCGACCAGGCCGTAGCACAGCAGGATGCCCAGGAACGTGCCTACCAGCGCGGCGGCCACCTTCTTGCCAATTTCTTCCGGAGGCCCGCCCATGGCGCTCATGGTAATCACGATGCCCAGCACCGCAGCGACGATGCCCAGTCCCGGTAACGAGTCGGCCACGCTGCTGAGGGCGGCGGTAGGCTGCGCGGCGCCGTGGTGGTGAACCTCCAAGTCGAGGTCGAGCATTTGATCCAGATCGAAGGCGTCCACGCCGGTGATGGCCATGCGCAGCGAGTCGCAGACAAAGTCGCGCACGTGATGATTTTTGAAAACCGCGGGGCCCTTGGCAAAAGCGGGGCTTTTGTCGGGCTCTTCGACGTCATTCTCCAGGGCCATGAGTCCATCCTTCCGGGCTTTGTTGAGAAGGTCGTACATCATCTTGAGAGAATCGATGTAGGCTTGTTTGGTGTACTTGGAGCCGCCAAAAACGCCGCCAATGCCGCCCACGATTCCCTTGAGAATATAGAGGGGATTGGCAATCAGGACGGTGCCGATGGCGGCACCGCCAATGGTTACCAATTCGGCGGGCTGGATGAGCACCTTCAAATTCCCGTGCTCCATCAGATAGCCGGCGATCACGCAGCCGAAGACGACGACGATTCCGATAATGGCGAACATGAATTAGCTCGTTGGGCTCAAGTCTTTGACCGTGGGGCGGCTGCGGCCAAAGCGGATTCCGCCTGACCTCCGCCGACCTGTTGTTGCGCCCGCTGCATCAGCGAGTCGACGCTGTCGCCCGAGACGGCGCTGGCGCAGCCGATCGAAACCTTTGCGCTCAATTCCTCTCCCCACCAAATAATGCTGGCGCTCGACATCATGCGGCGCATGCGCCCGGTGACGGCCTGCAGAGCGTCTTCGCCACAGCCGCACAGGATGGCCATAAATTGGCTCTCGTTCCAGCGGCCGACGAAATCGGAAGGCCAGACGGTATTCCTCAAGGTGCGGGCTAGCACCTGAAGCAGGGACGTGGCCGCTTCCTGGCCATAGCGTGCGCGCAGTTGGTTGAGCTCCTGAACCTGCACCTCAACCACGCCAAAGGGAATGTGAAGCTCGGTGAACGAACCCAGGGTTTCGCGCAAATGCGACAGCATCATCGTCTGGTTGGGCAAGCCGGTGGTGTTATCGAGCCAGCCGCGTTCTTTCATGCTCTGGTCGTTGGGGTCGGGCCCGTTGATGGCAACTTCTCCCTCGAAGGTCTGAATTACTCCGATGATCGAACCGTGTTTGTCGCGCAGCGGAATGGCCCAGGTGTGAACCGGTGTGCGGTGTCCGGATTTGTGGTGAATGAAGCTGACGGCCTCCACCGGCTTGGCGGCGCGCAGCGCGCCGGCAATCGGACATTTGTCGATGCACATTTCACAACAGCTCTGGTTGCAGTGCAGAAGAATGTTGTCGGTGCAGGGATGGCCGAGCACATCGATGCGGGAATAGCCGGTGATCTGTTCAGCGCCATCGCTCCAGAAGACAATTTTTTTCGTTAGATCGAGCACGCTCACGCCAATCTGCAAGCCGTCGAGGATGTCGCGGTAGATTTCCGGATCTTGAAAAGCTGGCATGGTCGGCTCGCAAAGATGCTGGTTCGTACATCGGCAGACGTAAGGATCGACTTCAGGGCGTGGTCGGGTCTTAGCTTATAGGCAGGTCTTAGGTCCTAGGTGTCAGGTCTTAGGCAATGCAGATTTTCCCAAGACCCAAGACCTATGACCTAAGACCCGAGCCGAGAGACCGATGCCACCGGCTGCGGCGCACTTTCGAGCCGCGTATGTGGCACGGGAGTGCCATTTGCAAAAAATGTTCTCGAGTTTAGTTTTGTAGGCGAGCAGTTCTGGGGGAGGGCTGCCCGGGCGCCTCGTTCTCGAAAGAGATACGAGGCGTTCGTTATTTGGGGGCGGAAAGTTTGCCGGCGCCGCAGGGTTTAGGTGTTAGGTCTTAGGTGCTAGGTCATAGGCATCTTCCCAGGGCTGTCGCCAAAGACCAAAGACCTAAGACCTTAAGAACTAAGACCTAAGACCTAAGACCCGATCAGCTAGTTGGTCGAGATCGTGAAGTTGACCGTGATCTTGGCCTGAGTTTCCACGGCGTCGGCACCTTCGAAGTGCGGCTTGAAGTGCCACTGCCGGACGGCGTCCTCCGCGGCGGAGGCGAGGATGTGCGGGCCGCTTACTACGCGTAGATTCTGAATAATCCCATCTTTGCCGATCAGCGCCTGCAGAATCACGGAGCCCTGCACCTTCATTTGCCGTGCCAATAGAGGATAGTTGGGCCTGACCGGGCGGGTGACGATGTCGGACGCGTTCGTGGACATCTGAATGCGCTCGGCAGCGTTGCTGGTGACGCTGGCCGCGGTCTCGGAGCCGGCCTCGCCAACCGGCTGGGGCAGCGTTCCGGGCTGCAAATCCACATGCACTGACGTATTACCAGGGCGAACTGTGCGGTGCGAATCCCCTGCGACGACCTCGACTTCCAAAGGAGGCAAAACCGTGCGGGCGGTTGTAGCCGATGCCGCCGGAGGCTGAGGAGCTGGCGCGGCCGGAGCCTTGGGGGCCGATGCAGGCTGACGCTTTGGCTTTGCGGGAGTCACTGTTTTCGGGGCCGGAGAGACTGGTTGAGCGGGCGTAGCCTGAGCTACGGGCGAACTTTCCACCTGATCGGTCTCGGCATCCCCGGAATCGGGAAACCAGAAGTCGCGATTGTGCCAAAGCACAATGCCCAGCGCGATCAACAGGAGGCACAACGATCCCAACATCAATTTGCGCTGCTTCAGGTCTTCCGACGCAGGCCTTCGTGGCTTCGCCAGATAAGGGCGATCGACTTTTTGAATTATCGTTTTCAGATCCGACATTCTGGGAACCCTGCCACTGGGAGAACTTCTTGTCTGCGATAGTATGCCCTGAAACTGGCCGAAAGGCCAGTAAAACATGGCATCGCCCAAGGGCCAATATCATTTTGAAACGGGCTTAGACTTGGCCTTAAGACCGGGCCTGGCGTAACTTTCTCCGGGAGCTGCGAATCTCATGGTACGGAGTGATGTAGTCTGATCGCGAGCTATCAGCGAGCTTGCCGTCGGTAAGAAGGTCAACTCATGGATGCCAATGATCGGAGCGATGAACAGAACAGGGACGAGGAGAAGCTCGACGAAAGCCAGTCCAAGGGGAAAAAGCTGGGCCAGATGGATGAGAAGAAATTCCGCGGCGTCAACCGCCGCGAGTTGCTGAAGCTGGCTCCGGTGTTGGCGCTCGGCGCATTCGCGATTCCAAGTCTGCAAGAAGGCCTTCTCAAAAAGGGATTGAAGTTCAGCGACCGGGCGGCGGCACAACTCTTTCGTCCCGGCCACTGGGCTCCGACATTCGATGATCGTGAGGTTGCGCCGTTCGCGAAGTTTCCCATCAACGACTACGACGTGGACGATCCCGGAGTGGTTTTCGAGAACTGGACTTTGACTGTCAGCGGCGCAGTACAAAAACCTGGGGAGTACAAGCTGGCGCAGGTCCAAGCTTTGCCGCGCATTCGGCAAAACACGCGCCACATCTGCGTGGAAGGATGGGATGTGATCGGCAGATTCGGTGGGGCGCGACTTTCGGATTTCCTGAATATGATTGGCGCCGATCCGACGGCGCGTTTTATCACCGTGAATTGCGCTGACGATTATTACGAGTCGCTCGATATGGCGACTGCGCGGCATCCGCAGACGCTGCTTTGTTACGAGATGTACGATCAGCCGCTGACGCGCCAGCACGGTGCTCCGCTGCGGCTGCAGATTCCAACCAAGATCGGCTACAAGCAGGCGAAGTACTTAACCGACCTGAAAGTGACGCACGTTCTCGACAAAGTGGGGTACTGGGAAGATCAGGGCTATTCGTGGTTCTACGGTTTGTGAGCAGCGCCGACGCTCCGGAAATAGTAGCGCCGGCGTCTCGCCGGCAAGGAGGTTTTCAACGGCGGTAGCGGGCATGATAGGGAAGGGCACGACCTTAGTCGTGCCGATGCTCGCAAAAAGAACAAGGGCTTTAGCTACTGCGGAGGGCTTAAAAAATGAGCGGTTCAGTCATCGAAATTATCCAGACGCAAGGCAACAAAAAAGAAGAAACTCCCATCGTCATCGCTCGCGCCGTCTACGAGCATCCCTATATCGTGCGCCTTTGCCACTGGATCAACACTGTCGCGCTCTTCGTTATGGTTGGCAGCGGGCTTCAGATCTTCCGCGCCTTCCCCAGCTTTGGCGCGAAGATTCCACAGAAAGACTTGCTGCATTGGCCGAGAGCATTCGCTATTGGAGGATGGCTGGGTGGCGCACTCCAGTGGCACCTGACCTTCATGTGGATTTATCTCGCGACCGGCGTCCTGTACATCGGCTATCAGATTTTCAGTGGAAATTACCGGCAGGTGTTATTCACTCGTCGAGACATTCCCAGCGCGTGGCCTATGGTGAAGCATTATTTTCTCTTTGGTCAAAAGCCGGAGCAGCGCGAAGCCTACAATCCGCTGCAGAAGCAGGCCTATACGACCGCAGTTATCCTCGGCGTTTTGTCAGTGCTCACGGGCTTCGCGGTGTGGAAGCCGGTGCAATTTTCCTGGCTTGCTTGGATGATGGGAGGCTTTCACTACGCGCGCATCTGGCATTTTGCCGTGATGTGGGCGATCTTATTTTTTGTTCTGGGACATCTGGTGATGGTGATTTTGCACGGCTGGAATAATTTTGTTTCCATGCTGACGGGATGGAAGAAGGATCCGAAGTATCGAGGCCTTCAAATCAAAAGCATTGACCACGAAGGCCGCTAAGGTTCACGAAGGTAAACATCTGTAGTCTTCGTGTCCTTGGTGGTTCACACGGTTTGGCTTAATCAGCAAGCAAGCTGATCGCGGGAGATCTTCAGCCCGTTTAGATTCCCGAGAGCGGTGACGGCGATTGATTCCGTCTTGAAGAATTCCTGAGCCAAGCTCTGTAAATCTTCGACCTTTACGGCTTCGATCTTCTCGATCAATTCGTCGAGATCCTGAAAGTGATCGAAGTACATCTCCTGCCGCGCCAGGTTAGACATACGCGCGGTGCTCGATTCGAGTGAAAGCATCAGGCTGCCCTTGAGCTGATCTTTGGCGCGGCGCAACTCTTCTTCCGGCACCGGCTTGTTTTTCAGGTCGCGGAACTCGTTCACTACCGACCGCACGACTTTTGCCGCAGAGGCCAGCGATGTGCCGGCGTAGACGGCCATGCATCCCGTGTCGCGGTAGGGATTGAGGTCGCTATAAATCGAATACGCCAGTCCCTGGCGCTCGCGGATGTTTTGGAATAACCGGGAACTCATTCCTCCGCCCAGCAGCGTGTTCAGAATGTAGCCGGCGTGACGTTTTTCGTGCGCGATGGGGTAAGCCGGAACTCCGATGCACAACTGCACCTGCTCGAGCGCCTTCTTGTTGCGCAACACGATGCGAGGAACGATCTTCGGCTCGGCGGAGTGAAATCCGTTCTGCGCCGGCTTTAAATGCTCGAAGTGCTTCACCACTAGATCGACGAACTCATCGTGGTTCAAATGACCAGCCGCGGCCACAATAATGTTGCCGGGCGCGAAGCGGTGGGAATACGTTTCCAGCACGGCCTGCCGCTCGAACTTCTTTACCGTTTCTTTCGTGCCCAGGATCGGTTTGCCCAGCGGGTGATCCTTCCAGAAATTTTGCGTGAAGATTTCGTGCACGAGGTAGTCGGGATTGTCCTCGTCCATTTTGATCTCTTCGAGAATCACTCCGCGTTCGCGCGCAATGTCTTCGGCAGTGAATGTAGGATGGAGAACGAGGTCGGTCAGAATTTCGAGTGCCACCGGAACATTTTCGTCGAGCACCTTGACGTTAAAGCAGATACATTCTTTCGAAGTGAAAGCGTCCATGTTGCCGCCGATGGAGTCGACCTGGCGGGCGATCTCTTCGGCGGAGCGGTGTTTGGTCCCTTTGAAGACCATGTGCTCGATAAAGTGCGAAATGCCGTTCACTTGCGGCGTCTCGTCGCGCGAGCCGGTTTCAAGCCAGATGCCGATGGAAGCTGAGCGGATGTATTCCATCTGCTCGGTGATGACGGTCAGGCCGTGGGGCAGAACCTGACGGCGAATATTGCGGACTTCTTTTACCATGGGTATTAAGTATTCGGATCCAGTTCTGCAGGATGAATGCTAATTATTCGATGCCAAACTAGCCGGGAAGTACCTTAGTATTGTTACATACGGCGGAGCGACCGGGCCGGCAACCGTTGGAGTGCTATTTAGTACCGTAGAATCAGAAGGTTAGGAGTAGTCGGCATTCGTCCACGAGCCCGCTTGCGCTGGTTATCGAAGCGCGAGAGGGAACCGAGTTCGCGCCAGGTAGTGTACTTGATATGCTCTCTCTGGCAGCATCAAGTTTCCTTATGTCAGATTTCGCAAGAACCGCCGGCCAGCCTTCCTCACTGCTGGGGATGAACCGCGAGGAACTCGCTGCTTTGATGGCAGAGAGCGGTGAGCCCGCCTATCGTGCCAAGCAAATCATGGATGCCGTGTATCGCCAACGAGTCGAATCGCTGGAGGAGATTCCCACTCTGCCTGCGGGATTGCGGGAGAAGCTGGCGGGAGACGGCATGCAGATAGGTGCGCCAAGAATCGAGAAGAAGTTTGTATCGAGCGACGGCACGGTTCGGTATCTGGTGGGTTTCGCAGATGGACAGAGCGTGGAGACGGTCTGGATGCCGGAGGGTGATGGCGGGGAAGCCGGCGATGGCAGCGAGGCGGGTGCGGAAGCTGAGAGCGCCGGGATAAGTACCTCGGGGACTAAAGCCCTCTCCACAGAGAGCGAATCTACCGCAGCGTTGAAACGCGGCGCCACCCAAAATCGGGTCGGGCAAAGTCCGGGCCGCTCGACCATTTGCGTCTCCAGCCAGGTGGGCTGCGCGGTCGACTGCCAGTTTTGCCTGACGGCTTTGCTTGGCGTGAAGCGCAATCTGACGGCTGGCGAGATTGTTGGTCAGGTCTGCGCCGTGCTCAAGGATCAGCAAGTCTCGCCGCCTGAGGATCGTATCAATTTAGTTTTCATGGGCATGGGCGAGCCGTTCCTGAATTATGACAATTTTATAAAGGCGTCTGGCTTGTTGGTGGAGGCTGTTGGGATTGCCGAGCGGCGCATGACGGTATCGACGGCCGGAATCGTTCCGCGCATTTATGACTTTGGCCGCGAAGCCATTCGCCCAAAGCTCGCGATTTCGCTGAACGCCTCAAACGATACGCTGCGCACGCGGCTCATGCCGCTGAACAAAAAATGGAATCTGGGAATGCTGATCGATGCGGCGCGTGATTTTCCGCTTCGCACTCGCGAGTGGATCACCTTCGAATACGTGTTGCTCGGAGGCGTGAACGACGAGCCGGAACATGCCAAGGAAGTGGCGGAGTTGCTGCGCGGACTGCGCTGCAAGGTGAATCTGATTGCGCTCAATCCGGGGCCAGGAATTGAATTCAATACTCCGGAAGCCGACCGCGTGGCCGCCTTCCAAAATATTTTGCGGGCCTCGGGAATTTCTGCTTTTGTGCGGCGTCCGCGGGGAAGAGACATCTATGCCGCGTGCGGGCAGCTTAAGCGAACGGTAGAGGTTGCCACGCCGCCCCCGGCGCTGCTGCATTTGATTTCTGCGCCGCCGGCGGACTGAGCGGGATTTCGATGCGGATGCTGATCTCGCCGCGTCCCTCGTCCTTCCACAGAATTTTTCCATGATGTTGCAGCAGAATGCCCTGGCAGGCGCTCAGTCCCAGGCTGGAAAATGCGGCGGTTGAATCGGCGCCATGCATTGACCTTCCCGAGATCCCGATTTTATTTTCGGCCACGATCCCGTCCCGGTCGTCGGCCGAAACGTCACCAGGATCTGTCAGATTCGCGCTCAGGTTGATGATGGCAAATCCTTCTTTGCGTTGCGCATCGACGTTGAGATCCCGCCCTCCACGCCGTTCCACGGCATGCAACACGTCGTTGAACACTTGCACGCATACCTGAAGCAGTTGGTTGGAGTCGCCGCGAACCAGAAGCAGTTCCTGCGCCAATTCGCTGTGCACGTCGATGTGCAGCGCCTGCCACTGTGGTTGCGCCAGTTTGATCGCGGTTCGCATCAGCGTATTCAGGTCGACTGAACTCAGGGCCGCGGGACTTGGCTTGGCAAAACTGAGCAGGCTGGCTACCAGAGACTTCGTACGTCGCGTCTGCTGGCCGATTCTGGCCGCCAGTTCGCTCTGTTCCTTGCTGAGAGGCTGAGTCAGCAGCAGTAGGTCGGAATATCCAAGCATGGCGGTAATGGGATTGTTAAGTTCATGCGCCGCGCCCCCGACCAGCTGTCCGATAGAAGCCAGTTTTTCCGATTCGGTGATTTGAGCTTGCAGGCGCTTCAGATTATCCAATGAGTCGCGCGAATATGTGAGCAAGCGCAGCAGTTCGGCGTCCAGTAGCCTTTGGCGCACAAATACCATGATACCCATGAACAGCGCGCCGGCCAGAGTTAAGCTTAGCCGGAAGATGCGGATGCGCTGCGGAACCGAGCCATCCATGAGAGACCAGGCCGCGAACAGGGGAAGAGAAAATACCGCAATCATGCCAGTACGTGCCAGCCAAACGCCGTGCGACGTGGAGGTCGAACGCGCGCCGGCTTGCGGTTCGCGTTCGCGGGTGCGCAAGGCAATCCATGTCCACCATGCCATCGACATAACCAAGGGAATATCGTAGAGACTGCCGCTGTAATACCGGTGGCGGCTTAGCGCCCAGTTGGCAAAGTACGAACTGGCTGCATACGTAAAACTCGCGCCAAAGAAATTGGCATAAAAGGTCTTCCAGCCTCCCTTGCTGCCTTTCCAGGTTGCGAACAGGACTCCGAGAAACGCCAACTTCTCGATCAGATATAGCAAGTTGAGATTGGCGCCGTAAGCCGCCACATTCGGCACTACATATTGCCAGGGGATCACGATGAGAAGATAAAGATAGCCCCACCAGACCATCATCAAGGCAAAATCGAGACGGCGCAGGCGGGCGGCATATTCATCCTGTGGCGCGTGGGGCCGGAGTGCGACTGCGGCCATGAGCGGCACAATGTGCAGGAACATAATAATGTCAGCCGCGCAAAGGTCCGGCACATCCGTTCGCAACCAGATTTCGTAGTAAGTCCAGAACAGTTGGTAGGAAAACCAGAAGGTGACGCCGGTACCGATCAACATCCAAAACAAGCGCAAGCGGCCATTGGCGCGAGCCACTTGCGGCACCAGCGCCATGCTGCCCGAAAACAGAAGCAGGCACTGGATAATATCGCTAAGAGCTTTGAGGCCAAAGGAATTAGGCAGAAATAGCGCAGCCACAACCAGCACGGTTAGACAGGCACCGACAAAGCCCATCCATATTTTGGAATATGTGTGCACGGGCAGCCTCGTCGATATTCTAGACTGGGGGTTAGAGGTCGCTTAGGTTACGTAGGTAACCAGTAAGCCTCCTGGTACCTGCGAACGGATGTGGATGCCCCTTCCGAAAGCAAAGCAGCGGGAACTTCAGGATGCAGAGAAGGACCCGGGCCCGGAAAAGTTTCACTTGCTCCTCATCTTTATTATCAATACTATGCGAGTCGATCTTAATTCTTCAGAGCATCTCGATCTCAGGCCGGAAGTGAGAGTATTTGGACGCTGACGCGAAATACCGTTTCTTTGGACGATCCCAGCCTTCGGACGATCCCAGCGAGGTTCGCCGCATCGAGCGCTGGCTGGCAACGGCTCGCGTGTTTCTCGCGGTTTCGGCGCTGGCCGCCATTTACATGGATCCCACGCAGTTGGGACACGCGCCCGTAGCCTACGGCCTGCTAGGGTTGTACCTCATACACGGCGTGCTGGTGATGACGCTGCTGAGGAGAAAAAAGCAGTCGACAGCGGCGTTTCGTATGCTGGTTCACGCCGCGGACATCGTGTGGCCAGCCTTCATTTCAGTCTTTGCCGAGGGTCCGCGCAGCCCGTTTTTTCTCTTTTTCTTCTTTGTGCTTGCGGCTTCCGCCTACCGCTGGGGTTTATGGGAAACCCTTAGCACCGCGGCGGCCGAAGTGGCTTTGCTTTGGATCGAGAGCTTCGTGTTGTTGCATATTTGGCCGGCACGCGGCGCAAATCTGCCTTGGCATTTCCTCTCCGGCCTGCAAATCAATGTAACTGAGTTCGAGCCGAAACGGCTGTTCATGCTTTCGGTCTACCTGCTGGTGATGGGTTTGCTGCTCGGATATTTATCGCAGCAGCAAAAACGGCTGCGGGCTGAAAAAGCCCTCGTAACCGGAATGATCGCGAAGGTCCGGGTAGAAGCGGGACTAACCGGGACCCTACAGCAGATATCCACTCAGATCGCCGGAATGTATGCGGCGCGTCACCTGCTGATCGCGTCGCAGGAAATTCACAGCCACCGCAGTTTCCTGGGAGAGTTGCGCACAGCAGACGGAGCGTCTTCCGAATTCGTGTGGCTGGATTCCGGGCCACGCGAGGCGAAAAACTATCTTGAGGAGTTTCCTGGCGAAGTCTGCTACGCCACTCAGGCCGGGAATCGCTGGACAGTGGTCGCCCTTGATCATGAGGGCAACCCAATCCCCTCACCATCGAAAGATGCACTGGTCCGATTAAATCAGCGGCAGGCGTTCCGCTCGGCGATTGCGATTTCGTTTGTTTTTGGCGGGGAGTGGCGTGGACGGGTGTATGTCTTCGATCCCAGGCTGCAAGGAGATACGCAGGAAGAACTGCGATTTCTCCTCGATTTGTTCCGCCAGGTGGGGCCTGCGATTTACAACGTGTATTTGTTGCACCGTCTGCGGCGCCGGGCGGGCGCGGCCGAGCGTGCGCGCTTCGCCCGCGAATTGCACGATGGCGCGGTGCAATCGCTGATCGCGGTCGAGATGCAAGTGGATGTTCTGCGGCGCCAGGCGGAGACTACGCCGAACGTGGTCGGCGGAGAGTTGCAGAGAATCCAGGGCCTGCTGCGCGAGGAAGTTCTGAAATTGCGCGAACTGATGCAGCAGATGAAGTCGATCGATGTGGATTCGCGAAGATTCCTCAGCGTCGTGAACGACACGGTCGAGCGCTTTCAGCGGGAAACGGGCATCGCTGCACGCTTTGTGACCGACATCGAAAAACCGGAGATGCCCGTCAAAGTTTGCCGGGAACTGGTGCGGATTGTGCAAGAAGGGCTGGTAAATATTCGCAAGCACAGCCAGGCTCGCCACGCGCTGGTGCGCCTGAGTGAGAGTCCCACCCAGTGGAGCCTCACCATGGAAGACGATGGCAAGGGCTTTCCGTTTTGCGGACGTCTGTCGCAAGACCAGCTGGATCAACTGGGCAAGGGACCTATGATCATTAAGGAACGGGTTGGTTTGATTGCGGGCGCGCTCACGGTAGAATCAAATCCCGGTACGGGGACCCGCTTGGAAATCAAAGTGCCCAGGAGTGGAGAAGTTTCCGATGAATTTTAAAAGGCAAACCACCGTACGCATCGTGATTGCCGACGACCATCCGATTTTTCGCGATGGCCTGCGCCGGCTGCTGGAAGCCGAGCCCGATCTTAAAGTGATGGGCGAAGCCTCCGACGGCGCGGAAGCGGTTAAACTGGCCCGGCAGCTCAAGCCCGATATTCTCTTGCTCGACCTGGCCATGCCCAAGCATCCCGGTCTGGAGGCTTTGCGCGATCTCAGTTCGGGCGGAGCAAGTTCCGCTCCTGTGCGTGTGATTCTTCTAACCGCGGCGGCCGAAAAAAGCCAGATTGTCGAAGCTCTGCAGTTGGGAGCGCGCGGCGTGGTTCTAAAGGACTCCGCCACGCAGCTGCTTCTGAAGGCGATTCATACCGTGATGTCGGGCGAATATTGGGTTGGGCGGGAGAGCGTTTCAAATCTGGTGCAATATTTGCGAACCTTGGTGCAGTCCTCAAGCGATGAAGCCCGGCAGAAGAAATTCGGGCTAACTCCGCGGGAATTGGAAATCGTCGCGGCCGTAGTCGCAGGGTACTCCAATAAAGAGATCGCCGAGTACTTCAAGATCAGCGAAGACACGGTGAAGCACCACCTAAGCAACATTTTCGACAAACTGGGCGTTTCCACCCGGCTGGAGCTGGCGCTGTTTGCCGTAAATCAGTCGCTGCCGCTAAAAAGCATTGGCTAACAGCGACTTAGCGGGTTACTCTAAAGCGGTAATGGATGGCACTTCTGGGCCATTGGCGGAGTTGGCCAGGCTCAATATCATTTACTTACACGACCAGCCTCGGGACAGTAAATGAACCGGTCACAGTTCGCGTGATCTTTTACGCCCTCCTTGCAAGAGAGGCGTACGGTGGGAATCAGACTTAAGGAGACGGAGCCCGTGGCATTTCTACACAAACTTTGGAACGATGAGAGCGGTCAGGATATCGCGGAATACGCGGTCATGCTGGCTGTCATTTTGGTGATCGTCGTCGGTACCATCCGGCTGATCGGCACCAACGCCAATACCGTGTTCTCAAACGTCGGCAGCTCGATCCAGTAATAATAGTCGGTGGGAATTTTGGATGTCAGCGCGCCGCTCGGCGCGCACTTCCCGTCGTAGGGACAGCCGCCTTTGGCTGTCCAGTCGTGCGAAGCTCGACCTGCATTTTTCCGAACAGTATCTTAATCGATTCGTTACTGCTGCCCAGGCACGCTCAACGCCGCCTTCTCGCCGCTGTCTGCTGTGATCCGCGTTAAATAGGGGAAGAAAGGCGTGATTTCAAACGGCATCTTTTCCTTTGCCGAAACCAGGGCCACCGGTTTTGCTTTCGCCATTTCCACCTGGTCCGTCCAGGGATCGAGCTTGATCCGTCCCCCCAGCGGAAGCGCGGCGATTTGATCGGTGCGCTGCGGTTCAAGTTGCGGAGCTGAAGCCAGCAGCCCCGACATGCGAATGCTCTTGCCGGCCGCCAGGCTGTTGCCCAGGTGTGGCCGGATCAAGTTCGGCAAATCGGGCGCGCGCTCCTGCAAAGCTTTCAAAAATAATCCGGCGCTCCCCAGCTTGTCCTTGTAAGGAGAATTTCGTAGCAGCTCGAGCGCTTTCGTATCCGCGGCTTCCTCATCGGCGGGACGGCGTTTGAAATCCAGCCGCTGGAACGAGTCTTCGTCGGGGAAGAACATGCGGTCGTTGAATGCCAGCTTGGTATCGAAGCTTTGGCCGAGGACGATATGGCTGAGCTCATGCGCCAAAACCATGGCGAGCGAAGCTTCATCCGGCAGCACATCCAGCAGTCCGCGGCTCACTACAATGGTGTGGCCGACAGTGAACGATTCGAGCGGGGACGTCAGCAGGACGCGGCAACGTACATCGCCCGGCACATCGATGTTATTGGTCACCAACAGATTGTTGACTACGGTTTGCAGAACTTTATCCACGTCGCCGGAGGGCGCAATCAGCCCGATTTTCTGCATGCGCTCGATGGCGTTATCCTCGGCCTGCCTCTCCCACATGCGCTCCGCGACCACCGGACTTGCATCTGCGGCCACGTCACTCTGATCTTTTACCGACTGCGGCGACTCCACCAGAATCTGGGTGAACTCCGAATTCTTGTTCAGGCCCTTCAGGTCGTATCCCCACAGCCGCGTCTGCGCGCGGAAGTGCAGACTCTTGTTCATGCGGTATTTCAGCTCCGATTCCTCGCTGTAAATGTAGGCCGGAAGCCACATGCCCGGACGCAGGTTCAAACGCCAGCTGTCGAAGTGCAGGTAAAAGCTGGATTTCGGCTGCGGATAATAAGTTCCATTAAAGCGCACCACGTTGTAGTCCTGATCCTCAACCCAGATTCTTCCCTTGAAGCGGCCGATCCCAGCATCGGCCCGCGGTTCAACGTCAATGACAAGGCATCGCACTTCGCCGAGGAATTCGCGGCGTACGAAGGTGAAGTTGTAATAGCGCTTCTGGAAGTCGGTATCGAGCACCACCATCTGCGCGAAACCCAGCGGCAGAAAGCGCATGGAATACATGCCCGTCAGGCGGTTCAGCATGCGATGCCCGAAGCCCGGCTGGCCCACGAACGAAGTGTCTTCCGGCCCGTCGCTCATATCGAGGCGGCCGAGAAAATATTGATCTTTGACCGGTACTGAGTTTTCGTCTTTATCGGTCTTCAAATCCTGCAGATAAGTCTCGACCATCGGCCGCAGGTGGCGCATCTGCGCGAGGAAGAGATGTTCGTGCTGCACCACGCGGTCGATCACTTCGCCGAAGGAAGCCGGGGCCGAGGACATAGCCGGCGACCCCTGCAGCGGCGG
>Ga0182024_10012135_pt1 | contig 17094 bp, 20 predicted proteins | sample P32metaG_FD_120480 | JGI IMG/M metagenome (GOLD analysis project Ga0182024, IMG submission 120480) | Permafrost microbial communities from Stordalen Mire, Sweden - P3-2 metaG (Illumina Assembly) | ecosystem: Environmental > Terrestrial > Soil > Wetlands > Permafrost | place: Sweden: Stordalen...
TCCCACTCCAGGCACGCTCAGGACATAGAGTTCGTGGCCCTCGAAGGTCACGACGAAGGCGGTCAGGGCCGAGATATTCGCGCACTGGCGCAGCTTGTCCTCCAGGGAGTTGCCGCTGACGCGCTGCGGCGTCGGAGCCGAGCGATAGACCACCCTGTTCTCGCCAACCCAGAAGATGGCGTTGTCGGCATAGGCGACCGCGTCTCGCGAGGCGCACCCGCGCTCGAAGCCGTTTCCGAGAACCGGCGTGAACGGAGCGTTGGCATTGCCCGAGAGGGAAAAGAAGGTCGTCGTCTGGGTTCCAAAGACGACCAGCATGTTGTTCCAGGTCGTCAGGCCGACGATAGGATCGGCGCTTTCCAGGCCCTCGAAATTCAGCGCCGGGACATTGGGCGCGTCGTTCACCTGCGAAAAGTAGAACTGATTTGTCCCCAAAGCGGCATAGACGAACACATCGGCGATCCATGCCACGTCGACGCACGCCGGCATCACCGACGAATTGGCGATGAAATCGGGAGTGCCGCTCAAAAGGCCGAAATGGGTTCCGTTGTAGTAGTAGACCGCGCCCTCGGAAGCGAACACGGCTTCGGTCGGCGAAGCCGCGAAGCGCACACGATCGGTTCCGGGAATAGTTCCGGTCAGATTGCCGCCGAGATAGACCGATGTCCCCGTGATCCAGATGATGCTGGTCGGGCCTGTCAGTCCAAGAAAACCGTCCTGCTGCCAAAGTCCTCGCGTCGGGCCGGTTCCGAGTTGGAGGTCGGGGACCAGGCCGGGGCGCGAGTAGCGGATCTCCCGCATGCCCACGAGCGGAACGTAGGGACGCTCCTCCCGGAGAGGTGTGGCCTCGCTCATCATGTTTACCAGGCGCGCCGGCGGCAGACCGTAAGCGCGGGAGAAGTCATCGGAGAAAAACGGGATCCGCAGGCCCGTCGAGGCGGTGAAGCCATCGGAGCGAAACTGCGCGATCTGTTGCTGCGGGGCCGAGCCCTGCCCGGTCTGCGGCATCGGAAACTATCTCCTTGACGCGGTAGGCCCTCCAGCAGAGCCGTGACAGGCGGGCGCTACGTAGCGCGGGTTTGGCGCGCAGCGCGCGGGAGGGAAGCGATGACGTTGCACGAACAGGTGAACATGCAGCGCGAACAGCTCTTGCTATTGCGCGGCGAGGTGATTGGCCTGGAATTGGTCCTGAAAACCCTCATGGGCATGTATCTAGCATCACAGGCAAAGGATGAGGCGGGGTTTTCCCGTGTAGCGGACCTTAGTGCCGAGACCGGAAGGTGGCTGACGGCTTCCGTCCCAGCAATGTTGGTCGGAATGGCCCCGGAAACAACTGAGAAGATTGGGACCGTTATTTCGGCGACGGTGGCACGCTGCTTTGATCAGTCCGCAGAGTGGATGAATGAAATGGCGAGGGTGGTTCTGGAGGTGTCGCCTCCTGCAAGCGACGCCAAAAACTGAGCGGGATTGCCGGCATCTCGGGGGGCGTCGCCGACGTAAGAGCTGGGCTAAACGTTGGATGCGGCATAGGAGCTTCCGCTTTTCAATTTCAGGGCGCGCGGCATCTAACGGCCCGGCTGCTGTTGAGGCTGGGTAGGCGCGGCCTGCATGATCCCGAACGACGGGTCGAACTGGTTCCTGCCTCGTCTCGCATAGGCCCTGGCGAACGCCGAGCGGCCCTCGATGGCCGAGGCCGCGACGCCTTGGGGGATATCAGCCCCGAACTGAGCCGAGACAATCACCGCCAGCATGAAGGGCAGATAGGCGATCAGGCTGTCGGGGAAAGGGATGGGCGTCGATGAAGACCAGTCGCCCTCGGGAATCCAATTGGCGGTGTCGGGTCGATACCACCAGCGGCCCCCGCCACCATTGGCGACAAGGATAAGGTTTTGCGCCTCGCCGTTGATCTGGCGACCGTTGGGATTGATACTGCAGGCGTAACGACCGAAAGAGAGAGCGGCGTCGACCACGCCGAACCTCGATCCGGCGCGAGGATTGAGCGGCGCGGTGAGCGTGAAAGGGGCGCTGGAGCTGTTGACCGCGTATTCGCCGCCGTTCTCCGCCTGACCTGCGTTTCCCGAAGTCGCCTGAGCCGAAAGGCGCGTTCCGATTACGGTCCCAAACATTGCCCGTTGCATGGCGTTGAGGGCCGTAAGCCCATCGGCGGCGTCGGTGGAACTAGGCGTCCCGCCGGCGGCGAGTTCGCCCAGATGGATCATCGCCTGGGCGATTACGTCGGAGGGAAGGAGGGACACTAGTCGCCGACCCAGGCCGAGCCGTTGCAGAGGACCTTAGTGACCGTCGAGGCGCCCCCGGTCAGGGCGCCAAGGTAGGTCGGCGAGTTGGCGTCGGTGACGACGGTCTCGGCCCCCTCCTCATTGCCGTTGCACGGGGCTGTTGCAAGCAGGGTGGCGACGGTGAAGCGCCTGAGGAACTGGAAAGTCCCGTCCGCCTTGGCGGCGACGACATTGACAGGAGCGTTCTGCGTGGTCCCCGAAGAGCCGGGGGGCGAAGCGGCCAGAATCACCGCGCCGCTCGTGGTCCCCGAGGCATTCCCCGTGCCGGTGCCCTTGCCGCCCTGGAGCACCAGGGCCGCGGCGCTGCCGTTGGACGTACCGGCGACGGTACTACGCGCCTGGAGGGTGTCGGAGGCCTCCGGGGCCGCGTCGTCGGGTGGGGCAATCTGGATCGTGTAAGCGGCGGGACTGGTGATGTACCAAGCATTGTACCAGTAGAGCGCGGCCGATGGGGAAGCGCCGCCCTGGTCCAGCGTGATGCCGACAGGGAATTGGTACTGATTGCCCGATTGGCTGATCAGGCTGTCGCCCAGAATACCCGGCGAGACCCAGTAGATCAGGTCGCCGTTCGTGGGGTTGCTGAAATAGGTGACGTACTGCGCCCTTGCGACGAGGGGGGCGACGACGAGGAAGGCGGCTAGGCCGAGAGCGACGGCGAGAGCGGCGCGGAGCGATCTCATGCTGGGCGTCCATCAATGTGAAGCCGATATTCACGGTCTTCAGGCATGAAGAGCCACTCGACGGCCGCCCCTGGATTGTCCCGGCGCGCCTGCTCGGCGGCCAGGTGCGCCCTGTGTTCGAACCGCTTGCGGCCGCCCCACGAATTGGCCATGTCGAGCGGGATTCTGACGACTTCCCATCGAAGGCTCATCTAGACCTCCTGCCTGATGAAGGCTGCGGCGCTGACCGCGTTGGCCACCGAAGCGGTGACCGTCACCTCGATGAAGTTGTCACCCGAAACCTGCGGATTCACCAGGATTGCCGGCAGCGCCAGCGGTAAGCTGGTATTCACGGCGGCTGCGTCGAGCCAGTAGAACGTCTTGTTGGCGCCGTCCTGGCCCTTCCAGGTGGCCGTGACCGTGAGGGTGCAGTCGATGAGCACGTCGATCGACGCGCCGACCGTGCAGAGCGCTGGTGCCACCCCCGGCGAGAACTTGGCGATGACTGTCGAATTGGTGGTGGAGACCGTGATCGGTCCCTGAACGCGGAGATCGTCATTGGCGTAGGCGCAGCCGGTGGCGAAATTGTCCGGACCGAAGACGAACGCCGGCCGCACGGCGGTAATGGTGCTCAGGTCCCAAGGCGCGACATAGCCGAGATCGTTGGCACTGGCGTTGGCGGTCTGAAGAACCTCGCAACCCTTGATGTAGAGACCCTTGGTGGCTACCCCGTCCTCATAGCCGCCGATGGCGATGTTGCCGGCCACGGTGTCGGCCCAGATGCGGATGTTCTCCAGGCGCGTGTTGACGATGCCGGCCGTGCCGCTCCCGAAGACAGAGACCGCGCGGGTGGTCCCATCGCTGAAATATTGGCCGCAATCGTAGAGATCGAGGTCCCCGACCGAGTAGTTGACCGGCTCCTGGAGCACGAGCGCGCTGGCCGCCAGGCGAATGCTGGTCCCACCGCCGCCGATCTTGACGAGGATGTCGGCGGGATTGGTCCCGGCCACGGTGAAGAGCGAAATCGCCTCGCCGTCGACATTGGAGATCTGCAGGCCTGAATACTCGTAAGTCCCGGCGTAGAGGCCGCACTCGATACCCCCGAAGCCGCAGGTGTCTATCCTGGCGTTGACGGTCGCGCCCGCCGACGAGATCGAGACGCCGTCAGCATTGGTGGAGTGGAGGTAGCCGGAGATGGCGGCGTAGCCGCCGTTGGGACCGCCCTGAAAGACCAGCTCTCCTCGGAAATTGCGCAGTTCCGCCGTCGGCCCGACATCGATCGTGCCGGTGTAGGCGGGGTTCGGCTGGCAGGCGATGCACTTGTGGGTCAGGTCCCAGCCGTCGCCAGCCGGGATGTTCACCCCCGCCTGGTTGGGGCCGTTGGGCGTGTTGAGCTCAGTGTTCGCCGGAAAGTAAGACCCGGCGAACTTGCCCCCCACGTTGGCGCTGTAGCCGGTGTAGCCAGCTCCGCCGTCGACCACGAGCCCGTCGATGCCGAAGTCCGAACCGGGAGGCGCCTCGACCCCTTCGATGTAGAAGAAATTTCCCCGCCAGACCTGGCCGTCGACAACCTGCCAGGTGGTGGCGATGTCGACATCGCCAAAGCCCCGCTGCCAGAAGAACGATTGTCTTGGCACGCCGCGGAAATAGACATTGGCGGGGATAACGAGAACGCACCCATCGGGCGCCCAGGACGACGGGTTGGTGGTTCGCTGGGGGGTTACGAGCTTGTAGTTTCCGGGCGGAACGAAGACTTCGCCCCCGGCGGATCCGAGGGCATTGATGGCGTCCTGCACCCACGGGCGGTTATCGGTTCCGGCGCCAGTCGCGGAGTCGTAGTCGGCGACGGCGCCATAGGCGAGGATATTGGCCACCCCCCCATCGGCGGGCGTGGGGCCCGCCATAGCCGGCAGGAGCAGGAACTGGAGGTCCGTCGTCCCGATCGTGATCGCCGGTGCGCCGAGAGGCAGGAAGTAGGTGTTCCGCGCCTGCGTCGCCCCCGCCGAGATGAAGACCACCAGCAGCGCTAGAAGCGCGGGCGTGTCGGCGATGTCCGACCGGGTCAGGATGTAGGGATGCGAGGCGCCGCCAGGCTGGATGAGGACGTAGATGCCGTTATTCGCCGGCGCGGCCTCGTTCTTGACCAGGATCCGGGAGTAAAGGCCCAGGGTGACGCCGTCCTGGGGGCCCAAGGCGCCATCTGCCGCGCCCACCAGCGTTGCACCGACACCCGAAGTGCCGTTGGCGTAGGTATTGGCCGGAAGAGGGCCGGTCGTGGCCGCCGCGACCTCGCTAATGACACCGATCGGGATGGGCGGCCCGCAACCGGGGCCCCAGGATGCGGATCGCCCGCAGAACGCCTCACTGCCAGGGGAGGTCAATCGGGGAAGACCTTGGCGGAAAAGCCGGTGAGGACCAGGTTGTCGGCCGCGTTCGCGTTACTGAGGGCGATGACGACGTTCAGGGCCGCAGTGGTGTCGACGGCGCTGTATTGGGTGCCCTGATAGACATTGATGTTACCCGTCGCGACGTTCTTGCCCGTCGTGCCCATGTTGGCGAAGCGCCAGAACCCGCCCGAACTGCCAGTCGAGGTCACCGTCATCGACGGACCACCGGCGCCGCCGACCGACCATGAGATAACCTTGGCGTCGCTATTGCTGGTCGACGCGGTGCTCATCGTGAGCTGCAGCTCGCCGTTTACCCCAAGGCTGTTGCCGGGAAGCGAGACCGACACGATGTTGAGGGATCCGGTGAACCCGGTGTAGGCGCCCGGGCCAGTGGTGCTGAACGCCGTCGGGCTGGAGACGTAGGCCGGTTGCCCGCTGCCGCCGTAGGTGTTGTTGTATACTGTCCCCGTCGTGGTGCCAGACGAGACTGTCCAGTAGAAGCCGGCGGCGGAGCCGGAGAAGATCGCGCCGGCCGGGAAATAGTAGTAGACGCCGTATTGGCCGATGCCGGAGATCGCGGTGATGCCCGACAGGGCGCCGTTGTTCCCCATCGTCCCGGAAGAGACGATGCCGATCGGTATGCCGGTCTGGGCGAGAACCCATGGAATCTTGTTGCCGTTGGTGGTCTTGCAGGTAGTCGTGACCGCGCCGACGGACGTCGTGCAATCGCCGGTGAGCGCCGGCATCTCCGCCGCGCCCAAGGTCCCAGAGCCGATGTTACTGGCGTTGGTAGTGTCGGTGGTGGCGCTGGGGGCGGGGCTCGATCCGTTGATCTTGGCGACGGTGGGGTTTGGATAACTGCCCGAAAGATCGCCGCCAGCCGCTCCGCTCGGCGCGGCGCTGCCGCCGGGGGCGATGACTGCCGGCGGCTCGGCGAGCGCCAGCATCGGCGCGGCCGCGAGCGCCGCCCATGCGACGCCGCCGGCGAGGGCTGTGCGTAGCCCGCTCATCCGCCGGGAACCCAGAGCAGTTGGGCGTAGGTCGCCGTTGCCGTGGTGCCGGAGCTGACGATCTCGGTCACCGCGAACGGCAGGATCGTAATGCCGACGTTGACCGGAATCACGAGGGTCGAGCCATCGAAGAACGCCACCTTCACGTTCCCGGCGCCGGTGGCGTTGATGTAAAGCGAGCGGCCGGGCGCATAGACCGTGCCGACGGTCATCGCCGTGACGCCGGTGAAGGCCTGGTTGTCCGCCGAGCTGGTGTCGATCGTGTTCTGGACGCCGGTCTGCGAGCCAGCGCGGGCCGCGATCGGCGCGCAGAACAGCAATCCCGCCAGAAGGCAGGCCATGGGTCGTTTCATGGGGCTTCCTAGATCAGGCGCGCAGGAGGATGCGGTACATCGCGGCCCAGAACATGCTCATCACTCTATCTTGGCGACCAGGCCGATGAGGATCTGGATCGTCGCGCTGCCGAGGGTCTGGAGCACGGATTTCAAGTCGCTCGACGCGCCGTTGAGCACGCTCGTTTCCGCTCCCGTCAGGTCTCCGCTGCCGACCTGGCCGAGGGCCGCGTCAGCCAGCGTCTTGAACTCGGCCAGCAGGGTCGGCTCGAGGGCGAGGACCACTGACTTGAAGGCGGTCCAGAACTCGCCGCCGACGACTTCGGCTTCGGTCTCGATATCGCCGGCCCACAGTTTTACGTCGGCGACGATGGTGGCTTCGAGGGTCTGAATGCTCATTCAAGTAGTCTCCGGTTGGGGTGAAGGAGAAGGGGGCGGCGGCGACGCGGCTTCGGTCGCCAGCTCGTCGAAGCCGGCGATGACGCCGTTACGGATGCCTGGCGCGGCGAAGCCGCCGATGAGGGGAAAGGCCTTCTTGACGAACTGCGTCACCCAGACGCTGATCAGACCGTTGCCCCACACTTCGACGGCCTCGAGCAGGGCGCGGGCCTTGGCGGCGACGTCGGGGGGCAGCTTGTTGATGATCCTGGCGATAGCCAGGGCGTCGTCGGAAAGTTCGTCCTTGGCGACGGGGGTGGCGGCGTCGGTCATGGCTGGGCTCCTGGCGGCGGGGTAGGGTTTGCGGCGGCGATGCGGGCGGCGACGGCCTGCCCCAGGGCCGCGGGGCTGACGCCGAGGCGCTTGACCAGGGCCGGGGCGGTCTCGTTGGCGTAGCCGACGACGTTGGCGACCATGGCCGGCCCGCTCACCAGGATCGGGCTGCCGTCGATGTCGCTCTGCGCCAGGGCGACGCCGCGGGCGACGACCCCGTCGAAGGTCGCCAGGTCGGCGGCCGAGAGCTGGACGTGGGCGAAATCGGCGATGCGCTTGGCCGCCAAGCCGGCGGCGGCGATGACGATAGGGGCCAGGATCGGCAGCACCACCTGGTCGACGATGGGGGCGAAGTCGATGTTCATGGGATCACCTCGAGGTTTCTGTCGGGGCTGGCGGCCATAAGCCGGCGGTCGGCCGGCCCGAGCACGATGCACCCGCAGCTGGCGGTGTGGCTCTCATCTGCGTTGTCGCCGTGAATGAAGAAGCCAGAGCGTCCAAAGGGGTCGAGCGCGCCGGCCGGGGAAGGCTGGAGGTGCATGACGACGGGCCCAAGGACTGGAACTTGGGCCGCTGCACCGATGGCCCACATCCCAGCGGGGATGGGGCCGACCTCGGGGACCTCCTGCATCGCCGGATTATTCAGACCGGCGCCGTTGCCGCTGTAGCCGGTCCCGACCCAATCGCCGGCGGGGTCGAGGAGCTTGCCGGTCGATTGCTGATAGGTCCAACTCACCGGCCGTTTCCGGCCCAGGGAGGCATTTCAGGCCCCCAGTGCGGCGCCTGGCGCATCCAGCCGATAGATGCGTTAAGTTGCTCCAGCTGAGAAACCAGCACCGCCACCTTGACGGTCAGGCTTTGGAGAGGGGGCATCTCCGCCTCTAGCGTCTTGACCCGATGCGTGAGCCCTGATCCCCAGATCAGGATGGCGGCGAACTGGACGATCGCTGCGCCAACGACAGCCACGACTGTGGAGTCCATGTGCAATGTTGTCTCCGGGTTTTTCAGAAATATTCGGCGCGAACTGCGGGCCTTTCGGTGCCCACCCGCAACATCAGAGCTTCTCGCCCCCGAGCGATCCGGCGCGACAGGCCGGTAGTCGGCTCGTCGAGGTCCGGAAGCGATTCGATTAAGCGCTCAGCGACAAGCGAGCCCAGAGCCGACGCATAGCGGCCGTTGAATGGAATCTCGCCGTCGAGTGTGATGCCGTTGTTGGGCATTCGATCGAGCCCGTAACCGGCCATCCACTCGTTGAGGTCAGCGCGATAGAACCAGAGAGACTGGGTCGCACCGACTACTTCGATGCGCGTCCCGTCGCGCGGCGGACGCAGGGAAAGTCCATCTGCAGGCGCTACCGAGCCTGGCGATGGTGCCCACGAGAACGGATGGAAGTCATAGTCGTACGGATCCCCCTCTGGAAAAATCCAGATTGAATTAGGCAATGTTATTTCTGCTATAAATCCTTGCTGTATTCGACATCGCTGATTTTCACCTGCTACCCAAGCGATCGTTGTCGACGACGGGGGCCAATACCAGCTGTTATTCTGCCAGGTGGGCACCGGAATATCGACGTTCCGCATTGGCCCGCGCGCCTCGTGGAGATCGAGAGTCACGTCCAGAAGGGCTTGCATGCCCACATCAAGTTCATCGATGTCTGGATCGTCGCCCGGGGCGATCGCCTTTACGGCGCGCAGAGCTTCCCTAATCGCCGTCCGACAGGTGGGCACGGATCAAGGCCTCCTGCCATCAGAATGAACGCGCGGACGACGGTCCTGGAGCGGGGGAGCTACCTAGACGGGAAGACCGGTGACCGGCTCCACATGGTAGTCGATCATGAGTTCTAGCGTCCCGGGGGCTCCGGTTGCGGCGCCGGTGTGCACGGTAGCAAAGACCGCCGCGTCGGCTCCGGTGGTGTTCGTCCAGAGCTTGCCTCCCGCAGCGGTGGTCGTGTCGTAAGAAGGGCCGGAAGCGCGTCCCACCAGAGCCGAGGCCGCCATAAATAGCTGGGCGCTCCCAGCGATCCCTACGTCATAGGTGAGCGTAGGGGAGCCAGATGAGTCCAATTGGCCGTCAGCCTTGAGTGTCACTCCATGGACTACGGCCTGCTTGGGAAGGTAGCCGAAGTACACCGTGTCTCCTGTAACTGGCGCGTTAACCGCACAAGTGGCGTGAAGGTTGACGGTCACCTGGGCGAGGCCTGGATCGATCGCCGGTTGCGCGTAACCATTGGTGTTGTAGTTGGACGATTGATAGACCGTGGACATTACCCGAAGGTCCTTTCTGTAGTTGAAGGCCGCCGGCGCACAGCCGAGGCTCGCAATTAGGTTGTTTTGTCGGCCTAGCTGTCGGAGGCCGCGGCGGCGAAGACGGTGACGATGCCGTTCTGCACAGAGTTAAAGTTGATCTTCTTCACGCCAAGCAGCTCCTCGATCGCAACACCCGGGCGAAACTGGTAATCCTTGATCATGTCGGTACGGGGCGTGGGCTCTTGGCCCCACGCGATACCTACCGAGCCGCCGCCACAGACGAAGATCGGTCGGACATCACATCCGGCAGAGCCAACGCCAGTGAAGCCTATGCCGCCGTTGGGATTATTGATGTTCTGGCAGTAGAGGTCGATCTCGGGTATTTCCCTATGAATGACGCCGTCCCAGAGCAGGTCGCCATCCTGGAAGATCGGGTTCTTATCCATCCCGTTGGCTTCACGAGCTCTCGCGGACTCGTTGGCGGTCAGGATTGTAGAGTCCGCCTTTAAATCGCGGAAAGTGCGGCTGCCATGGAACGCGACGTAGTATTCACGCCCGTCCCCGTTTGCAACTCGGAAGGGTCGGATATGTGGGTCCGCGGTCTTAGCGAGCCTCTTCGCAAGACCCATCATATAAGCGCTGGTGACGTCGGTCGATGAGGAAATATTACCGATCGCCGTCGCGAACGTGGTTGAATAGTTGCTCTTTAGATGCCCAAAGAGAATCCGGTCGGGATTTGCGGTGACCCATGTGTTCTGTTGGGCGGACGTCGCCAAATCATAATTGATGATCGTGCCCCCGGCATCCACCACACATCCGGCGAGCGCCCGGATGATGTCGTCCCGGAGCTTCTCCGTCTCCCAAACCTGCAGCGCGTCCTTGGCGGCGTTCCAAAGATTGATTTCGGTTCGGAACGTTGTTGACTTCGGAAGTCGGACACCGTTCCTGCGCCAGTCGACAATAATGGGACAGTTGTAGTTCGTAAGTTCTTCTTCGTGACCGTCGAGAACCTGGGCACCAGTAACGCCAGTCGGTGACTTCAATCGTCCAATGAAGGGGATGTTGATCGTTCTGAAGGCTTCTTCCTCCCGCTGAAATTTAGTAAGGATGATACCTCCCTTATTAAGATCAGCGTTAGTCATGTAGGGCATAAAGCGCGACTGCCGCACGTACTCTTGAAAATAGGTGGTGACCCAAACCTGCCGCTCTAGTGCAGTGGAAAGAATAGTCTCGGCCATGGTCGTCTAAACCTCTTTTGTTGATACTGCTAAGCGTTGGCTAAGCAGAGATTACCGGTTGAAAGCAGCGCTGAACGCCTGGCCGTCCCCCACGGGAGTGTGGGTTTCCAAAGGTCCGCCGTTGCCAGGGGCGGTTGCTAGGGATCTGGGTAGAGGCGTGGCGGGCTGGTGCCGGCGTGCGTTGGGTTCGGCTTCTACGGCCTGGACGCCGGCCTTGATCGCCTTCCAGGCTTTGAACTCATCGAGGTCGCTAGGCTGAACCTCGGAAAGCACGCGCTCGCGGCTGTAAGCTTGGTAGGCGGCTTCGTAGGGATCGTCGGACGCCATAATCTGCTGGTTGAAGATCGCGTCGGCGTTGCATTTCTCGACGGCCCAGTCGTGGATTAGGGCGACCGTGTCTTTGCCGTATTCTTGCTCTGCGAACTTTCGAGAGACCCGTAGATTCAGCTGATACTGACTGGACCGCTGCAGGTCGGTGGCTGACAGTTGCAAAGCAGGCTGCTGCTTGGCCTCGAGCTCTGCGGCGCGCCTTTCCGCCGTGCGCCGCTTTTCCCGCTCATCTAGCAACGCGGAGAGCGGGACGTGTCCTGGCTCGGCCGATATTGGGGAAGCCGGGGCGGTTGCTTGTGCCTCCGGCGACTGCTCGGGTGTCTCGGCAATGAAGTCCCCAGGCGAACCGGGTGTGTCGCTCTCCGTTGTCGATTCGACAGTTTGCTGCTCTGATTGCGGCGCTGGCGGAGCGGTAGGTTTTCCGCCGGTTGACTGCTCGGCCAGAAAAGCCAGCTGATCAGTAGTAGTCTCGTCCATTTGATTACCCTCGCCCAGTCGGTGGCGGCCCGATGCGCCCGAAGGAAGCTCGGCGGCAGCTGTAGTCTTGCGCCCGTTATTGCCCGGCGGCGGCTTTGGCTGGCGGACGCCAGGTAGTATTAGCCTCTCGGCGCGTCTCTTTCCGTTGGTCGCGAGCGATGCGCCGCAATGCAGCAGCGATGTCGCTCTTCTCTACGTGAAAATATTCAGGCCTTAGACGTGTCGGCCCGTTGCGGTTAACTCGGACGGCCAAGTCTTCCAGTTCCTCGGCGCAGCTCTTAGGCGACTCCGAACTTAAGTCGTGATCGAAATCGAGATCGGCCCGTAGAATCCTATGGCGGATCTTCATTGGCCCGAGCCTTTCAATTCTTCCGGGGTCGCGTCGCGACCTGGAGAAGGCGTGTCATCGGTCTGCTCGCTCTGCGGTTGCGCATCGGAATTCTGGGCGTGGGCAAGGCCGGCTTCCAGCCCAACAGCGGCCCGCTCGGAGTGGGTTTCGTGTGCCGCCGAAAGCGCGTTGAGGGCGTGAGCGAACGCCGATGCAGTGTGGAGGCCGGCCTTGGCGCGGCTCTCCTCGATGGTAGCCTGAGTGTTTGCGAATTGGAGTTGTTGTGAAACTGCCTGTTGCTGATTCTGCGACGCAGCGTTCTGTTTTATCAGATCTAGTATTGCTCGCTTGTGTTGAATTGGCGAGAGCTGAATCAGATCAGCGACTGTGATTTGTTGCTGATAAATCGGACTGATTTTCACTAGGTCGACGATATCCTGAAATGCCTCCGCTTGGAGCGAGCCAGCTGTTAGTTGAGTGTCGATTTCGATATCCACATCCATTTCAGCTATTTCATTCTTGTAACCCAGAACGTTTCTCTGAAGCTGGGGCTCGCCGGTCTGCGGATGCACCCCGACGGTCGGGTCACCCATCACAGGTTGGTTAAGGCCTACGAACTTCGGGTTGTCCTCATCGTCGGTGACTCGGATAAACTGCGGAGCCTTCCAGAATTGTTTCACTCGGCCCCAGCACTGACGGTAGATGCGCAACTCCCAGTCCGCCAGCGCGCCGTAGATGTTGGCGAGCTCGAGTACGCCTGATTGCTGTCGCGCCATTAGCGCCCGACCGCTGGCGTCCTGGCCATCTCGTCCAAGCATCGCGGGATTGGGCGCCATGCGCTCCATCTCCGCCTTGGCTTCCTGCAGCAGCTCAAGGTTGCCTTGGAACTCGGCCTGGTTGGGGCTGATCTTCCAGCCGAATGGGAGCACTCCGTCCGGACGAGCCGCCTCGGCGCGGGCCACTTCGGCGTCGACGTTGATGGCCGAGGGATCGCCGACCTCGATCCTACTAACTATGATCGCGTGCAGACTTTTGGACCGCCGCCTGTTGATCTCGTCCTGGATGGGCATCATGTCGCGAGCGGCGCCGTAGCGAGCGTTGTCACGCTTGACGTAAAGGCTCATCGCCTCGATTGGACAGTCAGGTCGGCCCTTGTGATCGTTGTAGGGGCTCGTTCCCGTCTCAAGGATATCTGAGCCAGTAAAAACGCAGCGCCTCCACGATGCTGCTTCACGCCAATAGATTTCGATCACCATCAGCCGACGCTGGCGCCTGTCCACCCAAGCGCCAGCCGTGCCCGGTGAGAAGATTGGTCGGTCTTGATAGCTGGCGTCGGGAGACATTCCTCCACCGATGCCGTTGTCGACTGTAGCCTGTATTTCCGCCCGCTTTGTCGGATATAGCGCTATGGCGTCGTCAGCGTACATCCACTTGGCGATGCCAAGGAACCTGGCGTCTTTCCAGTCCTTACGCCTTGAACGGGGATCGCCAAAGAACTCCTCCCACCTAATCTGCGTAATGGTAACTTGGCGGTCTTCATCGACGCCGACCAGGGCGGCCATCGTCCCCGGCACGAGCATGTCTAGAAAGCAGTCCTGTTTGAGCCGCTTCAAAGAATTGAAGTCCGCGACGTAGCGCAGCACGTCTGTCGCGGCGTCGGCTGAGTCTGTCTCGCCGGGGTTGCGGGGCCACGCGCGCGGCTCGCTCTTTCCCTTCTCCGTGATGCCGATTATTCCGTTTATCGCTACCTTGAGTCTATTGATAATGATCGGCGGTTGACGACGTTTCTCGAGATCGACCAATTCGGTCTTGGAGTATTGATCGGTATCATAATAGTCTATAGCCCTTAGACTATCAGTTCGCGCCTCTGCCGTTAGGTCGCGCGCTTCCATGAAATAGCGCTTCATGGTCGCCAGGTCCGAGGACTCCGTCTGGTCGGTGGTATTGTCGGTGGCGGGAAGGGACGCGGATGAAGTTTCGCTCAGAGCCTTGCGCAAGGTCATTTTCAGCACTGCCTCCGACAGATCGCGGCGAGGGGGCGCTTCATTGTGGAAGAGGCGTTCTGGATAGGGAGGGGCGGAGGGGGAAGCCGAAGCAGCCGGTTTCCGCCAGTTTTCGTATTGCAACACAACCTCATCCGGTCGTCAAGGGGTTTTTTTGACATTTCGCAAATTTCTGATCCGCCACCCCGGCGAGAGGCAGGCTATCTGGCTCTTGTCTCATGGCGTGGAGGCGTAGAAGCTCCAGGGAACCACGAGTTCGCGGCCGTTGTGACAGGATGTCGCCACACTTGGGGTTTTGCGATGATTGTCGCCGATGCTCTGAGAGACAAAGGCTAGGTTTTGAGCTTGTATCCGGTCTTGAAGATCCACCACACGGCCGCCAGGCACAGGGCCATGAAGGCCGTGGTCATGGCGAGGCTCACGCCCACCCCGACGTCGGAGTGGCTGTAGAAGCTCCAGCGGAAACCGCTCACCAGATACACCACCGGATTGAAGAGGGTGATCTTGCGCCACAGAGGCGGCAGCATGGCGATGGAATAAAAGCTGCCCCCCAGAAAGGTCAGGGGGGTGATGATCAGGCTGGGCACTATCTGCATCCGCTCCCACCCTTCTGCCCACACCCCGATCATGAAGCCGAACAGGCTGAAGCTCACGGCGGTCAGGATCAGGAATCCCGCCATCCACACCGGATGATCGATGTGGAAGGGAACGAAGATGCGGGCGGTGATCAGGATGATCAGGCTCAGCAGCACCGATTTGGTCGCCGCCGCCCCCACATAGCCGATCACCGCCTCGGCCCACGATATCGGCGCCGACAGCAGCTCATAGATCGTGCCGCTCCATTTGGGCATGTGGATGCCAAAGCTGGCGTTGCCGATGCTCTCGGTCAGCAAGGAGAGCATGATCAGGCCCGGCACGATGAAGGCGCCATAGCTCACCCCGTCCACCGCCCTGATGCGGCTGCCGATGGCCGAGCCGAACACCACGAAATAGAGCGAGGTCGAGATCACCGGCGCCAGCACGCTCTGCGTCAGGGTGCGAAACCACCGCGACAGCTCGAAATGATAGATCGCCCACACCCCGCGCGGGTTCATACCCTGACCTCTCCTCGCCGCGGCGAATCCGTCAATCGCCATACTAGTGGATAAAATCCGTCGCCCCGCGCGGGATGGGTCGGATCATTCAAGGCGGGGGCCGATACCTCGACTGCTCCGGCTTGAGCGAGAAGAAATCGGGCTCACGCGTGAAGTGGTAGCTGGCGGTGTCCAGGGCTTTGAGCGCCGCGTCCATGATCAGGTAGTCGGACCCGAACGGGCGGCATGAGTGGGCCATCCGCAGAAGCTCGTCGCGATAGGGCCGCAGCTTGGCGAAAGCCGTCTTCGGGTCGCTGATGCCGGGGAACCGCGCCTGCGCCATCTGGCCTCCTGTTCCCGTATTGTTCTCTCTCCGCGACGGAGTCAATCGCGTTCCCGCCTCGGAGCCCGACTTCGCTCGAGGGTGGAACCCGGTCATCGCGGCCACGCCCGGAAGCGGACGCCGGCTCACGAACTGGAAGACATCTTCCGAGTGGAAGCTTTGATCGCGGTTTGTTGAGCGAGGGGGGGTGAGGGGCCACGGTCCTCGGCAACTCCAAGATGCGTTGGCCCGACCTGGTTCTCTTTGCTCACTGCATCGCCGATCGGTCCCATCCGAACGAAACGCTTGACACGGGAATTGCGTTATGTAATCGTATCCCTCATGGCAAACCCCCCTCCCGAACCTCGAGACTCCGCCGACCAGGCGTCCGATCCCTCGGTCCTCATGGCCGAGCGCCATATCCGCCAGCTCCAGCGGTTGACCGAGATCGGCGTGAAGCTGCTCCAGGCCTGCGGCCCGGCCGCCGCCCGGGCGGTCGAGACCATCACGCGCGAGATCCGCCTGAACCTGATCCAGCAGGGCAGGATCGAGGCGAAACTCCGCAAGCTCAAAGCGGCGAGTCGCGAGACCGCGACCGGCGGCGCGAACCTCTCCGCCTCGAAGCCCGCCACCCGTCCCGGAATTTCCGCCGCCGGGGCGCCAACGGTCCGCTCGGAGTGGCGCCCCGGCCTCCCCTGCTCGCCAACGAAACACTAAGCCAGGCAGTGGCGGCTGCGCTCCTGCGGCTACCGCTCGCTCACCAGGCTCACGAAGATGTCCTCGAGCGAGCTTTCGCTGGTGCGCAGGTCCTTGAAGTCGACCCCCATTTCGTTGAGCCGCCGCATCAGGCTGGCTATGCCGGTCTCCTCGTGCTGGGCGTCGAAGGTATAGATCAGCTCCGCCCCGTCGTTCGAAAGCTCCAGCCCATAGCCGGCCAGCGCCCCGGGAATGGCCGTGAGCGGCGCCTGCAGGTGCAGGGTCAGCTGCTTCTTGCCCAGCTTGGCCATCAGCGCCGCCTTGTCCTCCACCACGATCAGCTCGCCCCTGTGGATCACCCCGATCCGGTCGGCCATCTCCTCGGCCTCCTCGATGTAGTGGGTGGTCAGGATGATGGTCACGCCGCCCTCGCGCAGGCGCCGCACCATCTCCCACATGTCGCGCCTCAGCTCCACGTCCACCCCGGCGGTCGGTTCGTCCAGAAAGAGGATCGTCGGCTCGTGCGCCAGCGCCTTGGCGATCATCACCCGCCGCTTCATGCCGCCGGAGAGCGACAGGATGGTGCTCGCCCGCCGGTCCCATAAAGAGAGGTCCCGCAGCACCTTTTCCAGATAGGCGGGGTCGGGCGCCTTGCCGAACAGCCCGCGGCTGTACTTCACCGTCGCCCAAACCGTCTCGAAGCCCTCGCTCGTCAGCTCCTGCGGCACCAGGCCGATCCGGGCCCGGGCCGCGCGCCAGTCGCGCACGATGTCGTGGCCGTCGGCGACGATCGTCCCGGCGCTCGCCTTCACCAGGCCGCAGATGATGCCGATCAGGGTCGTCTTGCCCGCCCCGTTGGGCCCCAGCAGGGCGAAGATCTCCCCCGCCCTTATCTCCAGGTCGACATCCTTGAGCGCCCGCAGCCCCCCCGCATACGTCTTCGACACCCCCCTCACCGATATGATCACCGGCCCCGCCTCCATCA
>Ga0182024_10012136_pt1 | contig 17094 bp, 14 predicted proteins | sample P32metaG_FD_120480 | JGI IMG/M metagenome (GOLD analysis project Ga0182024, IMG submission 120480) | Permafrost microbial communities from Stordalen Mire, Sweden - P3-2 metaG (Illumina Assembly) | ecosystem: Environmental > Terrestrial > Soil > Wetlands > Permafrost | place: Sweden: Stordalen...
AGATTTCGAACTCTGTCGGGGTCAATTTGACGATGCGATCCTTTACTTTTGCCTGCAAATTCTCCGGGATTAAGGTTATTTCACCAGCGTGGAGAATCTCGGGCAAGGTCGACGAATGCGGCACCGAGCCCGAACGTCGCAAGAGCGCCCGCACGCGCACTTGCAGCTCGGGGATTTCAAACGGCTTGACCAGATAATCATCGGCTCCGGAATCAAAGCCTGTCACTTTGTCTTTCGTCATACCGAGGGCTGTGAGCATAAGAATTGGGATTGGATGCGTGTTCGGGTTTTGACGCACTCTCTGGCAGACAGTGAATCCATCTAAGTCTGGCATCATCACATCCAGAACAATCAGATCAGGGCGGTTCTGCTGCGCCAGGGCCAGACCCTTGATGCCATCGTTGGCGGTTGTCACTTGGTGCCCAAGCAGCTCCAGGTTTACCTTAACGAGCTCGGCGATGGCCTGGTCGTCGTCTATTACGAGAATCCTTGACAATTTTTTTTCCCCGTCAGCCTAAGCAGAACTTACAACCGTTAATTTTACTGGAATTTTTAGCAACCGCCCCGCCCGAAGTACAGTCAATGTAACCACTTGACCTGGTTTTTTCTGCTCTACATATGAAAGTAAATCGTCGACAGAGTGGACAGGATTGTTGTCGACACCAGTAATGATATCGGCGAAACCGCGATCGACTTGTTGAAAATCTAAACCGAGCATACGATCGCGGTAGATGACTAATTTAGGACCGGAGAGGCCGGCTTTAGCAGATGGTCCCTCAGGATCAAGGCGCACCACTCGCAGACCTTGCAGTCCGGCACCAAGATCTGTCGGTTCCAGCGCCTCAATGCCGATGTCGGCGCGGATGACGTGATGATGGGCGATTAACTCAGGCACAATTTGTTTGGCAATATTGATCGGAATGGCCAGACCGATGCCTGCAGATTGACCGGCGGTGCTGAAAATCGCTGTCGTGATGCCGATTAAGTGCCCGCTGGAATCAAGCAAAGGACCACCGGAATTTCCCGGATTGATCGACGCATCCGTCTGAATTATTCCTTTAATCAGGCGCCCTTCTTGGGTGCGCAAAGTGCGTCCTAAACTAGATACGATACCAACTGTAAGCGTGCGATCGAGCCCGAAAGGGTTGCCGATAGCCAGACAGCGCTGCCCCACTTCCAGGCGCGATGAGTCGCCAAAGGCAATCGGCGTCAACTGTTTGTCACCCGGTGCTATTTTGATCACGGCCAGGTCGTTGGTTTTATCTTCGCCCACCAGAGCGGCAGGATACGTCGAGCCATCATAGATGGTGACGCGCACGCTCGAGGCACCGTTAATAACATGATGGTTAGTCAGTATGAAGCCGTCGTTGGAGATTATGATTCCTGATCCAAAATCGCCCTTTTCCGGCACCAGGTTCAAGTAAACATCTTCAGATGCCGTCACGCTGGCGATGTTGACGACAGCGCGGTTGGCATTTTTGTAGATGCGAATGTTGTCCAGTTCGTCAGGATAAAGAGATGAATGCGCAGATGAATGCGAACTTTTGGCATGCACGTCTGCTGCCGCTGCTGGCTGCACATGCGCAAGGCTCGCAAGCAGGAAGCAGAGCAAGATAGCGCCTATTGCTCCATTTCGAATTGAATTTTTCATGATTGAATCTGTCATGTTCATACTCGTTGAATCTATTTAGAAGGATCTGCTGTGGCGGCTTCCGACTGGCCATCTACTTGCGGCTGCTTAATTTTCGGCTCGTTAAGTTCTTTGGGTTTGTCGCCCAGACGGGGTTCTGTGCCGTTGAGCAGGCGTTTGATGTTGGCCCTGTGTCTGTAAATTACATAGGCCGAACCGCAGGCGCAATAGGCAGTGAACGGCACTGGTGCTTGCAAGACAATGAAAGCGATGGTGGCGATGACCACCGCCACCATCGATGAAAGCGAGACAATTTTTGTCAAGCCAACCAGACTGAACCAGCTCACCAGGGTGCATAATCCAGCCAAGGGATTAAGTCCAAACAACGTTCCCAGCCCGGTCGCTGCGCTTTTGCCGCCTTGAAAGTCGAGAAAGATTGATTTGCTGTGCCCGATCAAAGGTGCGAATGCCACCAGGGCCGGTACCAGATGAGGAATAGCAAATGAATTCCATTGTTCAGCCATTGCCCCGGCATCCAACCAGACGGAGAAGGCCACTGGACAGTATCCTTTTAATATGTCGAAGACGAAAACAAAGGCGCCTTCCTTTTTGCCGACGCAGCGCCAGACGTTTGTAGCGCCGGTCGAGCCGCTGCCGAACTGGCGAATATCGATGCCCTTGACCGCTTTAGCGATCCAATAGCCGGTCGGAATTGATCCAAGCACATATGAAAGCACAAGAATCAAGACTGCATAGATCATGCTTAGCGATTATCCTTTTTGGCGCGAGTGACCAGTCTTAATGGCGTGCCCTGGAATCCGAATGCTTCCCGGATTTTTCTTTCCAGATAAGCATGATAGTTCCTGGTCATCAATTTATCGTCGTTGGCAAAGATTATGAAGGTAGGCGGTGATACTGATACCTGAGTCGTGTAATAGACCTTCAAGCGCTTCCCCCGTTTGGAGGCCGGCGGCGGCACAAGGGCCACCGATTCATTGACGATTTGATTGAGCAACCCGGTCGATATTCGTTTCTTCGTCTCTACATTTGCTCGTTCAACTGCTTCTATTATTTTATTGACGCGCTGTTTCGTCAAGGCGCTGGTGAAAAGAACTTCAGCATAGGCGATGCTTCTCAACTGAGATCTTACATTCTCAGCAAATTGATTCATCAAACGCGATGATTTGTCTGGCACCAGATCCCACTTGTTGAGAACGATAACCGCGGCTCGACCGGCCTCTTCGATTTTGCCGGCGATTTTCTGATCTTGATCGGTTATTTCCTGGCTGGCATCAAGAATCAGAACTGATACGTCGGCTCTTTCAATGGCACGCAGGGCGCGCACGACCGCGAATGCTTCGATGCCGTAATCTACCTTGTTTCTGCGGCGAATCCCGGCTGTATCAACAATGGTGACTTCGCGACCGTTATGTTTAACGGTGGTGTCGATGGCATCGCGGGTGGTGCCCGGCTGATCCGATACGATCGTGCGGTTGGTGCCGACGAGAAGATTGACCAGAGAAGATTTGCCGACATTGGGCTTGCCGATGATGGCCACGGAGATAGGACACGTCATCGGGTCGACTTCCGGCTCTTCTTCTTCTTCGCTATATAGATCATCAACATCGATGCGTTTGTGGTTGTCCGGGGGAAACAAAGAAATGATCTTGTCCAACAGATCGCCCACGCCGCCTGTGCCTCGCATGGCTGACAATGAATGGGGCTCACCCAAGCCCAGACCATAGAACTCATGCGAATTGAGATTCTCCTGGGGCTCGTCGATTTTGTTAACAGCCACTATCACTGGTTTCTTTGTGCGGCGCAGAAGATTGGCCACTTCTTCATCGGCGCCTGACATTCCGGTTTTTCCGTCGACCATGAAGACGATCACGTCTGCTTCATTCATAGCCAGGTTGACCTGATCCAAGACTTCGTTGGCAATCTTTTCGCCTGAGTGTGGGATGACTCCGCCTGTGTCGACAAGCAAAAACTGCCGCCCCGACCAATCTGTCTCTCGGTATAGCCGGTCGCGGGTCACGCCCGGGCTGTCATCAACGATGGCATGGCGGGAGCCGACGCAACGATTGAAGAACGTGGACTTTCCGACATTGGGCCGGCCGACAATGGCGACCACCGGCTTGGTCATAATTCACCTCTTAGCCTGGAGCACATTGCTGACGCAGGTTTTTGCAGACATTCTTGATGTTGCACCATTATCACTTGTCTTTCTCGGAATCGGCACTTTGTGCGGCTTGACTTCCCGGTTTCGTAATACTTTCCTTGATCGCCTGCTGTCTCAATTTCTTGCCCAACCTCGGCGCCCGCAAGTCAAACCAGCGAACGAGTGTGCTCAAACAAGCTTGGCAAATCTCAGGTGGGACTGCCCTCCACGGTTCATCCTCCATGTCTAGGGCCACCCTAATCATGTCTCGGAATCGTCATCTTTTTTGGCAGACCGCGGCGGTGGCTTAGGCGTGGCGTCGGGACCATTGGCGGGGTTGCCCGGTTTGGCAAGACCTTCCTTGCTCCCCTGTTGAGCCTGACCGAACTTTTTGCCTAGCTTCGGCGCTTGCGCATCAAGCCAGCGCACCAGCGTATCTTTGGCTATATTGAGGAAAACAGCCGTCTCAGTGTCTCCACCGGTATCAGGATGCACTCCTGGTGAAGCAATTTGTCGCTTCCAGGCATCGATTACCATACGTTCGTTCATTTCTTCCGGCTTAATTCCCAGGATCATGCAAGACTTGCGAATCTCAGGCGGAATTTGTCGCACTACAGGAGACGGTGGAGCCGCTGGTGCCTCGCCGGCCTTAGCGCTGCCGACAAATTTGTTGGCGGCGCCACGACTTTTGAGAGAACCCGCCAAGCCACCACCGGCGGCGCCACCATCGCCGTCTTTCTCTTTATCTTTTGCTGATGCGGGCGGAGTCGTCATTCTCGGAGAGGCTGGCTCAGGCGGCAGGTCTGCAGCCTGCCTGATTCGCCCTTTTATCAGCTCGCGCAACTCATCGCCGCCCTGTCCGACCTCTTGAGTTTTGGTTGGTGGCACCTGCACGTCATTGATGATGTCGATCTTGTCCAGGTCTACGTAATCATCCAGATCATCGAAGATGTCCAGAGCGTCGAGATCGACAACCGCGTCTGTATCAAAGAGGTTGCGCGGATCATGCAACGCTTGCAATCGGTCGGCGGTGCGGTTTGGATCTTGGCGGTTTGGATCTTGGCTGTTGACCACAACATCTTGGGTTGTCTCGCCTGGCGCACGCTCTGGCGCGGGGGTGGCAGTGCTTTGCACGCGGGGTCTGGATGGTGCGGCCGGCTTGCTTTCCAGTACTCCCGAGCGAGCATAATCTTTCAGAGAAGCAACACTGAAATTGTAGACATTTTGCAGATCTTTCCAGGACAGCTCTACCAGGGGGTTGAACTCATTGCTATTGCTCACCGTCGGTCCCGATCGAGCGACGTTATAGATTGAATCAGGATCTCGCGGAGCCCGGTCAAATCTGACATGCGCCGCTTCTTGCTGCACGGAAGACTGCAACTCGGAGTCAGCATTGCCGGCACCGCTTTTTGAAAGAGAATTGATATCGTAATCTGCTTCCGAGGTGAGTGAACCATCCCCAAATTTGTATTCCGAGGCATACAAACTATCTGACGGTGATGCTTCGATTTCGTCGGATGGGCTGAAGCTGAAGCTTGGGTTAAACGGTTCGAAATCGCCGGTGGCGATTACACGGTAGCCAGGCTGATCGGCGGTGTCTGTAGCCGGATTTGCACTGCCACTATGAGCGGTGCTTTCCGCGGCCACGGCGTCGCCACTATTTTCGCTGTCTTGGGAGGTGAATTCGGATAAGTCAGGAGAGGAGAAGTCTAGCTCAAAAGGCAGGGATACCGGGCGCAGTGGCCTGGCTGGCGGTTCGGCATAAATAAATTCTGAATCGTGCAGATTGCTTCCAGGTGGAGTGACGGCAGGCAACGGGCCGGTATCGGAGTTTGCGTCCCTGGCCTCGCTGCCCGGTAAAGGTCCTGTGTCTCGCAATGACTTACGATCGAACTCTTGCACTCCGCGCGGAGACAGGGCTGGCTCACTGATCGTGAATTGATCGTCATCGACCTTGGAGCTCTCCAACAACTGAGCCCCTGCTGTTAGTCTGCGCGTGGCTTCTTCCACCCCTTTCTGAAAGCCGGAATGGTATGCATCTTGCTGCTTTTTAACCGCCGCCTCAGCCGATTTCTCTAAATTCCAAATCGATTCTTCCAGCTCCAGAATACGTGCTTCCAGCTCGGTTACCTTTCTTTGGGCCTCGTCTTCTGCCATGCCGCTCACGCTCGAAGTGTCTGTGCTTTCCTCACTTATAAGCTCCATCAGCTCCGTGTCTCTATAAAGACGCGACCGTGGAATGTGGGCTTCCTCTGCTACCGTGTGAGCACTAATGGGCGCACCTTTAGCCTTCAGTGCAGAGATTGCGGCTAAAACAAGATCCTTGTCGCTGGTTGTTTGGTTTTGGTCCGTTTGCATCACTAATCGAGTTATGATTTAGGGCGAGTCGACAAATTACCTAAGCCAACGCTAAGGCCCCTGTTCGTCTCTGAGAAAGTATAGCCTTTCTCATATCTTATCTGCTCGTCTAAAGTGTGTGAATTGTTCAAGCATTATAGGTTTTGGGGACTTTTTGCACTATTAACATCGTCGCCGCCAGAATTCTTATAAAAGGTCGCGTACAGGGCGTTTTTTATCGCCAGAGTGCGAAAGAATTGGCCCGCTCTCTGGGCCTGGCCGGATGGGTGCGCAATCTCTTTGACGGCGATGTCGAGGCCTATGCCCAGGGCGATAGCGGACTTGTGGAGGAGCTTGTTGAGTGGTGCAAGCGCGGACCGCCAGGAGCCCGTGTCGACTCAGTCGATGTCGTTTGGGAAGAAGCGCCAAGCGAGCCCTGCTCCAGGTTTGAGGTGCGTTAGGATAGATTGGCGATTGGGGCTCTCAAGAATCGTTTGTTTGTCTCCTTGGCCAGCGTTTGTGGGCTAGGGCAGACACTACATCGAATTGCCGATTTCGACAATTTTCAAAGAAGAGGCAGTGGTGTCTTGAAACGCTTTGCTGGAGCCTGATTTGGAGCTTTTGGGGACTGTTCCACAAAGTCTGGAAAATTGCCGATTTCGGCAATTGGAGGTAGGGTGGCAGCGGAATACCCAAACCCCACTGGTCTAAATGATCAATCTGGAGCCCGGACCCTGAAAAAGCTTGTAAGCCTCCTGAATTAAGCCTGATTCAATGGCACGATTTTCTGTCCGTACTTGATTTGGGGCAGGTCGCTCCAGCGTTGCTACCTCGGTTCCTGGGCTAGTTGCCAGCGGCGGTCGGCCTATTTCGGCAGCGATGGGGGTGGAGGATTTTGATTGGTTTGAAGTGTTTAATGAATCAGAGGTCTGACGCCTCTCATCCTCGTCAGGATCAGCTTCGCTGGTTGCCTGTGGTTGGGAAGCTGGCTCTTTCTGCCTGGGCTGGGAGGTTTGTGTTGCTTGTGCTGGTTGCGAATCCGTCAAACCGGTGGTGCTTCTAGGCGTGGGCGAAGGTCCCGATCCCGGTTTTCTCGATCCGCCAGGGGGTGGCTGCCCACCTGGCGGTTGATCGGTAACCACTTTCAATCTTACGTTTATCGGCCGGTCGAGAACTGCTGCAGATGCTGCTTTTACATGGTCGAGTTTACCTTCCACTGTCTTTTGCAGATTTGGAGCGACCCCAAGCACAAAGACATCACTCTCAGGATCGAAGCTGATCGGAAAAGCGTGAGTAGAGACCACGCTGTAAGTAGGTATGTGCCGCTTTTGCAGCGCGTCCTTCACATTGGACCAAAATTCATCAAGGTCGAATGTTCCAGCTGGTGGTGGTGCTTGAGGCGAAGGCGTTTCGAGCACATCTGTGGATGTCGATTCTTCGTGCAAGATGATCGACGATACTTCGGTAAGTGAATCCTCGTCGCTCAGCTCAGTCTCAGTGATCGCGTCTAATGCAATCGGCGACTCGGGCTGCGCTAGTAACGGCTCCAAGGAGAGAAGAGGTGATGGGGATGATGTTGGAAGAGGTTGAGCTTGGGGTGACAGGGATGGAGATGGAGATGGAGATGGAGATGGGGATGAGGATGGAGATGGGGATGGGGATGGGGATGGGGATGGAGATGGGGATGGTGATGGAGATGAGGATGGTGATGGAGATGGAGATGAGGATGGTGATGGTGATGGTGATGGAGATGAGGATGGTGATGGAGATGGAGATGAGGATGGTGATGGAGATGAGGATGAGGATGGTGAAAGCGTTGGACGCGAAGGAGCTGCTGGCGCAACTCTTGGTGCCGGGGCAGCCGGTCGTGCAGCTCCTGGTGCCCGAGCCGGACCGCGCTCAATTTCGTCGCCCAAAACCTCTTCTATAACTTGCAGTCTTTGATCCAACTCCTTCATAAATGTAATGTCGTGACGGTGGCACAGTGCCAACAAGCCCATCTCCAGCGATAAGTTCGGTTGACTGGAACGCTTGCACGTCTGCTCCAATCTGTCCAAATACTCAACCATCTGCGCCAGTTCAGATCGGTCAAAATGCTTTGCCTGAGCCACTAAAGCATGTAGATATTTTGCTGAGCCCAGAACAATCGATGCCAGTGACTCGGCTGTTACACTGCCGGCGGTATCATTGACGTAAGAGGCTTTAGTCAAATTGAGAAAGTGTTTGGCCAGCTCGAGAATCAACACCGCAGGTTCACGCCCTTCAGCCAGCAAAGCATTGACTGTGGTGAGCACGGAATATCCTTCTCGATTTAGCACTCCGGCACTGATCTCAATCAGTGCATCTTCGTGCACAGCGCCAAGCAGAAGAAGTAAATCGTTAACGCCTACCGGCTTATCCGGTGATGAAAGCAGACCGGCTTGATCGAGCAACCCGAGGGCATCGCGAAGACCACCGCCTGAGCGCCGAGCAATCAGATCAATGGCCTCGTCGTCTATATTTATACTCTCCTGCGTGGCGATTTTTTTCAGATGGGCGCTCAAATCGCGCTGGCCGACAAGCTTAAAGATGAGACGCTGGCAGCGGCTTACAATTGTCGGAGGCACCTTATGCTCCTCCGTCGTCGCCAGAATGAACACCACCATCGGCGGTGGCTCTTCGATCGTCTTCAAAAGGGCGTTGAATGCCTCCTTCGTGAGCATATGGCATTCGTCAATGATATAGAGCTTGTATCTGCCGCCCTGAGCGACAAGCGGCGCCCGTTCGATCAGCGCTCGCGCGTCGTCGACACTGTTATTGGATGCCGCATCGATCTCAAAAACGGAGGGAGAATTGCCTAGTTTTACTTCCAGGCACGATGCGCAAGCAAGGCACGGAGTTGATGTTGATGTAGATCCGGATTGGCAGTTGAGTGATTTTGCCAAAATGCGAGCTGATGAAGTTTTGCCGGTGCCGCGAGGCCCGGTAAATAGATATGCATGCGATATGCGATCGTTCTCAATCGCGTTCGACAATGTCTGAGCAACGCTGACTTGACCGACCAAGTCGGCCAGAGTTTGCGGACGATACTTTAGATATAACGGTTGGTAAGTATGCAAGGTGACTGCAATCGTAAACCGCGACAAGAGCTGATCCTAACCGATTTTCAAGCTGCGCGTCCATAAAGAAATGCGAGGGGTCGGTCGACATAGTGCGCCTACAGCCACGTACCATCATCTGGTTCAGTCCTCAAATTAAACACCTGGGACACCACCAAAAAGGCACTTGTTGGGGTTACCAAATTTGGTAACCCTCAAGATTAAACGTGATTTCTTGCCGCGGTCTAAAAGACAGTTCCTGTCTTGCTCTACACGGTTTTGAAAAATTTTGCCTCGATTGTCAAGGTTGCCAAATTTGGTAACCCCACCTCAAAAATTCAAAAGTGCCAAACAGAGGCCCTAGAAGGTGCGCAATTATGGATCCTTGACCGTAAAGATCAAAATACTGACAAGCTGAGGCTGCGGGTTGGCCGGTTTGCGAGCAATTTGAAAGCACACCTGGCTGATCGGATATACATAATCCTGTCCGCCTGTAGCCTCGTCCACTCCTGGCTCACGGATAATGAACGCCGGTTCGCCGAATTTCCGTTTTACCTCTGAAACTGGCGCGCCCAGCTCGACGCCAAAGTCTGAAGTGACTAAAGATGTGTCGAACACCCGCAGAGCTTCGATGATTCCATGACGCATGTAGATATACATTGCCGGATCATTGGTGCCTGGTTTCGTCAACGTCCAAACTGACCAATCTACCTCCAGACCAGTGCCTTTTCCTGCTTTGACGTTTAGCTTGCTGAGTTTGCCCCGCGTTGCCAGCAACCGGTTGGCCTGGGCAGCGGAGGTGCCTAGATGCACCAGAGGAATGCCGGTGATCACATTAGGCGGTAGCAAAGCGATTTCCCGATTGTTGGCGCTGTCTGAGATTGCTGCGGCTGCAGCTTCTTTTCTTCGAGCCTTTTCGTTTGCCACTCTGGCAAACGACTTCTTGGCTGCAGTCGACTTCTTGCCTGCTACCGGCGCCGCATCGGACTTCTCGGAGGCCACGTTGGTTTGTCTGATGTACTTATAAGATCCAGGATTCGCAGGCGTCATCACGCCGCCGGCAGCCGAACCATCTTGCACTGAACTATCCATATTGGTGCCGGGTAAACCACCTTGTAGTCCTTCATCTCCATATATGTTGTCTGCTGGCGCCCGGGTCGCATTAGTAGCGCCTTGTAATGCAGGACCATTCCATATGTACGGCCTGCTCTGGTCACCAACGTATGGGACGCCGCCACCATACACGGTGACACCAGAACGACCCGCGGGAGCGGCACTAATGGTCGAGATCGTTTGCGGGCCCCCCGCTTTGTCGTCGGATGAATTTTGCGGCTCCGCCGATTGTTGTTGCATCACGTATTGCATCCCATTGATAGCCTTTCCAAACATGCCAAGGCTTGAAGCCAGTTGCTGGAAACCATCAAGTTGCTTACGTTCTCGGTCAGAGGGCGGGCGCTGTTGTGGTTGAGCGTTTGTCGAATAAGCAGGCGCAAAGTTGGACGCAGCAGACGCAGGTGCGGGCGTGGATGCCGGTGGCGCTGGCGCTGCGGCTGCCGTGGCCCTGGCAGGGCGAAAATCTCGAACTACAGGGCTGGCGTCGACTATTTGCATCCTTTTGTTGTTTACAGATAAATTTTTGCTGCCGCGGGTCATGTATCCATTTCCCGCAAATTCATCTCCACCCCATGCATCCTTATAGCCAGATCCATTTCCGCCAGATCCATTTCCGCCAGATCCGCCGGCTACCCATGCAATTTTGGCCCCTTGGTCCAGGTCTGTGATTGGCGTGTTAGTCACAGGCGGTTTGATGGCGTAAAGGGGATTAGTTGGACCGCCGTTCTGAGCAATTTGTGATTGTGATGTTTGCTGAATCATGTTCTGCTTGGCTTTCTGCATGTTCTGGATTGCCAGAGCAGGCATGTTGTGAATCTTCTGAAAGATCTCTTGTAAGAGCTTGATTCCCAGCACAGATGGTTCATAAGATGGAGTCTTGGCGCTGACGATCAATTTATTGGAGACAGCTTGAGGGCCAGCCTGCACACCAAGGGTGGTGGCAGTCAAAATCGTCGCCGTGGCAATCACTGTCGCCATAGCGCCATTTCTCTCCATAATCCCAAGCATGCGTTTCATCGTCAAACCTGTATTCCCCCTCCTGCCAGTTCAGCCAGTTTCGATTCCCAATCATCCAACTCCGATTGATTGATCAATCCGCGCCTGGTGGCAACATAACAGGCCCGACAGCGCTGATTGAATTCTGTTTCGTGACCTTCGCTGCGTCCTGGAATGCCAAGTTTTGCATAGAGCGATTTTAATCTGGATTGAACCGCCTTTTCAGTCAGATAAAGACGCTTGGCAATAGCGTGGTCGGTCATGCCCAGGGCAATGCAAACCAGAGCCTCATATTCAGCTGAGGTCAGGCTGGTGGCGCGATTTTGGGTTCTTTGAATGACCCGAGCGATACCCGGGTGAATCCAACAATCGCCAGACAAGACAGCCCTGGCTGCTTCTGCAACCTGCTCGTTAGATGCGTTCTTTAAAACATAGCCAAAAGCTCCGTTTGGCGGCACAATTTTCCAGAGCTGGCGCACATACACTTCATCGGAAAAATTGGAAAGCATGATCACGCCGGTCTCCGGAAGCTTTTGCAAAATCTGTTCTGCAGCCTTGATTCCGGACAGCTGGGGCATTTTGATATCCAAAAAGACCAGCTCCGGCTTCAGCCTCAATGCCATATCGACAGCCTGCTTCCCATCTTGAGCTTCGTGGACGGTTTGCTCAGGCAAGTTTTGCGTCAGCAAATTCTTCAGCCAAATGCGGTCTCGTTCTTCGTCATCAACGATCAGAATCGTCATTAGCTCTCCCCTGTTGGCGCAATCTCTACCAGTGGTATCTTAAGCCTCAATTCGGTTCCTGTGGGAAATTTATCGGGTTTTTTCCACTCTACCTGAGCTCCGATTAACTGAGCCCGCTGGCGAATATTGAGCAAACCGTGTGCGTCGGCGCGAATTGCCTTCATATTAATGCCTTTCCCATTGTCCGCCACGGCGATGAAAATGTAACCCTCCTTTTCCCGAATGTTTAGCTCAACTGCTGTGGCACTGGAATGTTTTTGCACATTATTCAAGGCTTCCTGAACGATTCGATAGAGTTGCAGCTTGGTGAAATCGGGCAAATTATAGTCTGAACGCCCGTCCCCGTCTTCAAAATTGCTTTTTATATCAGTGTCTTGAGAGAGGATAGCGACAAGATTTTCAAGAGCGGGCTTGAAACCCATCGTCTCCAGCACTGACGGATGCAGATCGTTGATCACCCGGCGCATTTCAGCCACGGCGTGATCCAGTTTGGTGCGCATAAGACTGGGCACCGGATTATCGACGAGCTCCTGAGAAAGGCGGTCAGCCATGCGGGCAACAGACGACAGCGCCGGCAAGGTCTCGTCGTGCAAGTCTTCGGCGATGCGCTGGCGTTCTTCTTCAGCGCGCACCTGCATAGACTCGCGCGCTTGTGCCAGTTCACGGTTGCGCAGCCGCAGGTCGGTATCAAGATGGATGAAGGCGCCGACAATAAAGCCCAGAGTCAGCACCGCCAGTGGTGAGGCAACCGGTATATCCAGATGGAAAGTTTGAAACAACAGTTGCGCTACGGTGACAAGCACCATGGAAGAGCACAGATAAGCAGCCGTGCGCATACTGGTGCGCAGTATCGAAGCAAGAGCACCAAATGCGGCGCCAAGAAGCAACAAGATATGGTGGGCGATATCTTTAGGGAAGCTGTAAATTACGTCGTCATTAATTAGAGTGGAAATACAGTCTGCGTGGAGGTTTACGTCAGGAACGGTTTCCTGCAACGGACTTTTATTTTTGACATCATTTCTTCTTTGAGTGAAGGTGGAGCCGATTATGACAATTCTGTCTTTAAATACAGAAGGGTCGAAATGCGGCTCCAGAAGCGTGTCTCGCAACGAGATCATCGGATATTGGATACGCTTGTATCCCATATATAAAGGTTGGTCGGCTCGGAAGGAGAAGAATTGACTGGGCGGCCCTACGCCTTTGACCCGGCGATGATAATCAAAAACTGCTTCCGTCAAAGAGGGCACAGGCGCCAGCCCCCCGGCGTCAAAGTTGGAAACGCTATCCATGCCTCTATAGTTGATGGGCAGACGGCAGATCAATCCGTTTGGTTCTCTTATTAACTCGTCGTAGCCGTACGAGGCAGCGTGGGTGAGGAAATCGGCGGCGGGTAACTCGGTGCTTCCCTCTAGGCTTCCGAAAAGGGCGACGACCACGTTGTGCTTGCGTTTGATGCTTTCGATCAAGTGCTCGTTGGAGGCGCCGCGCAAATCAAGATCGATGACCACCATCGCCGGATTGCCGCGCTCGATTACATCAAGAGCCTTAGCCAGTTTGGCTTGCGCTGAATCTTCGTTGAAGCGCGCTATGCCCATGTCAAACTGGGACATGTCATCGAAGTTTACCAGTGTGATGTCTGGCGACTTCAGCGGGCGCGATAGTAGTGATGTTATGTTGTTAGACACTTTATATCGCCACTCCAGCATACTTTGCTCCATCGTCTCCAGAAGCGGTGACTCGGCCAGCAAAAGCGTCGCCAGGCAACCAGCCATGGCCCCCAAAAATAGACGTTGAAATAGTAAGCCGTCTCGACCGTGTACTTTTAAGGCAGCGGGAAGCAGGCGTATTACCGGCTCCAGCGTTAGCTTCATGTCAGACCTCAGAGCACCTCTTAGCTCCAACTGTAGTCTAGCGCAGCAAATTCGGCAATTGGAGGGGGTAAACCCCGAGACATAGGCACTGATCACCCGCAACCGGGTCCGGCAAGGAAAAGCTGCGGGAAATCGGCAGCGACGGTGGCCAAGCACGCTGTACCAGAAGATGAGAATCTGGCACCCGTTCCATAATCATGATCAGCGCAAATCCGCATAAGTTCCCAATTCACATCTCCTTCACATCTAGGTTAACTGCGTGTAAAACAAAGCTGTCAAGCGTGCTCTTGCGGAAACTCATGCCCTTGATGAGCGTCGATCAATGCAGGCACATCGCGAGCTCTAGAAACTCGGCTTGCGCCAAATTTAACCAGGCACATTGCGAGGTCAAACTATGAGCTTTTCCCCAATCCGTACTTCCAGGAAGATGTGCCTCGTAACGGCCCTTGCCGGGCAAGTTGCACTTTCGTCAACTATTCCTGCCTTTGCGGACGCGGCTGTGCGGGTGGCGGGCAACTCTGCTTTTACGATTCCCGCCGCAGCTGGTGGCATGACGCCTTCGCAGCGTGCCACGGCGATGCAAAAAAACATTGATAACGCTCTGGTTGCAGCCACTGACAGAAGCGCAGGATCAGTTGCCGTAAGTACAGTCAACGGGCAGCCGGTTTTGACATTGGGCGGCTTCTACGTTGCTTCCGCAGATTCTGCCAGTGCCAAACAACTGGGCTTGACCAACAGCCAGCTGGCCCAAAAATGGGCCACTGGTTTGCGCGCCAGCTTGCGTGATCCGGCTGCCGTGCAAACTTACATAGATCAATTAACGGGCAGCGGCAAAACTGCCCAGACCGGCACAACGACTACGGCTTCAGGCTCGTATCCCTATTACAGACAAGGAAGAGTTGCTTATATTCCGGCCGGCATGACGATGCCAGTAACCCTGGCAAGCGGCATATCAAGCGATTCTGCTCGCGCAGGCGATCCTATCCAGGCCACTTTGTCGCAAGCAATCAACCTGGGTGAATCGGAAATACCAGCCAATTCAATCCTTTTGGGCACAGTGACAGATGCAGTAGCCGGCCGCAGAATGTCTCACTCGGGCGCTCTCGGTATCAAATTCACCAGATTGCGATTGCCGGATGGCGTTGAAACACCGATCACGGCTCACATTATCGGTGGGTTTGGCAAGTATCAAATCGGAGCCGGTGATGAATTTCATGGCGAGACAACCACGCACAAAGTGGAGAAAGCAGCGCTTGATGGTGCGATCGGCGCCGGATCAGGCGCTCTGGTCGGCACCGTAATTGGTGCAATCGCCAGTCATGGCTACGGTGGTGGCGTCGGCCGCGGTGCCCTGGCAGGAATGGGAATTGGTGCTGGTTTGGGCGTGGCTGAAAGTGTCTTTTTGCGGAAAGGAAACGACGTGAAAGTCGAATCGGGCAAGACATTTAGCCTGCAGCTCGATGCACCGGCCACGGTGGCAATGAACTAGACTGCCCGACGTGCGCATACGCAACTATGTTATAACGGACTAAAGTTATTGGTTCGGAGGCGGCGTAATGCAGACGACCAAAAGAGACAGCTGGACTTATGTGGCTGCGATCACAACAGTTGCTTGTTTTAGTATGGGTGGAATCTATGGCTATGGGTCGCAGGTACAAACAGCGGCCGCGGGGCTCGCAGCCAACGCGATGAGTCAATGTACCCACAATACCAGCCTGATGGCTAAAGCGCTCGCGCCACAGTCGGAGTATGTGCAGGTCTCTGAACTGCGCTCCAGGGAATTGATAGCGCGGACCAGCACCAAAACGGAGGAAGAGCGTTATCTAAGAGAACTGGAGTTAGAGGGATTCAAGAAGGACTCGAACACGTTTGCCCAGCCGGGGAGCACAGGTTGGCAAGCCCGCCAGTCGAGTTGCCAACCAGACGGGTTTGGCCAGCTGGCAAGCAGTCTCCAGCGATTCTCGGACGCCTTCAGAAATCTAACAGAGGTCCAGACTAAGTCAGATCGACGCACGCGCTAGAATTTAATTTACTATTGAAAGCAAGTACTTCCCCGGAACAGGACAGGTGATATCAAATATAGTGGCACTTCAAATTCTGGTAATCGGCGACCGCTCTGCATTGCCTTCGGTCGACATATGAGTGGCTTGCCGGCTAATGCATCGCGCTTTGCGGTGTTCTGCCTGATTGCGCTTCTTGCGTTGTTATTTACAGGGCAAAGAAATCATTGCGCCAACGCGCAGGAACAGCCTGCGACGCTACTTAAAGGAGGCATTTCGCACAGCGAGGCGCTGCCTCCGTTGCCGCCGGGCGAACAGGTAGGGCAGATTTTTGACGGTTTCGACGTACAGCCTCCGCCCGATGCACAAGTGTCGCTGCCTGCCTCGGTTGCTCCGCTAAAACCCAATGCGCAAGCAGCCATTGTGCCAGCCGTTCGAAACCCACCCGCGGTTCGAAACCCACCCGTAGTTCGAAACCCACCCGTTGCTCGAAACACACCCGTTGTTCGAAACCCACCCGTTGTTCGAAACCTATCTGTACAGAAAAGCACCAAAAGTCCACCTATACCAAAAGGGATTCGACCGAAAGCGTCATCTTCGGCAGCCCTGCCACAGAAGAAGCGCCCTTCTTCGGCGGAAGTGATGTCAGCCATGCAAGCTTATGCAGGTCAACGCAATCTAGCCGGCTTGCAGCCGCAAATGGGCAGACAGCAGCCGACTCAGCAGCTGCAGTCTGGGGTTTTAAGATCGGCCAGTCCTCAGTCAGCAAAGCCGCTCAACAACCCATCAGCGTTATCGCTGCAGGCCTCTGCCAGTCGGCAAAGGGTTGCGCTCAGGCAGAAGAATTTCAAAATTCCCTCTTGGATGGCTGGAGTCTGGCAGCGCTCTGACTCTAATGAGTTCAGTAGAGTGCTTGTCGCCGGTGGAAAAGAGCTCAAACCTGCAGGGCATGGCGTTGCCAGCGTCAAAGACACCTTCGGCACTTTTCGCGACGAGAGCGGGCAGATCTGGCAGGTGTTTGATCCGCAAAAGGCGACAGGTTCAATCGATCGTGGCGCCGATATCGATTACCATACCGTCACCGGCTACGACATCGTTGTCACCGCCAATGGTGCGGCAGTTGTTGAGGTGAGAGCGGCCCACGCTATTGTTAGCAAGAACACTCA
>Ga0182024_10012137_pt1 | contig 17094 bp, 12 predicted proteins | sample P32metaG_FD_120480 | JGI IMG/M metagenome (GOLD analysis project Ga0182024, IMG submission 120480) | Permafrost microbial communities from Stordalen Mire, Sweden - P3-2 metaG (Illumina Assembly) | ecosystem: Environmental > Terrestrial > Soil > Wetlands > Permafrost | place: Sweden: Stordalen...
ACCAGCTGCTCGTAGCGGACCTCGAGATAGGCGAGATGAGCGCCGTCCCGGCGGCCGGCGCGAACGCGCTGCGCCCACCAGGCCGCCGCCTCGGGCACCGACTTGGGTCCGAACCACAGTGGGATCACTGACAGCGCCACATCGCGTCCGTCTCTGATGATGTGAAGGAAGTGCGCCTCTTCGAGCAGCTCGGCGATCATGGGCATCCTGAGCACGTACCAGGGCGTCTTGTCCCCCCATCGGGTCTTTCCCCGCCCAACCGCGTAGGTGCGGTAGAACAGGCGAAGAACGTCGGCGAGCGAGCGGCATCGAGATGTCACGGCCCGCCTTCGCAGCGTGTCGGGATCGAGTGCGAAGGAGGGCCAGCGATCGGCGGCGACGATAGCGTCCAGCGCGAGCGTGGCGGGGGCCTCAGCCGCGGCGCAGAGCTCGCTCACGTGCGGGATGAAATGGGTCTCGGGCGGGATCGCCAGCTGAGGATGGGCGTCAAGCATCAGCCGCAGCATCGTGGTCCCCGAGCGGCCCGCGCCGACGATGAACGGGGCCGGCGCCTCCACTAGCTGATCACGAGTTCGAGCCGGCCGCCCACCGCGCGTGAGCATAACGCGGAGCGTGCCGGACGTTAACATGTGAACTCAATGAGACCGCCGGGGGACTCCGGTGGTGGGTGACGCTATTGGTGGGCCGGGGGATTATGGCGGCGGATGACGCTGGAAGCAGGTGGGCGCTGGCTGACACAGAGTCCTCGATTCCGGCGCGGTTCGCGCGCGTACTCGAGGCTCGGGCCGATCATGTGGCGATCGGCGGCGACTCGGAGCTCACCTACAGGGAGCTGGATGCCCTGGCCGGCGGCTTTCTCTCGGCCTGCCGGAATCGTGGCTGGCCTGGACCGGGCGCGCGCGCGGCGCTGCTGATGCGCCACGGCGGGCCGCAGATGGCCGCGGCGCTGGCCATTCTGCGCGGCGGCGGTGCCATGGTCACGCTCAATCCGAGCGACCCGCCTGCCCGGCTGGCCGAGATCCGTGAAACGGTTGCCCCGGCACTGGTGGTGACCGAGGCACCGTTCCTCGAGCAGGCCCGGACGGCCGGTTTCGCCGAGGAGCAGATCGTCGCCGCTCCGAACCAGGAGCCGGGTCTCCAGACCCCGGTCGAGCCTGACGCCCTCGCGTTCCTGATCTGCACATCGGGCTCCTCGGGGCGGCCCAAGGTCGTGATGCAGACGCATCGCAACATGCTCCACAACATCCTTCGTTACACCAACGGACTCGCCGTCAGGCCCAGCGAGCGGATCGCGTGGCTGGCATCACTGAGCGGCGCACAGGGGATCGTCACCGCTTGGTGTGCCCTGATGAACGGCGCGACGCTGTGTCCCTTCCCGCTGGCCGAACGCGGCCTGATCGGCCTGGCCGACTGGCTCGAGCGTGAGCGGATCACCCTATTCGACGCGCTCCCGTCGATACTGCGAAGCTTCGACCGGACGCTACCGAGTGACCGCACCATCGCCGGGGTGCGGCTTGTACGGCTCGGGTCAGAGCCGGGGCTGCGCGGAGACTTCGAGATCTTCCAGCGCCGGTTCGGTAGCGAAAGCATGCTGGCGAGCATGTTCGGCTCCTCTGAGGCGGGAACGATGGCTCAGATGTTGATCGCTCCCACCGATCAGCTGACCGATGAACGTCTACCCGTCGGCGGAGTCACTGACGGGATCGAAGTGCAGCTGCTTGGCCCCGACGGCGAGCCGGTGAAGACCGACGAGGTCGGTGAGATCGTGGTCCACGGAGACCACCTCTCCCCGGGTTACTGGGGCGATGAGCGGCTGACCGCCGAGCGCTTCATGACCGTGAACGGCAGGCGCTGTTACCGGACCGGCGATCTGGCTCGCCGGCGCCAGGACGGCGCGCTGACGGTGATCGGACGGACCGACAGCCAGGTCAAGATTCGCGGACACGGTGTCCAGCTCGAGGAGATCGAGTCCGCACTGGCTCAACAACCCGGCGTGGCGGCCGCAGCGGTGACCGTCACGCGCAGCGACCGCGGCGATGCCAGCCTGACCGCATACGTGAGTGAGCGCGCCGGCGCCGAGCTCTCGGCATTGGTGCTCCGCCAGGCCCTCCGCGTCACGCTCTCCCCCCACGCCGTCCCCACCGAGTTCGTCTTCATCACCGAGCTGCCCCTCAACGCCAACGGAAAGGTAGATCGGGGGCGATTGGGCGAGGTCGCGCGAAGCCCGGCCGCTGATCGGCCCGGCTCTGCGGCCAGCCCGGTCACCGTGGAGCTGGTCGCTGGTATCTGGCTGACCGCGCTCGAACGTGATGCCATTGATCCCGACGAGCCGTTTCTGGAGCTCGGCGGGGATTCGCTCACCGCCGCCGAGATAGCTGCTGGGGTCTACGAGCGATTCTCGGTCGAGTTCGGTCTCGGCACGTTCGACGAGCGGCTCACGGTCGCGCGCATGGCCGCGCTGATCGACGAGCGCCGGCGCGACGCGTCCGACGCCGGTGGTGCGGAGCCACCGCCGCCCCGCCGCGAAGCGCACGCGGGGCCGGCGCCGCTGTCGTTTGCGCAGGAGCGGTTTTGGCGGCAGGCCGCCGAGACGGGGGCCGGCTTCAACGGCTGCGCCGCGTACCGGATCGTCGGGCCGCTCGACGTCACGGCGCTCCGACACAGCCTGGAGCAGATCGTGCGGCGCCACGAGGTGCTGCGAACGGGATTCGTGACGCGCGACGGCCAGCCGGTCGCCGTCGTCCATCCACCGGGGGTGATCGAGCTTGGAGTCGTCGACCTGAGCGCCGCCGCCGATCCGGAGCGGCGGGCCGTCGAGCTACTGGCGTCAGACGCGAGGACCCCGTTTGACCTCCAGGGACCGACACTGCTGCGCCTGCGCCTGGTGCATCTGAGCTCTGGGGAGCACTGGCTCCTGCGCAGCGCTCACCACCTCGTGTTCGACGCTCCGTCGTGGCGGATCTTCGTCGCCGAGCTGGCGGCGATCTACCCCGCCTTTTTGCGGGGCGATGATTCACCGCTGCCGGACGAGTTGCCGCTGCAGATGGGCGACTACGCGCGCTGGGAGCGACGTTGGATGGACCGCGATTCGCCGGCTTACCAGGCGGAGCTGGACTGGTGGCAGCGCCGGCTGAATCCGCGTCCACAACCGGTCGTGCTTCCCTTCGTCCGTGCGGACCCGGCGCTGGACGCCAGCGACGCGGACGGCGTGATCGACGTGGTCAGCCCGCGCGCGGTAACCGCGATGCTCGACGGCCTCGGGCGGGAGCTCGGCGCGACGTACTTCATGACCCGGCTGGCGGTGTTCTCGGCGCTCGTGGCGCTCGAGACAGGTGCGCTGGATATGGCGATTGATACCTATCTGACGCTTCGCCGGCGAGCAGAGCTGCTGCGCATGTTCGGTCCGCTGATGAACCGGGCCCCGATTCGCCTGCGGTTCGCCGGCGAGATGGGCCTGGCGCGCTGGGTCGCCGCGGTGCGCACGGAGATCGTCGAGCTCAGCGGTTACGGGCGGATTCCCTTCGATCTGTTGATCCAGGAGCTCCGGGCTCGGGGGGTCCACCACCCGACCCTGGGGACGACGTTCCAGCTCGACGAGGAGCCCGTGAGGGTGAAGTTCGGCGGACTGGTGGTCGAGCCCCTGCCGCGCGCCCCGATCCGGCCCTGGGCGTGCATCTTCAGGGTCATCCGGATCGAGTCCGGTGAGCGCTGGCGCGGCATATTCGACCCCGAGCGCTTCGACCCCACCGGCGTCGAGCATTTCCTGATCCGCATGCGTTCGCTGGCCGTTAGCGCCTGCGCCGAGCCCCAGCGGCCGCTGAGCGAGCTCTACGCTGCCATGTCACCGGCGCCGCCGCGTGAGCGAAGCGGCTGAAGCGGAGATCCGCCCGCGGCGATGATCGAGAGATTTGACACGCTCGTGGTGGGGGCGGGTTTTGCCGGCGCGATCATGGCCGAGCGGCTCGCGTCGCAATGTGGCCAGCGCGTGCTCGTCATCGATCAACGAGAGCACATCGCCGGCTGCGCGTATGACTACGTTGACGACCACGGCGTACTCGTTCACGCCTACGGACCGCACATCTTTCACACCCGGTCCTCCCGCGTGGTCGACTACCTGTCGCGGTTCACGGACTGGCGGCCATACGAGCACCGTGTGATCGCCAAGATCGGGGACCGGCTGGTGCCGATGCCGATCAACCGGACAACGGTGAACATGTTCTTCGGTCTTGACCTGCACACCGACGAGGAGGTCCAGGCGCTCTACGACGAGAAGTCCGAGCCCGTCGTCGTGACCCGGACGAGCGAGGACGCCGTGGTCTCCAAGGTCGGCCGCGAGCTCTACGACGCCTTCTTCCGGGGCTACACCCGCAAGCAATGGCGGCGCGATCCGTCGGAGCTGCATGCATCGGTGTGCGGGCGGGTGGCGATCCGCACCAACGCCGACGACCGGTACTTCAGCGACTGGCATCAGAAGATGCCCGCCGACGGCTACACGGCAATGTTCGAGCGGATACTCGAGCACCCCGGCATCGAGGTGAGGACGGGGGTCGCCTTCGACGACGTGCGGTTCAAGACCGACTACGGGCGCCTCGTCTACACCGGCCCGATCGACGGCTACTTCAACAACGACTATGGCCCGCTCCCGTACCGCAGCCTCGAGTTCGATCTGCGCAACCAGTCCACGCCCGGCGGGAGCCTTGTCCAGCCCGTCGCGACGATCAACTTCCCCAGCGAGGACACGCCGTGGACGCGCATCACCGAGTACCGGCATCTCACCGGCCAGATACACGATTCCTCGACGCTGGCGGTCGAATACCCGCGCAGCGAAGGCGACCCGTACTACCCGATCCCCAGCGACGACTCCCGAGCCCTCTACCGACGTTACGAGGCCCGCGCTGCCCAGCTAGCCGACGTCACCTTCGTGGGGCGCCTCGCCCGCTACCAGTACCTGAACATGGACCAGGTGGTCGCGCAGGCACTGTCGGCGTTCGCCAAGCTCTTGTAAGGGACGGGGTCCTGGTCCAGGAGCGTCACCCTGGTCCAGACCGGTCATGGGCACCGAGGCCTTTCAAGAGCCGACGGAACAGAGGGGCGAGTTCGTCGCCGGTCAAGCCGGTCTGCCGCCCGAGCTCGAGCCTGCCCCGGATGACCTCTGTCTCGAGCAGCTCGTTTTCGAGGCGCAGCCGGCGGATCTCTGCCCGCTCGCGATCAAGCCGATCCCGTCCAGCGCGCGGCTCCGATTGATCGAGGGCAACCCGCCGGATCGAGGCCAGCCACGCCTTGGCCGGTGACTCCAGATCGGCGCGACGCTCGCGCCAGCACTCCTTCAGCTCTTCGATCGTCCAGCCGGTCGCGAACGTGTCTCGGATCTCGGCTTCGCTGACGCGGCGCGGTCCCCAGTCGCCCTCCTGGCGATCGCTGATACAGGTGACGTAGACGACGCCGCCGATCCGGACGACGTTGGCCAGGCTCGACGCGTACAGCGACCGCTTGTCGGCATCGAAGGAGTGGAACATGCCACTGTCGATGACCACGTCGAAGACTTCGCCGAGCAGGTCGAGGCGAAGAGCGTCCGCGACCTCGAAACGAGCTTGCACCTCGCGCCCTCGCGCCTTCTCCGCAGCCCGCTTGACGGCCTGCGGAGATATGTCCACACCCAGGACCTGCGCGCCGTGCTCAGCGGCGAGGATCGAATGCTCCCCGGTGCCACAGCCAAGGTCCAACACGCATCCTGAGAGCAGCCCCGCCGCCGCCAGTTCGACCAGGACCGACTGAGGCCCGCTGATCTCCCATGGAGGGGGATCGTCCCGGTGGTATTTCTCGTCCCAACGATCGGCCTCGACGCTGGACGTACCGTGTGCTCGCTCTGTCGTCATGTAACCGGTGGCTGGTCGGACCCCGTGCGCAGCGAGTACGAGGCTTCGGGTCGGGGCTCGGACAGCGCCGTGGAGGCAATGCGGTCCAGCCACAAGCCCGCGCCGGATGTCCAGTTGTTGGGGTGGGTGAGCAGGAGGACCGGGGAGGCGTGTGACTCGATGATCTCGAACGCGTCGAGTCCGTCGCGCCAGCTTCGCTCGGCTCTGCTCCGGTCCGTCAGCCAGACCGCGAGGTCGTGCGATCTCATTGACGCGTTGGCGTCGAACTCCAGTCCGTGACCGGGCAGATCGCTGTCACGCAACAGCACCGCATTGTTGACGTCAGGTACACGCGTGTCGCCGTGAGCGCAGGCGCTGCGAGTGGAGCCGAAGAGAATCGAGAACGCGATCAGCTCTCGGTGGAGCATGCGGCGTGCCGGTTCGAGCAGCTCCTCGGGGGCGACCCGAGCTCCGTGGGCGCGCGCCTCGATCACCATCCGGCTGAGCGTCTCGTAGTGCAGGCCGACCTCGCCCCCGGCCGCGCGGACGGCGTTGATCACCCGCGGACGGGCCGTCCGCCAGCGGAAGTACCAGGTCGAGCGCACGCCTAGGCGCTGCTCGATTGCCAGCATCCATAACGCCGAGCGCGGGCATTGATCCACGTCGTGTCGCAGGATCAGTACGCGCTCGCCCTGTTGATCATGGTCAAGCCACTGCTCGAGCGTGACGATCTTGTACCGAGCGGCTGCCGCCTGCTCCAGCAGACGGAGGTACTCCGGCCATCGGCTGCGCGACAGCGTGCGCGACAGACGACCTCGCGTCCTCGGACGTGCGCTCGGCGCCGGCGTCGTGCCGGCTCTGGCCACCGTGCGGACCCCCACGGTCGGTGCCTCGCCCATGCGCCCATTCTACGAGTCTGCGGAGAGCTCGCCACCGACGACGTCGGCATACGTCCGCGCGAGGATCGGCGCCTCGTTCTCCCACCGGTTGGCATTCGCGAACGCCACCGTGCGCGCCTCGAGCGCGGGATCCCCTTGCAGGAGCGCGCGTATGGCCGCGGCGATCGCGGTGACGTCCTCCGCACCCACCACCTCGCCGAGCCCGTGCTCGCGCACCACCATCGCCATCACGGGCAGATCGCTGCAGAGCACCGGCAGCCCCGCGGCGACGTACTCGAACAGCTTGTTGGGCAGGCACAGCTCATACGAGCGGCAGATCGGTTGGATCAGGCAAAGTCCCACCGTCGCCGACGCGAGCTCGTCGACGACGTCGGCCGCCGGGACCGGGGGGCAGAGCTCGAAGCGATTGGCCACGCCGAGCGTGGTCGCGCGCTGAAGCAGCGAATCGCGGTAGGCGGAAGTTCCCGGACCGACCGCGCGCAGCCGCGCGCCGGGCACAAGCGCGAGCGCGTCCAGCGCCTGCTCGAGTCCGCGGCCGGGCATGATCCCACCTCCGTAGGCGAGCGTCGGTGGGCCGCCGGCCGCCGAGGGCCGGCCGAGCCGCTCCGGGAGGTTGCGCACGAGGGTGGGCTGACGGACTCGATAACGCCTGGCCAGCGCTACGGCGTGCCCCGGGCTGGTGGTGAGCACCACGTCGGCGTAACGCACGAACAGCCACTCGCAGCCGACCAGCCAAGGCCGCCACTCCCAGCGACCGTTTCGGTCGGCCCATAGCTCGTGACTGTCATAGATCAGCGCGCAGCCGCCGATCAGCTTGGCCGCTACTCCCACCCACATCGTGTTCCAGTCATTGGCGTGAACGATGGCCGGCCGGCGTCTCAGCACGATCCCGGTCGCGCGCAGGGTCCATGATGCCCCGAGCACGATACGGCGCAGACGGGTACGCGGTGAGAGCGCGTCGCGACCCTCGTTCGCATGCCGCTGGGCCGGAGTCGTCATCGAGACGGCGGCGGAGGGTGGCTCCGGAGGGCCGCTCAGCGCACGGCGCACCCACCGCAGGAGCCATCCCGTGGCCGGTAGCCTGATCACGGTTACGCCGCTGCTGTCGAAGCGGCCGGCGGGCGCCGAGTCAGTTTCCGCTCCGACCACCAGCACGTCGCCGAGCGCGGCGGCCACCCCGGCGGCCCGCCAGACACGGGCGTCGTGTTCGACGCCGTTTCGCACCAGCAGGATCACCCCCGGGCGCAAGCGGGCCTTAGGCCGTTGGGCCGATGATGGCGACACAGCCGCGAGCGGGCGCGCTCGAGGCTGCCGGGGATGCCGGCTGTGACTCCGCCACCTGTACGTGCCACGGAATCGATGACGCGTCGTGGGGAAGGGTCAGCATGACGGCGCTGCCTGGTGCGAGCGTCGCCCGCGGAGGGATGGGAAACGCCCGGCTGAGGCGGCGTATCCATAGGCGAAGCGTTTTGTTGCCCGGAGCCCTCGCGTACAGCGCCTGTCCGGGTTGGAGCGTCACGGCGAGAGCCCGAGCCGGAGCCGGGCGCGAGCATGGCCCGCCCGCGGGGCGCCGAGGACCGGCGGCAACGGGGCCGATGCGCTCGACGTTGATCAGCACCCTGTCAGCCAACAGCGTGTACCCGGCCGGCTGCTGCTGGATCTGCGCGACCGTGAGCGCCGGCGAGCCGAGGTCGTGCACCAGCTTCGTGTACGCGCCGAGCGTGAGGTACGGCAGGTGGCGTTGGTCGGGATAGGACGCGGGATCCCCGGCCCGCCCGGCGAGCTGTGCCGCCCCGAAGGCAACCTCCACTCGCGCGTCGACCGAGTCGCGATCATGGGCATATTGCCGCAGCGACCTCACGCCGGCTACGGCAATGACGGCGCCTGCGGCGACGATGGCCAGCGCCACGCGGATGCTGATGCGACGCCAGCGCATGAATCCGATCGCGCTCAGCAGAATGAACACCGCGCTCGGATAGACGTATTGCGACGAATAGGGCTGGCCGCGTTGCGCTCGCGCCAGCGCGGTCGCCGTCCAGAGCGCGAGGGCCGCGGCAACCCCGGTTGCTGCCGGTGCCGGGAACGGCCATTCGCGAACCAGCCTGCGCACCAGCCAGACCGCTGACACCGCCAGCAACAGGATGCCCACGGCCAGCGTGGCGCCACCGATCCCGTAGACCGAAGAGCTCAGGCCGAGCAGCCCGGCGAACCCGTAGGCGCCGATCTGCACGTCATAGCTCGGGACGTGGACCGCATTGGCCCAGACGACGTCGCTCTGACCGTAGTGCAGGTACCAGAGGAGGTACAGGAGCAGCGGGATGCCGACGATCCACAGCCGGCGGCGGAAGCCCAGTAACACCTCTACTCCGATCCCGACCGTGAACGGGAGTCCGATGCTCGAGCTGGCAAGTGACACCGCCACCAGCACCGATGCCCATATGTCACCGCGGCGATCGCCGCGATCGAGGCAGATCAGCGCCCAGATACCAGCCGCGATCGAGGCCAAGAAGCTCATCTGGAACGCCCACAGCTCGTCCTCCCAACCGGCGCCGAGGACGAGCAGGAGTCCTGCCGGTATGAGTGCCAGCCACGCGCCGGCCCGCCGCCGGGCCAGCACATACAAGCCCGCGACGCAGGCGAGATGCAGCGCAAAGACCGGTATCCGGTATGGCCACGTCGTCTGGATCCCGACCGTCACGAACAGCAGCTTGTAGACCACGGCCGGGATCAGCAAGAGCGACTGCACGTGGGGCCGCAGGAACGCGTTCGCAGTCCAGCCACGCCGATCCACGAGGAACTCCCACTCGTCCTGAAAGAAGCCGAAGTGCCGGCTGAGGTAGAGAAAGAGCACGAAATAAAACGCGCACCCCGTTCCCAGCAGCCAGGCTGCGGCCGATCGCGCGGGCACCGCCCGGGCCGCCAGCCGCGCGGGCACCGCTTTCCACGGCCTGGGGAACCTGGGTCCCGGGGCGTCGGCCGCAGCGTGCGCCTGCGCACCATTCCGTTGGTCGATCGGGCGAAACGCGGTGCGTGCGAACGGGTTGGTCTCCTGCACGGAGACCGAAAAGCCGGATGAGGCCGCCAGCGGCACCCGCCCCGGCCCGGCCAGAACCTGGAGGGTGTGGGTTCCGCCGTCGGCCAGCGACTCGGGCAGTGCCACCGCAAACTCGTGCTTGCCATCTCCCGCACCCGCTGCCGACGAGCCCTGGTGTCTGTCGGCGACATCGCTGCCCACCGTCCGGCCGTCGACGACGGCGACGATGTAAAGCTGTCTCGAGGCGTCGCCCGGATACCACGCCCATCCCACGGCACAGCCGTCAGAAACGCCATCCAGCCGACCGTCGATCGTTGGCGGCTCGCCTGATCGACGATTGGCGGGGGCCTCGTCTTGCCAGGCTTCGCTCACCCGGGCCCCGACCGGTTGATCGCGGCTGTGCCGGAGCGCACCCACACTTCGAAATAGGTCCCGGTCGATTGCGGCAGCACGAATCGCGCGGCGCCGTCGTGGGCGAGACACTTGAGATCGGACTGGTCTGGAATACCCGCCTCGTGAATGAACACGATTGGTCCGGGCGCGCACAGCCGGCGTTTGAGCAGGAAGGGATCGTCGACCAGTCCGATCCCGTGCGCTCCCAGGTAGTAATAGAAGCCGTAGATCCTCCGACTGTCGGTGATGATCGGCCTGACGCCCGCGTCGATGGCGATCTGCGAGGCGGCCTTGTAGTTCTGGATCGGAACTTCGGTCCAGCTGTCGGCGAGATGGATGATCCGATAGGACCCGAACAGCGCGAGAACTCCGAACAGCCCGCTGCCGAGGACACGTGATGCGCTGTGAGCGCTTGAGAGCCACCGGTCCCGTAGCCATGTGGACACCGAGATCGCACCGATGGCCATGAGGGTCAATAACGGAACGAGCTCGAACAGCACGAAACGGTCGGCAACATAGATCCGGCCCGCCGCCAGCAAGGTGAAGCCGATCAGCGGTGGTAACGCGAGCACGAGCATCAGCCCGGTCCGTCTCCGCAACAGCAGGACGACAGCCCCGCCGATGGCGAGCAGGAGCGGGAACGTGCCGTATGTCCACAGATCTGACCCTCTGACACAGCCGGTGCATTCGAGCCCGACTGTCCCCCCGTCGAGCATCTGCGCCATCGGCGCGAGGGTGAGCGCCGGCCCGGAGATCGTGTAATCGATGGGCACAGCCGGTCGGGCCGGGGCGGCGTGGGCGTGGGGACGGTTGGGATTGAGCAGGTAATCGCTGCCGAAGGCGTTGCGCATCTGGCCGAGCAACGGTGAGAACACGATCAGAAAGGCGACGCCGGCACTGACCGCCGCTTTGAATGCAGAACGCCGCAGTCGTCGCTGCGTGAGCAGCGCAACGAACACACCCAGCGCTCCGAGCGCGACAACCGAGTCCGTGGCGACGCCGATGAACATCGATGCACCAAGCCCGAGGGTCAGCGCTGGACGAGAGCCTCGCTCGGTCATCTCGGCGGCGCAGACGACCATCGCCGCCATCGCCAGCATGGTCAGGCCGTATCCCCGGGCCTGGATCGTCTCCGACAGCAGTTCCGGAGCCAGCGTGAACAGCAGCGCGATCGCGGCTGCGGTCCACCTTCCCAGTCGGCGCCACGCCCATCCCGCCAGAACGACCACCGCCAGCGATGCCGGTATGACGTTGGCGAGGCGATAGATGGGGACGGCCGCGCCGAGGACGGAGCTGGTCACCCAGGCCAGAGCCTCGTAGAGAACCTGGTCGTTTGGCTGGTAATGACCGAACAGGAAGCCGCCGGGCCCGGGAGCGATGTAGTAGAGGATCGAGTAGGCCTCGTCCCCATTGACGCTGCCGGTGAGCCCGGCGAAGTGCACGTAGACCCAGACGACGCCCAACAGCACAATCCAGAACGCGGGCGAAAACCATGGCCGTCCGTTCAGGAACTCGTAGCTCCTTCCCGCCAGCTCCTTGAGGCGTCCCCGGGATGGGGGCGCGGGGGAGGCGAGAGCAGCACCGGCGCCGGCAGCGACAGCGTCGGCACCGCGAAACGTCGAGTCCACGGTGAAACTGGCACCGGCCCATGGGCCGTTCTCATCTGAGCAGGTAACCGTGATCCCGGCCGCGACTGCCGGGAGCTCGACCGTACCCTCGGCCCGGACCGCGAGGCTGTGCGGTTCCGGCGACGTGAACACCTCGGGCAGCTGGACCTGGAAACCGTGAGCACCGTCACCGATTCCCGCAGCGGCGAGGGACGTGCGCGGTCGATCGGCGACCGCTGCGGCCGCGATTTTGCCGTCGACACTGACCTGGACGCGCACGCGACGGCCGGGCTCGTCTGGTGCCCAGGCCCACCCGCTGAGGACGCCGTCTGCGACGCGCTCGACCCGCCCCTCGACGATCACCGGATCAGTCTCCCGAGCTCACAGCTGGCCGTGGCTGGGGGGCAACGTTCCGGTGACGTCGTAGGCGGCGATGTGGTGGTACTTCCAGTCCACCGGGTCGTGAATGCTGTGCGTGCGGGCGTTGCGCCAGTGGCGGTCCAGACCGTGACGCGCATCGGCCGCGCTGGCTCCCGAGAGGGCGAACAGCTCGCTGGCAACCGTCACCGCTGTCTCTGAGCCGAACGCCTTGGCCTTGGCGGCCGCGAGCGAGCCTCTCGCCGCGGCATGCGCGTCGTGCGGTCGCAGGCCGATCTCGGTCAGTTCTCCTGCCGCCCAGGCCAGGAGCGCCTCGGCGGCTTGGACCTGGGTGGCGAGACGCCCATATCGCACGAGCGTGTGGGGATCCTCGGTCGCCTTTTCGGTCCAGCCCGCACGGACTGTCTCCAAAAACGGCCGGGCGTGCATGCGCATGAAGTCGCGCGCGTCGTGCAGCGCGCCGCCGGCGATGCCCACCTCGATCGCCGCGTGCAACAACTGAGCGCGGGCGCCGAGTTGCTGCGGGCCCTCGAATGCGCGCCAATACGGGACTACCAGCGAGGGATCGACCGGGGCGGCGTCGAACTGAGCCGTTCCGCTCGCCGTCGCTCGCTGCCCGATCGCGCTCCAATCCTCGAGTACGCTGACGCCCTCGTCCTCGCGCCCCACGAACGCGAGCACGGGCTTTTCCTGCTCGCCGGTGGCATTGACCGCGATCCACTGCGCGGTCAGCGCCCCGGTGCAGTAGTACTTGGTGCCTGACAGCCGTAGGCCGCCGCCAGGGTCGCGGCTCAGGCGGGTTCGCAGATCCCCGGGGTGCTTGGTGCCTCGCTCGGCCAGGGCGCTGCCGATCCGGGAGCCGGCGACGATCTCGCCCAGCAGCCGCTGCTGCTGGCCGTCGGTCCCCAGCAGGCGCAGCACATCGACGAACTGGAAATGGCCCTGGGGCACCTGCGCGACTGAGGGATCGACGGCGGCGATGGTGCGGAACACCTCCGCGACCGTGGTCGGCTCGAGTTCCGGCCCCCCGTACGCTCGCGGCACTGTGATGCCGAGCAGGCCGCTTCGGGCCAGCAGCGCGAGCTCGCCGGACGGGATGGAGCCGGCGCGGTCTCGGTCCGATGCCCCGTCGACGATCGCGTCCGCGTAGGCGCGAGCCGCTTCGATCGCGTCATCCGCGGTAGCGATCGTCGTCGTTGGCTCGGAGGCGCTCGGCGGCTCTGCGGCTTGCACGGTTTCATTCTGATCGTCGGACCGCTGCCAGCGCAAGCTGTGGGGCCGGCTCGACGCGGCGAGCTACGCATTGCCTGCCGGCAGCAGGGTCGGGAGGTACGATGTATCGGTAGGTCCAGTACTGACTTTGCCGATGACCTCTTCTTCAGGGACCGCCGGGACCGATGATGGACTCGTGGTCGACCGCGACGCGCTCGACCGGCTGGCGGCTGCCCCCGGTCTGCTCACCCCGCAGGAGTGCATGAAGCGCGCCCGGCGGGCTGCGGATGCGCTGGATTTGTCCTCTCTGGACCGGACCAGCGCGGGTGATGCCCTGATGCTGTGGCGCAGCGAGAGCTCCGAGGCCTGGCTGAACCTCTGGTGGCGGGCGCGTGATACCGGTTATCACGACCACGATGGGTCTTGCGTCGGCGTCTACGTCATCGAGGGTGTCGCTCGGAACGAGCCCATGGTGGTCGGAGCGCCGCGGCGCGTTCGCGAGTACAAGGCCGGAGACCGCTTCGCGTTCCCCGGGACCGGTATCCATCGTATGGAGCACGACTCCGGGGCCATCACGATCCACGTCTACTCGCCCCCGATCCGTGCCATCGGCCATTACGAGGTGGAAGATGGTGAGCTACGGCGGCGGCCCGGGTCGCCCGACGAACCGTCCGTGTCGAGCCCCGGGCTGCTCACCGCGCTCACAGCGAACGCTCAGCCGGCCCGGACCTCCGCTTTGAGCAGCACCGGTTCCAGCGGACCGGCTGCGAACGTGAAGGCATAGCGCCCGGCGCCTGCCCGAATTGTCTTCACCGGGCAAGAACTCGGTGTCGGAGGCAGGTAGCAGCGGTAGGTCGGCAGGATCAACTCGATCGGTGAGCCGGTCGCACTGTTGACCCTGGCCGTTGAGATGGTGCCCCCAGGGACACTGGCCGAGATGGTGATCGTCGAGGCTGGACCCTGCCGGAACCTGACCGTCACCGGTTGCCGCGCTCCGGCGATATGACCCCGCAGCACGGTCGCCAGCGAAACCGAGTCGCCCGGTCTGACGCTCGCGGTGCTGCCCGCCACGACGACGGCCGGACTCGCCGGCTGGTCCGCCGGCGGGCCTGCCACCACTTCCTCCTTCACCTGGTACGTCGGTACCTGCAGCGTTGTCGTCGGTTTCGGCGGGGAGCCAGCGGCGATCGGTCCTACATCAGCAGTGATCGCGCTCGGAGCGCCGGGCAGCGCGGTGAACTGAAACTCGGTGCGCACGGCCGTAGTGTGAACGTCCTTTATCGGGCAGATCGACGCCGTCGGCGGTGCCGCGCACGAGTAGGCCAGGTTCACCAGCGTGATCGGCTTTCGGGTGGAGCTGCTAACGGTGGCGCCGGCGTGTTGACCGTCTGCGGTCACCGTGATCTTCCACCTGGACGGTGTCACCCGGACGACCAGGATGCGCACCTTGTGGGGGCGACCGGCAAGCGAAGCCGGGTAGATCGTCCGGAAGATCACGTGTGACCCCGGGGACGCTCTCAGGGCGGCGGACGCCGCCTGCTCGTCCGTGGTCAGTGCGGCCGTCTCGGTGATCACGGCAGGCGCCGGCTTCGGCGCCGGAGCAGACTTCGTCGTGACCGGCTTTCTGGTGCTGGCCTCCTGGCCCCCGCCGCAGGCACAGACCACGATGGCGCACGCGACGGCGCTCGAGATCGAGACCACGCGTGGGGCCCGGTGGTGCGACCGCGGGCTCACGCGCCTCGTGCCGCGTCGAGCGCGTCGAGCACGCGCTGCGCGCACTCGTCCCTGGACAGCTCGGTGGTGACGATGTGGACCTCAGGGCTCTCGGGGATCTCGTACGGCGAGTCCATGCCGCTGACGTTGTGCAGCTCACCCCGGTTCGCTTGCCGGTATAGACCCTTGGGGTCGCGTTGCTGGGCCACTTCCAGCGGGGTGTCGACGTGGATCTCGAAGAACTGACTGGGCTCGAACAGCGAGCGAGCCATCTCGCGGCCGCTGCGAAACGGTGAGATCAACGCGACCAGCACGATCAGACCGGAGTCGAGCATGAGTTTCGCCACTTCGGCCACGCGGCGGATGTTCTCGGTGCGGTCGGTATCCGTGAAGCCAAGATCGCGGCTGAGCCCGTGGCGGACCTTGTCACCGTCGAGCAGGTAGGTGTGGTGCCCGCGCCGGTGCAGCTCGCGATCGACGAGGTTGGCGACCGTGGACTTGCCGGCTGCGGAGATGCCCGTGAACCACAGCACGCAAGGAGCCTGCTGCATGAGGTCGGCCCGCGCGGCGCTGTCGACCGACAGGATGGTCTCGGCGTGCAGCCGCTGAAGGCGGGTCATCTGATCGTCGTGCTGGGTCATTTGCCCTTGGCCACCTGTTGCACCCTCCCCCCTGGACAGCGTTGTCCGTTTCTTCCAGACTCCTGCCCGGATGCGGATCGCGATGCTACTTCACAAATCATCCGAGTTCGACTCGCGCGTCAGGCGGGAGGCGAGCGCCCTCGCTGACGACGGTCACGAGCTGTTCGTGCTCGAACTGGCCGATGTGCCCGGTGGCCGGTCCGCGCTCGACGGGTTCGTGCGGCTCTCCTGCATGCCCCCGCCGTGGGTCAGGCGGAGGCTTCCGGCCCTCGTTTACCGGGCCGTGATGCTGCTGTACTTCGTGCGGGGGATCATTCGCGTGCGCCCGCAGGTCGTGCATGCGCACGATGCGGCGATGCTCCTACCGGGTGCGCTGGGTGCCTGGATCACCGGTGCGGCGCTGGTCTACGACTCCCACGAGCTGGCCACCGGAGTGCCGTACCGGGAGCGCATTTGGGCGTGGTTCGTCGGCGCGATCGAGCGCGTGATCGTTCCCCGCTGTGCCGGCGTGATCACAGTCTCCGACGGGATCGCGCAGCGGCTGGCCCAGCGTTACCGCCTACCGGTCACGCCGACGGTCGTGCGCAATGTCAGCGCACTGGCGGTCCGCGGCGAGGGCGGCCTCAGGCGCCGTCTGAACCTGGATGCGCAGGCGCCGCTCGTGCTGCACCAGGGAGCGCCGGCCCCGGATCGCGGGTGCGAAGTGCTTCTCGATGCCGTCTCGGGGCTCGAGGGAGTGCGGCTGGTGTTCCTCGGCGACCCCGAGCCCGGGTACGGCGAGCGGCTCGCGGTCGAGATCGCACGGCGCGGCGTGGCCGATCGGGTCGCGTTGCTCCCGAGCGTCCCGCTCGACGACTTGCTCGCCCACACGGCAGAGGCGGACGTTGGGGTGACCCTGCTCCGGGACAACTGCGAGAACCATCGCCTCGCGCTGCCCAACAAGCTGTTCGAGTACATCGCGGCCGGAATCCCCGTGATCGCCAGCGCGCTGCCCGAGACCCAGAAACTGGTGGAGGCCTACGGGGTCGGTTGGTGCGTTCCGCCGCGAGAGCCTGCCCGGCTGGCGTCGGCGATCGAAGACGCGCTGGCGGCTCGCGGGGATCCGGCGCTTGGAGACCGGCTGCGGCTCGCGGCCCAGGAGCTTCGCTGGTCACGCGAGCGCCGGCGGTTGCTCGAGCTCTACGGAGGGCTCGCGGGCGGAGCGCGGCGGGAAGGGCGCCGAGCGCGGGTGCCGGCGTAGGCGCCGATACCCATCACCACGACGGCCAGCAGGATCGCGAGCAGCGGGGCGGAGCTGGCGTCGCTCTGCACCGCGCCGAGGCCGGCGCTCGGGGGGCTGTCGAGACCGGGAACGCTCGCCGA
>Ga0182024_10012138_pt1 | contig 17093 bp, 13 predicted proteins | sample P32metaG_FD_120480 | JGI IMG/M metagenome (GOLD analysis project Ga0182024, IMG submission 120480) | Permafrost microbial communities from Stordalen Mire, Sweden - P3-2 metaG (Illumina Assembly) | ecosystem: Environmental > Terrestrial > Soil > Wetlands > Permafrost | place: Sweden: Stordalen...
CGAAACCTCCCAACACAATCAAACCTAAATACCATGTGCCTGCCCATCACCCTTGGAGAAAACCATGGAAGCGGACATTTCTATCTGGCAGAAACCCGGACATTTCTACTTTGCGTTGACAAGACCCATTGCGGAGGGAGCCGTCGTCCAAACAAGCCGGCCAACCTCAATAGATACTGCCGCGGCCCTTTCAATGGCTTTCCGCAAGGTCGGTCAAAGGACAAGCTAGCTTTTCACCCGCTGTAGAATGCCCTGTAGAGATGTTTCTACGACCAGTTGATCATCGTAGGTGGTTTTCCTGCCACACCAGGAATCATCCTTCGCTAGCAGCTCTGCGGAGGTTCGTTTCGACTTTGTTCGTGCTTCAACTTTTGCTCACTTCCACGTACCCACGTCCGCAGTGATTCGATTCATGCACTTTGGCCGAGTGCATATCTACTGCTCGGTCGTGACGTCGTTTACTTCGACCGTGCGTTAAGGGATGCCATTCAGGTTTTCACGGCAGGCCCGGCTTTTCTCTTGACAGCTCGTCGAGGTTCTTCTAACGTTGCGCACTTGAAGTAGGGTTTACTTCATGTTGCTATCCTGCCAGTCGTTCCGCCTAGCTGGTCGGGAACGCGGGGGACGCCCTTGCATCAACGGCGTACGCGAAGTTTTGAAAGCATGTGACTCCTAAGCCGTAACCGGATAGCCCTTGACACGTCGTGCCAGGCACCAAGGTTTCCAGCAACAATATCACGTAGGGGGAGGCGCATGGTTCAATTAAAAGTTAACGGTGTGGCACATTCTTTCACCGGTGATCCAGAAATGCCACTGCTGTGGTACGTGCGCGACATTCTGGGATTGCGGGGTACCAAGTTTGGTTGCGGTATGGCCCTCTGTGGTGCGTGCACAGTACTGGATCGCGGTAAGGCCATTCGGTCGTGCGTTACTGCAATGAGTACGGTCTCGGGCAAGGACATCACGACGATCGAAGTGCTCTCCTTAGGAGGTCTACATCCTGTCCAACGAGCCTGGATAGAAACCAACGTTCCTCAATGCGGTTATTGCCAACCTGGACAAATCCTACAAGCGGTTTCCTTGCTCAATACGAATCCGCACCCTACCGCCAAGCAAATTGATGAAGCCATGTCGGGAAACATTTGCCGATGCGGAACGTACCAGAGAATCCGCCAAGCCATCGAAGCAGTGTCGAAGGAGGCGAAATGATCGAGATCCGGGAGGTCAGCCGACGTGGCTTTTTGCAGGGAATCGCCTCGGCGGGCGGCTTTGTTCTCTTTGCGGGGTCTGCCGCGGCTGCGCTTTGGACCGAACAATCAGCGGGGGGAGCTGCCGTGAGTGGCCAACCAGTGCTGCAACCAAGCATATTTCTCGGGATCGATACGGACGGTACCGTATACATCGTCGCGCACCGTTCCGACATGGGCACCGGCGTCCGAACGAGCCTCCCACGCGTTCTCGCAGATGAGTTGGACGCGGATTGGAAGCGGGTGAAAGTTCAGCAGGCGGACGCAGATGAGCGTTACGGTTCTCAGGATACAGATGGGTCCCATTCTGTCAGAGATTTTTTTGATGTCATGCGTAACGTGGGCGCAACGGGACGCCTGATGCTGGTGCGCGCCGCAGCACTACACTGGGGCGTTCTAGAATCGGAATGCACGGCGGACCTTCATACGGTTGTGCACGGCGCCACAAGCCGGACATTGGGCTATGGAGAATTGGCGTCAGCTGCCGCAAAAGTGCCTGTTCCGAAAAAAGAGGAATTGCAGTTCAAGCCCAGAAGCTCGTGGCGCTACATCGGCAGGAAGGTCGAGTCCTATGACATTGTTGATCGCTGCACCGGGCGGCCTATTTTTGGCATGGACCTTCATCAGGACGGCATGCTTTACGCGTCAGTTGAGCGCCCACCCGTGTTGGGTGGCAAGGTCAAATCCTGCGATGACAAAGAGACCCTGCAGGTGGAGGGAGTTCGGCAAACTGTACAGATTCCTCCGTTTAAACCTCCCCATCTTTTCCAGCCTTTGGGCGGAGTGGCGGTGATTGCGGATAACACTTGGGCGGCATTTAAGGGCCGCAAGAAACTAAAAGTGACTTGGGACAACGGCCCGAACAGTTCCTACAATTCCGATCAATTTAAAAACGAGCTACTCGAAACTGTGCGCAAACCTGGCAAGGTTGCTCGAAATCTTGGGGATGTCGATGCGGAATTTGCGAAAGGTGGAAAGACTATAGAAGCGGAGTACTACGTGCCGCATCTTGCGCACGCGTCTATGGAACCACTGGTTGCGGTAGCTGATTTTAGAAACGGCAAAATAACCACCTGGGCACCCACCCAGAATCCCGTGGGAGATCAGGAGACTGTGGCGCAAATCCTTGGACTAAAGAAAGAGGATGTCACCTGTCACGTCACCTTGCTGGGCGGTGGCTTCGGCCGAAAGTCGATGTCGGACTATGTGGCCGAGGCTGCGGTCCTTTCGAAAAATATAGGGCGTCCCGTGAAGGTTGTCTGGACGCGCGAGGACGACATCAGGTTTGACTACTACCATACTGTCTCGGCTTTATATTTCAAAGCGGTCTTGGACGAGCACGGCAAGCCAAGTGCATGGCTGCAACGGTCCGTGTTTCCACCCATAGGATCAACCTACGACGTCAGTAGCACTTATGGGGGTCGAGAAGAACTGGGCATGGGTTTTACCGATGTGCCGTTCGACATCCCGAATCACCGTGTCGAGAATGGCCCGGCCGTCGCTCATGTTCGAATCGGCTGGCTACGATCAGTCGCCAACATCTATCACGCATTTGGTGTGCAATCCTTTGCGGACGAACTAGCTCACGCCGCGGGTCGCGATCCACTTGAATACCAACTTGCTCTGTTGGGTCAGCCTCGAACCGTTGCCGATGTGAAAACGCCCCCAGGCTACGCTCTAGATACCGGGCGGCTTCGACGGGTCATAGAACTCGCCGCTGAAAAGTCAGAGTGGGGAAAGCGCAAGATGGGCAAAGGCGAGGGCATGGGCATTGCAGCACATCGAAGTTTCCTTACATACGTCGCGACTGTCGTGCAGGTCGAGGTGAGCGATACCGGCGCAATTCGAATACCACGGGTAGACGTGGCACTGGATGCGGGAACGATTGTAGATCCTGACACTGTTTCCGCCCAGTTTGAAGGCGCGGCAGTTTTCGGTGCGAGCCTTGCTCGAACAGGGGAAATCACCGCAACGAATGGTGCAATCAATCAATCGAACTTTCACGACTATCAGGTCGCCCGGATTCAAGATGCACCCTTCCATACGAACGTGTATATCGTGGACAGTACCGCCCCGCCTGCAGGCGTTGGGGAACCGGGAGTGCCGCCCTTTGCGCCAGCGTTGTGCAATGCCATCTACGCCGCGACTGGAAAACGAGTCCGAGAGCTACCCCTTTCGCGCAATGGATTCAGCTGAAGCCGGAGCTGGCCAGACGGGGTCATTTGCGCCCAGCGGGGTTGCGTTTCGAGGCTCTGCTCCAGCCCACGAATCTCGTGCCCGTCGCAGTTGAAGTCCTCTTGCCGCACACGGCGCTTCGGAGTCCGCCGAACGGGATTACGCTCTTTTCCTAACGCCGTGGCCTTGATGTTCTCGGCCCAAAATTGCCGCCAGGCATCGGCCAGGGTTCGCTCGAAGAAAAGACCCATCAAACTCTTGGAGGTTGTAGCGGCGAATTCCGTTAGCGGCGCTGGTCAGCCCTAGCAAACATCCGGCGCCCACCGATAGAATGGCACCATACCAAGCTTGAAGCCGATGCCAATGACGGTGAGCACGATCCCGGACCGCAGCAGCGAATCCTTAACTTCTTACGAAGGGTTGCCGAATACGCGAGAATTCCATGGTGCCGACATCGGCATGTATGAACGCCATGCCAAAGAGATGTTTATGGCGATCGAGGGGATGACTCCGTAACTCAACAGAGAGAAACCGGCAAGATAGCTAAATACGAGATCTTTGCCGTTCATTTGAATTTGAAGTTAAAAATACTTTGATCAAAAGAATTGTACTCCTCGTACCGAGAAAGGTCGTAGAGCTCGTGGCGGTGCTGCATGTGCTTCAGTAATCCTTCCTGGGTTCCCGTGCGTTTGATCTCGACGAGGCCATCGATGCTCGCCTTCATCGCCAGACGGAACGTCGTCACAGGATAAATCACGATGTTGTAACCGAGATTTGAGATTTGGTCATACGTCAGGAGCTTAGATTTACCGAATTCAGTCATATTGGCGAGTAACGGGACGCGTATCGCGCTTCTGAAAGTCTCGAACTCCTTCTCGTTCTCTAGGGCTTCGATGAAGATACAGTCCGCTCCTGCGTCGATATAAGCCTTTGATCGCTCGATCGCCTGATTAATTCCCTCAGTTGCGCGCGAGTCTGTCCGCGCGATCAAAAGGAAATTTTCATCGAGCTTCTTGCCACGGGCTGCCGCGATCACTTTACGTACCATATCCTCTCTGGCGACAATCTGTTTTCCGTCGAGATGGCCACAGCGCTTGGGGTTAACCTGATCTTCGATGTGGCAGCCCGAGAGTCCAAGGTCGATCATTTCCTGCACTGCTCGCGTTGCGCTCATAGGCTCGCCAAAACCCGTGTCAATATCTATCAGAGAGGGTAGGTTCGTCGTGCGGGCAATTTGCCGTCCACGCTGAGACACTTCTGTTAACGTGGCCAGCCCTATGTCAGGGTAGCCGAGGTCGTTGGAAAGAACCGAGCCCGAGATATACACGCCATCAAATCCGTTCTGCTCGATGGCCATACTTAGAAGAGGAGACCAGGAACCCGGGAATTGCAAAAGGCTTCCGCTCCTGAGAGCCGAGCGAAGGTTCTTTCTCTTTTCTGTTGGAGCAATCTCCGGAAACAGCATTAGAAGATCCCCTTATTATCCCGCTTATTGTTGGAGAGCTGATCCAGCCTGACCTGGACATTGATTCGTTGAATCTCAGTGGATGTTAAATCCGAAAGGTTTTCCAGCAAGCCTATGAAACGGTCTCGTTCTTCATGCGAAAGCGCATCCTCGCTCAACATATCGAACTTCCGGATATAGTCGGCCCGCTTGAACGGACGTGCGCCCGCCGGATGCGCATCCGCGACTCCGAGTTCATCGACGAGGCGCTCGCCGTTCTTAAAGGTGATCTCCACACGTCCGCCGAAGCGCTTCTTGTCTGGATCCGGTTCGTGATACCACTTAGTCCATTGAGGATCCTCGACCGTGAGAATCTTCTGCCAAAGGCGGACTGTATCTTCTCGTTGCGCCCGCTCGGGAGCGTAGGATTTCACGTGATGCCAAATGCCATCCTGAAGCGCGACCGCGAAAATATACATGATCGAGTGGTCCAACGTCTCGCGTGAAGCACGGGGGTCCATTTTCTGCGGGTCGTTGGCCCCGGTTCCGATGACATAGTGGGTGTGGTGTGAAGTATGAATTACGATGCTTTGAACGTCGTCAAAGTTCTTGATCTCGGGTTTCATTTTGCGAGCCAGGTCGATCAAGGCTTGTGACTGGTATTCCGCCGAGTGCTCCTTAGTGTAGGTTTCAAGAATCGCGCGTTTCTCTTCGCCAGCCGCTGGGAGCGGGATTTCGTAATGTGCATTCTTCCCGCCTAGCATGTAAGCGATAATGGAGTCTTCGCCCTCATAAATCGGGGAGGGAGCACACTCTCCCCGCATCGCGCGATCCACGGCCTCGACGGCGAGCTTGCCGGCGTGAGCCGGGGCAAAAGCTTTCCAGGATGAGATCTCTCCCTTGCGCGACTGACGCGTGGTAAACGAAACGTGAACCGCTTGTTGGACGGCCTGAAAGATGACTTCGGTTGAGAGTCCGAGCAGGGTGCCGATCCCCGCCGCCTGCGCAGGGCAAAGGTGCGCGATGTGGTCTTTTTTGAATTCGTGCAAACAGATTGCTTTGACGAGATCAACATGGACTTCGTAACTCGTCACAATACCGCGAAGCAGATCCTTACCCGGTTTGTTCAGCTGTTGAGCAACGGCCAAGATCGGTGGAATATTATCGCCAGGATGCGAATAGTCGGCCGCGAGGAACGTGTCGTGGAAATCGAGCTCGCGGACAGCCGTGCCGTTTGCCCATGCGGCCCATTCACAATCGAAGCGTTGATTGTTCGGCATGCCGAAGACCGTGGCACCGTTGTTTCGAGGATGGGCGATCGCCATTGCCCGAGCAGATGCAACTGGTCGGCGATTGAGGGATGCCACTGCTACCGAAGCGTTGTCGACAATCCGATTGATAACCATATCCAAGACGTCTGATTTGATCGGAGCCGTGTCAGACGCAATCTCGGCGATTTTCCATGCCAGCTGGTCTTTCCGTTCGATTTTCTCTTTGGAAGCGTAGACGCGGACCGGGTATTTCTTCATAAACATCCCTTTGTTCGAAGTTTCAATTATAATATAGCCCCGACAGTTGAAGACTGTCGCCCCAAAACGCTTCAACATCTGACTCAACGCGAAATGTCGCATTGAGTCTCACAGGAGCGGTTCGAAAGCTACCCCCGTGACGGGTATCGCGCCAAGTCCCGTTCGACTTGTAGATTTCAATCAACTATTCGCCCGGTCGAAAATTGGAGGCTCTACTGCGAGCTGAAATTCACGCAGGGCGTGCCCTACAGCGGCAAGATCTTCACGTTGCCAAAACCAGCGGACAAACAGCCTTGAATAAGCCCAGACCGTGCCCAAAAGCCGGATGCCGGCTGAAGTGGCGGCGCCTTTCCGGCGACTGACAAATACGATGCAACAATTCCAAGACACAGGAATCAGGGAATGTCGATCATGGCGATCAACAACCAAGTTGGAACGGCACATCACAATGGCCACCTTACGCAACGATTCCGGGGTCGGGATATGCCACCATTTTCTCCGTAAACGAGGCCTTCATCCGTATTCTATGATTCGGAAAGAGTGCTTCCGTTCGACGATGCGCATAGAATTCACATCCGATCCGGCATAGGCACGATTGCACGCTGGGGAGAACCGACGTACTCACTGAGAGGCCGGATGATGCGGTTGTTTGCGTTTTGCTCCATAATGTGCGCGGACCACCCCGCTGTCCTGGCCATCACGAAAATGGGTGTGAAGTAATCGATTTCGAAACCCATCATGTAATAGGCCGGGCCGGCCGGAAAATCGAGGTTGGGATAAATGTTTTTTTTCTCGAGCATGATTTTTTCGACGGCAGCAGAAATCTTCATCCATTTCTGCTCTCCTCTGATGTCGGCCATCGACTGCGTGTACTTTTTCATCGTGGGGACTCTGGAATCGCCTGACTTATAGACTCGATGCCCAAATCCCATGATGTTTTTCTTTCGAGCTAACGCATCGAGCACCCAATGATCCGCCCTCTCGGGGTGCGAGATTTCGAGTAACATGTGCATGACCTGTTCGTTTGCGCCTCCGTGGAGAGGCCCTTTGATCGCACAGATTCCGGCGATCGTTGCTGAATAGATGTCGGACTGCGTTGACGTAACGACGCGGGCGGCGAAAGTCGAGGCATTGAAGCTGTGTTCAGCGTAAAGAATTAACGAAACATCGAAGGCCTTAACGATTTCTTTCGGCGGAACTTCGCTGAAACACATATGGAAGAAATTCTCAGCAATCGTTAGGTCTTTTGCGGGTTCAACGTAATCGAGGCCCTTCTTGAAGCGATAATCGGCGGCGATCAGCGTTGGTATCTTCGCGAGTAGATGAATTGCCTTGTCAAGATTCGTGGGGGGCGATGAATCTAGGCTACGGGGGTCCTCGCATCCCAGGATAGAAACACCGGTACGGATCGCATCCATTGGATGAGAGCTCTTGGGTAGCGACCGGACCGTGTCCAAAGCTGCTCGGGAGACCTTTCGGCAAGATCTTTCCTGACCGCAAAATGCGGCATGCTGAGCCTCATTGGGAAGCTCCGCTCGATACAAAAGGTAAGCAACCTCCTCGAACGAGCAGAATTCAGCCAGTTCCTGAACGGGATATCCGCGGTAGAGCAACGAGTTCGTCTGCGAGTCCACGATAGACACGGAAGAGGTGTCGATGACAGCTCCCTCCAGGCCTTTCTTTACATTCATCTTCTGCGGCTCAGGCGCATAGTCTGGATTGACATAGCCGTTCATCGAGCGATGCTCCTTTTGCTTTTTGCACCATCACGCGTTGCTAATCCCTTAGGCCCGTTGTCTGCCACGCCAGGAACCGTTATTGCGCGCCAGCCGACCGTTCAGGGGTTTGATTTTGATCATCCGCGGGCAATCGGCGTGCGATGAGGTGTGTTGACGCAGGATAGGGAATTTGCAGCCTTCCGTCATCGCAGTTTGCCGCGAACCCGTTTAGGGCAAGCCAATAGCGACGTTCGGTGGAGAGTGTGGTTCTATCGCCAAATCCAGAATGCAAATCAATATGTCCGCCAAATTGTATCCATGGCCGCCTGCTTTTTGGATGCCGTGGGCCCCGTGGCGACCCGTCGCGAAACCCTGAGGATCAGTGCTGCGGAACCCTCCAGGCATGCCGAGTCGTGGACCCCGTTATTCCGATTCTTTGCCAAACGGGCGTGATAGCGGCGTGCTGCGTCCATGATACGTGATGGAACGGTCAGGAAGTGATGCGCACGAAATCATGAGGCCTTTCGCCGAAGATCGCGGATGGCATCCTATCGCCCCATTCCGCACGGGGTCAGCCACCTGCTGCGTCCATTGCTTTTGAGACATCCTGTCTAACGACGTGCTTTTTCAGAGGGCGAAAATAGCGCGAGGCAGCTCACGTGTCAATGTGGCCGGATCAATAAGCGTTAAATTCGTGCTAGGCCGAATTGTCACTCTGAGGGCGTCCCACAGCAGGGGCATCTGCGAAATCTCTCAGTCACGTGCGAAAATGACTTCGCAAAACTCGAGCGATAGAGTTCCTTCCGGCGTGTTGCTAGGAGATCGTGATGGACAAGCGGGTGACAAATGCTGACGAGGCAATTACCCGGATCCGCGACGGCGCAACGATCATGATGGGTGGATTTGGCCTCAGCGGCATTCCCGAAAACTTGATCGATGCGCTCCGGCGCAAAGGCGCGAAACAGCTCACGGTGATCTCAAATAACGCCGGAGTGGATGACTTTGGAATCGGGTTGCTGCTGCAGGCCAATCAAATTAACAAGATGATATCGAGCTACGTGGGCGAGAATAAGATGTTCGAGCAACTCGCCCTTAGGAAAGCGATCGAAGTCGAGTTGAATCCCCAAGGAACTCTGGCCGAACGAATTCGTGCAGGTGGTGCGGGCATTCGGGCATTTTTTACGCCGACGGGCTATGGCACCGTGGCAGCCGATGGAAAAGAAACCCGGGAATTCGATGGCCGTCAGTACGTTCTGGTGCCGTGGCTGCGCGCGGAATTCGCATTTATCAAGGCTTGGAAGGGTGACCGGTGGGGCAATCTTATCTACAGAAAAGCTGCCGGAAATTTTAATGCTGTGATGGCCACAGCGGCAGACTACGTTATTGCGGAGGTAGAGGAAATCGTTGAACTTGGCACGCTCGAACCCAATTGCGTGCATACCCCTGGGATATTTGTGAATGCAATCTTTAAGGGACACGACTATGCAAAGCGCATCGAGCGCCGCATCGTCCGGCACCGCTAGGGAGAAGAAGGCAATGTCATCTGTGACGAACAAGCGGGAGATCATCGCACGGAGGGTGGCCCAGGAACTGCACGATGGTTATTACGTGAATCTTGGGATTGGGCTTCCCACGTTGATACCAAGTTATCTGCCAGCAGACGTAGAGGTTGTGATCCACTCGGAAAACGGAATGCTCGGCGTGGGTTCGTATCCCTACGAAGGAGATGAGGACGCCGATATAATCAACGCGGGTAAGGAAACCGTCACCGAGGTCCCCGGGTGCTGTTACGTTTCCAGTTCGGAGTCATTTGGAATGATCCGGGGGGGGCATCTCGACGCCACGGTCCTAGGAGCGCTGCAAGTCGACGAGGAAGGGAATCTTGCCAATTGGGCTATTCCCGGCAAAATGCTTAAAGGCATGGGTGGTGCTATGGATCTGGTAGCAGGCTCCAAGCGGGTGATCGTCGCGATGGAGCATACCAACAAAGAGGGATCTCTCAAGATTCTGAAGAAGTGCAGTCTACCCTTGACTGGAGTCGGTGTCGTCGACTTAATTGTCACCGAACTCGGCGTCATGGAAGTAACCCCCCGCGGTTTGCTTCTTCGTGAACTGAGTCCTGGCGTGACTGTGTCGGATGTGCAAAAGGTGACCGAGCCGACACTACTCGTGGACCCTTCATTGGCGCTGTAAGGAAAGGATGTAGCACAGCGTGGAGTCCAACGATCTTTTCTCGTTACTGGACGTAGCTGCTCTTGTGACCGGCGCATCTGGCGGCCTCGGTGAACACTTTGCGCTGACTCTGGCGCGTGCCGGAGCCAACGTGGCACTCGCCGCACGAAGGCTGGCACCCCTTGAGCGTTTAGCGCGCGAAATTAACGACACCGGTGGTCGCGCCGTCGCAATCCAAATGGATGTTACTAGCGCATCGATGGTGGAATTGGGGTTCGCGGCCGCCGAGCAAGCGTTCGGCACAGTGACGCTTCTGGTCAACAACTCAGGCGTAACCTCTGGCGAAGCGATGGTTGATCTTGACGAAGCCACTTGGGACCGGATCCTGGACACCAATCTGAAGGGCGCCTGGTTATGTTCTCGTCGTTTCGCACGCCGTCTAATCGAGACGGGTAAACCAGGAGTCATCGTGAATACGGCCTCCATTTTAGGCGTTCGCGTGGCAGGCCGCGTGGGAGCCTATTCCGCTTCCAAAGCGGCACTGATTCAGATGACTCGTACCCTTGCGCTCGAATTGGCGCGGTATGAGATTCGGGTGAACGCGCTTGCACCTGGTTACATTGCAACCGAGTTAAATCGCGAGTTTCTCGAAACAGAGTCCGGACAGCGCCTGATCAAACGTATCCCGCAGCGGCGCTTGGGAGCACTGAGGGACCTTGATGGGCCGCTCCTGCTGCTGGCTTCAGACGCGTCACGCTTCATGACCGGTGCAGTTATTCCCGTCGACGGAGGACATTTGGTGACTACGCTGTGAATGATGAATCAGCTGCAGAGAAGGACGTAGAAGGTACGCTGCGGGACCTATTAAACGAACCCGGCCGGTGCCGTGACCGCGCGACGGTTGTGTCTTCTGTGTTGCGCGATGACCGAGTGGGTGGAGCGGATGGATAGGATGCGTGAAGTCGTCGTTCTCAGTGCAGTGCGAACAGCCATCGGCAAATACGGAGGCGCTCTTAAGGTCACATCTCCCTGCGATCTCGGGGCTGTGGTGATCCGTGAGTCAATCCGGCGTGCCAGAATCGCTGCCGACGATGTGGACCAGGTTTTCTTGGGGAATGTAATTCACACCTCTTCAGAAGATATGTACATTTCTCGGGTGAGCGCTGTCCGAGCGGGCGTCCCCGTCACCACGCCAGCTCTCACTCTCAATCGGCTCTGCGGTAGCGGCCTGCAGGCAATTATTTCTGCCGCACAAGCGATTTGGTTGGGTGATGCCAGGACAGCCGTGGCGGGCGGGGTGGAGAGCATGAGCCGCGCGCCTTATTGGCTCAGCGGGTTGCGGTGGGCCAGCGAATGAACGACGCGGTCGCCACGGATGTCTTGGTGGGTGCCCTTACCGATCCATTTGACGAGTGCCACATGGGGATCACCGCAGAGAATATTGCCAAGGAGTGGAATATTTCGCGCGAGGATCAAGACGCATTTGCAATGGAGAGCCACCGACGCGCTGCACTCGCAGTGAAGACTTCCAAATTCAAAGATCAGATCATACCAGTAGAGCTGAAAACCAAAGGAAAGGTTGTGTTATTTGAGACCGATGAATCCCCAAGGCCCGACACGGCATTAGAAGCTCTCGCGCAGCTCAAGCCTGCCTTCGATCCGAAGGGGAGCGTTACAGCTGGTAACTCATCCTCTATCAGTGATGGCGCAGCGGCCTTGGTACTGATGGATCGGGAATTGGCCCTAGAACGAGGGCTTAAACCGCTTGCCCGGCTGATCGGCTATGTTGTAACGGGAGTCGAGCCAAAGTACATGGGCATAGGGCCGGTTTCGGCCGTGCGAAAACTGCTTAAGGACGCCGGACTGACGGTTGATAAGATTGAGGTATTTGAAGTAAACGAAGCATTTGCGGCACAAGCGATTGCGGTATGCCGGGAGCTACGTCTGCCGCAGGATCGGGTGAATCCAAACGGCAGTGGCATCTCTTTAGGACATCCCAGTGGTGCAACGGGCGCGATGCTCACGGTGAAGGCGCTTTACCAGCTGCGTCTCACAGTCGGTACATATGCACTCGTTACCATGTGCATCGGCGGCGGCCAAGGCATCGCCGCACTTTTCGAGCGTGTTAATTCGGCAGAGCCGTAAGGGCCTGACAAATCGGTTGCCAAGTGCTATAGAAGTGGCGCCGGCCCACTGCGCCCATCGTAGGGCAAGTGATCGTGTGTATTGTCAACTCTTTGAGCCATGACTATTTCGAACGATTCTCGCAAGCAGCCGCTGATTTCCCCGGAACTACTTTCCACTCTACGGGCGGACATCGACTCGCGGCGTATTGAGCATGGAACGAATTTGCTCGCAGCCATGACTCGCATGAGCGACTCGTTTGAACCATCTGTTTCAAACACAGCCGCCTTCCTCGGAATTCTTGCGGAATGGAGCGATCTTGGATTTGGCAATTTACAGTTGGTCAAGAGGCTTATTGCAGGCTACAACGTGGAGATACGATCCAAACTGCCAGTCTCCGAATACATTCCACTCCGCATGGCCGAGGGTATGGTTGCGATGACGGAAGAAATGTTGGATAGCGCCATCGACCATTTCTCGATTGTTCTGAAGTTGGCGGACGAGATACGAGCCTGGGATATTTTAGCCATCGTACACTACTGGACGGCTCGGTGTTATCGCAAAAGAGGGCAATACGAGACGGCACTGATGCATGTCCGGAAGGCGCGCCAAGTCCAATCGACTCACGGACACGTACAAAATGAAGCACCTGCGCGGATCTTGGAAAGCCTGATTTTATTCGAGAATGGGGACTCCAAGCAGGCGCTTTGCGGATTGCGCGACGCCGAAGTCATTTTGAGTCACACGGATGATTATTTGACGCTCGGAAACATTCAGTCTACGTATGGCCACATCTTAGAACGGGAACTTCGTTTCGGACAAGCGATTGAGCACTACCTGCGCGCGATCGAGCAATTCCAGAAGAGGGATTCCATGCGGGTGCAGGTGGTTCGCACAATTGTAGACATGTCGTTTACCCGAATTCAGGTGGCGCGGCGCCTTCGGCATAGTATCGAGGCTTACCCAGATCCGCAGAAGGATGAATCGCGGATGCCGCCACGCACGGCATTTGTCAAGGAACTATCCAATTTGTACGCCACCATTCTTAGGGACCTGGACCGTGCGGGAGAAATGTACGGCGAGAATCGGAACGTCCGGGGAATTGCGCGGGTGCACTTGTATCGAGGTTACCTGAATCTGGACATGGGCAAGCTCGATCTTGCTGCCCAGGAAGCAAGCCATGCTTACCTCGCTGCAGAATCCAAACGTGATTTTATTCTTATGGCTTCCTCACGGAATCTTCAATGTATGGTGGAGAACGCGAGAGTCGAAGAGGAGGTTGAAGGCTGGACCGATCACGCCTTGGCTTCCCTGGACTACGCCAGAGATGCAATAGAACTTGCAAGCAACACACAGAATCGGCGGCTACTGGCCACCGTCTATATCTGGTCTGGTCTGACTCACTCCAATGGGTTCTTCATCGCAAGCCATCACGCGCATGATCGTGCGCGCGAGGCGATGGATAAGGCTGCGGAATTCCTAGAACCTGGTGTGCGGGACCACATTTGGGAGGATTTTAGAGTCTTGAAGCGACGTTTATCAGAGAACGTCACGCTTGAACCAAAATTGATCCAGTGGGCACAGGGAGAGACTGGAGCTAAGACTTTTCGGCAGCTGAAAGAAGACTTCGCCGACCTCGTGATCCCGAGGACGTGGGAACAGGAGAAACGAAAGATATCGCGAGTGGCGGCGCGACTTTCCATCTCCCCCAGGAAAGTGCGCCGGGTTTTGACCCGCCTTGGATTGATGAAAGCCGAGTCTTTATCCGAGAATGCATCCCCCAAACCCGTGCAGCGGCGGAGGCACAGAAGGCGTACGAGAGTAAATGGAAGTTGAATCCCGGGGGTGCCGGTTGCGGAGCCGAGTGGGAAACTTCTAGCTCCATAACTGTGCAATGACCGGCTCGGATTTCTTGGCACAAGTTAGTAGGGGTTAACGGGGTCCTCCCGGATCTCCGCAGCGCGCCATCCGAAATGTAAGAAGAGTGGGTGACGATCGTGATGGCGGGCAGCTACCGGGGCGGCAGGGATGGCTTGGTCCGACTGCCCGGCTGAGGTCCCTATTCTGAGAAACATCATGACCGTGCACTGGGCCGGCTCCGCCCACGCCTTCATCATCGCGCAGGTGTGGAAAGCGTGCAAAGCGCAATCAGGCAAGAAACTGCGGGCAACTATCCCGGTCGTGGCACGGAGAATATGTGCGGCAGGCGGTTCTGGACGCCGCCAGCGTCGCACACGAGGGCCGCGGCAGCGGTGAAGAAAGGGTAGAACACCATGAAAACCTGGAGGCCAGTCGGTGCGATTGCGGCCAGTTTACTGTGCTGCATCGCGATAGGATGCAACTCACCCAAAGAAGGGACGGTTCCTGGCGGCAACGCCGCGGGCGACGTGACGGCGGCGCGACTGGCTTCGGATGCTTCCCGGGGAATCGATTGGCTGGTTAACGGCCGCTACTGGGACCAGCACTTCAGTCCGCTCAAACAGATTACCAGCCAAAACGTCGGCAGCCTGGGTCTTGCTTGGTACTTAGATATCGACAGTCCAATGGGGCTGGCGGCGGAGCCAATTGAGGTGGACGGCACAATCTATGTGTCCGGACCGCTGGACCGTGTGTATGCGGTGAACGCCGCGACAGGGAAGATGTTGTGGTTATTCGATCCCCATGTGCGCATGGACCGCTTTCGAAACTCGTGGGCAGACAGGACCAACCGCGGTGTGGCGGTGTGGGCAGGGAAGGTGTACCTGGGTACGGGCGATTGCCGCTTGATTGCACTGGACGCCGCCATCGGCAACCCGGTGTGGCAGACGATGGCCTGCGATGATACCGAAACGGGGATTACTGGCTCGCCGCGTGTGGGCAACGGCAAGGTCTATATTGGCTACAACGGTTCCGACACCGGTGTTCGCGGCTCGGTGCTCGCGTTTGATGCGGCGACGGGCCAGCAGGCCTGGCGATTCTGGACAGTGCCTGACAGCCCCAATCCGGGACCAGACTATCCCGCCTTGGCCCTTGCGGCAAGGACGTGGACGGGAAAAGACTGGTGGACTACTGGCGGCGGCGACGTATGGACCGGGATCAACTATGACGACGAGACGAATCAGGTAATCTTCGGCACCGCCGGCGCAAACCCCGAGGCGCTTTATGGTGACCGCGCAGGTCTGAAGGTCGGGGGTAAAAAGCTGTACTCCGGCTGTATCATCGCCGTCAACGCGGACACGGGGAAAATGGACTGGTATTACCAGACGAGCCCGCACACCGAAAATATGCAGATCGTGGTCGCCGACCTGGAAATCGGAGGGACGAAGCGGCACGTAGCGATGACAGTGCCGAAGAACGGCATTTTTTACGTGCTGGACGCCCGGACGGGCGGGCTCATCTCCTCGAATCCGCTTGACGCACGGATGGTGGCAGTGCCGGCGGCTGGTGGTGGAGGCCAGGTTTCCGCTGCCGACCACAACTGGTGGCCGATGAGTTACAGCCCGCTTACCGGATTGGTCTATATTCCGGCGAGCGATGCGCGCGTTCCCGTCAACGCGGGGGCGCATGCGCGCGACGGTAGGCTCTACGCTTGGGATCCTGTCACCGAAACTAATCGTTGGTCCGCAAGCGAAGCCCTACCGTTCAATAGCGGCATACTATCCACCGCCGGCAATTTGGTGTTTGCGGGCCAAGGCACAGGTGAATTCGATGCTTACGCCGCGGACTCGGGGCGCAAGTTGTGGTCGATTCCGACCGGCTCTGCGAACGACGCCGTGCCGGTCAGCTACCAGCTACTAGGGCAGCAGTACGTCCTGGTTCCCGTCGGGTACGGCTCCGCGTCAAGGCTATTCTTCAAGGGTAGCGATATGGGCACTCCGGAGTCGAAGCGGGGTCCGACGCGGCTTCTCGCTTTTAGGCTGAATGGCCCTGTGCCCTTTCCGTTCCCGCATGTAATTGTTCCGACCGTGCCCCAGCCACCTGCGGAAACGTTTAGCCAAGCGCATATCTTGGCAGGACACGCGCTCTATCAGAAGTTCCTTTGCTCTGATTGTCACTCGCTTGAGGCTGATGGAGACGGCGCCTGGACTGTCAATGGCGCCATTCCGGATCTCCGCTACATGCCGCCGAGCGTACACCTCCAATTTTTAGCGATCGTCATGGCCGGAAGCGACGCGGCAAATGGCATGCCCTGCTTTGGTTGCGGCGCGGGATTTCCACTCGTTCATACGAAGCTCACCGTGCAAGAGGCCGAAGATATTCATGACTACATCATTGATCAATCTTGGAAGGCCTATCGCACTGAACAAGGTAGGCCCAGACCGACTTCTGACCGCTGAACTGCAGTGCTGAACTTAAGGAGTTGCCTCGATTGGTGTAGAGAGTCAAGGGTTTGAAATTGACGCACGGGGTATGGAGGGCGCCGAGGACTCTCCACCGGCCAAACCCGCTACGCTGACGTAACCCGATGGGAAACCCGCGCAAGTGGAAGCCGCAATTTCTACGCGGACGCGACGGAATACGGGAGGAGTTCCCCAGCTCTTTCGGTTTCTTGAGCTTGTCGCTGGCGATCGCCGGTTCTGGTATCTGACCAGCCCGAGTTTTTGTACCAGTTCGAGTGAGAGAGTTTACATCACAGCTGAGGCCTGTGAACTTGAGTTTGGTGCAACCATTGAGCTACGAGCCGCTGGTGCTGGCGGCCTGTAGC
>Ga0182024_10012139_pt1 | contig 17091 bp, 13 predicted proteins | sample P32metaG_FD_120480 | JGI IMG/M metagenome (GOLD analysis project Ga0182024, IMG submission 120480) | Permafrost microbial communities from Stordalen Mire, Sweden - P3-2 metaG (Illumina Assembly) | ecosystem: Environmental > Terrestrial > Soil > Wetlands > Permafrost | place: Sweden: Stordalen...
CTTCTGATGTTCAGAATAAGAATAGTACAGCTCTTTCAAGCAGATATCGCAGCGCGCCCCATGAGTGCTTTCGAAACAGCTGTGCAAACTGTTATGCCCCATCCGGTCGCAATAGCAGTAACAGGGCTGCTGATGCAGCACAGTCGGGATCTTCGCAGCCAAATCATAGGCATGCGTTTGATAGCGATACTGGGCGTTATCTTCCCACAACTGGTCCTTATCGAGGATGGCGGGGAGTTTCACGCCTTTCGCCGGTGGTCCCGCATTGTAGGCGGGAACCGCCCCCTCCTGCTGGGAGTTGGCCCAGGGAGCCGAGACCGTCAGGGTGGTCAAAAAAAGAAAAGCTAACGCCAGCCCGCGCTTCATCATACGCATAATATTGTAACCTGAATCCCGCAGACGGAGTAGTCAGCCACCGTGTCCGGCCTCGACGAATCATCTCTACACAGACGGCCTAGTCCGTATAGAATTAGAAATATCATGCCCGAACAGGCAGACCCCTTAGAATCCCACGCGCTGCAAAATGGGAATCCCCTTCTTCCGACTCCTTCGCGCGCTATGGTTCTTTCTGTCTGGTTGCGAGATCTGATCATCTCGCTTGCCATTTCCTGCTTCATCATTATCTTCCTCTATCAACCGGTAAAGGTTGAAGGCACAAGTATGATGCCCTCGCTCGAAGATCAGGAACGAATCTTCGTGAATAAGTTCGTGTACCGGATTGAGTCTATCCAGCGCGGCGATATCATCGTTTTTCGTTATCCGCGGGACCCGTCGAAAAGCTTCATCAAACGCGTGATTGGCCTCGCCGGCGACCGTATTCAAATTGATGCGGGCAGAGTTTACGTAAATGGCGCAGCCGTCGATGAAGATTACGTGCCGCGCTCCTATGAGGACGAGCGGTCGTACCCCGAAATAATTGTTCCCCCGGACAGCTATTTTGTTTTAGGGGACCACCGAAGCTTGTCGAACGACAGCCGCGATTTTGGCCCCGTCGGGCAGAGCTACATCTATGGCAAGGCGGTCTTCGGCTACTGGCCCATGGACAAGATGGGACGAGTTAGATAAAGCGGATCCAAGCGATGCGTTTGCACTTTCATCTTCGGCGGCACGCCAAGGCCGGCACTATGGAGATCAATCCGGAAAGCTGGTTTCGCGTGAAGTACGAGGCCTTCAACGCTGCCCAGAACGCTAACTCCTCGCGCAGCGACGACGATCTTTTCTTCGATGTGGTCGAGTGCACCTCCGACGCCTGCGAACGACGCCGTACTCCACGCAAACCTTCTGACGGTTTTTGGCGTTCGGCGTAGCAGCAACGCCCGAGAAACGTCCGCGATTTTCACAGACATTTTCTTTTGCGCATTTCTACATCCCTGCTAATATCTATAAAATCCACTCCTTGGAGTACGAATGCAGGCTATCCTTGCGCTGGAAGACGGCCGCGTCTTCCGCGGCAAAGGCTACGGAGCTAAAGGCGAATGTTACGGGGAAGTAGTTTTTAATACTTCCATCACCGGCTATCAGGAAATTTTTACCGACCCTTCCTACGCTGGCCAAATCGTCGTTCTCACCAATCCTGAAATAGGCAACTACGGAACCAACCCGGAAGACAACGAAGCTACGCGGCCATACATCGAGGGGCTGATCGTACGCGAGTTTTCCCGCGTGAGCTCCAACTGGCGTTCGCAGCAGGTCGCGGAAGAATATCTCGAGCAGTTCAGAGTTCCCGTACTTGCTGATATCGATACGCGCGCGCTGGTGCGCCATCTGCGGGACCACGGCGTAATGCGCGGCGTCATATCAACGCTTGAGACTGACCCTGATAAATTGATTGCCAAGGCGCGCGCGCTCCCGAAAATGGATGGGACTGACTTGGCGAAAGTTGTCAGCACCAAGAATACTTACGTTTGGGAAATGGGCGAGCGGTCTCACCTGCCCGAAGAAGTGGTCGGAGTCAAAGACCAGCCGGAGCGCTTTCACGTGGTTGCCTACGATTACGGCATCAAGCAAAACATTCTGCGCAAGCTGCGCGGCGAAGGCTGCAAGGTCACAGTAGTTCCCGCAGAAACCAAAGCCGAAGACGTCCTCGCATTGAAGCCCGATGGAGTCTTCCTCTCAAATGGCCCCGGCGATCCCGAGCCCTGCACCTATGCGGTCGACAACATCAGGCGCCTCATGGGACGGCAACCAATTTTTGGCATCTGTCTGGGACATCAATTAACCGGCATCGCATTAGGCGGGAAAACGTTCAAGTTGAAATTCGGCCACCACGGCGGCAATCACCCCGTGAAGCAACTGAATACCGGCAAAATCGAGATCACAGCCCACAACCATAATTTCGCCGTCGATCCCGATTCGCTGCCGCAAAGCGAAGTCGAACTAACCCACATGGATTTAAACGACAACACGCTGGAAGGCATGCGCCACCGGAATCTCCCCCTGTTCACGGTGCAGTACCATCCCGAGGCATCGCCAGGCCCGCATGACTCGCATTATCTGTTCAGAGATTTCGTGAAGCTGATGGAGGAGTGGAAAGGGTGAAAATACATTTATTTTTAGTGTTGTCATCCCGAGCAAAGCGAGGGATCTGTTTTGAAGGGGCGCGGCTCGACGGCCAAACAATGGTTGCGAACGGCCGACGACTAATGACGAACGACCAACGACTGACTTTTCATGCCCAAACGCACTGACATTTCGAAAATCCTGATTCTCGGCTCTGGCCCCATCATCATTGGCCAGTCGGCGGAGTTTGATTACTCCGGCACCCAGGCTTGCAAGGCGCTCAAGTCGGAAGGTTTTGAAGTGGTGCTGGCCAACTCCAATCCGGCCACCATCATGACCGACCCGGAGGTCGCCGACCGAACTTACATCGAGCCACTCACTCGCGAATACCTCGAAGAAATTATTCGGGTCGAGCGCGAACTCTCGCCCAGCGCGGGTTTTGCGGTTCTGCCGACAGTCGGCGGTCAGACCGCTCTCAATCTCGCGATCGAGCTTTCCGACAGCGGCATTTTAGAAAAATATAACGTCCAACTCATCGGCGCGCAAATCAGCGCCATCAAGAAAGCCGAAGACCGGCTGTTCTTCAAAGATGCAATGCAGAAGATCGGCCTCGATGTTCCCAAGTCAGCGCTGGTAAACAATCTGAAAGATGGTTTGGAGTTCGCCGGCAAGATCGGCTTCCCGGTCATCGTGCGCCCATCTTTCACTCTGGGCGGAAGCGGTGGCGGCATCGGCTACAACCGCGAAGAGTTGATGGAGGTTCTAGCCCGCGGCCTCGATTTTTCTCCCGTGCACGAAGCCCTGATCGAAGAGTCGGTGCTGGGATGGAAAGAATACGAACTCGAGGTGATGCGCGACCTCAAGGATAACGTCATCATTATTTGCTCGATCGAAAACTTCGACCCCATGGGCGTGCACACCGGAGATTCGATAACCGTCGCTCCAATACAAACTCTCACCGACCGTGAATATCAAGCCATGCGGGATGCCGCCATTGCGGTCATTCGCGAGATCGGCGTCGAGACTGGCGGATCGAATATTCAATTTGGCGTGCATCCTACAACCGGCCGCATGGTGGTGATCGAGATGAATCCGCGCGTCTCCCGCTCCTCAGCGCTGGCCTCGAAAGCAACCGGATTCCCCATCGCGAAAATTGCCGCCAAGCTAGCAGTCGGTTACACACTCGACGAAATTCCCAACGACATTACGCGCAAGACGCCGGCTTGCTTCGAGCCCACGCTCGATTACGTCGTGGTGAAAATTCCCAAGTGGCAATTCGAAAAATTTCCCGGAGCAGACGAAAGCCTCGGCCCGCAGATGAAATCCATGGGCGAAGTCATGGCCATCGGCCGTACTTTTAAAGAAGCCCTGATGAAAGCGGTGCGCGCGCTCGACACCGGAAAGCGCATCGGCGGAGAAAAAATCGAACCCAAGATTCTCACCCAGCGCCTGGTAACGCCGCATCCCGAGCGGCTCTCGTACATTCGCTACGCGTTGCGTCAAGGCCATACCGTTAAGCAATTGGCCAAGATGACTTCGATCGATCCGTGGTTCCTTTACCAGCTCAAAGAAATTAATGACATGCAACTGGAGCTGGAAAAACATCCCATGGAATCGATTCCGACCGACGTGCTGCGCGAAGCCAAGCGCATGGGATTCTCCGACGGACGACTGGCTGCAACCTGGCGTCTGAACGGCAAGGGCGACTTGGACAAAGTTCGCCACCAACGAAAGAAGCATGGCATTAAGCCGGTGTACAAGCGCGTGGATACCTGCGCCGCTGAATTTGAAAGCTACACGCCTTACCTCTACTCCACATATGAAGAAGAGGACGAGGCAACGCCAACCGCGAAAAAGAAAGTCATCATCCTGGGCAGCGGACCCAATCGAATAGGGCAGGGAATTGAATTCGATTACTGCTGCTGCCATGCGGCATTCGCACTGCGCGACGACGGCTACGAGACGATTATGATCAATTGCAACCCCGAGACCGTCTCTACCGACTACGACACCAGCGACCGCCTCTACTTTGAGCCGTTGACGCTCGAAGATGTGCTTGCCATTTGCGAACACGAATCATCGTCGGGCGCACCGGTCGGGGTTATTGTGCAGTTTGGCGGACAGACGCCGTTGAACCTTTCTTTGCCCTTGAAAGCCGCCGGTGTCAGCATTATTGGCACCGCCCCTGAGCACATCGACCTCGCCGAAGATCGCAAACGCTTTGGCAAGTTACTCGACGAACTCGATATCCCGCAAGCTCCGGGCGCCATGGCAGCCTCCATCGAAGAAGCCGTTGCCGGCGCAAACAGAGTTGGATACCCAGTGCTGGTGCGGCCCTCCTACGTTCTCGGCGGGCGCGCCATGGTCATTGCCTACGATGAAGAAACCGTCGTCCGCTACATGAAAGAGGCAGTCCAATATTCGCAAGACCGCCCGGTGCTCATCGATCATTTCCTCGAAGATGCAATCGAAGTAGACGTAGACGCGCTCTCGGATGGCGAGGACGTAGTCATCGGTGGAATCATGCAACACATCGAGGAAGCCGGCATTCACTCTGGCGATTCCTCCTGCGTTCTGCCTGCAGTCGACATTCCCCAACCGCTGATGGACCGCTTGCGCGAATACACCTTCAAATTGGCCCGCGCTTTAAAGGTAGTAGGGCTGATGAACATTCAGTTTGCCATTCCCCGCGGTAATGGAATGAGTGGCGACGGGTCTTCGACCCGTCCAGTCGGGTCAGAGGCCCGCCCCCACACGAGCGACAAAGTTTATGTGCTGGAAGTGAATCCGCGGGCTTCGCGAACCGTCCCGTTTGTGTCGAAGGCAACTGGCGTGCCCATGGCAAAGATTGCAGCTCGCCTGATGACCGGACGCAAGTTGCGAGAATTTCTGCCAGAGTTCATCGAGCGCCGCGCCGACCTCGACACCGGACACTGCTATTACGTGAAGTCCCCGGTTTTTCCATGGAACAAATTCCCCGGCGTGGACACCGTACTCGGTCCGGAGATGAAATCTACCGGCGAAGTGATGGGCGTGGCCGACAACTTCGGCGAAGCCTTCGCCAAAGCGCAAACCGCAGCCGGACAAAAGTTGCCGACCCAAGGCACGGTCTTCGTCAGTGTCACCGATCATGACAAACCGCAAGTGGCGGACGTCGCCCGCAAGTTTGTAGACATGGGTTTCAAACTGGTGGCGACCGCGGGCACTGCCGACGTGCTGGAGAACGCCGGGATGACGGTTGAGCGCGTCTATAAAGTCAAGGAAGGCCGTCCCAACGTGGTCGATCTGATCAAAGGCGAGCGCATTCAGCTCATCATAAACACGCCCCATGGCGTCGATCCATTTTTCGATGAGAAGGCCATCCGCCGCGCCGCCGTCAGCGCGCGCATACCTACAATCACAACACTATCCGCCGCCCGCGCCGCCGCCGAAGGAATTTTCGCCTTGCAGCGTGGACAGATCAGAGTGCAAGCGCTGCAAAAGCTGCACGCCGAGCGACATTCAGCCAGACGGTAGCAAGTTTCACGTCGCCGCAGATGCCGTTTCCGCTGTATTCTACAGATTGCTTTTGCCAGGAGCCTACGGCCATGCTACTTCAAGGCATTTTCCCGCCTATCACTACCCCGTTTTATCCCGACGGAAATATTTACTTTAAGAAGCTCGAAGCCAATGTCGAACGCTATTCGAAGACGCCAATCGCGGGTATAGTTGCACTCGGTTCGACCGGAGAAGCGGTCATGCTGTCCGATCAGGAGCGGCGCGAAGTGCTGAAGACCACTCGTGACGCGGCAGGAGCAACCAAAGTTCTGATCGCGGGAACAGGAAGTGAGTCCGCCATCGACACATTGAAACTTACTGAATATGCGGCCGAGCTAGGATACGACGTGGCACTCGTGCGCACGCCTTTCTATTACAAAAAGCAAATGCAACCCGCAAATATCCTGGCGTTTTATCGCACAGTCGCTGATCGGTCTCCCTTGCCGGTGATGATTTACAGTGTCCCCCCATTCACCGCCTACGACATGCCAGTTGAGCTCGTGATTGAGCTGGCCGACCATCCCAATATTGTCGGCATGAAGGAATCGGGCGGCGATGTCAACAAAGTTCGCCGCATGGTTGCGGGCACACGACACGTGAAACGTAGCGCGCCAGTTACCGAGACGTTCGACGCAGTTACGCCGCGCATGCTGAAGGCCGCGAGTGGCAATGGACAGGGAGGGGAACTGGTTCCCGTAGGCGCGCTCGCCGGCTCAACAGAAGAAAAGTTGGATGGATCGGGCTCGCTCAACCAACCGCGGAAGGGTGGTCCTTCTTCCGCCGCGGTGACCGTGATTTCAGGTTTGAAAACGCGGCAGAAGGAAGTCGGATTTCAGTTGCTGGTCGGCGCCGCTCAGACGCTGGAACCATCCTTGCAAGTTGGCGCGGTGGGCGCGATCCTCGCTTTCGCCGACGCAGCCCCCACGGCTTGCTATGAAATCTTTGCCGCATGGAAAGAAGGCGATGCAGAACTTGCCCGACTAAAGCAGGCGCGCATCGCCAAAGCCGCGCAGCGTGTAGTTGGAGATCTTGGCATTCCTGGCATGAAGCACGCCATGGATCTCAACGGTTACTTTGGCGGTCCGTCTCGATTGCCGTTGCTGCCGCTGACCGCCGACTTGAAAGCAGAGGTCGAGCAGTTGATGGCCGACATTCGCAACTAGACGGGGTTTTTACTGTATGAGAATATGATTCTTTTGCAAAATGCCAACGTGATAAAGCTCTTTCGAAGTTCGCACCTTCTTCTCACGATTCTGGTTCTGGGTAGCCTATGTGTTGCTAAGCAAGAGTCCAGCATCGTCATGCTTTGGCCGACTGCTGACAAGCCTACTCTCAAATTAACTTTCGGCAGGTTCCAACAAATCGGTATATATGCGGGACAGAACAACTTTGTGTCAGACGTGATCGTTGAGAATCTGTCAGGCAAAGCGATGGAGCGCCTTTCATTCACCGTTTATCTGCTCGACAAGAGCAAGATCAGAATTGGAGAAGGCACATTGCGCGTCAATGAGTTGGGTTCTGCGCAACAGGTGAAGATCGCTTTTCAGTTCAATACCGTCGGCATTCCAGCAAGCATCGGCCTACACGCGCGGAATGACCCATCAGGAGTTCCCTTTTCGTTAAAGACCGTCTCTTTAAAGGTTCTCTCCATTCCACCAGGGGCCAAACTGAAAGTCGATGGGCAAGATTCGGGCATGACACCGAGGACGGTAGACTTATCTGTCGGCACCCACAACATGGAATTCAGCAAAGAAGGCTATGCCACCGGAAGCACACTTGTCGAAATCGGCCAAGACGAGCTACCCGGCGGTAGCATCAGCTTCGAACTGGGTGGCATCTCGAAGGACACGGTAGAGCTTCGCGATGGTGGCGTCGTTTTAGGGGATGTGATTTCGATGTCCATGACCTCAGTGATTGTTCGAACTGAGGGCAAGGACCAAGCATACGACCGGAATCGCATCAAAAAAATCATGCTGGTAGAGCGAGAAAACGTCCAGCAATCTCCCGTAGTCCAGCCTGCGTCACCAGCTTCACACCCATGACAGTTTGAAGAACCAGAGCCGACTCTCGTGACGTTCTGAAGTGGATTCTGCGGCTCATTAGCCGTTTATGGTCTCGTTCTTTCATGCCTTGTGATTGGGGTCACGGCGCGCTATAATTTGAACGAACGTTCGAACTTTGCATGGCATTATCCTCCTCACAGACTTCGGCCGTTTCAGTTCGTCGCCGTGGCAACATTGCGCCTGCTGCTGAAACCCGCTTTGACCGCCGGTTAGGCAAGATACTGGCGCACGCCACCGAAGTCTTCTACGAAAAGGGATACGAGGGCGCGTCCATGCGCGACCTAGCTCGCTCCAGCGGAATGTCGCTGTCCGGCCTCTATTACTACTTCGAATCCAAAGAGAAGCTGCTCTACCTGATTCAGAAGGATACCTTCAGCACGATCGTTGACAATCTGCGTGAACGCCTCGACGAAGTGTCCGAACCGGAACAGCGCATTCGAATTTTCATCCTCAACCATCTGGAATATTTTCTGACAAACCAAAAGGCCATGAAGGTTCTTTCGCATGAGGCGGAGGTGCTGAAAAACGGCTTTGGGACCGAGATCGCTTCGCTGAAACGTACGTACTACCGGATGTGTGTGGGTCTGCTCGACGATTTCAAGGCCTCAGAGAAGCTGGAATTTTCTACCCGCATGGCAGTCCTCAGTTTGTTCGGCATGATGAATTGGATTTATACCTGGTACAACCCACGCGTCGACGCTGACGCAGAACATTTGGCGCGTGGGATGAGCGAATTGTTTTTGCGAGGAATCGGCGGCGTCACTCGGCGGTCAGCATCGCTGGGCAAGAAATCTCAAAAGAAAAAAGCGGCATCGAACTAATTCAGAATTAAAAGGAGCATGGAATATGGCTACAACGTTGCAGCCTGCAACTACCGAAACCAAGCAACTGGTGAACTACCGCGCCGACGGCGGCGTCGCCGTCATCGAAATGTTCGACCCTCCCGCCAACACCTATACCTACGAAATGAACCGTCAGCTCGATGACGCCATTCTAAAAGCGCGCATGGATAACGGTGTCTACGTCATTGTGCTCACCGGTTCCGGCGACAAATTCTTCTCCGCCGGCGCTAACATCAAAATGCTGGCTAGCGTCGATCCCACTTTTAAATATTATTTTTGCCTGCACGCTAACGAGATGCTGCTGCGGTTAGAGCACACTCCAAAGCTGGTAATCGCTGCGATCAACGGACACTGCGTCGGCGGAGGCCTGGAAATTGCCATGGCTGCCGACATTCGCATTGCGCGCCAGGACGCCGGCAAAATTGGTTTGCCGGAAGTAAATCTGGGGGTGCTTCCTGGAACCGGTGGTACGCAGCGGCTTTCGCGCATGGTCGGAAAAAGCAAGGCGATAGAGTTGATGGTCACGGGGAACACTTTCTCTTTTGAAGAAGCGAAAGAATTCGGAATCATCAATGACATCTTCGATCGTGATGGTTTCATGGAGAACATCATGGAATACGCTCGCCAGTTCTGCCCGCCCAACAAAGCGGCCAAGGCCGTGGGGCGAATCAAGCGCGCGGTCCAGACCGGCTGGGAAATTCCTATGGAGTCCGCACTCGCCGTCGAACGCGAGAATCAGCAACTGCTTTTCCAGAGCGAAGACGCGAAGGAAGGCCTGGCCGCATACGTCGAAAAACGGCCGGCAGTATTCAAAGCGAAATAAATGGAGGGCGTCTCGCCCGTCCGGCCGGGCGAGGATGCCCGGCCTCCATTAGTTTTTGTCGATCGGAAAACGATGATCACAGCCACCAAAACCAAACTTTCCCCCGGACGCCTTCTCATCGACGGCCAGTGGAGCGCAGCTACGAAGAACTTCGACACCACCAATCCAGCAACGGGCGAGGTTCTCACGCAAATTGCTGAAGCCTCAGCGACCGACGTTGATCGCGCCGTCGAGGCAGCCCGCCGCGCTTTCGAAGACCGCAGCGGTCCCTGGCGCAAGATGTCAGCCAGCGAGCGTGGACGCCTCATCTGGCGTCTTGCCGACCTGCTCGAAACAAATATCGACGAATTTGCCGAACTCGAAACCCTCGACAATGGCAAGCCGATTTTCGAGTCTCGGTACGTCGATATGCCCATGGTGATCGACGTTCTTCGCTACTACGCGGGCTGGGCAACCAAGATTCACGGCGAAACGGTCAACACAGTAGAAACCGCGTTCACCTACACCTTGCGCGAACCCGTGGGCGTTGTTGGACTGATCGTTCCTTGGAATTTCCCGCTTCTTTTAGCTTCGTGGAAGCTCGGGCCCGCGCTGGCTTGTGGGAACACAATTGTCTGGAAGCCCGCGAGCCTGACTTCACTGACTGCGCTTCGCTTCGGCGAATTAGCGGTTGAGGCGGGTGTGCCTGCAGGAGTTCTGAACATTGTTACCGGCCGTTCGGAGGTCGGAAGAACAATCGTTCGCCATCCCGGAATCGACAAAATTGCCTTCACCGGATCGACGGACGTTGGCAAGGAAATCATGCGCAGCGCCGCCGACAGTATGAAGCGCCTGACGCTTGAACTGGGCGGCAAATCTCCTAACATCGTCTTCGCCGATTCCGACATTGACAACGCCGTTAAAGGCGCTATCACTGGAATCTTCTACGGCAAGGGCGAAGTCTGCAACGCAGGCTCCCGCTTGTTTGTCGAGAGCAAAGTGCAGGACGAATTCCTGGAAAAGCTTGTTGCTCGAGCCAAGAAAATGCAGCCTGCAGACCCGCTCGATCCGAAAACCCGCATGGGCGCGATCGTAAGCCAGGAGCAAATGCAAACCGTTCTCGGCTACATTGAATCGGGAAAAAAAGAAGGCGCGAAGCTACTCGCGGGTGGAAACCGCGTTTCCGTTGACGGCGGCAAGGGCTTCTTTATCGAGCCCACGATTTTCGGCGGCGTGAAGAACGAAATGAAAATCGCGCAAGAAGAAATCTTCGGCCCCGTACTCGCCACACTAACTTTCGATGATGTAGATGAAGTTATCAAACAAGCGAATAGCAATCCCTACGGTCTCGCGGCTGCAGTCTGGACTCGCGATGTGAAAAAAGCGCATTCGGTTTCGCGGCAGCTTCGCGCCGGCACGGTTTGGATCAACACGTATGGCTTGATGGATGCGTCGTTGCCGTTCGGTGGCTACAAGAGTTCGGGCTTCGGCCGCGAGCTGGGCGTGCATGCCATCGAGCACTACACCGAGCTGAAAACAGTTTGGCTCAACATGGCGTAGAGAGGCTGCTAGCAACGTCTCTACCGTTGAAAAGTAAATCAGATTTGCAGAGGTCTTATGCCAGGTAAAGTTGCAAAAATCGGAACCTTCAGTGACTGGGTCGGGTTGTTCGATGATTGGCGAAAAGACATCGGCGTCAATCACGACGAGATTGCCGACTTTAAATTCGACACGCTTTATGGCGCGATCGAAACCGATGAAATTCAATTTGGCGCCTTCAAAGGCCGCCGCAAGTGGGAAAACCTGCGCCAAGTGCCAACGCAGCAGATGCGCGATGCTCTCATCAACCTGATTGTCTATCAGGGCGACACTGAGTTTGCCAGCGTGGAACAGCAGCGGCATCTTTTCCAAATGGCGCCGACCGACTGGGATCGCAAAGCACTCACTCGCGTGATGATCGAAGAAATGCGCCACGGCTGGCAAATGTGCGCGCTGCTGATCGATCATTTCGGTTATTCGGGCAAGGTCGAAGCGCAGAAAATGCTGGAGCGCCGCGCCTTCGACAATAAACGCCTGCTCGGAGCATTCAACGTCGACGTGGACAACTGGATGGATTTCTTCACCTACACAGACTTCGTCGACCGCGACGGCAAATTCCAGTTGCAGATGCTGAAGTACTCAGCCTTCGCCCCGCTCGGACGCTCAATGTCCTACATGTTGCGGGAAGAGGCATTCCACATGGGCACCGGCAATGACGGGCTCCGCCGCATCGTCGAAGCCGGCGTGATCCCTACGTGGCTCATTCAAAAATATCTCAACAAATGGATTTCAAGTTCATATGATTTATTCGGAACCGACAACTCTTCATCGGCGCATTGGGCGTACGTGTGGGGAGTCAAGGGCCGTTACGATGAGCCGAAAAATACGCAAGAAGCCAAGGTCGATGAACTGAATGACTACAATCGCCATCTCTATCGCGACGAAGTTGCTGGATTGATCCAGCGCTTCAACGGCGTTCTGAAGCCGGGCGAGCCCAAGCTGTACGCGCCTGACATCAAGTTCAATCGCAACATTGGCCGCTGGGCCGGGCAAAAGTTTCATGCCCAGACCGGCGAACCACTAGACGAGAAGGCTTACGAGCAGCATGTCAAAGATTTCATGCCCTCAGCTGAAGATAAAAAACTCTTGCTGGACATAATTGCCAACGAGAAAAAATGGATCGCGCCAAAAGAAGGGGCACGTGATCCCTTAACAACAATCGGAGAAGTTCGTAAATCGGCAATTAACCTGTAACTGCAACGAAGCCGGGAATCCAAATGCGGTACGACTGCGTGGCGCGAACACCCTCGCCCGCGGAGACATGACCATGGCGACACAACTCGCTACCAAGTGCTCCCGTATTGCTGTGGACGTTCAGGCTCCGGTCGCTCGCATTACGCTAAATAATCCGCCGCTGAACATCATTGACATTCTAATGATGGAAGAGCTGGCCGACACGTTAAGCGGGATCGAGTCTCGCAGTGACATTGCAACCACGATCCTAAGCGGTTCACAAAAAGCGTTCTCCGTTGGAGTCGATGTTGCGGCTCACATCCCGGAGAAGGTCGAGCAGATGCTCGCAAAGTTTCATGCAGTAATTCGTGCGTTGATAGGTTCAAGAAAGGTCACGATCGCCGCCGTGCATGGCCACTGTCTGGGCGGAGGCGCGGAACTGGCGATGGTTTGCGACCTTGTATATACGTCTGAGCTAGCGATCTGGGGATTTCCTGAAATCAAACTGGGATGTTATCCGCCGGTCGCGGTCACGGCACTGGCGGCTCTCGTAGGACAAAAGCACGCTGCCGATCTTGTCCTCACTGGACGCAGCATCACAGGCAAAGAAGCGGCAAGCATTGGCCTGGCAAATTCTGTTGTGCCCGAAATAGATCTGGAACACGCGGTGCAGAACACGGTAGACCAACTTTCGCAACTCAGTCCCGCGGCACTTGCCATCACCAAAAAAGCGATCTATGTCTGGGACTCGATCCACTTCGACAAAGGCCTGGCCCGGGCGGAGAAGATTTACTTCGACGAATTGATGAAAACGGAAGACGCGCGGGAAGGAATCAACGCCTTTCTTGAAAAGCGCCCGCCGGCGTGGAAGGGTCAGTAAGAACATCTGAGCCACTAGCCTCTAGCTAGAAGCTGGCAGCTGAGTTTAATGAAAAAAGAACTCGTAGAACTTCGCGTCAACGGCCGCTCTCGAGAGCTTGCTTTCGAGCCTAGCAAGCTGCTGCTCGATGTGTTGCGCCAGGACCTCGACCTCACCGGATCCAAGCGTGGCTGTGACGACTCCTCTTGTGGCGCCTGCACTGTGCTCGTTGACGGTATCCCGATGATGTCGTGCACGCTGTTGGCCGCCAGTTGCGAAGGTCAGGAGATTACGACGGTGGAGGGCGTAAGCCAACACGGCAGCCTTGCCGCGATTCAGAAAGCTTATGGCGACTGGGGCGGAGCGCAGTGCGGTTACTGTACTCCGGGATTCATTATGACCGTCAAGCATCTGCTTGCGGAAAATCCCGAACCAACAGAGCCAGAAATTCGCAGCGCGCTCAGCGGAAATCTCTGCCGCTGCACCGGCTACAGCCAGATGTATCAGGCCATCAAAGCTGCGATTGATGCCGAGCAGAAAGGAATGGCAGCCGCGAAATGAAAGCTCACTTTAGTTTTGTCATTCCGAGCGAAGCGAGGAATCTGTAGTGACCAACGACCGACGACAATCGACCAACGGCTTCTCAATCATCGGCAAACCCACCGCCATGGTCGACGCCGCCGGCAAAACCACAGGCGCCGGCAAGTACACTGACGACCTCAGCCTTCCCGGCATGCTCATTGGCCGAATCCTGCATTCGCCGTATCCACACGCCCGCATCAAAAGCATAGACACCAGCCGGGCTGAAAAATTGGCAGGCGTGGTCGCGGTGGTCACGGGAAAAGACGCGCCCAACCCATACGGTATTCTTCCCGTAGGCCATGACGAGTACGCGCTCGCGCTCGACAAGGTCCGCTACGTCGGCGACAACGTCGCTTGTGTCGCCGCAGTCGATGAAGCCACGGCAGATCAAGCGCTGGAATCAATTGATGTCGAATACGAACTCCTGCCCGCCTACTTCGATCCCGAAGAATCGATGAAGGCCGAGACCGATTTAATTCACGACAACAAACCGCACAACCTCGAAAAGGATTATCACCACGTATTTGGAGATCCCGAGAAAGGTTTCGCCGAGGCCGATCACGTGGCTGAGGCTCGCTTCATCGCCAATGAAGTCACGCATGCCGCCATGGAGCCCCACTGCACGCTGGCTGCATTCGAAATCGATCCGCATACCGGCAACCGCGGACGGCTAACGGTGCAGTCTTCAACGCAAGTTCCGTACTACCTGCAGCACAAACTGTCGCTGGTGTTAGAAATGCCGATGGCGCAAATCCGCGTCATCAAGCCGTTGGTGGGTGGAGGCTTCGGAGGCAAAAGTGAAGTCATCCCGCTTGAAATCATCGCAGCTATTGCGGCACGAAAAGCGCTAGCTCCGGTCAAAATCACATACACGCGGGAAGAAGTTTTCTGGGCTCACCGCGGACGCCCGCGCACGATCATCGATCTGAAAACCGGAATCAAGAATGACGGCCGTATTACCGCTGTGAAAGCGCGAGTGGTGCAGGATGGCGGAGCCTATTGTTCCTACGGCGTCGTAACTATTCTCTATTCCGGCGCGCTGCTCGGTGCGCTGTACGACATTCCCAACATTCAATACGACGGCTATCGCGTTCTAACCAACAAGCCAGTGTGTGGCGCGATGCGCGGGCACGGCACGGTCAACGTTCGATTCGCTTTCGAATCGCAACTGGACGAACTTGCAGCCAAGGCAGGCATTGATCCAACCGAAATTCGCCAGCGCAATCTCCTGCAGCCGCCGTGCATCACGGTGAATGGCCTGCGAGTGCAGAGCTATGGACTACCGGAATGTATCGAAAAGACTGTCGAACGCTCCGGATGGAAAGAGCGCAAAGGCAAGCTGGCCAAGGGCTGCGGCCTGGGCATTGCGTGCAGTCACTACGTAAGCGGCGCGGCGAATTCGATCATCCGCTCGGACATGCCGCATTCTACCGTGAACATCAAAATTGATCGCGACGGCGGAGTGGTTGTCTACACGGGCGCCTCGGAAATCGGGCAGGGCTCCGACACCATGACCGCTCAAATTGCAGCCGAAACCTTGGGCTGCACTCTCGGACGAATCAAAATAGTTGCCGCCGACACCGATCTCACTCCTATCGACATCGGTTCCTACTCCAGTCGTGTGACCTTCATGGCTGGCAACGCCACCTTGCGAGCCTCCGCAGAAGTAAAAAAACAGATCGCTCTTGCTGCTGCGCGCAAAATGAACTGCGCTCCCGAGAATTTGATTGTTCGCAACGACGTTGTCTACAAGCAGGGAAGCGCTCCGCCGGTTATTTCGAAAGCTGCAGACGAAGAAGTGACCCAATCTGGAGCCTCTGTGAGTGGCCGCGTCGAAGGACAAATCCTCCGCGGCTCTCTACAGCAAAAGCGCAAAGACGAAGGTCCCAAAGACTGGATGACATTTGAAGAGGCCGTCGTCGCCGCCATCGATTTTCACGGAGCTCTCACCGGCACCGGTTCCTACGCCCCGCCGCCCGATGCGAGAGGCGGCAAACATAAAGGTGGAGGAGTTGGACCATCGCCTGCCTACTCTTATTCTGCGCAAGTCGCTGAAGTCAGCGTCGACGAAGACACCGGCGAAGTGACGGTCCACAAAGTTTGGGCCGCGCACGACTGCGGTCGCGCATTGAATCCGGTTTCCGTCGAAGGCCAGATCATCGGCTCGGTTTGGATGGGCATGGGCCAAGCGCTGACCGAAGAAATGGTTTGGAAAGATGGCATGCTGATGAATCCGGGCTTGCTCGAATACCGCAGCCCGTCATCTGTTGAATCGCCCGAAGTCGAACCAATTATCGTGGAGAGCATAGATCCCGAAGGGCCGTTCGGCGCCAAAGAATGCAGTGAAGGCTCGCTGGCAGCGACTATCCCGGCAATCGCCAACGCGATCTACGACGCCGTCGGAATCCGCCTGCACGAGTGTCCCTTCACGCCCGAACGCGTGCTGTCCGCCCTACGTGCTAAGAAAAACGCGAAAGCTATCAATCTGACCGAAGGCGTCGATCCTACGTCTCCTACAAGATTCCGTGAACATGGCGGATCGCTCTGGTATCGCGGCAAAGGACCGAAGCGCCATCCGCTGGATCCATCGCGGCGCGAAACCGCAGTCCCAGCGGGAGGTGACGATTGAGTCTCCCGCAATTCAAGCTGCTGCGCCCGCGCACCGTGGAGGAAGCCGTTTCGTTGCTGGCGAAACACAGCGACCGTGCGGCTGCGAGCGACTCGCCCGCGCATGTCCCGTCACACAGCCTCCGCATCGTTGCCGGCGGCACGGACCTAATTCCGTCCATGCGGCAAAAATTGTTCGAGCCTCAATATGTGCTCGACATCCGCCACATCGCGGAACTCAAAGGCATTCACGAGCAGCAGGGCAGCGGTGTCGAGATCGGAGCTCTGACCTCGCTGACAACCATCGAACACTCCGATCTGCTGCGACGACGCTACCCGGTTCTGACCGAGGCTGCCGCGACCGTCGCCTCGCCTCTGTTACGCAACATGGGGACGATTGGTGGGAACATCTGTCTCGACACGCGCTGCCTCTGGTACAACCAGTCGCTCACTTGGCGGAAAGGTTGTGGCTTCTGCATTAAAAAAGACGGAGACCTGTGCCACGTGGCCCCCGGTGGAACCAAATGC